>Ga0206956_1067_pt1 | contig 29888 bp, 33 predicted proteins | sample Alteio_BWOrgHeat_35_FD_153252 | JGI IMG/M metagenome (GOLD analysis project Ga0206956, IMG submission 153252) | Enriched cells from forest soil in Barre Woods Harvard Forest LTER site, Petersham, Massachusetts, United States -... | ecosystem: Environmental > Terrestrial > Soil > Temperate forest >...
TCAAAAACAGGGCACATTTTATCCCGAGGATTACGGCATTGTCATCGAAGCTGGCGAAGGCGAGCCAAGCGATGAGGTAAAGCAAAAAATGACGAAAGAATATGGCTTTAACCATGAAGCTATGCTCGATATCGGCAATACGGAAAAAGCTACCAAGCTTACCCAAAACCTCGCGGCCTACACGACGAAAGCCAATAAAGACGAGGAAGAATAACCCGCTATTATACAAGCATGCGGATATTCATGAAAATGTCACATTTCTAGTCCTTCCGATATGTTATCCTGATACTGGGAAATAGTATTTCCTTAAGCAGGATAAGAACGTGGAAGAACATACTCATATACCGAATGGGAAAAACGGTAAGGGCTGGCACAAAGATTTTGGGCTGGAAACCGCCGGTTTGTTTGTTGCCGAATTTGCCTCCATGGCGGTATCCGTCGGGTCATTCACTTTTCTCGGTGAAGTCGCCCCACACCTGATGCAGGATGTAAGTAAAGCCATCGGGAAAGTATGCGTGGAGCCTTTCCTGGATAATATCGAAAAAGGATTGCAGAAGACGTGCAAACTCAAAGATTGTCAGCCTGATTTCACTAAATCACGCGAAGAACGCGCTCAGCAATACGCTCAGTACCTGACGCTGTTCGGCATATCGCTTATTGCCGGTATTGCCACCGAAATAGGCGTGCGTAAGCTGGCAAATAATTGGCTTGGGATTAATGGCGCCACCAGTAACGGGCATACCGGCTGGAGAAAATTTGTCATTCCAAATAAACGCGATCTGACCATCGCGGCTATTGATCGTGGTACGCAGTTGGGAGCCATCATTGCAGTAAATAGTATTGGAGCCAAAAAGGCGGACGTGGCCATAGACGGTGTCAAAAGCTTTCTCCAAAATACTTTTGGCTGGTCAGAAGAGAGAGCAAAAAAAGCCTCGGAGATGTTGGTTGTTTACGAAGCGCCGAATTGGATAGGATTTGGCGCGGCCACCAGTTTCTTAGGTCATGACCATTATACACATAAAAAATAATTCCAGCTCTAATTCAACCTCTTTTTAATCATCTTTTCCTTAACCCATGCTCGTCTTTATGCTCGAAACCCGTCGCGGGAGCGAGGATGGGTTTGTCGTGCGCCGCTTTCATAAAAATCATTGTTACGACATAGCCGACACGCTGGCACGTGCCTTCATCAACGCCGGCTGGGCGGCAAAATACAATCCTGTCATTAAAAGGACATAACTATGTACACACCTTTCGATTCCTATTTCGGGCGCGATCCGTTTCTTTCGCGCGATCCGCTGCGCATAACGCGTAACCGCCTGCTGACGCGCGTCACCGCGCCGACCTCCGAGCCGATAACGCTGGCGGAAGCAAAATTATATTTGCGTATCGACAATACTCATGAAGACACGCTGCTGACCGACCTTATCGTCGCCGTGCGCATGATTGCCGAAAACTGGATGCGTTGTTCTCTGATCAGCCAGTCATGGAAGCTGGCGTATGATTACGGCATACCTGAGAGCATCTGGTTGCCGATGGGGCCGGTCAGCGCTATAAGCAGCGTCGTCATCGTTAATCAAGACACCACCACGCAGACCATCGATCCCAGCACCTACTGGCTCAACGCCGCGCAGAATGCGATGGCCATGCTTGGCGTGCTCATCGGTTTCCAAATTCAAATTACTTATAACACCGGTTACGGCACGGCCGCCGCCATACCGCGGCCGATTAAGCAGGGAATGCTTACACATCTTGCCGCCATGTATGACAGCCGCGGCGAAACCGGCGAAATGGCGCTGCCGGAGCAGAGCGTCGCGCTGTACATGCCGTTCCGTGAGGTGCGTTTATGACTACTGACAATACCGTTTCGCGCCTGCGGCATCGGCTGACGTTGCAGCAGGAAGTGCAGACACCAGACGGGGCAGGGGGGTATACGCGAAGCTGGCAAGATGTCGCCGAATTGTGGGGAGAAATTATCCCACTGACCGGCAGCGGTTCAAGCGCTAAAGGCTCAGGAAAAGAACTTCTTTTTGCCGGACAGATACAAACCGAGATCAGTCATCGCATTTTACTCAGATACCGCCCGGGGGTATCCGCCGCCATGCGTCTGGTTTATGAAAACCGGCTATTCAACATCCGCATGGTCGCCAATGTAAATGAAAAACGAGACACGCTCGAACTGCTGGTGCAGGAAGGCGTCGCTACGTAGGAGTCCATCATGACCACTTTCAGCCACTATCCTTTGCAGCAGGCCATTTATCAGACGTTGACCAATGATTCGACTCTGATGAGTCTGGTCGTCGGTGTGTTCGATCGACCGGTGCAGGGCACAGCGTTTCCATATGTGACTATCGGCGAATCAACCGGGTCCGACTGGTCAACCAAAACCACGAGTGGGATGCAACAGGTCGTGACCATACGCATCTGGAGCCGCGAAGGCGGCCGCGCGCAGGCCGCCAATATCATGACGCGTATCCATACGCTGCTGCATCAGGTGCCATTGAGCGTTACGGGGCAAACATTGGTGTCGATACGGTTCGTTAGCAGCAATATAAAGCTTTTAAATGACGGATGGACATACCAAGGTTTCATAAGTTTTAGAGCATTATTGCAGGCGAACTAAAATCCCTTCCACGCCATCCAGAATATTGGTAAAAGTAATGCGATGGAAAAAATAAAGCGCGTTTTTAAATTCCTCCTGCATCTGATGATTAAGCTCATCATGAGCTCTTTCGTGTTGGATAGTTTGGTGTATGTCCACTGGCGACTTTATATCGGTTATCACGATGGTGTAACTGGACCTGCGTGGGCTGAGATATTTGTGAATGCCTATTTGTATATAATGGTTATTTATTTTGTCATTGACTATGGATTTCTAAACCGAATCATAAAACGCGCCAAAGTTTATTGGGCGACGACCATTAGTGTGCTATGGCTTGTTATTTTTGTTGGAGGCTTTGCAACGCATTACTCAGGGGATCTTCAGAATTATTTTCTTTGGGAAGATTATTATCTGCATGTTTGCATATTCAAACATAATGCTAGCGATGAAAAATACTGTGATAATTTTAGAAGATTTTTTATATCTATTCCTCTGCCGACGCCAATGCATCACGCATCCACGCACACCGCGAAATAGTTTTTAGATATGGGTTGGATATGCCAGGAAAAATATTTGTTGAATATTACGAAATAACACAAAATGATCCCGTGACTCATCAGCTTGGCAAAGATCACATGCTGCTTGCATATCAAGATGAAAATGGACAGGAATACATTATCAGAGGTGGGCAAGCAGATGAGTTTGGTTTAGGCACACTAGATCATGCTATTTTTGATGATTCTGGCCCTATTCTCGTTGATGCAGGCATACCCGCCGAATTTTCACGCGATTACATGAATCGGATTGCTTATGATACTCCCAGTACGGCATATCAATTAACCGATGAAGATTTGGATGGCCGCGATCCGGCCGATGTATGGGATACAATGGTTGATTCTGCGCAACTTATTGCATCACAAAATATCCCATATCATTTAGGATCACAGAACAGTAATTCAGTGGCCGGCACTGTATTAAGTTCGGCTGGCATTGATCCTATGCAAGTGCTTCCGGATGGAAAAATATCTGATAATTTTCCCGGTTTAGGAAATACGCTATCCGGTGATTTCTTTGATCCCACTGAGATCGATCCATTTGATGCTGCGCTCCTCGGATTCTAGCGCGTACAACGCCTCACACTATTTAATCATAAGGAGAATCATCATGCCCGCAGATGCAGGATCGCTGGTGCTGATAAAAATCGGTAACGGTGCCAGTCCGGAAGTATTTAGTACCATCGGTGGATTGCATACGTCCGGCATGAAACTCGATAATCAGATACTCAACGCCACCAATGTCGAATCGGGCATATGGAAGCAATTGCTGGGCAGCGCAGGCATCGCATCGCTTTCCATCAGCGGTAGCGGACTCTTTACCGACAGCGCTTCCGAAGATACCCTCCTGGGGTATGCGCTGTCCGGATCGGTAAATAACTATCAGTTCATCTTCGCCAATGGCGATATGCTGTCCGGGCCATTCCTGATAGCCACCTATGAACGCAGCGGCGATTACGGGGCCGAAGAAGTATATTCTCTGGCGCTTGAAAGTGCTGGGATCATTACCTTTACCGGCGCATAACTGTATGACGGCGAATCCTTGGCGCGGTGAGGTTGAGGTGATACTCGATGGCAAATCGTATATTTTGCGCCCCACTTTTACCGCTTTGAATAACATCGAGCAGCAACTTAGTGTGGGGTTAGTTGCGCTGGCCAGAAAATTATCGGAAGGCAACATTATGCTGGAAGAATTAGTCATTATCATCACGCAATGCGCGATAGACTCCCCGCAAAACATTCGGCAATCATTGGTGCGTGGCGAGCTTGCACATATCATTGAAGCCATCAGCCGCATGTTCGCCGCCGTATTTGGGGGATGCGATGAAAGCACATGATGAATATCTTCCTTGGCAGCAACTAACAGAAATTTCCCTCGGCGTGCTTGGATTGGCACCGGAAATATTCTGGGCGATGACGCCTGTGGAATGGCTGGCGGCACTTAGTGGCTGGAAAAGAAAATTCGGAATAGTGGAAACGCCGACGCCGGATATTACGCGTAATGATTTAGAAGGACTGATGAGCCGATTTCCCGATTAAGGCGCCGGGACGTTGTTGGAAAGCGCTTTGATATAATCGGTGTATTGCGTATGGAGGCCGGCGACGCTCGCATCATCACAACTGCTGCGCGAATACATTTCCTTATAGGATCCTTTTGCCGAGGTGATGATGTCATATTGCATCCTGCCGGGCGCGTTGACCGATGCCATTTCCTGTGCGAGTGCCGAGAGAATAATCGGATAATCATTGGCTCCGGCCTTGTTGCATTGTTTTAAAAACATGTAGATGACAAGAATATTTTCGTAGCGTTTTTTGATGCCGTCCATGACTGCTTCATTACCGTTGCTTTTCTTTTCCGGATTATAAACGTCATCCACTGTGGGTTTCGCGGGGGCGATATTCGCCGGTGCGGCTTGCGTAGTTAGCGGAGGATAGTAGCTATCCGTTGCGGTTGCGGCGGCCGGTGTAGTAGCTTTTCGCTGCGGAGGCGGCGCTTGTGTGGCTGCCTTTTGTTGTGCTTGTTCCAGTGTTTCGATTTGTGTATTTAGGTTTTCCAGCGCATCACCGGCCTTACTGAGTTGCCAGTTATACACGAGGATTACCACCATGGCACAGGCGAGAATATAGAGCAGTTGCATTGTCCGCGACCGGATAAAACGCACCAGCTCTTCGGCGGAAACGGCATCGAAATCGTGGCGCCATTTAGTTGCCAGCCGCTGGTTTTCGCGCATATACCACCAGCTAGTTCCTACGAACGCAGCAATAACTACGAGCCAAATCATATATTCTTACCGCACATTTCTCTAACTATACGGTATTACCATGAGTAATAAAAGTTCAAATCTGGATGCAACGCCCGCTGTTCACCTGCTCAAGGATCAGATTACCCAAATAGAAAGTTCACTCAAACATCTGCATAGCGCCTTGGGTTCGCACATCAACGCCATCGACCAGACGCTGGTCAAAGGCGAAAACGTCAAACCGGTCAAAACACGCTCGCATTTACTCAAGGTCGCCGCTTCTCCATTATCGGCAGGAGGGATATTTTCGGATTTCATCAGGAGCTTGGGTAAAATGGGGGGTGGCAGCGGGCAATCGGCAGGCAGTTCGGACATGTCATTCGGCAGCAACTCATACGGCATGAGCCAGGGACAAATGTGGGCGCAGATCGCCAGCGCTGTTTCACGGGCTTCCAGCCGTTACCTGTAATTGAGCATTATCAATTGGTTATATTCTTCTTATCTGACGCCATTGTCACTAAAATGTCATAAATATCGGCTAGTAGCAGGTTGCCTGTTATTGCTATAATGGTAGCGGGTGGAAATAGGTTTTTACTTGTTTCACGCCCGTTTAGGATTTGAACCGGCTTTGAACCTATATGTCTCGCTATAACGGTTACGACGACGATGATGACGACAGGGATGATCGCTACGATAGCGATCACCGCAGCACGTCGTCCGGCAATCGTAATTTCGGCAAGACGTCAAATTTCAGTACGATGATTAGTGAAGACGGAAGATTCTTCGGTATCAAACTTGATCCCATGCTTGCCGACCGGGCAAAGAATCTTTTCCCGATGTTGCTTGCCTATGTGACCGATAAGGGTGGTGATTGGGCAATAAAAGAATTTGGACCAAAATACGGTAGATTGGTTGGTTATGGCATTGCGGCCAGTGAACAAGTCGTTCAAACGGGCATAAATACACACCAAGCCGTTAAGTCTCTTAATGATCTTCGCGCTGCCGTACGACCATTATCAAAAGCAAAAGGTGATGTTAACAGTACTTCGGCATTAAGCGGTGACAATGAAGTCGTCGCTAACGCTCGCGCCAAGATCAGCGGCATATACTGGCAAAGCCTTGTAGAAACCGGCGTCAGCACGATTGGTGCGGTGCCGGCATTAGTAATCAACTATAAAAAAGCCAAAACCAGAGTTCACGACTATGAACTTAACCGCAAATATGAAGAAGCCAAAGGCGATCCCAAGAAGCTTGCCAAAATACTGGACGAGGAACTTGCCGGCAGCAGTCATGCGCTTAAAGGTATCAACGCCCAGGAAATACGCGCTGCGATGGATGAAATCGTTGAAACTCGCCGGACTGAATATGAGAAAAAGTTTGATGCCTTCAAGAGCAAGCATGAACGCGAATTGAAGACAGATATTAATGCAGTCCTGGATGAGTTAAAAAAACCCGATGCCAATGTAACCGGACATATTTCAAAATTAAGACGTCTGGGCGTCAACACGCAGGGATTAAGTGAGAATATTGAATGGGCAAGAAGGAATTATAGAAATAGTCCGGCCAAACAAAAAGAAGAAATCACAAGAGTCGTGAAAGAATTTACCGGTTACTCGGATCCCACCAAAAGAGGAAGATCATCCAGTAGAGGCAGCGGTACATATATTGAAGACGCGCTTAGAGCAAAATTTGTTCGGCAGCATGGTGCATTCGATCAGACAGACCTTGAATACTTAACTCGTGAAGAACAAAGCCAGTTGCGCAGCAACCGAGACATTTCTGCTACGGAAAAGGATCGGATTGAACAACAAATCCATAAAATGGAAGATGCTCACAAAAAAGTAGAGCAAGAAAAAGAAAACGGCAAAAGCGAAACAAGCGACATCAAAAAAATAATTGATCTCGGTGTACAGCTTGGCGCCGGTGTCGTCCGTGAAATGGCAACTAAGCTGGTCGGCGGAAAGACACTGGAGAAATATCAAAAACCGATTGCGCTCGATCGTATTCTGCACTTAAGGCGTACCATCGAAGAAGCGAATGAAAATCCATCCGAAACGGTGCCCCCCATTCCCAAGAGCAATGACAAAGATATGGGCTACGTGCACTATGTGCATGAGATATTCCAGCAGCATCAGAAGGACAGCAACTGGCCGGAAATTGGTGACCGCTTCACTGATAATTTTGAGAAAGCGCGCTGGGACGATGCCGCTATCATGGAATTGTCTGACGCCGAACTGACGCCTTATGAATATGCCATTAAAACCATTGCACAGCGTGTTAAAACCGGCCGCATGGATGCCATCGCCCTCATTGAGTTGGTGGGCGATAAACAAAAAAAGATCGTCCATAGCGATGGGCGTTCGTTCGGACCACATGGTGCCGGTAAAGACGATGCTGCGATAAAAGAAGCGATGCTAAAGGTTATCGATGAGAAAACAATCGCTCTTCATGCTGGACATGAACAGACGGATGCGCAGATCAATGAGAAACTCGGCAATTTCGTCTTCAGCGTCGCAGACCTGAAGAAAGCGTTGGAATCGAAGGATATGGATCCATTATACCGTGCGTTTACCTTCACGCTTTTCAGCGATGTCGTCGGCAGTGACCAGAAACTCTGCAGCAGAATCGGTATCAGCAATGAACGTTGCCAGGAGCTACGAAAGGAGACCACCGCAACGTTCCATGCCATGCTGGATGGAGCGGTGGGCGTACTGGCAGAGATGATTGAAAATGATCCGGAAAAACTGGATAAATATTTGAAGCTGACCGATAAGGAAAAAGAATTGATTCGTTCGCTGGCCGGTCGTGCCGGAGAAGAGGGTAAAGGCGTTGCAGATCTGGCAGCAAATCCTGAAGAACTTAAGTCACTGGAAACATCGGTGGCCAATGCTGCCATGACGTTGGGCAAAGCGCCTGCCGAAGCTGATGAAAACGGCAAACCGAAGAATTTCTGGCAACGCGTGGTCGAAGCGACGCGCAAGCCGAAAAAGAAGACTTCCGAGCGCATCACGGATGAATATACTGAGGAAAAAATTGAAGATACCAAATCCATAGTAAAGAGCGAAAAATCGCGTTTTGACGATAGCGATGAACTCGAAGATTCAGACCGGATGCCCGACGACAAAGAAGAGCTTGATGATCGCCCTCAGTTTGCAGGGAAACATGGCAGAAAGATGAAGCCCGGAGATTTCAAGCGCGGTCGTGATGCCAAACCGACACCGACGGAGTTGGGCGTATGACCTCTTTGACCACCTCCAACATCGACGGCAATGCTCAGGACAATGCTCAAACGGATAATTCGTTTGATCATACTGAGATTAAAGGCCGCTTCAATCAGTATACGTCAGGCTATTGGGCTCTGGCCTTGCCTGCGTTGGCTGCCCGTTATGTAGCCCGTTATGCCGGAAAAATTTTTAAGCCCGAATTGCAGCATTGGAATATAAGCAAAAATTTTTACGCTACAGCCGTGGGGTCGTGGATGCTTGGCATCACCGGCATTTACACGATGAGTACTTATGGCGATATGAAGCGGGTATTTTCTGAGCCGCTTGCCTATGAATTCGATAAAAAACCCGAGGATATCAACATCCGCGACTTTTTTAAAAGCAAAAATGCTATTGTACAAACGACATTGCATAATTTCCTGAAACGCAGTTTTTTGCGCACCGCCTTTGCCAGCAGTTTTTTTTCATTTCTTTTACCCGGGCAACGATTCAAAAATCTTGACGTCGATCCGGTTGATCTAGGCACCGGCCTGACTGGTGGCTATCTCGTTAGCGATGTCCTCATTCGCAAGATGACTTTCTTTGAGGCGCTGCAGAATTTTATTGATAATAAGATCAACCATAGCGAAAGCGTTGGGCAAATCATCACGGACGACGACCTGATGAATCTTTATGCCATCCATGCCCGTGACAATCCCCCCGACCGTCTGATTTCGGGCAAAATGGATACGGTGGGATGGCGTAATGACAAAATCATTTTCAGCCGTATGGCTGATCTGATGAATCAGACTTACAGGAATGAACCCAGCAAAGAACAGGCTGATTTTACGGTTCCCAAATTGATTTATTTGCTGGGAAATAATTTGCTCTCGAGAGAGAACAAAGAAAATAGCCTTACCTATATTGAGATTGCCAATCGTTACGGCATTCCTGCCGTCAAGGAAGTAGTGCAAAGTGTTCAGGATGGCAGCACTCTTGCGGAGGCGATTCAGAAATATCCGGTGACCTTGCCAGAGGACCGCGCGGTTGGGAAGGTGCCGGCTGAGAAAAAATTTACTGATACTATTTCGGCAAGTCCGCTGTCACTTGCTGAACAGGTCGTAGCCAAACGCCAGAAAAATGATACCGAATCGCAATTGAATCTTTCAGTATAATTATATATATATTTCATATAGATAGACTATTCCATCGCCACCGGCATAGTTTTCCTCTCCTGTCACAAAAAATTAACAAAAATGCCGCTGCGCCGCCGCTGCGCCTGAGTTATACTGTAAGAGTAGAGGTGTAACTTTGGCTAAGGTGTTGAAATAGATGGTAAATATAAAAATACCAGACATAACTCAAACGGCGGCGGCTGATGTGGAATTAGCCGGCCCTCTGGATGCTGTTGCGCCGGTTATGGATACCGTCAGCACCATAACGGGCGTGACCGATGCCGTTACGTTTGGCGTTCCAATACTCGGCGGTATCGGTGCAGCCCTGAATTGGTTAGGGAATAAAAACTGGCTTCCCGGCGGCAAGGCCGTTGGAAGCACGCTGCAGAAACCCGCACGTTTTTTTGAACGTGAAAGCACGCTGGGTCTTACCAAGCCGGAGCATATCGCCGAGACTAATGCAAAGATTGCTGAAGCAAATCGTAAATTGCCTGCCGGCGCTAAGCCGATGGAGCCATTCAAGCCTACACTCGGCAATGATTTGTGGCATGGCTCGATGGTGGTCGGTGCGGGAGTCGAGACATTTCAGGTAGCGCGCAGTTTTTTCCAGAAGCAAAAGATTTTAAAAATAATCCGCGCCGACATGGCGGCGGATAAAGCCGCCCGGCACGCCGGTCGCAGCACAGGAGAGGTGGGATCGTTAATCGAAGCCGGCAATCATATTTCTCTGGAACACGGTCTGCGCGGACTGTTGACCATCGGCAGCTTCCTCTTCCTATTGCGTGGTGCGCGTCGCGGTAACGTATCGAACTGGGCGTTCTTTGCACCCATGTTTGCCAATATGGGCATCGACGCTTTTATGGGCGAAAATGAACTGATCAATGGCTACGTGCCGCTTCGTGAGGCATATAAACATGGACAGATTGCACAGAAAGACTATTCAGAGTTTCTTTTTGCCGTCAGCAAGGAACTGAATTCGCGCGGCAACCTTGCCAAACCCGCCGCGGCAAAACTGGCTGAGTATTATGCTGCTGAAAAGGCCAGTCCCGCCCATATCCTGAATGATATGAGCGACGGCACATTCAAAAAACTTCTCGCCGATGCGGTGGCCGCTGTCGATGCGCAACCTTCTGCTGCCGCGCCGCGCGCTGGCCAGATAATGATGCAGGATCGCCTGAATGGCGCTCCTCTGGCGCGGCCGGTGATCGGGGAACACACCGGAAAACTGCATCATAAAGCGGTGGAGCAGGGTGTTATACCCACGCTTCACAGGACGTAGTCGATATGGGCAGGAACCCCAGAAATGCAGATGATGATATAGTAAGAACCGTTGTTCAGGGCGGACGAGACGTCGTCAATTTAATTCCCGGCACTGTGGGTAATGCACTGGGTGCTGGCTTTGAATATGTCGGCGGCCAGTATGATGTCGAGGATCGGTTGGCCGAGCTCGATGACGCGGGGATGGCCCCGAAACAATTAAATAAAGGCAGCCGGGCAGCACGACAATATCTCACCAGTCTCGATGAACTTCCGACCAAAAATTTAGCCAGATACGCCGTTCAGGGTATAGCCGCTGCCATCGGCGGTTTCCTGGGCGCGTATTTTCTGGGACCGGTTTTACCTTTCGGGATGCTTCTTGGCGGTCTTGTCGGTAGTATAGGTGCCGGTTTTGTCGCCGGACGAATTTATGAAGGCAACTTTGAATCGCATGAGCAGAACTGCGTGAATGTCATCGCTGATTGTCATTGCAAGCTACGTGATAAACAGGAATCGCTTAGTCAGGAAAAAGCTGCCGTTATATTGCTAACGCACCTGCCGCCGAACTTGCAAGATAGGTATGCCAAGAAGCTCGCGCAATTGACGGATGAAGAAACCTCCGACTTTGCCGAGGCTATAAAGACGCCAAAAGGCGCCAGGGCAGTACTCAGAATTTTAAATAGCCTCCATGCGCAGGAAGCCGTACGCGGCTACGCTGGCATGCCTATTGATCCTGCCGATCCGGGCAAACGGGCGGAACAACAATTAGCCGATCTGGCTAATAATGGAGTGGATTTGCGCCTACTCGTCATCGATCCGCAGGCCTTCAGCCGTGCGGCAGAACGCTATTACCGGCAGCGTGCCGTGCAGGATAATGGGGGTGTGGTAGCGCAACAGGACGGCATCATGCCGCAACAGCAATTGCCTCTGCCACCACGCACCACCGGCAGAGAATTTACTTAATTATTTGTCATCCCGGCGAAGGCCGGGATCCAATAGTGTCGCGTCTGCGACACAATAGATTTCTATACCGCGCCCATGGCGCTTTGCTGGATTCCCGCCTTCGCGGGAATGACGGTTTACAATCAATCTACATTCAGGAGTTTTTATGGCGTTCATCGAAGTACGCTTCCCGACCGATATTGCCTACGGATCGGTTGGCGGCCCGCAATATTCTACCGACATCGTCATCACCCAGAGCGGTTATGAACAGCGCAACGCCAACTGGTCGCAGGCACACGCGCAATACAACGTCGCACAGGGCGTCAAGACGCAGGCGCAGCTGGATTGCCTCATTGCGTTTTTCCGCGCGCGTCAGGGCCGTGCCGACGGGTTCCGTTTCAAGGATTGGACCGATTATCAGGTCACCGGTCAGGCGATCGGTACCGGTAACGGCACAACCACTGTGTTCCAGCTGGAAAAATCGTATGTCAGCGGCGGCATAACGCAAACGCGCATGATTAAAAAACCGGTTTCCGGCAGCGTCAATATTTATTTGAACAATGTGTTGCAAACGAGCGGCTATACGCTCGATACTACCACTGGGCTGGTGACATTTAACACTGCTCCCGGCAACGGTGTGGCCATTACCGCCGATTTCCAGTTTGATGTACCGGTGCGTTTTGATACCGACCGCTTGAGCGCCACCATTGATTCCTACGGCAGCCGTAGCTGGCATGATATTCCATTGGTAGAAATAAGGATTTAATTCATTGTTAATGAACTTTTAAAGAAAATAGGTTATATTTGAAGGCATATATCAAATACTAAGGTGATGTTGCCATGACAAAAGATTCCGATAAGAAATCGAACGTTATGCTCACTTTGGAGGGACTTACTCCGGCTGATGCGCAACGTCTTGTTGAAGCGGTTCGTGCCGGAAAATTGGCTGAGTTCGGAGTCAGCGACGCTATTAACATAATAGGACCCGACAAACCCAAGGAACGAAAGTGGAGTGATGGTAAACGGCCATCCCCACCATCTGATCCAGAACCACACGATCGCTAGATTGTACTGGATTCTTCCGGCAGCCGCAGCTGGCACGATATTCCGGTAGTAGAAATCAGGATATAAAATTCTCGTCATACCCGCGAAGGCTGGTATGACAATTCTTTATTAGAGGTAATACCATGAAAACAATTTCCTCACAACTCGCCGCGCACATTGCCGGTGAGGTGACGACGCTTGCCAATTGTTGGAAACTGACACGGCATGATACTACCGTTTTCGGCTTCACCGATCACGATCGGGATATCACCTTCGACAGTGTTACTTATAAGGCGGCCACGGGTTTCACGCCGAGCGCCGTGCAGACAACCGGGTCGCTCGCGGTCGATAACCTCGACGTAGACGGCATCTTGTCGTCAGGCAGCATTATCGAAGCAGACATTCTGGCTGGTCTCTATGATTTTGCGGAAATAGAAATTTTTCAGGTCAATTATACTGACCTGACGCAAGGATCTCTGCAACTTCGGCGCGGTTGGCTTGGCGAGGTGACATTTTACAAGCAACAGTTCGTTGCCGAAGTGCGTGGTCTGACACAATCGCTTTCGCAGACGATGGGGCAACTTTATTCCGCCTCCTGCCGCGCTACGCTAGGTGATAGCCAGTGCAAAATCAACATGGCCACCGGCGGAAATACCGTCACCGGCAGCATCACATCCGTCGTATCGAACATCCAGTTCGCTGACAGCACCCGCACCGAAGCGACCAACAGCTTCACCTTCGGCACCATCAGCTTCAACAGCGGCGCCAATAGCGGCCTTTCCATGGAAATAAAAGAATACACCCATGTTTCCGGCACCGGCGGGCAATTGACACTGGCGCTGCCGCTACCTTACCCCATGCTGACCGGCGATGCTTATAGCCTGACCAAAGGCTGTGATAAAACCATTGCCACTTGTTTTTCATCCTTCAACAATGTCATTAATTTCCGCGGCGAACCGTTGGTTCCAGGCCTTGATCGTATGCTGGAAACGGCGGGAACGATGAGCACGTTTTAATTCTATTTCCATTCTCTCCAAAATCCGTTATCTTCCTTACCCATGGACATTATTCATGATTTCGTCTTCGGCCTGTTATCGGTACTTAAAACGACCGGCGGGCCGTTGCTCTACCGTTATCCTTACCGCAATTCGGCTGAAGGTCTGCGCGCCGACTGGCTGAACATCGGCAAGGATATCCATAACGTCATCGGACATCTGCAAACGGAAACACACCATGAATGACGAACCGAAAAACCCTGGCGGGCCTCATGAATCAAAGCCCTATAAAACTGGCGGCTATCGCCAGCCGCAGGGTGGGCGCGATCGCGTGCAGAACCGCACGGTAGAAATATTGCCGCATCCGGAAGTGCTGGAAAGCTATAATTATGTGGTCGAAGGATCGGCCAAAACCATCATTGCCATGTTTGAAGTGGAACAGCGCCACCGCCACGACTGGGAACGTCAGGCGCTGCGCATTCACAGCTATTCGACTATTCTCGGCCAGGTACTTGGGTTTCTTATTGCTGTGGCTGTGTTTGTATCCGCGACCGTTATTGGCATTTATGGCAATGGCGTCATCGCCGCGTCCATCTGGGTATTCGGCATGTCCATTATTGTCATGGCCGGGTTGGTCTGGGCCTATGCCAAGAGCATGGGCCAGCGCCCGCTTTTCGCCCGCCCGACTATGCGCACGCATTTCCGCCCGCAAAAGGAGCGGGAAGAGCAGAGCGATGATTCGATGAATCGATGAACGATGAATAGATAAGTAGTTTATCTTATATCACTTCTTCCTTATCGAATTATCGTTCATCTAATCATCTTTCATCTAATCATCTTTCATCATACTTATGACCCACCCCATCGTTGCCACTGCGCGCGGCTGGATAGGCACGCGCTTTCACCATCAGGGACGGCTCAGGAAAACAGATAGTCATAAAGGCGGCGTCGATTGCCTTGGATTGTTGGTAGGAGTGGCGGCAGAACTTGATTTGCGTGGGCCGGGCGGATTACCAATTATCGCTGCTGACGAAACGAATTATCCGCATCAGCCCGATGCATCATATCTTTTTTCTCGGCTATCGGCATTACTAATGCCTATACCCCTAGGGGGTATATCGCCAGGTGATATCGTATTACTGCATATCGACGAAAGCCCGCAGCATCTGGCCATTATAAGCGATATCAATGGTGGTTTAGGAATTATCCACGCTTACGCACCCGCCCGCGCCGTCGTTGAACATGCGATCGATGACTGGTGGCGGAAGAGAATAGAGGCAACATTTCGTGTTCAATAGCTTTCAGCTACTTTTCTGACCAATGTGATGTTGATGGGAGTATCATATTTATTGTCTGCGCCGGAAGCTGAATCAATCGCCCAGCCGATGCCGCCGCCCGCAAGAATATTGCCGACGGTTGCTCCTGCCGCACCGGAATGATTGAGGTAGGTGGCCTCTTCATAGCCCTTCTTATTGCAGCGAACGGTAATATCATATTTGGTTTTTTTTATCGTTGTCGCACCCGGGGTAGGATCGACGCGGGCAATAGACTCACCCTGCCTTTCCAATGAACAATTGGCCCCCGCTGGGTTAGTATTGACCATAATTTCCTGGCTTGTGCCTTCGATAATCGAAGAACAGGCGGATAATAAACTTACGCAAATGATTCCTATTAAGGCGTTTTTCATTGGATTTCCTCCTGTGAATTTCTGCGTAACTGTAGATCATAATCAATCAGAAGCAATAGCTTATATCTTCCATCGAGGAATATCATGGCATCCATTGTATTAAGTGCGGTCGGCTCAGCTGTTGGCGCACAAATTGGCGGGTCTATAGGATCACTTATCGGTGCACAGATCGGCAGGACAATCGGTGACGACATCAGCCCGGCACGAAAACTGCGCCCGCTGAACGGCCCGCGGCTGGCCGATCTCGGTGTACAGACCTCGACCTACGGCAAGATGATCCCTGTGGTCTATGGCATGATGCGCATCGGCGGCAACATTATCTGGTCGCAACCGATCCAGGAAACTGCCACCACGACCACCAGCACCGCTGGCGGCAAAGGCGGCGGCGGGAAAGTATCGCAAAAGCAAACCACCTACAGCTATTCGGTAACGCTGGCCATTGGCATCTGCGAAGGGCCAGTCGATGCCGTTCCACGCATCTGGGCCGATGCTGAGCAATTAGATCTCTCACAATTTACCTATCGCATTTATTTTGGCGATGAAGCACAAACGCCCGACAGCCTTATCACTTCCATCGAAGGCGCGGCCTACACCCCGGCATTTCGTGGGCTGGCTTATGTCGTGTTTGAAAATTTCCCGATGGCCGATTACGGCAACCGCATTCCCAATTTTACCTTCGAGGTGCAGAGAAAATATTTAGCTGCTGATTGGAACGGACAGACGCTCGAAAACATGATTACCGGCGTGGTCATGATTCCCGGCGCGGGCGAATTTGTCTATGATACCACCATCGAATATCAGGTGCCGGGCACGCAGGTCGGCCTCGACTGGATCCAGCAGGGTATGCAAGTCGCCATCAACATGCAAAATCCTGAGGGCGAAGCCAATTCGCTGCTATCGCTTTCGCAATTGCAGGCTACGTGCCCGAACGTGGAATGGGTATCGGTCGTTGCCGCATGGTTTGGTACCACTATGGATGCCGGAACGTGTGTCGTATTGCCCGGCGTCGAATATCAATCGGGCGCCACGACATCGCCGGATACATGGACGGCCGGAGGATTCACGCGCAGTACGGCGCATCTCATCACACAAATCAGCGGATCGCCGCAATATGGCGGAACGCCTGACGATAATAGCATCCTGCATTATCTCACAAAGCTAAGAAATCAGGGCTTGAAAATCGTTTTTTATCCGATGCTGTTCATGGATACGAGCGGCAAGCCATGGCGCGGTGAGTTGACCGGCAGCGCCACTGACGTCGCAAATTTTTTCACCAAAACAAACGGCTTCAATGCCTTCATCACCTATTACGCAAACCTGGTGAATGGCTATGTCGATGCCTTTATCATCGGCTCAGAACTGAAAGGATTGACGGCGGTAACAAATACCCCCGGGGTGTATCCTGCCGTTTCAGCGCTTGTAAGCTTGGCCGCTACGGTCAAAGGCATTTTAGGCTCTGGCGTCAAAGTGACGTACGCCGCCGACTGGTCGGAATATCATCATACCGACGGTGGCTGGTATAACCTCGATCCGCTATGGGCATCATCCCATATCGACGTCATCGGTATCGACGCTTATTTCCCGCTGACCAATGCGCCGCAGAACGGTTATGACGTCGCCACTGTCATGGCAGGATGGACATCGGGCGAGGGCTATGACTTTTATTATACCGATCCGGGCCGCACGATTCAGGCCAGTCTCAGTGCGCCTTATGCCTGGAAAAATATCGCCTGGTTCTGGAACAACACCCATACCAATCCCGATAGCACGACGACGGCGTGGACGCCGCAATCAAAACCAATCTGGTTTACCGAATATGGTTTTCCAAGTGTTGACGGCGCAACCAACGAACCGAATGTTTTTCACGATCCCAGCAGCTCGTTGAGCGCATTTCCGTATTTCTCACAAGGCCGCGTCGATTTTCTGGCGCAGCGCGTCGGGCTTACCGCTACGCAAGCGCAATGGGCTGGTTCGTCTATGATCCAACAGATGTTCGTCTGGGCGTGGGATGCGCGGCCGTTCCCGTATTGGCCAGACCTGACAGCGATATGGAGCGACGGCGGCAACTGGCAGACCGGTCACTGGATCGAAGGAAAACTTGGGACGTCCAGCCTCGCTGCCATAATCACCGATATCTGTGAACGCGCCGGATTGCAAAGTTCTGACATCGACGTCAGCCAGATCAACGACCTCGCCGAAGGTTATGTCGTCAATGCCCAACAAACCTACCGCGATACCATCTCGGCCCTGCAGGCGGCATATTTTTTTGATGCCGTCGAATCAGACGGCGTACTAAAATTTGTGCCGCGTGGCGGCGATACGTTAGTCAGCATCCCCGAAGATAACCTGGTACCCCCCGGGGGTAAAAACGGCGGCAGCCAGACCTTCGCCGTCACGCGCGCGCAGGAAATCGAGTTGCCCAAGCGCGTCAATGTCGTCTACATGTCGCAATTGTCGAATTACCAAAGCGCTACGCAATATTCCGAGCGTCAGGTTACCTCCAGCCTAGAGATTGTGACCATCGACCTGCCCATCGTATGTACCGATCAGACCGCGAAAACCATTGCCGATATTAGTTTATTCTCCGAATGGATGGCGCGCACCAGCTATCAGTTCGACCTGCCGATACAATATGCCGCGCTCGATCCGGCGGACGTCATTACGGTAACGGTGGCCGATGTGACACACCGCATGCGCATCACCTCGACCAATATGAGCACACCGGCGGTGATAAAAATACAGGCTATCGCCGAAGATCTCTCCACTTACGATTTTTATACGACGCCGGCTGATAGCGGATCATTGCTGGTACAGAACCAGAACGTCCCGGTGACTGATCTGCAATTGCTCGATATCCAGGCATTTCCCGGTGATGACCCAGCGCAAGGCGTGTTGCGCATGGCAGGCGAGGGGCTCTCCGGCGGATGGAGTGGTGCGGCGCTGTATCGTTCGGATGACGGCGGTTCTGATTATTCGCGCATCACCGATCTTACCTCCGCTTCAACTATTGGCACGGCGAACACAGTTCTTGCCAGCGGTCCGACTGCGCTATTCGATATGTTGAATACAGTAACGGTATCGCTGCTCAGCGACGCCACGTTGCAAAGTGTGACGCGGCTTGCTGTCCTGAACGGCGCCAATGCCGCCATGCTCGGCGATGAGATAATTCAGTTCACCACCGCCACTCTGGTATCCCCTGGTAAATATACCCTGGGGGGGTTACTGCGCGGGCGGCTGGGTACGGAGTGGGCAATATCGACTCATGCGACGGGCGAGACATTTGTGCTGCTCGACGGAACGGTCACTAATCAGGTTGTTCCCAACAGCATGCTCGGCTTATTACGCCAATATAAAGGGGTGACGTACGGTTCAACGCTGACGGCCACAACCGAACAGGATTTTACCTATACAGGCGTAGCGCTGTTGCCTTACAGTCCGGTAGGTATCACCGGCACGCGCGACGGTAGCGGCAACCTGACTATTAACTGGATTCGCCGCACGCGCATCAATGGCAGCTGGCAGGATTATGTCGATGTGCCACTCAACGAGGTGACGGAATCGTACCAAATCGACATCATGAACGGTAGCACGGTAGTGCGCACCATAACCGGATTAACTAGCCCCGCCGCCAGTTACAGCGCTGCCAATCAAACCACCGATTTCGGCTCGCCACAATCAAACATCACACTGAATGTCTATCAAATGTCGGCGGTTATCGGCAGAGGATACGCGGGAAATGCGACAGTTTAGGCATTTCAATTCTCGTCATCCCCGCGCAGGCGGGGATCCAGTAGTGCCGCGTCTGCGGCACAATAATCATACTGCGCCCATGGCGCTTTGCTGGATTCCCGCTTTCGCGGGAATGACAAAATAATGATTAGGCTTTAGCCCAATAACTTCTTCTTCTGCGCCTGGAATTCTTCGTCGGTGAGGTAGCCTTTTTCTTTTAGATCAGCGAGTTTTGCCAATTGGCTGGCGACATCCATCGGATGGCTAACCGCGGGAGCGGCAGCAGCAGGCCTGGCTGGTACATGACGCTGCGCATACATCATCTCCTCGGTAATTTTGACAAACGGCAGGATGGATGATTTGAGCACCGTATTAAGCTGAAATACATTCACGCCATCGAAGACGCGAATCGAACCGAAAAAGATCATGAACTGATGATCGATGGATTGGATGCGGTCGAGTGGCATCTGCGCCTGCTCAGTTCCCCATAACGTTCCGCGATTGAGGAAAATCAGCCGACGGTCAGTGCACACCGCCAGCCAGGTCAGGTTATTTTGCCGTCCGGATGCCAGCGCCTTGATTGTCTCATGATGATCGAGGATTTCCGGCAGCGAATTGATTTCTTTATTCACCCAAAATTGATACGGCCAAAGGGTGCGCAAATGCGGGTAAGCGGCGACCTGTTGTTTGACTTCGGCAAGTGTTGGCATGGGTGCAATCTAGCCCGGAATGAAAACCGAATAAAGCCTTTTTATCCATAGGAGTAAATCATGTCCACCACGACCAATCTCGGCATTACGCTTGTGCAGCAGTCGCAGGCGCAGAAGGAAGTGACCGTCAATACGGCATTCACCGTGATCGACGCCATCCTCAACACCGGCGCCAAAAGCCGCACCACCAGCACGCCGCCCGGCTCACCATCCACCGGCGATATTTATATTGTCGGTAGCTCGCCAACCGGCGCGTGGAGCGGACAGGCAAGCGCCATCACTTATTATAATCAGGGCTGGAATTTTATCGCGCCGAAAGAAGGCGCCCACTTCTGGGTGCATGATGAAAGTTCTGTCTATCTTTATAATGGCTCGAGCTGGATCATGGTTGCGCGCGCCATCAACCAGCCGCCGGTAGCGCTAACCGATGCGTCGAGTATCAGCTGGAATCTTGATACCGCGCCATTCGCGACGGTGACGCTCGGCGGCAATCGCACGCTGGCCAATCCGCCGTTAGTACAACCGGGAAATTATGTGTTGATTGTCAAGCAGGACGGAACCGGCAGCCGCACGCTCAGCTATGGCAGCAATTTCAAATGGCCGTCGGGAAGCGCACCGACCTTGAGTGCGGCTGCGAATGCCATCGACATGCTGAGCTTCGTGTGCGACGGCACTAATATATATGGTGTAGCGCAGAAAGGATTTGCGTGATGTTCGTCATTGCGAGGAGCGTAGCGACGTGGCAATCCAGCTAAAGCGCCGTGGGCGCGATATATGCGCCGCCAACGCGGCGTCTGGATTGCTTCGCTGCGCTCGCAATGACGGAAACTGTGCATGATTAAACCGAAAATGCTCGAGGAATAACTTATGAGAGAATGGTATGAACGCCACTGGACAGTGGATCGCCGCGTGCCGATTGCAGTGATTGTCACGCTTTTAATCCAGATGGGCGGCGCGCTGGTATGGGCCACGCAGCTTGATGCGCGCGTCGGAGACGTCGAACGGCAGGAGATAACCAGCGCCAATTTGAACGAAAAATTCGCCCGTTTGGAAGAGCGTCTGGATGACATGAAACAGAACCTGGCGGCCATGAAGCGCCAGCTGGATCATGTGACGGACCGGCTGACGGGGCGGTAATAGTCTCAACAAATAACATATTGATATATAACAATACATGCTTTTATTTGTCTTATAAATGCCATGAAATCTTCACAAAACTGTAACACAAAACCGCGTTTTTTAGGGTATAGTGAACTTAAGTAAGAAGTTTGTTTTAAACCCTTTTAACGCGGAGAACGTTTATGGCTGATACATTTACAATCAAAGAGCTTCTGGATAAGATCCAGCACAAGCACGATCATAGCGAATCTATTTTAAATGGCGAACTGCACGGAGATGCTTCCGGTTCCCGATTGAAAAACAAATTTTCGCGTGGTGAATCCTACGCAAATCTAAAAGATGGGTTATTTAAAGGAAGCAAAAATCGTATTGCAGTCGATTTGGTTGGAGAAATCGACAGCCTGAAAGAATTAAAAGAAACGCTTGATGAGGCTGGCGGCACAGGCGCTTTTAAACGCTTGGCTGAAGGTAAGCAAAAAGAATTGAGCAAGTTGGCAAAGAACGCTTATCGTGATATAGGCAGAAGTGTTACCGAATACGATGCAGCAGTCGCAGCAAGCTTTGATCAGGAAGCAAAACTCATAAAACAGATTGATCGTGATGCTGAAACCAAAGTAAAAGCTCTTGCCAGCCAATTAAAAAACGCAAGTTCTGACGAAATTAGAGAAGCAACCTCAAAACTTGCTACCAATAAGAAAGCAGCTACCGATCTGGTAAGGGAGCATTTCAAGGATTTCCGGCAACAGACTAAGGATGTTGTCGATGACTTAAAAGAAATATCTGGCGATCTTGAAAAAGAAACCGGTATCAGCGCTGCCGAGCACATGAAAGCTGGTGCGGCGGTAGTTGAAAAAGAAGGTAGCGCCCTGTCTACTCTTGAAAAAGCCGGCGCCAAAGAAGGCAGCGTCTTCAAGCGAGCCATAGAAAACATCAAAGGCGGCTCCGTTAAGGCGTCAATCGGCTCCATCATTACCCTCGGTTTGGGTGCCGACGCCATAAGACGCGCATTCAAGCTCGTTACCGGCGGCGAAAGGAATCCGGACGGTACGCAGCAATCTACCGCCGGCGAAATTCCCATTATTGCTGCGGAAACCGGTGGCGCACTTGTTTCATTATTCAAGTTAGCCGGTCACGCCAGATAAATACCGCATACTCTGACTCCCCATACCCCCGTCTTAAAAAGCGGGGGTATTTTTTACTACTGTCATTGCGAGCGTAGCGAAGCAATCCAGACGCCGCGTCTGCGGCGCAGGAAGAACTATGCCGCGCCCATGGCGCTCTAGCTGGATTGCCACGTCGCTAACGCTCCTCGCAATGACAATCGCCCAATTTTCTTGACAGCGCTTCGTGCCTCCATCACACACAAGCGATGAGTAAAACCGATACGAAGCATTTTGAACGGCGCGTCCTGCTGCTGATGGCGCTGGTGCAATTCACCAATATCTGGGATTTCATGATCGTCATGCCGCTTGGGCCTGATTTTGCTCGCTCACTTGGCATTGATGCCGGCCATATCGGCTGGATCGCGGGCAGCTATTCTATATCCGCCGCTATCACCGGCGTCCTCATCGCGCGCTTCCTCGACCGTTTCGACCGGCGCAGCGTATTGCTTTTCAACTTAAGCGGCCTCATGGTTGCCACGCTATCGATGACCATGGCGCATACGCTGGCGCAGCTTATCGCCGTGCGCGTCGTCACCGGCATGTTCGGCGGGCCGATTATCGCCTCATCATTAGCCGTTATCGCCGACGTCTTCCCGGAGCAGCGCCGCGGCGAGGCAATGGGAAAAGTCCTTGGTTCGTTTTCTGTCGCTTCAGTAATCGGCGTGCCGCTCGGCCTTGAAATTGCGCGTATGTTTGGCTGGTGGGCGCCGTTTGTCGCTGTTTCGGCAATGGCGGTGATTGCCGTTACCACCATCCGCATTTACTTGCCGCCGATGCGTCATCATCTCGATCGTCGTGGCGCTGCTGCGCCTCCGCCGTTATTCACCAGCCTGCGTCATAATCCTGCCGCCGTGCCGGCACTGCTTATGACAGCAGCCGGCATGTTTGCCGCCTTTCTGATTATTCCCAACATCTCGGCGCATGTGCAGCAGAATATGGGCTATCCGCGCGCCTGGCTGGGGCTGCTTTATTTTTGTGGCGGCTCATCGGCGTTTTTTACGATGCGCATCGCCGGAAAATTATCCGACCGCATCGGCTATGCCAAAACCTGCCTCTACGCCACCTTCGGCCTATGGATTGTTTTATTTGTCGGGTTTTATGCGCAGATTCATGTCGTACCGGTGCTGGCCGTGTTCATAGCATTCATGATCACCATGTCATCGCGCAACGTCACCATCAGCGCCATCACGTCAGAGATTCCCAAGCCTCAGGAGCGCGCCGGATTTATGTCGCTAGTATCAGCGGTGCAACACCTCATGTCGGGTGCGGGGTCGATGTGTTCGACCTTCATGCTCAAGCAAACGGCGGACGCTCGGCTCGGCGGCATGGACAGAGTGACGTTGATTTCGATGGCGGCATTCGGCCTGTCGGCGTTGCTGATTTTCAAAGTTGAGAAGGTGATAAAAAAGCGTCGGCCGATGTTACCGATTGAGATGAGAATGCTATGAGCTTGCGCCGGTTTCCGCTGCATCGTGATCAAAACCATAATATGCTTTGACCTTGGCTTTTATATCCTTTGTCGGCTCGCCTTCGCCTTGTTCGACGATGACGGCAAAATTCGGGATAAAGCCATCGTTTTTGAGGCAATACATCATTCTGTCGTGTAATGCGCTGCTGGCAATGGCGTAAAAATAGCCCATCTTGCCGGTATGGCGATCTTTTGACTTTACAAAATACACATGGATTTTTTTAGCGGTATTATACTTGGATTGGTAATAAGGCAGCCGCTCCATCATGTTATCGGGAACATCAGGCGGCATGGCGCATCCTACCGTTGTTTTTGTTTCTCAAGTGTTTCAGGCAGGCCATCGACCTGCAGCTTCACCACATGCTTGCTCATATCCGGGCTGCCGGGGCCATATAATATCTCTTTTTCCAGTATTTGCCGTTCCTCATGCTGCGGATTGCGCTTTTGTTCTTCGATTTTGGCTAACGTAACGCGCACCGCGAACCAACCTTTATCGGAAAGATAAGGGAATTCACCGCTGTTCGCTTCCACGACCTCATGTGCATTTCCTGCCGCTTTCAAATCTCCAAGAACTTTCTGTAAATCAGGCCATAACGGTTTCTCATTTTTTGCGAAAACTTCCACTTTCGCTACCGGAAACTTTATGGATACACCCGCTTCCGATTTAGCTTTGCGGATAACGTTCAATACATCTACGGCCGCCATCCCCGCAACTTCCGCCTCGAAAATATAAAGATAATCCTCGGCTTTTGGCCAGTTGCCACGCGCATGAATCGATCCGCGACCGTCAAATATATGGCTATATAATTCCTCAGTGATATGAGGCACGAACGGCGCAGACAGGCGCAGCAGGGCGTCGAGGCAGTGATAAATAGCATATAAGGCCGACTGTTGTGCTTTGCTATTGCCGCTTTCTTCGCCGTAAGCGCGGGCTTTCACCAGTTCCAGATAATTATCGCAGAAGTCATTCCAGAAGAAATCTTCGATGGCTACGCGCGCGTCGCAATATTCAAATCGCTCAAACTCCTGCGTTGCCTTTTTAATGCATTGATTGAGGCGTGACAGAATCCATAAATCGAGCGTTTCAGTAATATACCCCCCACGGGTATCATTTGCGGCAGTGGTCGGGGCGCCCTGCAACTTGCTTAGGTTCAGCGAGGCAAAATTGCTGGCATTCCATAGCTTGGTTACCAGCTTGCGGCCTATCTTGAGTAAATCCTCTGAAAACGCCGTATCCGCTCCTAGCCGCGATGTCGATGCCCAATAGCGCACGGCATCGGAGCCTTTTTCCTCAATCAACGCCACCGGCGTCACGACATTGCCTTTTGATTTGCTCATCTTGGTTTTGTCCGCCGCCAGGCACCAGCCGGAAATCATCAGGCTTTTCCATGGAACCGTGTTGGAATGCAGATGCGCCTTCACAATGGTGTAAAACGCCCAGGTACGGATAATTTCATGTGCCTGCGGCCGCAAGTCGGCAGGGAACAGTTTATTCGGCGTCAATGATTTGGCGCTAATCTGCGGGCTGATGGAACTGGTTGCCCATGTATCCATGACGTCCATAGCGGGCGTCACTTCCTCGCTCTTATACCCCTTGGGGGTATCTACGATTGGATCGACCGGAAGCTGTCCGACTTCAGCAAATAATACTTTCCCTTTTTCACCGGCGCGCTTGGAATACCATACCGGGAACGGCACGCCGAAAAACCGCTGCCGAGAAATACACCAATCTTCTTTCAATCCTTCAATCCATTGATTAAGCCGGACATGCATAAATTCCGGGTACCATTGGCATTCAGCGCCTTTGGCCAGCAGCGCTTCTTTTTTATCCATGATGCGGATGAACCACTGATGCGTCGGGATAATTTCAATAGGTGTCCCAGACCGTTCAGCACATTTGACTGTGTGGACAATCTGCGTTTGCTTGAGTAGCTTGCCGTTGGCTTGCAAAAGCTCAAGCATTTTAGCGTTGGCCTGCTTGGGCTTAAATTGATGTACCTGTTCAAAAGCAAAAAATGTTTGTTTTAAGTCTAGTGTATTATTTTTATCTAAATAATTGGTATCGTTCTCTCCATCTTTACCGCCATTGTGATCGAAATAAATGGTTTCAATTTCTCCATTAGAGTCGGTTCGCGAATAAATAATTTTACCATTCAATCCCAAAATCGGTCGCATCGGCAATTTATGCTTCCGCCACCATTCTTTGTCCGTATCATCACCGAACGTACAGCACATGACGATGCCGGTGCCTTTTTCGCGCTCGACCAGCTCATCAGCGATCATCGGCACTTTGACACCGAATAATGGCGTAATGGCGTGTTTGTCTTTATATTTGACCGCATTCGGATCTTCAGGGTGATACATAACGGCGACGCATGCGCCGAGCAATTCCGGGCGCGTGGTGGCGATAATCAGCGGCGAACCATCTTCCAGCGTAAACTGGATCTCATTCATCACACCTGGTAATTCTTTATTTTCAATTTCGGCCTGGGCAATGGCGGTTTGGTCAACCCAATCCCAGTAGGTCGGGCGGAAATCGCGATACGCTTCACCTTTTTGCAACAGCTCGATGAACGATGCCTGCGATAATTTGCGCACGTCATCGCTAACGGTCTGGTATTCCTGCCGCCAATCGACGCTTAATGCCGCGCTCTTGAATAGCTTCCTGAAATCTTCTTCAGCACCTTTGACCACTTCGCGGCAATCGGCGACGAAGGCTTCACGGCTGGGGTATTGGCTGGCTTTTTTCTCTTTTATTTTCTCAACGAGGCGCTCGGTCGGCAAGCCGTTATCATCGAACCCCATCGGGTAAAATACATCCTTGCCGGACATACGCTGGTAACGCGCGACAAAATCCGCCTGCGTATAGCTAAAAATATGCCCCATGTGCAACACGCCGGAAACGGTGGGCGGCGGCGTGTCGATAACAAATGTTTCGTCGCGTGGTTTGTCATTGCGGAAATGATAAACGTCGCTTTGTCCCCAGAAATCCTGCCAGAATTTCTCTTTGGTCTTATGGTCGTAAGAGGAGGGAAGGGGCTTCATGGGATTAATGCGCCAGTTTGGGCGCCAGGCCATAATTTTTGATCAGTTCCTCGGCGATCTGCACGGCATTGAGCGCGGCGCCTTTGCGCAGATTGTCTGAGACGATCCACATCGAAAGCCCGTGCTTGACCGTTGGGTCATTGCGGAGGCGCGAAACATACACGCCATCTTCGCCGGCGCAGTCGATCGGCGTGCAGTAGCCGCCGTCCTTGCGATCATCCCACAGTACCACGCCTTCGAAATCAGAGAGAAGTTCGCGCGCTTTATCAACTGAGAGCGGGCGTTCGAATTCAACATTGACTGCCTCGGAATGCCCGACAAATACCGGCACGCGCACGCAGGTCGCCACGACCTCGATTTTAGGATCGAGTATTTTTTTGGTTTCGTTGACCATCTTCCATTCTTCCTTCGTGCTGCCATCATCCATGAACACATCAATATGCGGGATGACATTGAAGGCAATGCGCTTGGTGAATTTGGCCGGTTCCTTATTATCATTCATGTAAAGTGATTTGGTCTGGTCAAAAAGCTCGTCCATACCAGCCTTTCCCGCGCCGCTCACCGATTGGTAGGTCGATACGACAATGCGCTTGATGGTCGCCGCGTCATGCAGTGGTTTCAGCGCTACGACCATCTGCATGGTCGAGCAATTCGGATTGGCAATGATGTTGCGCTTTCGATACCCCCCCAGGGTATGCGCGTTGACTTCGGGCACGACCAACGGAATATCCTGTTCCATGCGGAAGTAGGAGGTATTATCGATGACGACGCAACCGGCTGCTGCGGCGCGTGGCGCATGCACCTTCGACACCGCCGATCCGGGCGAGAACAGCGCGATATCGGTACCGGAGAAATCATAATCTTCGAGCGCCTGAACGACAATGGTTTGCAATTCGCCGAAACTGACCTTTTTTCCGACCGATCCGCGTGAGGCCAACGCGACTATTTCCCGTGCCGGGAACTTGCGTTCAGCCAGAATCTTGAGTATTTCGCGCCCGACTTTTCCTGTCGCCCCGACCACTGCGATTTTGTAAGACATTGATTTTTCTTTAGTTTTGTATTTTATGATGCTGAATCAAGCACTTTACCTAAAATCCGGCCATAATGCAACCCCATGATGTTGCCTGGGAGGCGGATCTTTAGCGCTTAAACCGCATGCATAAGGTACGGCGATCTTCGGTGATAGATATGCTATCGGCCAGCGAGTGGATAATGAAGAGACCGCGGCCGTAGGGGAAGGTATGTTCCGTAAAATTGATATCCGCCGTGAATCCTTTGCCTTCATCGCTGACGTTTATTTCCAGATACTGGTGGAGATCCCAGATGGCGATGTTAATGCGGCGATTTTTATAAGGTGTTCTGCCGATGCGTTCTTTGATCGTAGTGTAGTGCAATTCAAAATCTTCCAGAGCTTCTATCTTCCCCCTCAAAGAAAGGTTGCCGTGCACTACTGCATTGATCAATGCTTCGTGCAGACAGGTTTCTATATCCGTTTTTACGGAATCGCTGAGGGCAAAACGGTCACGTAACATAGCTGTTACCATGCCGGCTATATCATTACGCCAGACACTTTCAGTGGTGAGCGACAAAGAAAAATCCGGCGCATCGGGAGTAACATGGGTACGATCATCGACTTTCCTAAACCATTTGTGTGGAGGATAGGGGACGGCGAAGAGCATTATTTTGCCCCGCGCATAGCAAATAGTTGATCAAACCTGGCGATTAAAAATGTTTTTTTCACTTGGCCGTGCGCCGAGTGAAGTGACAGATTAATATGTCGAGATTGACACCTATCACGAAATAACAGCAGCATGCCCAATGCACCTGAATCAATGAATTCAACTCCGGCAAAATCCAACGTAACGGCTTTTACCGGGTCATGATCCAACTCGGCCATCATCTCCTTGAATTGCTGGTTATCGGCAAACGTGAAATTGCCGAAAAGCGCGATATGTTTTTTATCGTCGCTGCCATCGATAGTAAATTTCATACGATTATCTCCTTAAAATTGTAGGGATGGGCGCACATGTACTATTGAATATCGTTTCCGTTTTATTCGCCGGTTTCTTTGATGGTTCGCATATAAATTGGCTGCGGCAGACGCGCATTGCGACCGGTAATTTTAGCTACTCCACTAAACTGTTTTTGTGAAATGCTGATAGGTTCCTTGAGAATGCGCCATTCGATGCCTTCCGCACAGGGCGGAATGGTCAGCGACCCGGTATAGGCGTAATAACCCGGTTTCGGCGGGATAAAAGATTGTGGGTTAAACGAAATTTCCGATATTGCCGTCTTTTCCGGCACGTGGTCGAGCAGTGTTTGTAGCGCCGCATTGCTTTCTCCAGTCTCTGCAAACACGGAAAGTATGAGCGTTTTTCCATCGCTATCCTGGTGCATAAGCTGTATCTCCACCGGCCAGAAACGTTCCAGCACTGTATGCTCGCTGGGTGAGTGGAAGCGCAGTTGTACGAGCTTGTAGGACTTGCCACTCTCCATCAAAGTATTATTGCCTTCGATGTCGGCCACTAGTGTGTAGTCCTTTTGTTGCAGCTTTGCCTTGGTATCGCCATAATGAAAAGCAAGAGCGGGCAGTTTCTCTTTTTGGGTAAAGCTGATCTGTGCGGGCGATTGCTCCTTGCCGCTTCCGCAAACGGCGTAGTCTTTATCTAAGCCAGCCCATTCATCCTGATTGTTTTGGTCACTGTCATAACTCCAGATTTCTGCATACGCCGCCTGTGCCAGCAAGGTGGTGTACGAAATGAAGACTAATATTGATAATCGAATAAAACGCATATATCTCCTAATGCAATCTTTAGTAGTATATTTATAATAAATAAACAATCTATTAATGAGGCTAAGAAAACTTTTTTGAAATCAGGATTATGAGGAAAAATGACCGGGCAAACAACCAATTCCAGCTCATGCGGGCGGATGCTTGATCTGCTGACCCCATTCTTC
>Ga0206956_1002_pt1:0-25000 | contig 29737 bp, 30 predicted proteins | sample Alteio_BWOrgHeat_35_FD_153252 | JGI IMG/M metagenome (GOLD analysis project Ga0206956, IMG submission 153252) | Enriched cells from forest soil in Barre Woods Harvard Forest LTER site, Petersham, Massachusetts, United States -... | ecosystem: Environmental > Terrestrial > Soil > Temperate...
TGCACTGCGCCCCATTGCGGGGAGAGGATGGTGGTGTCCCACGAATCATGAATGTAGCGAAAGCTCGCGCGCATGTTCGGAGTGATGTTGTGATCGATGCGAAATAGTTCTTCGCGCCAATAAGTGCTCGGAGAAACTGCTGCGTTGAAACACGACCCTTCCGTCGTGGTGCATCCCGCGGTCGCATCGGGCGCGGGAATAATACCCGTTCCGAGAATGGCCTGCGCATTGGGATCGATGGGAACCTGATTTCCCGGGAAGGTTTCCGGCTTGCCAGTATTCTGATCGGTGCCAAAAGCGGGACAATCCGGATAAGCCGTGCGCGTGAAATCGGTTTGCAGCCCTGGGAGTACGAATGGGCAAAGATCACTGAAGTTTCCGGTACGCTCCGCTAAAGACGGAACCGCCTGGTTGAAATCGGTGGGCGTACGCTCGAAGCGGAATTCTTCCGAGAAAAAGAAATAAGTTTTGCCCTTGTTCGTGTTGAAGAGCCCGGGGATGTAGAGCGGACCTCCGAGGGCAGCGCCAAAGTCATTTCTACGGTACAAAGGCGCCTTAGTGGTCTCATCGAAGTAATTACGGGCATTGAAGAATTCGTTGCGGATGAATTCGTATGCCACGCCATGAAACTGATTGGTTCCGGACTTGGTCGTGGCGATTACTGTGCCGGACGCGCTCTGCCCATACATGGCACCGTAGTTCGAGGTCAGGACTTGCACTTCGCTGAGCGCATCCAGGCTGGGATAGACGGTTAACGTGCTCTGGTTGCCGTTGAGTCCAGCGTTTAAGACGTCACCGCCGTCGACGTTGAACGAGTTGTACTCAACCCGGCCACCGTTCACGCTATAGCGGACGCTGCCCAAGATTCCTACCTTCGCTTCGTCCTGTCCAGTCTGGTTACTCACGCCGGGAGTCAGTGCGATCAACTGGGTAAAGTTGCGGCCGTTCAATCCCAGGCTGACCAGTTCTTTCTGCGTGATGGTGCCGACGATTTGAGAAGTTTCGGTTTCGACTTGCGAGACTTTTTGTCCTTCTACATTGACCGAAGTCGTCGTCCCGGCAGGCTCAAGGACGGCGTCGATTGCGACGCTCTGACCTACGCTTAAAGACAATCCGTCGCTGCGGAATTCTTTGAAAGCGGGAGCGGAAATCGTCAAGGTATAAGTTCCTGGAGTCAATCCTTCGAGGGAGTATTCGCCACGATCGTTGGTGGTGGAAGTCTGGGTCAGTCCGGTTCCGTTGGTGATGGTGGCGGTTGCCCCGGGAAGTACTGCGTCTGTCTGATCGGTGACGGTGCCGGTAATGGCTGTTTTTCCTTTAGCGGAATTGGCAGAAGTTCTTGCCTCTTGCGCTAGTGCTGTCGCCGACATGATTAGAGCCACGGCAACAAGGCACAAAGAGATTTTCAGAAATCTCACAGGTTCACCCGCCCTCTTTTAGGGAGTAAAAGGAGTCACATGGTTACAGAGAAGCGGTGACGAAATTGTGACGGGCAGATTAATTTCAGATGAAAAACGTCGCTCGACTCAATAAAAGGAGCTTGGCCCGCGCGAATGTCATTGGCGCTTGCGGTCCGCGTGGAATCGTCATTTCCGTCGCTGTGAGCCGCTGATTTCTCAGGGTCGCTTTCTGCGGCCGCGTCCCACCCTGAGAAATTCACGGGATTTTAATCTCCGGGTAGTTTTCCTGCAACAAACTTCGACGATATTCACCCCGACTCGATCAACAGGATTTCTTGTAACCCCGTACCGGGATGCGCTCACCGTGTCCCTGAAAAACGGAGCTATGAGGCCAGGGCCCTATCGAGGCAGCCCTTCCACGGCCTGCCTCAACGAATGGTTTCTGGCAGGAAGTATGAAGTATGAGGTTCATCGTTGAGATTCCGGACCGTGAAGTTTTCGAAGCCGCTGAGCAACCCGAGGATCTGGCTTGTGAGATCGCTGAAGTTATTGCCAGCGAGATTTTTGAGTTCAGTTCTGTGACCGTAATTCCTCAACAGCGGTCTATCGGGTTCTCCCAGGTAATTCGGTCTTGAGTTGAGGGAATCCCAGGAACATTGACCTGGACGACCAACGGCCCCAAAGAGAAAAAGAATGTTGCGAAAAGAGTGCGGAATGCGGGACGGGTGCAAGAGAAATCGCCGCGGCGGGCTTCTCGCAGGTTTGATTTTCTTGCTGTTCATACACGTCACGATGGGGTGGGCGGAACAATCTGGATTGAATCTAGCAGGATCGAATCAAACGGGCTCGGTAACGGCTCGTCCCGTGGGCAACCTGGAGGACTGGAGTTCACTTTCGCTGGCCAACAGCGAATTGATCCCTGAGCCGCCGTTGCTCGGAGAAAAGTACGACCACCCGCAGTTCACCCGCGAGTTGCTGCAAGTGAAGTGGCGCCAAGGCGATCCGATTGATCTGTATGTCATTCGCCCGAAGGGCGTGGCCCACCCTCCTGCCATTCTGTATCTCTACAGCTACCCTTCTGAAACTGAAGTGTTCCGTGGCGATACCTATTGCGCGAATGTCACCAAGGGAGGATTCGCCGCCGTCGGTTTTGTGTCCGCTCTCACCGGCCATCGTTATACGAATCGACCAATGAAGGAGTGGTTCGTGAGCGAACTGCAAGAGGCCTTGGGCAGCTCGGTTCACGACGTGCAGATGATTTTGAACTACCTCGCCACCCGCGGCGATCTGGACATGAGCAGGATCGGCATGTTTGGAGTGGGCTCGGGCGGCACGATCGCGATTCTTTCAGCCGCGGCCGACCCGCGTATCAAGACCATTGACGTGATCGATCCTTGGGGAGATTGGCCCGACTGGATGGCGAAGTCTTCATTGATTCCAGAAGTGGAGCGGCCCCGCTATCTGACTCCACAATTCTTGAGAAAGGTCGCCCCTCTGGACCCGGTGAAATGGTTGCCGCAGTTGACCACGCAGCATGTGCGCTTGCAGCAAGTGCTCGACGACTCAGTTACTCCGAAAGTAGTGCAGCAGCGCATCAGAAAAGCCGCCCCGCGAACTTCCCAGAGAATCACGTTCCATACCACGCGGCAGTTTTCCGGCGCCGAGTCAGGTGACAGGCTGTTGCGGTGGGTCAAGGCTCAGGTCCAGACGACCTCTGAACCACAGCCTGTCGTTCGAAATTCACAGAATTCCAAGGGCCAGCAATCGGTTGAATTGAAGACGATCGACTCAAACCATGTCCAAGCGAGAGACAACGATTAAGTTTTTTGGGAGCAGTGGCTCAATTACTTTGGAGTCCGGCATGTTGAAGAATACTAGGCTCGGTCTTTGGATGGCCGTGGTGTTAAGCGCGACCCTTGCCTTGGTGAGCTGCGGGGGAGTCGGCGCGGCCCCGCTCAATAACGGCTCTCTTGCTGGAGTTGCCGTCAGCGTGGCTCCTCCGACCATGACTGTCACAACTGGAACGACGCAAGCTTTCACAGCGACTGTAACTAACACGGGTGAAACTGGTGTGGCCTGGCTGGTTAACGGATTCCCCGGCGGGGTAAATCCCAGCGACAACACTTCGCCATTCGGAACCATCGATAAGAATGGGAATTACACTGCGCCTTCTTTCGTCCCGATTCCGCCGACGGTCACCATAACGGCGGTCGCCAACGCCAACAATAGCGCGAGCGGCAATGCCTCAGTTTCAATTAACGGAACTCCGTCACCAGTTTCCATTTCACCGCTCGCGGTGAGTCTGGAGGTGGGAGGCATTGCCCTGTTCACGGGCAAGGTGGATGCTCCCGACCCAACGGTGACCTGGCTGGTCGAAGGCGTCCTGGGCGGAAATGCCGCTTTGGGTACTGTTTCTACCGTGCCCGGTACTACGGACCAAGTAAACTATGTCGCTCCGCTCGAGGTTCCCGGAGGAGGCCCGACAACCCAGGTACACGTGACGGCTCAATCTCTTGCCAATCCGCAAGAGAATGCTTCGGCGGTGGTTACCATTTCGGCGTTGGGGAGTACGCGCGTGACCATCACCAGTCCTGCCGTGCCCCCGACTGTTCCCCTCGAACAGCCCCAAGCGTTCGCGGCTAAAGTAACCGGGACGAGCGACACGACAGTCTCCTGGGAGGTGGACGCTATCGCTGGAGGCAACGTAAACGTAGGCACGATCGAAACTGAAGCGGGCGGTAAAGCGATCTACACGGCTCCTAAGCAACTCCCCTCTCCGCCCAACGTCATCGTAACGGCAGTCTCGAATGCTGTGCCCGCCGCGCAAGCTTCGATCCTGGTGAACCTGATTCCGGCCCAGCCGACTATCGTAAAGCTAAGCCCCGATGTTTGCACGAACACGGACGCCGTGCCGGTCACAACCCAGGTGAACTTTACGGCGTCGGTTACCGGACCGGAGAATGAAGCCGTGAGTTGGCAGGTCAACAAAATCGCCGGGGGCAACACAGCGGTTGGAACGATCACCCAAACTGGAACAACGAATAACGCGGTCTACACCGCGCCTGCCAACGTACCCACTCCAGCGACGGTGAGCGTGGCTGCGGTTTCCGTTGCAAATCCGTCCGCATCCGCGACCGTGCCACTTACAATTACCACGATTGCGATGCCGAAGGTTTTGATCAGTCCGACCTCCGCAACCGCTACAGCTGGATCAGGGGCCGTGCCATTTACTTCCACGGTTCAAGGTATTGCAAGTACGGGCAACGATTACGTTACGGCACAGAATTGGGCGGTGAATGGTGAGCTTGGAGGAGATAGCACCATCGGAACCGCTGAAGAGGACAACAATCAACCGACGGTCCGGTGCCAAGCCTTTGGGAACTACGACCCTCCCGCAAGCGTCCCCAGCAGCAACCCGGTCTCAGTCACTGCTGCTACGCCCGACGGTCTCACCTCCCCGGGAGCTCTGGTCACTATAATTCCTCCCCCCGTGTTCGCAGAGGTGTTGGAGCCAGGGAACACCGATCCGCAGACGGTGCAGGTGCAGCCGCCCACTAACAAAATTCAATACGCCGTGAGCCAGACCAAGAACGGGACTCCTGACACGACCGACGGGGTTAGCTGGACTCTGACGAGCACCGGTCAGGATTGCAGCGTCGGCGCCGGATCCATATGCGGAACGATCAACCCTACGGGGATTAACACCAGCGAACAATTCACTGCCACCTACACTGCCCCGACCGTAATTCCTCCGAACAATCAGGTAACCCTGACCGTCGCTTCGGTGATTGACCCCAGCGCTTCGGACTTCAACCAGATTACGATTGGAGTACCGTCGATTGCGATCAATGGCCCCACGCAAGTTCAAGCGGGAACAGGTCAGGTCACTTACACTGCCATCATCACGAACGCAAAACCGAGCAGTCTCGGCTGGGATCTCGGATGCATTTCTAATTGGGATGGGGTCTCATCCAATGGAAATTGTGATCCGACGAGGGAGGATGACTTCAAGGATGGTCCGGGCTGCATCACCTACCAGGGAGATAGACGCCCCCCGCCTTGTGGCACGGCGGCGATTACAGTTGAGACAGGAATCGCGGTACTATACACGCCGCCCCAGACGGTCTCGACGACTGACTACGAACAAAACGCCTGTACAATAAACGGTAATCCCAACGCCTCGGTCGTACCTATTAGCGTCCAGATGATGGCTAACGGTTGTCCTCTTCAGAATGGGATTCCGATTTGTTCAGCGCTTGCCTGCGTCACAGTTACACCACCGTAGTACGGTTTTAGGCTCTCTTCGGTGGGTGGGACGCGAGTTGCAGAGACGCGGAAGGCGAGGGTCGGGAAATTAGCGGACGCAGGTTAACTGCGCAGCGAACGCGGGTCTTCAGTCTTCGGGATTTTGCCTGACCGCAGCTTCCACAAGATTTGCCGGAGAATGCCGAGCCAGACCACGGCGTCGCGGGCGGGCAAGTTGAGGCGGCGGACCAGGCGGCGCATTCTTTCTTCTACATCGGCAATGGGGCGCCGGTCGAGGTAGCCGCTGGCGCGCATCGCTTGGAGTAGGGTTGTGGTGATGCGCTCCAGTTCCTCCGCCGTGGCGCTCTTCACTTTTTCCGCTGTCTGTACAGCCTTCGCATCGCGCACCAATTCATAGAGGCAAATGGCCACCGCCTGCCCGAGGTTCATCGAAATGTTTTCCTCGCACGTGGGGATGCGAATCAGCCAATGGCAGTGACTGAGTGCGGCGTTCGAGAGGCCAAATTTCTCCGAGCCGAACAGTAGAGCGACCCGGCTCGATGCCAGGTGCTTGCGGATGAGGCGCGCGCCATATTCCAATCGCCGGAGCGGATGCTGCAACTCCCGATGACGGACCGCCGTTGTGCCAACGACCACCGTACAATCTGCGACGGCCTCTGCGACGGTCTTATACTCTTCGGCATTCGTCAGCAGTTCCGAAGCCCCGACCGCCGAGCGTGCCTCGCGAAATGCCGCGTCGTAGGGATTGACAACGCGCAGATGATGAAATCCAAAGTTGCTCATCGCGCGCGCGGCGGCGCCGATATTAAGAGGATTGCGCGCGGCCACCAATACCACGCGAAGACCATCGAGTTTATTCGAGGCAGGAGACAATGTTGGTTTAGACAAACACCATAGACCAGATTGTCATTCTGAGCGAAGCGACGAATCTGCTTCGCCGTTCACCGGCTGTACTGATTCTTCTTCTTCTCTTCGTGCCGTTCCAGCCCGAGCTGAATTAACCGTCCAATTAGATCGGAATACGACACACCCGAAGCCGCCCACAGCTTGGGATACATACTGATAGCGGTGAATCCCGGCATGGTATTGATCTCGTTCAAATAAATCTTGCGAGATTTGGGCTCCATCATAAAATCCACCCGCGCCAGCCCGGAGCAGTCCACTGCCTTAAACGCCCCCACGGCGAGCCGCTGCACTTCTTTCGTCTCGGTTTTGCTGAGCTTGGCGGGAATGATCAACTGCGACCCTTCATCCAAGTATTTCGCGTTGTAATCGTAGAACTCGGTGCTGGGAACGATCTCTCCCGGCAACGAAGCTTCGGGCTTGTCGTTGCCGAGCACCGAACATTCGATCTCGCGGGCTTTTTGTTTGCGCCCGCCCACTCCCTGCTCGATCACAATCTTGCGGTCGAACTTTGCCGCTTCCTCGATCGCTGGGCCAAGTTCTTTGCGGTCATGCGCCTTGGAGATTCCCACGGACGATCCGAGATTCGCCGGCTTCACAAACACCGGATATTTCAGCTTGATCTCGACCAGCTTCTCAACTTTCTTCTGGTTCGCTTCCCAATCACTACGTAGAACGGTAACGTGTTTCACGATCGGCAATCCCGCCGCGCGAAAAAGCGCTTTCATGATGTCCTTGTCCATGCCCGCGGCTGAGCCGAGCACGCCCGCCCCCACGTAAGGCATGTCTGCCAATTCCAGCAAGCCCTGAATGGTTCCGTCCTCGCCGAACGTGCCATGCAGCACGGGGAAAATCACATCGACGTCGATGGCGCGATCGGCGGCGCGGCGAGTGAGCGCGTGCGACGATGCGTCAGTCTCGAACGGCGACATTGCCCCATGTCTTTGGGGCTCAGGGGGCACCACGACCGCTTCGCCCTTAGCCAAAACAGCCGCGCCAGGAGTTGCTTCGGGATCGCCGGCGCGTAGATGTTTGCCTTCCTCAAATTTTCCTTGCAGTAGCCGCTCCGCATCCGCAGCAGTCACCCATCGACCTTCTTTAGTGATGCCGATCGGCACCACTTCGTATTTGTCCTTGTCGATGGCGTTGAAAACCGACGCAGCCGAGAGCAGCGAGACCTCGTGTTCCCCACTGCGCCCGCCAAACAGGATGCCGACTCGAATCTTTTTCATGGCTTGAATGTGTCTTATAGAATCTTCTTCCCGAACGCCGACACGGCTAACTCCACGGCTAAGTCGGCCGTGCGGTTGTGCTCGTCGATGACAGGATTCACTTCGACGATTTCAAAGCTCAACATGCGGCCGTGATCGGCGATGATTTCCATCGCGAGGTGAGCTTCGCGATAAGTCGCTCCTCCGCGAACTGGGGTGCCAACGCCGGGTGCGTCTTCGGGATCGACCCAGTCCATATCCAGCGAAACATGGTAGCCGGCGGTGCCTCGTCCTGCCGCGCGCAAGGCTTCTTCCATCACAGTTCGCATGCCGCGCTCGTCGATATCGCGCATGGTGAAAACGTGGATTCCTGTCCTGCGAACGTTTTCTTTTTCGATGGCGTCAATGTCGCGCACACCAACCAGCACGCAATTCTCGGGCTTCACTTTGGGAGAGAAGTTGAAAATGTTGGCCAGTTCCGGGGGACCTAATCCCATGATCGCGGCCAGCGGCATGCCATGCACGTTTCCGCTGGGAGAGCTGTCGGGTGTATTGACGTCGGTGTGAGCGTCAATCCAGATGAGGCCGATGTTCTGGTTCTGACGCCGATAGAACTCCGCCACGCCCGCAACCGTTCCCGCAGCAATGGAATGATCGCCGCCTAGAGTAATCGGGACCTTGCCGGCTTCCAGCGTCTTGACCACGAGTTCTGCATGCTTGGTGCAGGTTGCGGTGATCTCCTTCAGATACTTTGCGTGCGCATCGCCTTCCTTTTTCTGCTCGGCAATGGCGACGGACACGTTTCCGGCGTCTTCAACAACATGGCCGAGGGCCTCTAATCGCGCTTCGAGACCAGCGACGCGCACCGCCGAGGGACCCATGTCCACGCCGCGGCGCGACTGGCCGAGGTCGAGCGGAACCCCGATGACGCGAATCTTCCGCGGTGTGATGCTGGAAACAGATGGAGTGATGTTGGTCATAAGTTCGGGCTAACTTACCGCCGAGGTCGCCGAGAACGCCGAGTCGAGAAATTCATTAACGATGCGTTTAAGGCCGTCCTTCAGTACTCGCACATGAAAATTCAGCAGAAGACCGACACGCTTGTCCGACAACCGGAGGTACGAGAGCAATTGAGCGTCGTGAATCGGAGAAAGGTGGTCGACCGCCTTGATTTCAACGATCACCGCATCCTCCACGACTAGATCTAGCCGATACCCGCAGTCCAGTTTCACATCTTTGTAGACAACTGGAAGAGGCTTCTGCACTTCCACTTTCAGGCCGATTTGGTGTAGTTCAAAAGCCAGGCAGACTTCATATGCCGATTCGAGCAACCCCGGCCCTAACGCTTTATGCACCTCGATTGCGGCCCCGATGATGCGACGCGTGATCTGGTCGAGTTTGTCTTTTTCTTCCATTCTCGGCGACCTCGGCGTGCTCGGCGGTGAAACCCCGCTACGGATATAACCGGTGCAGCATTCTCGGAAATGGAATTGTTTCCCGCACATGCTCCAGTCCGCAGATCCACGCTACCGCCCGCTCGATTCCCATGCCGAAGCCCGCATGAGGCACGCTTCCGTATTTCCGCAAATCGAGATACCACTTGAACGCCTCTTCCGGCAGACCATGCTCGTGAATGCGCTTGAGCAGCAACTCGTAGGATGCCATACGCTGCGAACCACCAATGATTTCGCCATAGCCCTCGGGCGCGAGCACATCCACGCACAGCGCCAGATCCGGCCGCTGGGGATCGGGCTCCATATAGAACGCTTTTATTTTTGCCGGATAGCGATGCACCATCACAGGCCGGTCAAACTGCGACGAGATGTAAGTTTCGTCAGGCGAGCCCAGATCGCCGCCGTACTCGAAGTTGTTTTCGAGCGCGCCTTTAGCGTGCGCATCTTGCAACATCTTCACCGCTTCATCGTAGGTAATGCGGGGAAACGGAGGCTCGACCTTCTCTAACTTTGAAACGTCGCGGCCGATAGTCTGCAAATCAGAGCGCCGGCGTTCGAGGCAACGTTTTATCAGAAAGCTGAGCAGCCCTTCAGCCAGATCCATAATGTCCGCGAGTTCGGCATAGGCGACTTCCGGCTCGACCATCCAGAACTCGGTCAGGTGACGACGGGTCTTGCTTTTCTCGGCGCGGAACGTAGGCCCGAACGAATACACCTTGCCCAGTGCCATCGCAGTAGCTTCGATGTAAAGCTGTCCCGACTGCGTGAGGTAGGCTTGCTCGTCGAAGTAATCCACGGGAAACAGCGTCGTTGTGCCTTCGCATGCGGCGGGTGTAAGAATTGGCGGATCGGTCAGCGCGAAACCGCGCTCGTCGAAGAAATCGCGAGCGGCCTTAATGATTTCAGCGCGTACGCGAAGAATGGCGGCCTGCCGCGGCGTTCGCACCCACAAATGCCGGTGCTCCATCAGGAAATCGACGCCATGCTCCTTCAGCGAAATGGGGTACGGATCACTCTCCGCGACTTTCTGGACCACCTGCACATTCGAGATATCCAGCTCATAGCCCCCGGGTGCGCGCTTGTCGGCGCGGACCTTGCCTTCAACAATCAGGCTTGATTCCTGGGTCAGGCCCTTCAGCGCGTCAAAGACTTCAGGAGCGACTGCATTTTTAGGAACGACGCCCTGAATTACGCCAGAGCCATCGCGAAGCTGCGGGAACAGCAGCTTCCCGCTCTCGCGCAGGTTATAGAGCCAGCCGCGAATGGTGACGCTCTGACCCTCGTGTTTCCCAACTTCAACGATCGTGGTTACAGGAGATGACATAGTCTTAATTTGGAAACGTCGCAGTTGAGTAATTGAAAGCGGTGCGGTTCAATTGCCCGAATCACCAAATTACTCACTTGCACAATTTCTTACGCTGCTTCCAGCTTGTCGAATGCTTCACTCATCTTTTCAACCGGGTTAATCTTCTCGTCGCTCTCGATCTCAAGCAACAGCGCCGGAGTGTGCGGCGTCGACCGTAGCAACTCCATAGCTTGTTTCCAGTCGATTGATCCGCTGCCGGGCCAGAGATGCGAGTCGTGAGTTTTGTTATTGTCGTGTACATGAGTCGAATGGATGTACGTCTTCAAAGTTTCGAACGCTTGCGGTACGTCGCTCATCATGTGCGCGTGACCAAAATCGAAGCACACGCCCACATCGTCGAAGTGGGCAGCGCGGATAAACTCCACCAACCTTTCGGGCATGGACAATTCGTTAGGGGTATTCTCCAGCAGAATTCGCACTCCGAGCGGCTTGGCGAAGGCTCGCAGATGCTCGACTGAAGTCATCGCAGCCTCGAACTTGCGGTCGTCGAACGACTCCCCGGTCGTCCCGATGTGTTGCACCAGAAACCGAAAAGGAATGTGCTCGGCCAATTCGAGGGCACGTTTAATTTCGTCCATGGCTTCGATCCGGCTTGCCCGGTCGGTTGAAGCGATATTCATTTGCGGCGCGCCGGTTCGCCCCCATTCATAATCCGCGTAAAGAGGCGCGTGAACTGAGTTCAAGATAATTCCGCTGGTGCGAAACCAATCCGCAATTTCCCGGACATGCTGCTTGCGATTGGCATAGTCCAGGTGCTGTCGTGCGGCGAAAATTTCAATGGCCTGCGCCCCGCCCCGCACTAATCCATCCAACAGGCCGGGATGCAGCCGTTCCTTCACATAAACGAGCGTGGATATCGCTTTCAGCATCAGTAACCCACTGCCTTTCCGTTATTCCTGACGTCGCTTGCACCCAAACGCTCGCCGGTTTTCAGATCGATGGCGATGCACTCACCATCGCTCCAGTAGGGAGCCCAGTCTCCACCCGCGGTTTCTCCGTTCTTGACCTTGTGCCCCATTTGCTCGAGCAACCTTACGGCATCAGGAGAAAACCACTGCTCGACATTCACTGCGTCGGGCAGCCATTGATTATGGAAACGAGGAGCGTCTACGGCCTCCTGAATATTCATTCCGTAATCCACGACACCCATCAGGATATTGGCCACGGTAGTAATAATCCGCGCCCCGCCCGGCGAACCGAGCACCAGATAGAGCTTTCCGTCTTTCAGGACAATCGTCGGCGTCATGGCGGATAGCGGTCTCTTGCCCGGTCCAATGGCGTTGGCCGGCCCTTGAATCAATCCGTAGAGATTGGGCACTCCCGGCTTCGCCGCAAAATCGTCCATCTCATCATTCAACAGAAAACCCAGCCCCTCCGCCGTCACCCGCGACCCAAAGCTGTCATTCAACGTGGTCGTCACAGCGACCGCGTTGCCGTCTGAATCAACCACTGAATAATGCGTGGTGTGCGCCGGTTCATGCACCACCAACGACTGCGAATGCTGCGACGCGTACTGTTCAAGCTCGCTGAAAATCGCCGGCCGCTTCAAATCCTTGCTGACGCTGGCTCGCGCCGGATCAATCGATTCCCGCCAAGCCGCCGCATACTTTTTGTCGATGAGTTGCGCGACCGGAATCTTGGAAAAATCCGAGTCTCCCAGGAACTCGGCTCGATCATAAAACGCCCGCCGGAATGCCTCAACCGTCAAATGTACCGAAGCCGCGGATCGGTCGCCCGCCTTGGCGAGGTCGTAGCCTTCCAGAATATTTAATATCTCGATTAGAGCAATCCCCCCCGACGACGGAGGAGGAGCGCTAATGATTTCGTAGCCGCGATAGGTTCCCCGAATTGGCTCGCGTTCTTTTACTTCATAGTGTGCGAGATCTTCGGCGGTGATCAGGCCGCCGCCCTTCTGCATCGATGCCGCTAATTCACGCGCCATCGCCCCGTGATAAAAATCGGCCGGGTCGTGCGCAATTCGCGCCAGTGTGCGCGCCAACTCCGGCTGCCGGAAGACTTCTCCCTGTTTGTAGTAACTTCCATTTCGCTGGAAGATGCGCCGCGACTCGGGAAACTTGGCCAAGTCTTTGTCCTGAAAATCCTGCGCATCCTGCCAGGCTAGCGGATAACCATCCTGCGCCAACTTGATTGCAGGGGCCATTACCTGACCGAGAGTCAGCTTGCCATAGACCTTTTCGGCGTAGACCATGCCCGCCACCGAACCCGGTACACCGACTGCTTTATAACCGATCAGGCTGGCATTTTCGATGACATTGCCTTGGGCGTCGAGATACATATTGGCCGTCGCTGCTGCGGGAGCCTTTTCGCGATAGTCGACGAAGTGCGTCCGCCCGTCCGCTAAACGGATGAGCATGAATCCGCCGCCGCCCAAGTTTCCAGCTTGCGGATGAACCACGGCCAGGGCAAAGCCTGTAGCTACAGCGGCGTCAACGGCATTGCCCCCCGCCCGCAGGATGTCCACCCCGGCCCGCGAACCCAGTTCATTTACGCTTACCATTACAGCATGAGGCGCGTGGACGGGCTGCACGGCCGCCTGCGCGGCAGCGGCCAAAGCCACCAGCACTGCCAGCAGCAGCCCGATTAATCGCTCGCACTTGAATCGCATGGAATCTGAATCTGTGGGCGGACCTTTGAGGCTAGCGTAGGGAGCGAGTGGGAGTCAAATTCAGCGGGCCGACTTGCGCTTTGACTTTCGCTTTGGCTTTGCCTTGATGGCCACCATCTCGTAAGACTTGCAAATCAGGCCATTCAACTCCTCATCACTCAATACATCCAAACCTTCCAGCAATACCCATTTGTAGCGGCCCACGTACGGTGCTGGCTTGATCCCTTCCTGTTCACACAATTCGGCAAACTTCTCTGGTGAACATTTCAAGCACAGGCTCGGCGGAACCGAGTCCAGGCTCAACATGGCAAAGATCTTCCCCGACACTTTGAAGCAGACCGTCTCGCCCCACTGCAAGTTTTCTCTTGCTTGCGGAAAAGAAAGACAATAGCCTCGAACGGAATCGACGTTCATACTAGAGCGATCATCTAATAAGATAACCGACAAACCTGCAATGCTTAGGAGATGAAAATGGAAACCCGGCAACTTGGCAAGTCCGATTTGAATATCACGCCCGTCGGATATGGGGCCTGGGCGATCGGTGGCGGCGGCTGGCAGTTCGCCTGGGGCACGCAGGATGACAATGATTCCATCGCTGCCATTCATCGCGCGTTGGAATTGGGCGTCAACTGGATCGACACGGCCGCAGTTTACGGGCTTGGGCATTCTGAAGAAGTGGTCGCGCGCGCGCTCAAAGAATGGCCTGGCGCCAAGCCCTACGTGTTCACCAAATGCGGATTGCGCTGGGACGAACAGGGCAATATCCAGAAGAACCTGCACGCCGATTCCATTAGCCGCGAAGTCGAAGATAGCCTGCGTCGCCTGGGTGTGGAGGCGATTGATCTGTACCAGATCCACTGGCCGCCGGAAGATCCAGAGTCACCGGACCTTGAAGAAGGGTGGTCCATTCTTTCAGCCCTACAAAAGCAAGGCAAAGTGCGCTGCATCGGCGTCTCTAATTTCGACGTTAAACAAATGCGACGCGCGCAAAGTATTGCTCCTGTCACTTCCCTGCAGCCGCCCTATTCGCTGATCAATCGCGGCGTTGAGGAGGACATTCTGCCTTACTGCTTGCGTGAGGAAATCGGTGTCATCGTCTATTCACCCATGGCGTCCGGGCTTTTGACGGGCGCGATGACTCGCGAACGTGCCACCCGATTGCCAAAGGACGACTGGCGCGCCAGCGATCCCGAATTCAGGGAGCCGAAGTTGTCGCGGAATCTTGCGCTGGTCGAGCAGTTGCGCGAGATCGGGAAGCGTCACGGACGTTCGCCGGGCGAAGTGGCGATTGCCTGGACGCTGCGGAATCCCGCTGTGACCGGAGCAATTGTGGGCGCCCGCAATGCACGGCAAGCCGATGGCGTGATGCGTGCCGGAGAGTTCCAACTGAGCGACAAGGAAATAAACGAAATCGAAGACTTTTTTGAACAGACCGCCGCTTAGAAGCGGACTTCTAAATAGTATCACCGCATTTCGATGGCCTTTGGCACGATGTCGCCGACGACCTGCTCTTCCACTTAACCCAAAACGGGCGGAGCCTCAGCCCACCCTCCCGCATCCAATTTTGTATATAACAAGGAGGAACCTATGCACGTTGTACTTGGAGCAAGCGGCAATACTGGACACGTCGTGGCGCAGAATCTTTTGGCTCGCCAGCAAAAGGTCCGCGTCGTCGGCAGAAACGCAGCTCACCTGCAAGCTCATGCGGCAAAGGGTGCGGAGGTATTCGTCGCCGATGTCACCGACGCGGCCGCGCTCACAAAAGCTTTTCAGAACGCAGACTCAGCCTACGTCCTGATTCCACCCAACCCCACCAGCAACGATCCTCTCGCTTATTCGGAACGCGTCGGCAATGCGATCGCAAGCGCTTTGAAAAATGCGGGAGTCAAGCATGTGGTTGCGCTCAGCAGCATTGGCGCCGACAAAAGTCAGGGAACCGGCCCCGTGGTCGGCCTGTACAAACTCGAGCAAAAACTCAACCAGATCGACGGCGCCAACGTACTCTTTCTGCGCGCCGTCTCCTTCATGGAAAACACCTTGCCGCAAGCTGCCGTCATTTCGACGATGGGCTTTGTCGGCGGCCCGATTCGCTCCGACCTCAAACTTCCAATGATCGCGACCCGCGACATCGGAACAGTTGCCGCCGAGGCGCTTCTACGTCTCGACTTCCGCGGCAAGCAAACCCAGGAGTTGCAGGGCCAGCGCGATATCACCTACAACGAGGTGGCCGCGATTATCGGCAAGGCCATCGGCAAGCCTGATCTCAAATACAGGCAACCGCCCGACGAACAGATGCGGCCTGCGCTGGTTCAGTCTGGGATGTCCGAGCCGTTTGCCAACCTGCTTCTCGAAATGTCGACCTCCCTGAACTCGGGATACATGCGCGCGCTCGAGCCGCGGACATCCCGCAACACGACTCCGACGACCTTCGAAAACTTCGTCGCCGAAGTCTTCGTCCCAGCTTATCAACAGCAGGCAGCCGCGTAAGCCCCGTGTGGCGCGGGCGCCCTCGACGCGCGACAAACTGAGTGTGCCAGAAATCTCACGCTCAACGCCAAAGCAAAAGGCCACGCTCATTTCTGAACGCGGCCTTTATTTATGCCGGCAACAGCCGGATTTTGTGTGCGCAATAGAAACAGTGGATTTTCGCACTTGGACCCATAAATATGGTAATATGGGCCGGTGAAAACGACCCTCGAAATCCCCGATTTCCTGTTCCGTCGCGCAAAATCCGCCGCCGCCCAGCGCGGTATTCCCTTGCGCCAGCTCGTCACTGAGGCGGTCCAGGAAAAATTGAAAACTACATCCCAGGAAAAGCCTTGGATGAAGCATGTCGGCCGGCTCAAACACCTGCACAAGGAGCGCAAGCAAATCGAAAGCCGGGTGGAGGAAGCCTTCGAGCAGATCGACCGGGAAGTCTGGCACTGATTCTCTGAAAATGATTCTCTGGAAATGATTCCTAAAAATGATTCTTGATACCAATGCCCTGTCGGCCATGGCTGACGACGATCCCGGTCTAGCGGCCGTTCTCTCTCGTGCCGAACAGGTGGTGCTCCCGGTAATCATGCTCGGCGAGTATCGCCACGGCATCGCGCAGTCGCGTCATCGGACCAGTTACGAAAACTGGCTGGAGGAACTACTCAATGACTGCCTGGTATTGGACATTCAGGAGCCGACCACTCATTATTACGCCGAGATCAGCCTCGAACTAAAGCGCAAGGGCAAGCCGATTCCGACTAATGATCTTTGGATTGCCGCACTGTGCCGGCAGCATTCTCTTTCCCTCCTGAGCCGCGATCGCCATTTCGATCTGGTGGCCGGGATCAAGCGGCTCGGTTGGTGATCAGCGGTTCGTCTCGAGCAGACGGCTCTCGACCGCGCTTGTCTGGCTCGGCAACGACGACGCTTCCCGGCTCTAGAATGGGACCACCAGCTTGTCTGGACCTTCGATTTCGTTTTTGGCCTCCAGGAATTCCTCACTCCATGGCCTGCCCGCGCACTCGGGGCACTCGTCGATCATGTTGCCAATAGCGAAACAGTGATAGCAGGTTCCGTCGGAACTTAGGCCAGGAAACTTCTTGCACGTCTTGCAGAGCTTGAAGAACTCGCGTTCCAGCGCTCGGTGCTCGCCCCACAGTTCGCGCTCACACATGACGCACATAGTCTCCTCCTGACCGTCTATCTCCCGAATATAACTCCATCGGCCTTTTTCTACTTCCTCCAAATGACTTCGCTACCGTTTGATTGCGGACGTCCATCCCAAAACGGAAAAAGGCCACGCTCATTTCTGAACGTAGCCTTTATTTAATGCCGGCAACGACCGGATTTTATCCGAAGCAAACCCGAAGGACTCCCATACACTTTGCTTAGATAGCGGGGCGCGCGGCCGTTTGCGCGTGGGAGCTCCTCGTTATCAAGGCACTTGGTACCTTCGTAATCCTCTTTTCGCGAATTCGCTAGAGTACAGGCTGGACCCAGCAAATACTTCTACTATGAGGAAGTTTTTCATTTTCGCTACGCTGCTGTTCTGCGCCTTGGCCGCGAACTCGTATGCGCAGAATCCAGTTATATGGACTGCGGCCGACAGCGAGACGATCCCTTTGGAGCCCGCCAGCCTCCACGGCGGCCGCATTTACCATCCCGCTGTCGGGGGCGGTGGCATGCACGTACAGATCGACTCCAGATACCCGGTCACCGTGGCCATGGCTTGGGCCGACGAATGGAACGCCGCCATGCAACCCGGAGCCCCTGCGAATTTCAGCTTCCTCTGCGTGAAGGAGCATGTCACCAGCGCGATTTACGAGTGTCATCTTCCCTCCGAACGCCCGATGATCATCACCTTCCGCGATGAGCGCAGGCCCGAGAAGCCCGCCCTCGCCACGGTTGGCGCTATCCTCGGACCCGGAGCTCGGCAATTCATTTCCCCCAACGATCTCCACATCCAGTACTACAATTGCCTTCAGCCTGAGTTCCACTGGCGCCGCATCCTCGACGAAAAATACCAGATCACGCCGGTACCCAAGATCTACAGCCTGATGACTCCAGATCACGACGGCCAGGAACTCAGTGTGAAGATCAAGTCGCCCGTCCCCCTGACGGTCGCTCTGTTGCCATCGCATCTTGCCGACCAGGTCTACGACAGGACCATGACTCTCACCGACGCGCTCGACAAAACTGGCTGCAAGGAACGTGGCGTCCAGTCGATGAGCTTCAACTGCACTTTTAACGTCGCCAATGGCTCGCAAACGCTGCTCATCCTCCCCGATATCGATTTTTCCGGCCACAAGAAAGCCACGGTCGAGGCCGACACGGTAAAGTGCGTCGAGCATTGTGAGTTATTGAGCCCCCCTCCGAATCCGTAGAGCGGAAAATCATGGCGCCAAACGGAAAAGGCCACGCTCATTTCTGAACGTGGCCTTTATTTAATGCCGGCAACGACCTACTCTCCCACACACTTTCGCGTGCAGTACAATCGGCCCTGCCCGGCGCCGACACTACGGGCCCAAGTCCCGGGAAGGTAAAATACCCGCAAGATCCCTCGGGTGATCACTAGAGTGCACGTGGGCCTTCCCCGAAGAAGAGTAAAATCCGCTAGTGGGTTGAGCCCTGCTTGCCGTGTCCGGTCTTGCGGCTCACTTCCCATGTCATCCTGGCTCTATCGCTGGTTTTCAATGTAGGTATCCACATCAACTACAACCACTTTAGGGAGGGCAGGAGCATGGTCAAAACCACTAACAAGCAGAACGTAGCACCGAGAGAGAAGAAAATGACTACCGAGCTTGGATGCGTGGGAAAGCGGGCCCGCAAGTCGGGCTGAGCCCACTTTCAGACTTAAGCAACTCCACAACAGCGCTTTACCTTCAGACCACTTCCGCACGGGCACGGCTTATTTCTGTCCGATCCCCTCATTCTGATTGGAGACTTACCGACTGTCCTTGCAACCGCCCAATCGGGAAGCCGGATGACCTCTTTCTTCCCGCCGCTGTGTTCGACGTATATGCGGTTGCCTTTGCGTTGCATGCTTGTTGATACAGGCTTGTCTGGCGGTTCCTCAAGATCGATACCACGCTCTCGGTACCACTTCCGGTCGAAGAATGAGGAAAAGTCATCGGTGAGAAATTCGCCCTTCTGGAGATTAAGGTGCCCGAATTTGAGGAAATATCCAGCGAAGTTTAGCTCATCCCCGGTTGTAGCGACGCCATGCAACTTCTCGCGCTCCTTCAGATATTCGATAAACTGATCGGCCTTGAAATGCGTGCAGATCGTCTGAAAGTCGAAAAGACCGAGCGACAAAGGAAAAGGTTCGTCTTCACGCTTCTCAAGTTCATAAGATAGATTCGTACCGAGGGGTCCACGAGTCGTGGGAGTTATGCAGACGACGAATATGCGGTCAATCTCCGCCTTTCGAACAGAGAAGTACTCTTTTCCGTCCTCGTGATAGAACGTGGCCTCCTCACCTGCAAGAATACGGTCCTTTACCTCTAGGGCTTGGTCGTAACCATACTGCACCGCGTTTTCAAAATCGTTCTCGAACTTGAGAAGATCGTCGGTCGCTCCACTGAATGCCCTCACTCGAGTGTTCTTGCATTCGACGATAACTAGGGCCTTGCCATACACAATCATCAGGTCTTTCTCATGGCTACCCTTTTGGAGATAGTAGTTGGGGTAAATACCAGCTCCGGGAAAGAGTGCTGTCGCGGCTTCAAAAACCAACCGCTCCGTGGAGCGATCTCGGTTTCTGAGAAACCTTTGCCTGAGTTTTTCATCGTCGAGGATGGCTCGCTCGAAGACCCGCGCCATAATGCGGTCAGCACTAGCGGGATCCAGAAAATAGAACCTTCCATCGGGAAGATTAACGAAAAGCTTTCGATCAAGAGGATTTGGATCATGGGGAAACTTGAAGTCCGCCGTTACCTCGCCGGGGTGGATTCCAAAAGTCGCGAGCAGCTCCTTTGCACTAGCTTCCGGAATGCCTCTCTTGATTTCTTCAAAAGATAGGATGTGAGCCGCGTCGCCCTCACGGGCATTCGCGTCCAGTCTTTCCGGTAGTTTGAGCTGCTGACTTCTTTCGCGCGCGGCTTCAAGCCCTAGAGTTCCCGACACGAACTGTTCTCGAATTGCTTCCATGTCCTCTGCAATCGGGCGAAGGCCTTCCACAAGGTCATTCAACCTCTTCTCCAAATCGTCCGACAGATTGTGCAACCACTTGGATATTTCCTCGAACGTCAAGCCAAACGTAGGTACGAAATACCGCTCATTGAACGGCTGCAGTCGGGCCACTGCCCACGTTCTGAACTGTTCGGGGAATCCCAAGGCGTCAGGTTCTCTAACGCGGATACCTAGACCAAGTCGTGTGAGAAACTCTTTTTCCGAGCCGGGTAATTTACCCGGGTCGTAGACGGCCCCGAAGCTATAGGTGTCGTAGATTCGTTCGACCAGATCATCGATCCGGGCGAGTGTGGCCCCCGCTTCCGCGCTGGGGTTGTCTTGGAATGCACTCGCGAGGGCCAGTGCCGAGACGTAACGACCTTTGGCCCAAAACCCGTCGGGTAGTTTGTCCTTGTCGAGTTGGGAAAGATTGAGCCTAAACTGATAATGGTTGAGGACGTCAGTGGTCCGCAACTTGGCGATCCCCGCGAGCAACTCGTTTAAGAGCGGCAGGACCGCTGCTTCAATCTTTTGCCTAAACTGCACTGGCTCACATCCAGGAACTTACCTTTCATTTTATCGCTACAACGGAAAAGGCCAATCTGATTTCTCAGACTGGCCTTTATTTAATGCCGGCAACGACCTACTCTCCCACACACTTTCGCGTGCAGTACAATCGGCCCTGCGGGGCTTAACTTCCGTGTTCGGGATGGGAACGGGTGGAGCCCCCGCGGTAAGATCACCGACAAGTCGGAGCTGTCATCTATCAGCCTTCAGCAACTGGTGCTGCGCTGACTTTCTATGCTGATGGACAGCAAACTTGGTGGCTCTCGGCGATCAGAAACTACAGATCCCTCGCTACGCTCGGGATGACAACGTAGGGCGAGTAAGTGCTGAATGCCGAGTGCTGGATGCTTTTTCAAAGATCATGAGGACGATGCCTCACAACTGAATAGATTGGGTGTGGCTTACTTTCATTTTTGTTTACTTCCGATTTCAACCACGTGTTACTTCGGCTTTTCGTCGGCGCACAGTCGTTAGCGTTGACTCTCAACGCCGCCCAAGTTCTGGCAGCGTTTGAAACTCGCCTTTAGCTCAATCCAGGTTCGGACTGAGTGCTAAATGCTAAATGCTAACGGCTGTTTTTCATGCACCGAGTAAATTTTATGGTCAAGCCGAACGGGCGATTAGTGCGGGTAAGCTTCAAACATCGCTGCTCTTTCACTTCCCGTCTATCAACCAGGTAGTCTTCCTGGGCCCTTCTTATCCCTTACGGGTTGGGAGATCTCATCTCGAGGAGTGCTTCCCGCTTATATGCATTCAGCGGTTATCACTACCGAACTTCGCTACCCAGCTATGCCGTTGGCACGACAGCTGGAACACAAGAGGTTCGTCCATCCCGGTCCTCTCGTACTAAGGACAGGTCCTCTCAAATCTCCTGCGCCCACAACAGATAGGGACCGAACTGTCTCGCGACGTTCTGAACCCAGCTCACGTACCGCTTTAATAGGCGAACAGCCTAACCCTTGGAACCTTCTACAGCTCCAGGATGCGATGAGCCGACATCGAGGTGCCAAACCGGAGCGTCGATATGAACTCTTGGCTCCGATCAGCCTGTTATCCCCGGCGTACCTTTTATCCGTTGAGCGATGGCCCTTCCATGCAGAACCACCGGATCACTAACGCCTACTTTCGTACCTGCTCGACTTGTTGGTCTCGCAGTCAACCACGCTTATGCGTTTGCACTCGTCGGCTGATTTCCAAACAGCCTGAGCGTAGCTTCGCGCGCCTCCGTTACTGTTTAGGAGGCGACCGCCCCAGTCAAACTACCCGTCTTACTATGTCCCTCTCCCAGTTCATGGGAGTAGGTTAGAACCACAGAACTCGCAGGGTGGTATCTCACCGGTGGCTCCTCCAAGCCCGAGAGCCTGAAATCAAAGCCTCCCACCTATCCTGCGCAGCAAGTGCCATAGTTCATAGTAAAAGTGTAGTAAAGGTGCACGGGGTCTTTCCGTCTAGTTGCGGGCAACCGGCATCTTCACCGGCACTACAAGTTCGCCGTGTCACTCATTAAGACAGTCGCACTTTCGTTACGCCATTCGTGCAGGTCGGAACTTACCCGACAAGGAATTTCGCTACCTTAGGACCGTTATAGTTACGGCCGCCGTTCACTGGGGCTTCAGTTCGAAGCTTCACCTTGCGGTTGACCTCTCCCTTTAACCTTCCAGCACCGGGCAGGCGTCAGCCCCTATACGTCGTTTTCGACTTTGCAGAGACCTGTGTTTTTGTTAAACAGTCGCAGTGCGCATTTCTCTGCGGCCGCTTCGGGCTTTGACACCCTAATGCGGCACCCCTTCTCCCGAAGTTACGGGGTTAATTTGCCGAGTTCCTTAACAAGTGTTCTCACGAGCGCCTTTGGATATTCTCCTCGTCTACCTGTGTCGGTTTGAGGTACGGTTCCCTTACGTTCTCCTTAGAGGTTTTTCTTGGCAGCGTGGAATCGGCAGCTTTCACCCATACGGGTTACTGCTTTGCGTCTCAGTGATAACTTCCCGGCGGATTTGCCTACCGGAAACACCTTTCACGCATCGACCGTCATAGCCATAGGACGGCCTGCTTATCCTCCTGCGTCACCCCATCGTGATAACGAACACAAGGGAGGTCCGGAATATTAACCGGATGTCCATCAGCTACGCCTTTCGGCCTCGCCTTAGGGACCGCCTGACCCTGAGCGGATTAACCTTTCTCAGGAAACCTTAGACTTTCGGCGCGGAGGGTTCCCACCTCCGTTATCGCTACTTATGCCGGCAGGGTCTCTTCTCAACCGTCCACCAGTCTTTTCAGTCTAGCTTCAAACTGTTGAGAATGCTCTCCTACCACGCATCGACTTTCATCGATGCATTCGCTGCTTCGGTACCAAGCTTGAGCCCCGTTATATTGTCGGCACCGGACCGCTTGACCAGTGAGCTATTACGCTTTCTTTAAAGGATGGCTGCTTCTAAGCCAACCTCCTGGCTGTCTGGGCGTTCCGACTTCCTTTCCCACTTAGCTTGGATTTGGGGACCTTAGCAGGCGATCTGGACTGTTTTCCTCTCGACGACGAAGCTTAGCCCCCGCCGTCTGACTCCCGGATTGGTTGTTCAATGGCATTCTGAGTTTCGTTGGGTTCTGTAAGCTGGAAAGCCCCATAGCCCATCGAGTACTTTACCACCACGACAAATCATCCGAGGCTAGCCCTAAAGCTATTTCGGAGAGAACGAGCTATCACGGAATTTGATTAGCCTTTCACCCCTACCCTCAGCTCATCGGAGCTTTTTTCAACAAACACCCGTTCGGCCCTCCAGTAGGTTTTACCCTACTTTCAGCCTGGCCAAGGGTAGATCATCCCGCTTCGCGTCTATTCCTGCCAACTGATTCGCCCTATTAGGACTCGCTTTCGCTACGGCTCGCTTTCGCTTAACCTTGCTGACAAGAATAACTAGCCGGCTCATTATGCAATAGGCACGCGGTCAGACTTTCCCGCCTTTCTCAAGTCCATACGAAATGATCGCTTGTCATCCTGAACAAGCGCTCTTCGCGCAGTGAAGGATCTGGGCGAGCCGCGCGAAGCGTCGCGTTCTTTGCGACGCAACAATCGCGCGTCTGGCTCGCATCCTTATTTCTGGCTATTCTCGCTGAACTTCAGAAAGGCGGGCATAGTCCTCCCACCGTTTGTAGGCACACGGTTTCAGGTACTATTTCACTCCCCTCGCAGGGGTTCTTTTCGCCTTTCCCTCACGGTACTGGTTCACTATCGGTCAGAAGCTAGTATTTAGCCTTACGGAATGGTCTCCGTAGCTTCCCACAGGGTTTCTCGTGCCCCGCGGTACTCAGGTATCGACTTCGAGTCTGGTCAGCTTTCACCTACGTGGCTATCACACTCTATGGCCCCTCTTTCCAGAGGGCTTCGGTTAGCCGCCAGATTGGTAACTCTACTGTTGTCGACCCTACAACCCCAATAACACCCGAGGGTGGTACTGGTTTAGGCTGTTGCGATTTCGCTCGCCACTACTTTCGCAATCGAGGTTTCTTTCTTTTCCTCCAGGTACTGAGATGGTTCACTTCCCTGGGTTCGCTCGTACCCGACTATGGATTCATCGGGCCGTACGTGGGTTTTACCCACGTGGGTTTCCCCATTCGGAAATCCCCGGATCAATGCCTGCTTGCGGCTCCCCGAGGCTTATCGCAGCTTGCCACGTCCTTCATCGCCTGCTTCTGCCAAGGCATCCACCATGCGCCCTTAGTAGCTTGACCATAAAATTTACTCGACACACGGCAGCTCGCTCTCGCCGCGATGAGCAACTTTTCAACTTTTCAGTTGTCGATTGTCATCCCGAGCGAAGTCGAGGGACCTGTTTTCCTTTCGGAAAACAAACCCTCAGCAAACCACCACACGCCGCGCAAACTCTATGGGCCTAGATCCTGCTCATCGCACGCCTAAAGATTCCCGCTTCTCTAACTCTCTTTTCATTCTTGTCATCCCGAGCAAAGCGAGGGATCTGCATTTTGGCCTGCGCCAGTACTGCAGATTCCTCACACGCTCTCGCCGCTGTCGCGGCTACGAGCGGTTCGGAATGACAATGGGAAGAGAGAATCGCGGAAAGCAAAAACCTCTTACGTACACCAGCAGATTCTTTCAGGCACTCATAAAAATTTACACGCCTTGTAATTTGCCCAATCTATTCAGTTGTCAAATATCGTCCTCGCCAGCTTTCGCTGGCTGCCCGCCTAAGCGGGTATGGATTGTCCCGACTTCGGGGTGTGCAACCCCTCTGTCATCCAACCCAATGTTCGGCGTCAAGCGACTTTGAACCGTGATACGGACTCGGTTGTCGTATTGACGCCCAACATTAAGTTGGTCACCCATCGCTCGTCCTCACTTGCTGGCTTTCGTCGCAAAATACGCCGCTACCAGCCCTACAATTCCGCCCACCGCGAATATAATCCGACCAATCCAATTTGGCATGATCGGGCCGGCTCGACCGTGTCGAAAGTCTATTGATTTGCCGAATGCGCTCATCGCTAGGAACATCAAACTAATGAGCACAAACACCGCGCGAACCGACATCCGGCTTACCTTCTCGGCG
>Ga0206956_1002_pt1:27500-29737 | contig 29737 bp, 30 predicted proteins | sample Alteio_BWOrgHeat_35_FD_153252 | JGI IMG/M metagenome (GOLD analysis project Ga0206956, IMG submission 153252) | Enriched cells from forest soil in Barre Woods Harvard Forest LTER site, Petersham, Massachusetts, United States -... | ecosystem: Environmental > Terrestrial > Soil >...
ACTGTCCTCGAAACTTGTAAAGAAAACCTGTTTAAACTACTAGCTCCGTTGCGGACTGTCAACCCGCGGTGTGCACATAATTTCCACTGCTTATGCACATGCGAGGAGCAAAGCTCTTTCTGAGCACGCAACAGAACGTATCTTCCGGTCGAACGCAAGTGCCTTTTCGGCACAAGCCGACTCAGAAGACCATTCACTTGATAAAAGATCTTATGGAGGTTCTTGCGAAAAACGCTTAAACCCTTCGAGAAGCCATGTTCCCGAATGAAACCCCGTGGCCGGGGCTAAATTACCGTACTTCTGATTTGATGCCGGGTCTGCGACGAGAGTTTCAGAAAAACGACCGGCTAGCCACGCACACTGCTCTCGGTGAATTGTTTATACCAGATGAATTTCGGAAATGCAAGTGGGGTTGCGAAATTGTTGAGGCTCCCGTCGTCGCTCGTCAGCTTCCGCTCAGAAGCCCACGAACAACAGCCCCTTTAGGGGCAGCCTGAATCTTCCGCTGCTGTAGATCGCGTCTAGCACGGTGACTCCATAATCAAATGGCCTATCTTCTTGCTCCCGCTCCTTCAGTTTGAAGCGGTATCGCTGGGGAATTGCGAGGACAAAATAATCCAGGCCAACGATCAGGCTCGCCTGAATTATGTCGCGGTAGATTGCATTGCCTCGGATTGACCTGCCCGCCTCCACCTCGAGGCCGACGCGAAGCAGTGGATTGTACGAGTCAATATGGTACTGGCGGTCGGGCCTGCCGCCCTCGCCGAAATGGACCGGCCGATATATCGTTGGCTCTTCGGCCCCGCCTTCAACGCGAAACCCAAGTCCTTCGAGACCGGGCCGGATGATTGATAGTGCTACGTCGCTCTTGTTGTGGACAGTTGCGGTGTCCAGTTGCGTGCGCTGGCGATCGAACACCGAGACAACGCCTTCCACCCAGCTCGGGGGTTCCTCGGATCGTGGATAGTAAATCCAGCGCGGATACATCATCACGATCCACCTGGGGACCTGGACTGTCCGCCGGGTTGCAGCCCTCGAGGGATGGCTAGTGTTTTCGGCAGAATAAACAGCTCGTTGCCCTGTCGGGAACTGTGGGCTGTATAGCGGAGTTTGAAAGGGATCAACTTGCAGCGAGCGTAGATGCGGCGAACGGCTGGTACGTCGTCATACGTCACCGCCCAGGTAGGACATTCTCGTACCAATAACGCTTTAGCGATGGCCGCGTGATCGTCGTGCTTATAGGTGGAGAGGTAGAGCTCTTTGCCTTTCTCGTAATACGGAGGGTCGAGATAGAGAAACAGCGGCTTGCGGGCAAAATCCGTTTCCAGCCGCTGCATAAACGCCAGCGCATCGAGGTTTGATATCGCTATTCTTTCGCGGTAGGCCGCGATGCGTTCGACCCGGTCTACTAGCGTCGACCTAGTGAAACGAGCGTCGAGGCCCCATTCGCCTTTCTGGCCGATGCCCCCTATCGGGCCGCCGTTAACGAGAATGCCTGACCGATTGGTTCGATTTAAGTAGAAAGTTGCAAAGCCGACGTCGAGTCTCTTGTGCTTGCGAGGATTCCTGTATATTTCCCGCTGCCGCTTCCATTCGCGGATCGATAAGGGAACCGATTTTATCCTTCGTACGAACTCTTCGGTGCGATCGAGGGCCGACCACCAGAACGAGAAGATTCGATAGTCCAGATCGTTGATGCATATCGACTGGACATATTCCGCGAACAGTAGCTGTAGGGACGCGCCCGCAGCCCCGGCAAACGGCTCTGCGATTACGGGTCTGGTGAGGCCGTTCGCCTGCAGAAGGGTCGCGAGGGCAGGTGCAAGACAGGCCTTGCCTCCGGGGTATCGAAGAGGAGTGATGGCCCTCACTGCGTTGGCGGTTCCGTTCGTCCGAGCGTTATCTGCAAAATTGGTTCAATCAGCCTAACGATGGCACGAGTCTCGGTCTCGGTCGGCTCCACCTTTCGATTGTGAACAAAGCTGTCCAATGCGTCCAGTGTGTTGTTTTGTCCCTTTGTTTGGATGAACTTCTTCAGGGCCTTAAGCTCTAGGGGTTGCAGGCCCACGTCGATTGTTAATAGATGTTCCATCAGTTGTCGCAGGGAAGGGTACCAGTCTGCCCGCCGTTGATCCCTCTCGCGAAGGCGGTCCAGAAGAGGCTTTATGTGGCCAGTGGTGTCCAGATAAAAGGAAACGCTGAATTCCAGGAGTAAGCGCAATAGGACTGCCGACGCA
>Ga0206956_1069_pt1 | contig 29489 bp, 22 predicted proteins | sample Alteio_BWOrgHeat_35_FD_153252 | JGI IMG/M metagenome (GOLD analysis project Ga0206956, IMG submission 153252) | Enriched cells from forest soil in Barre Woods Harvard Forest LTER site, Petersham, Massachusetts, United States -... | ecosystem: Environmental > Terrestrial > Soil > Temperate forest >...
ATCTCAACTCGGACCCGTACTGCGTCTTCCTGCTCGACGAGGCGGACAAGGCGCATCCGGATGTGCTACAGCCGTTCCTCAACCTCTTCGACGAGGGCTGGGTTAGCGATCATCGCGGGGCTAAGGGCTACGCGAACAAGGCGATCTTCATATTGACCACGAACGTCGGCCAGCGCATGCTTGCCGACATGGTGGAGCAGAAGAAATCGATCGAGGAGATCACGGCCCGCATGCGCGAGGTGCTGTCCCAGATCCGGCATACCAAGGCCGACCGTCCGGTGTTCACGCCGGAGTTCCTGGCACGGCTGAAGCGCGTCATCGTCTTCGGCCCGCTGGACAAGGATGCCATGCTGAGCATCGCCCGCAAGCTTGTCAACGAGCTGGTCGAGCAATGGCAAAGCAAGCGCGGCAAACGGCTGCACGTGCCGGAAGAGCTGGTGCATGACATCGGCGAGGAAGCGCACCGGGTGAATGAGAAGTCCAAGGGCAAGGAAGGCGGCCGCATCGTCCGCAAGCTGATCTCGGAATGGATCGAGGCGCGGCTGCAGCGCGAAATTGCTCAATGGCCAGAGGAGTACCGAGCCTGCGGCAGTATTGTCTTGGACTCGGCCAAGCCGGCAGAGGGCAAGGCTCCGGATGTGCACGTGCGGTTCGAGGCTTGACCCAGGGAGCGCCGCTCTTGAGGAGAGCTATCCCGTTTAACTCGGAGAAGTGAAATGGATCGTGATTGGGGACGAGTGGGCGACGTTGTCTGCCAGATTCTGTACCAGGCTTACGTCGACAAGCGGCGCTGGTTTGGAAAGGAGGCCAGGGCACGAGGCATATCGAGGGAGTCGCTCGTCGCCGCAGCCATTTGCGGGATGATCGAGACTTGGCTAGAGGGCGAGGACAGCGATGATGATGTGAGCAGGAATTGATTGCGGTCAGTTGCTATCGAGACTTGCTGCTCTTCCGTCCTTGTTCAAAAATCATCGACACCTGACCCATTTCGCGCTTCCTCGGCCTTTCTCAAAAGTGGTTCTACTCGTTCAATGAGTTTTTCGCGATCTGTGCGGTCGCCGGCGGAGGCTCGCACATCGAACGAAGCAATTCTGGTCGAGACCCAGGGCATACCTGCAAACGGTCCTTCCTCTAAGGTCAGGGCAGTAATGGCGGCGGCAAGGGCGCATTCTGCCTCTCCCTTCCTAGTGACGTCAAAGAGAAATCGAATGGTGCGCAGGCGATCCTTCTTGTGAGCTTGGATAGCCTCGCTCGGAAGTCTGACCTGCCGAAATGGCAAAAATCGCGGTGACGCTTCGGTTGCGACATATCCCTCGGAAATTAGAATCTGGAGCCGTGCGAGATCATCGCATTCCGCGGTAGTACTTGGTTCCGTTCTTTGTGTGTCCTGCTGAGCGTCTGGTCCCGCATTCAGCACTTGCAGCACAATCCAGGCAGCAAGCACTGACCAAGAAAGTGCAAGAAGGCGAAAGGCTGCCTTTTTTCGAGGCACGAGGTCACACTCCTTCGCAGGGAAGGCCGCCGATTCTAGCTTTTCCTTAGAAATTCGCGGATTTTGTCGATGGTCGTCCTTGGTAGTTGCCTTGAGGCACTATCCGGCTTGTCAGCAAGTGTGTCCGTGCTAGTGCCTTTCTTGGCGTTCGCATTCCACCAGTCACCGTAATGGTCAAAATAGGCTCGACCGTCCTTCGTGTCAAGCAGCGCCAACAGGTGAACGTTGAATTCATTAGGAGGCAACTGACCGGTCTTCGGGTCGAAGTTGTCCTTGTATCGGTCTGCCTTCAATCCCCACTTCCAGGCCGTAGCGATTCTATGGTGCTCAATAATGTTTCCAAATTCCGAGTATGCAACGTTCAAGACGAAATCGATCCGGGAAAGGTTCCCAGCTTTGGCCGAGTCTTGGGGCGAGAAAAGGGGGCGAGAAAAGGGGACATCGCTCGAACTTTTGGCCGATGCTTTGCGCCAAACTCATCGAGCGATGTCCCCTTTACCCTCTCCCTTTACCCTCTCCGTCCGGTTGCACGCCTGCAGAGCCGGAGTCCGCTTCACCAGGCACAAGAGTATAGCTTGCGGGCAGGCAGGTTCAAGGACACAAGTGGATTCGAGAGGAACGACGGTTTCGTCGCGTTGAAGACTGGTCCGGGCGACCGTAACCGAAACCGGGTGGCGTCAAACCACCGTGGGTCAGAAGGGTCGTCCCGGTACGAGGCTTCGACGGATCGCCAGTGGGCGAAAGCAGACTCAGGTGCATCGGTCGACAACCAGGCCGACACGGATAGAAGGTCGTCGCCGGCATCGCCAGGAGCGAACCTGCGACCCTCCAATGAAGCCGCCAGTTAGACGCGCGACGAGAAGCGTTCCTTCGGGGAGGCGAGAGTCAGCGAAGATAACCGGGGATCAACAAAAGCGGGGCATGGGCTCAGACGTGCAGGGTGCGCGCTGAGTAACGAATAGGAGAAAATAGCAACGTTGGACTTGAGACAAGTGGCCTCATAGAAGGTCTCGATCATTTGCGATGACATAGCACTGTCACTATCACAGAAGTTCGAGACCTGACCCCTTTTCTTGGCCCGAGACCTGACCCCTTTTCTTGGCCTTTTCTTGGTGCCCGCGGACCGAATCACTTTGCCCGTTTACAGCGGATCAGGAATGAGTCGTCTTCTAACTTTTCTTCAAGTTTCGCAGGGCGGTCACCGACTCGTGCATGGATCACGAGTGTGTCCCCTTTTAGTTCTACAAGGCCCTTCAGTTTCATGTTGTCGTCCGATACAAGCGTCAGATCAATCCATACGGGAGACTTCCTGACGTCGACTTCGATCGACCACTCGACGAGCTTACTGTCGAGAACGGAGATTATGAATCGGCCTCCAGGTGTAATTTCCGCTACGGCCCTTATCTCCGTGGGTACAGCATCGCCCTCGGACGTCGTACCAATGGACAATTGCTGCACATCCCATTTTCCGCTGAGCTTGCGCAGGTCGACTGGTTTTTCCTCGCCGCGCCCTGCAGCACAGAGTGCACTCACACCCAAGAGGGCCAGAGTGATCGTGAACGGCGGCATGTAGGATTCTCCTATTTACGCATCTTGCCCGTGAATGCCACCACCTCAATCTCTAGCTTTGCGCTGAGAGTGATGGTGACATCGGAAAACGCTGACTGGGTGAATTTAAGCGGTTCTTTGGTCAGATTGTCAATGGCATTTTGAAAACCAATGACCATCGGGTTAAATGCCTCACTGTACCAGTTAAGGTCTCCTACATCTTTGACGCGTTTGCCCGGCCTTAGGTACGAGGTTGGGAAGAGGTAATTCGTGATCGCATCCGCCCACTTGCTGGCAAATATGTCGGCAAACGGCTCTATGGCAAGTGCCAGGATGCCTGCATTGTTAACCTGGGTGGTCATCGTGACACTGCCCGTGATTTCCCCCCATGCCGCGTCTGCGCCTTCGCGCAGTCGGAGCAAATCGAGACCGTTTTTCATGATAAAATCCAAGGCCGTGCCAATCAAGTTCAGGGCGCTCTCAAGTTCAGGTTTCAGCTTTTTTGCGTGGCGTTCTTTTAAGAACGGCACTTCCAGAGTCCCGATCCCGAGCTTCGCGACCAAGTCCTTACTCACTGGCGGTAACCAATATTTCAACTTCGTGAGGACCCAAAGATGATACAGGTGTTCGAGAGCACTGTTAAGCCGCCTTCGTCGTTCCCTGTTGTATTGCCTGTTGTATTGTTCGTACTCGTTCACCAGCCAATTGAGGTTTGCCGCTAGTCTGGCCCACACGACCTCGGGGATGTCGAAGTCGACTTCTGGGATTTGGGGGTATGACTCAGGTGTTCCAAGGCCATTATCGTAGTAAAATTTCACGGCGTCTTCGATGACTTGCTTCGCCGTATTGTCGATTGGAACCTTTTCGAGCAGTTGTGGTCCTTGGTACCGCTTGCCTTGGGCCCGGAAGGTTTTGGGGTAGGTTACCTCCCAAGTCCCCGGTTCCTTTTTCTTGACGAGTATGATGGTCTGATCTTTCTCATCCAACTTCGGTACCGGAAGGGTCACGGTGTACTTTGTCGTGCCGTCATCCATCACTTCCGTCTTCACCTTCACGAAGGGCTCTCCCGGGGCACGGCCACTGGGATCGATCTCACCCACCGGATTGTTCTCGCAATATGTGTACGGGTTCGGGCCACTGTCCGCGGGATCTTTGCTCGAGAAGCGGGCCTCGTTGGGGGCCATGGACCGCACGCTCAGCAGGTACAAGCCGGTTTCCAGGTCGAGGTAGTAGGACTGCCTACCGACGAAGGTGAATCTCTCAGGATCGGTGCCATGAATCTGCGCAGCCTGGCCATAGGCGCGGTAGACCCATTTGTCCTTAGCGGAGCCGGTGTCGTCGAGGAGGGCATCCGTCGAGCCGAGGCCGTCGAACTGGTGGTAGCTCGTGGTCGTGCCGTCGTAGGCGCTGAGGAGGTCGCCGTAGACTTCGTTGGTGGAGGTGTACTCTTTGCTCAGGTTTCCGAGGCCGTCGGTTTCCTCGAGGATTTTCTGGAAGTCGTAGAGGTAGTTGATGGTCGCGACCCAGGACTGTTTCCGGACGCGCTTGCCGTCGGCGCTCCAGGCCATGGTCACGATGCCGGCGGGCGGGTTGGCCATGACCATGTGATTTTCTTCATCCCAACTGTAGTAGGTCGTGCCGCCCGGGGCCCAGACGATGGTTTGGTTTCCGGCAGCGTCATGGCCATAAGTGGTCGTGCCCACGCCGCCTTCCCAGGCCGAGGAAATCTGGTTGGCTTGATCGTAGGTGAAAGTCGTGACCGTGCCGCCGTCGATCTGGAAGAGGCGGTTGCCGGCGGGGTCATACACATGAGTCACGTCGAAGCCATGGAGGCCGGAGCGGGTTTCGCGCGTCAGCTGGTTGCTTGCATCATATTGCCAGGTTGTGACATCGCCGCTGGCTTCGCTACAGTTGAGCTTGTTGTTGGCGTTGTCGTACGTGTACGTGAAGGAATTGATGATGGTGCCGCCGGCGCCGCCGTTGATCACGTTGGTCTTGCGATCGGCGGTGTCGTAGGAGTTGGTCACCAGGCAGCCGTTGCCGAGCAGTTGCTGGGTGAGTCTTCCTGCCGCATCGTACGTGCTCGATGTCAGCTTGTTCTGGGGATTGGTGAGCTGGATTAGCCTGTTGGCATTATCGTAGGCGTAGGTGAAGCGCCCGCCGTTGGCGTCGACCATCACCGCGCGCCGGCCGGCGCCATCGTAGTTGTAGGTGACGGTCAGGCCCAGGGGGTTGACGGTCTGGATGACCCTGTTGTCCGCATCGTACGCAGAGGTGTAGGTGCCGGTCGCGTCCATCACGCGGACGCGGTTGTTGACGGAGTCGTAGGCGTAGGTATGGACCGTGCCGGTGGAGTACTGCTCGGTGACGAGGCGGTTGGCGGTGTCGAAGGTGCGGGTGAGGACGATGCCGCGCGGATCGGACCTGTTGGTTTGGTTGCCGACGGGGTCGTATCCCATCGTGCTGCGCCGACTCAAGGGGTCGATGCCAACGATATTCTGGCCGATGGCATCGAAGACGCTGGTCGTGATGTTGCTATTGGCGTCGACGACGGCGATCTTGCGGCCGGCCGCATCGAACAGGCTTGTGGTGATGTTGCCCAGCGCGTTCTGGACAGCGATTACTCTTCCGACGGCATCGTACCCAGTGGTCATGATGTGCCCGTTGCCGTCCACTTGGGCCGTGGCTCTGCCGGCGGCGTCGTAGCCCGTGGTCATGACGATACTCAGCGGGTTAATAATGTTGATCATACGCCGGGCGGCGTCGAAGACGCGCGTGGTCACGTGGCTGAGCGGATCGATGGTGCGGACGGACAGGCCGACCGGATCGAACACCGTGGTCGTCCTGTTGGTCAGCGGATCGATGACGACGATGCGCTGGTTGGCGGCGTCGAACACGCTTGTCGTGGTGTGGCTGAGCGGGTCGATTAGCGCGGTTTCGTTGCCGGCCATGTCGAAGGTGTGCGTGGTGCGGTTGCTCAGGGCGTCGATGTCGACGATCTTTCTGCCGGCCGGGTCGAAAACGGAGGTGCTGATGTTCGAGTTGGCGTCGATCATCATGGTGCGGCGGCCGAGGGGATCGTATTGATAAGTCGTCAGGAGGCCCAGAGCGTTCTGCACGCTCATGACCCGCCCGACATTGTCATAACTCGAGGTCGTTCGCCGGCTCAGGGCATCGATTTGCACGGTGGCCCTGCCGGCAGCATCATAAACGGTCGTTGACTTGGCATTCAGCGCATTGATGGTGTTGACCGCGCGGCGGCTGACATCGTACACGCTTGTTGAGCGATTGCTCAGCGGATCGATGTTCACAGTTGCCAGACCCACGGGGTCGAACACCGTTGTGGATCGATTGCCGAGCGCATCGACGACGGCGATGCGCCGGTTTTCGGCATCGAACACACTTGTCGTGATATTTCCAAGCGGATCGGTGACCGCGATCTCGTTGCCATGGGCGTCGAAGGTGTGGGTGATGCGATGGCTTAGCGGGTCCACGTCGACCGTTTTTCTACCTGCCGCATCGTAAATCGACGTGAGGCGGTTCGAGTTGGCGTCGATCACGACGGTGCGACGGCGGTCGGCATCGTACTGATAGGTGGTCACATTGCCGAGCGCGTTCTGGACGGTGATGAGGTTCCCAGCGGAATCGTAGCCGTTGGTCGTGACGTTGGCGTTGGCGTCGGTCTGGGTGGCGACTCTGCCCGCATTATCGTAGGTGGTCGTTGTAATCGCGCCGATGGGGCTGATGGTGTTGATGACTCTTCCTTGCGCATCGTAGACGCTGGTATTTCGATTGTTCAGGGCGTCGATAGTGGCGACGGGCCGGCTATTGGAATCGAACACTGTCGTCGTCAGGTAGCCGTTGGCGTCGCGGACGGCGATCTTGCGGTTGTTCTGGTCGAAGATGCTGGTCGTGATGTTGCCGAGCGGGTCCTTGACGGCGGTCTGGTTGCCGGCCTCGTCGAAGGTGTACGTCCAGCGGTTGCTGAGGGGATCGACGTCGGCGATCTTTCTGTTGGCGCTATCGAAAACAGAGGTGAAGCGGTTGCCATTGGCGTCGATGGTGGCGATGCGGTTGCTGGCGGCATCGTATTGATGGGTCGTCACGTAGGCGAGCGCGTTAGCGAGGGTGACCACGCGGCCGAGCTGGTCATAGCTGGTGGTGTTCACGTAGCCGAGGGCGTTGGTGTGGGTGACGACGCGGTTGGCGGAGTCGTAGCCGTAGGAGACGATGCCACTGAGCGGGTCGATCTCGCTCATTTTGCGATTGGCGGCGTCGAACGTGTAGGTCCAGATGTTGCCTGAGCGGTCGATGTTGCGGATGACTCGGCCGGCGGCGTCATACACAGTTGTTCGAGTGTTACCGAGCGAGTCGATTTCCTGGACTTCGCGGTTGAGCGAGTCGAACACGCGCGTGGTCAAGTTGCCGAGCGGGTCCTGGACGAGCACCTGGTTGCCGACCGCATCGAGGGTGAAGGTAGTGCGCTGGGCGAGGCGATCGACCTGGACGCTCACCCTTCCAGCGGCGTCATAGACGGTGGAACGCGTGCCACCCATGGGGTCAGTCTCGGCGATGGTACGTCCGGCGGCATCGTAGGTGCGCGTGCTCACGTTGCCGAGGAAATCAATGTCGTTGACGGCCTGGCCGGCGGCGTCGAAGACGGTTGTCGAGGTGTAGCCGCGCGGGTTGATCAGGGCAATCCGCCGGCTAGCGGCGTCGAAGACGTACGTGTTGGAGTTGCCGAGCGGGTCAGTGGTGCGTACGCGCCGGTTGAGCGCATCGTAGGCGTAGTCCGTCTCGTTGTTGAGCTGGTCGAAAGTCTGCGCGAGCCTGCCGGCACCATCGTACACATTTGTGGTCAGGCCGTTGAGCGCGTCGGTGACCGCCGTGGGCGCGCCGGAGGCGTCGTACTGCGTGCCGGTGGTGTTGCCGAGCGGGTCGACCTGCGAAGTGGTTCGGCCGCAGTGGTCGTAACCCGTTTGCCAGGTGTGGGTTAGGGGATCGGTGACGCCAGTGGCGCGATTGGCGCCGTCGTAACTGGTGTTGGTGGTGAAGCCCAATTCGTTGGTGCGGGCGGTAGCTCGGCCGGCTGGGTCGTACACTGTCGTGGTCACATTGAGCAGGGCGTCGATACGGACCGTGGGCCGATGGCAGGGGTCGTAGTTCTGCGTGGTGATCCGGCTCAGGGGGTCGATGGTCTGGGTAACGTTGCCGTCAGCGTCGAAGATGCGCGTCGTCACGTTGCCCAGCGGATCGATGCTGAGCCCGGCCTGGCCGCCTGGGTTGTAGACGGTGCTACTGCGCTGGTTGAGCGGGTTGGCGCGGGCGAGCACTCTGCCACAGGCGTCGTAGATGGTGGACGAGGTGCGACTTAGCGGATCGGTCACGGCAATCAATCTATCAGCGGCGTCCCAGGTGTTGGTGGTAATGTTGCCAAGCTGATCGATGGCGGACTGCTCGCGGCCGGCAACATCGTAGTTGGTGGTGGCGATGTTGAAGTAGGGATCGATTTGCTGCGTGGGCCGGCGGTTGGCATCGTAAAGAGTCGTGTTGATGTTGCCTAGCGGGTCGGTCATGGACTTGCGATTTCCGGCGGAATCGTAGGAATAGCTCGTGACGCGGCCGACGGGATCCTTACTCGCGAGGAGGTAGTTGCCGTTGCCCCAGGTGTGCGTCATGATGCCGCCGCACGGATCGGTCAAGGTGGTAGGCCTGCCAACATTATCGAAGGTGAGCGTGTAGACTTCGCCATTGCCGTTGCCGACGGCGCTCATGCGCTGGTAGGCGTCGCGCGTGATGTTGGCTCCGGGAGTGGGAGTCTGGATCTTGGTGAGCTTGCCGCCGCCGTTGTAGGTGCTCGTGGTGACGGCGGCGCAGGCATCCTCGAGCGTGACTCTTTGGCCGGAAGAATAGGCAACGGTCCAGAGCGCGCCGCTTGGCGTCCGCACCTGGGTTAACCGATTGGAGCCATCGTAGCTGTAGGTGTAGGTACGGAACAGGGGATCGGTGGCGGTGATACGGTTGTTGTTGCTGTCCCAGGTCAAGGTGCCGACGTTGCCCAACTCGTCCGTGATGGTCTGCAGTCGGCCGGAGCTATCGTAAGCGATGGTGACGATGCCGGCGGGGGTGGCGTAGATCTGCAGTTGCCTGGTCCGGTTGGGCATGATCTGGTGGGCCATCGTAGTGATGTGGCCCAGCGGGTCGGTCACGGACTGTAAGCGATCGTTGCTCCAGGTGTAGGTGCGCACGTTTCCTAGGGCATCGATCCAGGTTTGCAAGCGCCGCGAGCTATCGAAGGCGAGGGTATGCACGGCGCCGGCGGCGTTTTTCACGACGACGCCTGGCGACCCGCCCGGATTCCAGGTGTAGGTTGTTATGCGGCCGTCGGGACATTGGACGCTCTGCACTCTTCCCGAGCCATCGTAGCCGAAGTTGGTGACTTCATTGTTGGGCGCGGTCAAGCTGGTGACGCGCCCGGAGGCGTCATAAGTGAAGGTCGTGGGAGACTGGCCGCTGCGGTTCACTGTTTGCAGGCTGCCGCTGCTGGGGTCGCAGGCGATGTTGGTGGCCGTGCCGTCGGGATTGATGACCTGGTTGACGTGTCCGCTTCCATCGAATGTTAGTGTGCTGGCGAGGCCGGTGACGGGGTTTTTCACCAGGCTGAGTCCGCCGCTGGGTCCGTAGCCGGCATTGCTCCACTTCGCGCCGCTGTTGGGGAAATCGGTTTCGGTGGAGCGGCCGAAGGTGTCGAAGTAATATTGCGGGCCGTCGCTCTGCTGTTCGAGGAATGGATCGGGTCCGCCGATCTGGCGCAGGGCATTCTGCGTGGGATAGCTGGGGTCATACCAGCCGCCCGCCACTTGCGCTCCGTACGGGAACAAATCGCCGTAGCTGGTCTCGACCTGGGCACTGCCGCCGCCGCTGGCGGTGACCTGGCGATCGATGGGCAATCCCCAGTTTTTGCCGTAGGGATAGCCGGGTAGATACGAGCCGCCGCTGCCATGGATGAAGCGCAGCTCGGGAGCGGCGACGTTGTTGGGCCGGTCGAACATCAACTCAGAAGCACCGTTGCGGCCGTCCGCGATCTCGGTCTGACGTAAATCCGAGCGCCCAGCACTATCGAAGGCAACCACGAGCGAGCCGTCGGCAGCGATCCTTGGCGGCAAGACGTGCGGGCCGGTTGAGCCTGTCTCAGGAACCAAGAGCGTATAAGGCGTCAGCGCTTTCTGGGCGATGGCAGCGAGGATGCGCGGGAAGCGCTCCATGAACTGCAGCTCCATGAGCGTGGGAGCGTAGTAGGTGACGTCGGTCGGCTTGGAGATGCCGTCGAGGAACGGGCCGAGCAGATCGTTGCCGGTTAGTTCCTTCTTGTTCCAGAGGCCCACGCCGAGCCATGGGAGGTCGATAAGAACTGGCGGAGTGGAAAGTGACATCGGTGTTCCTCCTTGCTGCTGCTCATGTCCGACCTAAGTCATTCTTGTCGGGTGCCGGTGCGGTTGTCAACCAAATTGGGATAGGAAATATCGGAATTTGCCAAAAAAGTAGCGAAGAAAACGCGGCCGGCGTGAAGCTGGGAAAGGGAGGTTGACTTTGCGGGCGGCTTGGTGGTGCGAGGTTCGGGGCGGCGAAAAAAAGTGCTGCAGCTGCGCGGGGTTTTTGGGCGGGTGTTGAGTAGGCAGTACCCAGTACTCAGTACTCAGTTAATGTCGTTGACGGGCCCGTGAGGTTCGGAGAGAATTCGTCGGATCTAACACGGGTAAACATGGGCGACAATGGGCGACCAAGGGGCCGGACCGTGTGGCCAATGTGCGCTTTTGGCCATACGGTGGTGAATGGCTGCCTAAGGTGTTTGTTCACATGGAGTTACGGCGCGGACCGTATGGCCAAGCGAGGTCGTGAATTTGGCCATACGGTGGGTGTTGGCCACGCGGTGTTGAGGGGATTTTTTTCAACCGCAATTATGGGGGCTGGCTGTCGTGGGCACGATGCGCGGCCATGTGACCCTCTCACTCGCCGGATAACGGCAAGCCGTTGTCGGACAAGGACTTACGGCGTGAAGTGAGAGGGTCACATGGTTGCTGGGAAGTGACCCTCTCACTCCTGGTGACCCCCTCACGCCGACCCCTCTCCACCGGAGGGGAGAGGGGTGCTGTTGTGGACGGTGGGCGGGCCTGTGCCGGATCCTTCGCTTGCGCTTCAGGCTTGTGTGTGCGGAGGTGGGGCTCTGTCTTCCCTCTATGAAATGAGTCGGGTTGGTGCGGGGGGTGGTTCGGAAAAAGCGACGGAAAGTGGGGCGATTGTCAGGGTGGGTCGTGAGGCCGCGGACCGTCTCGCCATTGTGCAAATTTGGCGAGACGGTCGGCTACTGCGACGCAAGTCACGGTGGCTAACTGACTTACGTCGCAGACCGTCTCGCCAAGGGGGGTCTGGAATTTGGCGAGACGGTGGGTGTTGGCGAAGTGGTCGGCCAAGGGCGGCAACGGTGGCGTGGGGGCGTTGTCACTGGCGGCCTGGTCCTCAAGGCAATGGGCGGCAGAGCCCGGCAATTGAGTGCAAACGGGTGACGGGGTTCCCCTCAGCCCGCCCTCGCTGTCAGTTCGCTTTCACATCGTAGCAGAGCAGGATGTCGCCGTCGCGGAGGTAGAGCTTGCCGCCGGCGACGACGGGATAGCACCATGAGGACTGGCGGCTGCGGTCGGGTTGATTGAAGCGGCCGGTCTCCTTGTACTCCTTGGGGTTGGCCTCGACCAGGGCGATGGGGCCCTTTTCGCTGCGGACATATAGATGGCCGTCGGCGTAGCAGATCGAACCCTTGCCGACGCTGCTGTCCTCCCACATCACCTTGCCGGATTTGAACTCGACGCAGAAAAGCTTGCGGGCGCCGGTGCCGTAGATGTAGCCATCGACGAGGACCATGCCGCCGTGCTGGTTCTGCATATCGTCGACGAAGTACTGCTCCTTGGCGGTGAAGTCGTCGCCGTCCTTGGAGATTTTGGCGCAGCCGCCGCCGGTGTTGTAGCCGGAGGCGGCAAAGACGCAGTCATCCTGGAAGAGGGGCGTGGAGCAAACGGTGCCGATGCCGGTCGGTGAGGGGTGGTCGTAATGCCAGAGGAGCTTGCCTTCCTTGGCGGAGACGCCGACGACGCCGCCCGAGAGGAACTGGATGTACTGGTGGACGCTGTCGACGTCGGCGGCGATGACGGAGGAGTAAGCGGCGGTCGTGTAGCCGCCGCCGCGGCCGAAGCCGCCTGGCCGACCGCCGCCGCCGCGCTTGAGATTCAACGCCGCCTTCCAGATGGTGTCGCCGTCGGTTTTCTTGAGTGCGACCAGCGTTGCGGTGGTCCCGCCGGGAGTGCAGATGACCGCGTCGCCGTCGATGAGCGGCGATTCGGAGTAGGCGTACATGCCGATCTCGCCGCTGAAATCTTTCTTGAGGTCCTTCGACCATTTGATCTCGCCCTTGTCGGTGTCCACGCACACCAGCGGACCGTCGGAGCAGATGGCATAGAGTTTGTCGCCGTCGATGGTGGGAGTCGAGCGCGGGCCGGCAGCCATCTGGCTGCTGCCGATACGGCCGATCTTCGTGTCCCAGAGGCGGCTGCCATCCTTGGCGTCAAGCGCGATGATGTACTCGTCGTTGCCCTTGGTGCCGAGCATGAAGACCTTGCCGCCGGCGACGGATGGAGTCGAGAAGCCGTCGCCGAGGTCCTTGGCCTTCCACAGCAGCTTGGGACCGCCCTTGGGCCAATCCGTCAGCAAGCCCTTCTCGGTCGAGACGCCGGTGCGATCCGGGCCACGCCAGCCCGGCCAATCGCCGTCGGCGCATTTGAGCTGCGCCCGGCCGATGGAGGCGGCGGCCATGAGGGTCACGACGACAAGTGCAGTGGAAATCAGTTTCATGATTGTTTCTCTTCCACAGAAACGCGAGGAGAACCGGACACCCCATGTAATTGTCGCATGTCGAGGGCGAAGCCCGCCGCTGCCCAAGCCAAATTCCAAGCACCAAGTGCTTGCGCCGATCGGCGGCCCGCGTTGAGTCCTACCTTGCATCTTACGATGCTGACTGCTAAAAGCCCTCGTTCGGCACCTTCCGTGCAAGGAGGCTCGAAGCGATGCACCAGGATGGGGCGAAGCAGGAGCGGCGGAGCATTCCCGGCTCGCTCATCGTCCGCCTGGTTAGCCTGGCTTACCGCTTTCCCCGGGCCACCCTGCTTGCCGCCGTTCTCCTGGCGGGCATTTCCGCCTACCTGTTCATCACACGGCTTCAGTACCACACCCAGCGCAGCGACCTCATGGGCGAGCATTCCGAGTCGCTCGTGCGCTGGAAAAAGTTCGTGGCGGAGTTCGGCGACGATGACGACATGGTGGTCGTGGTCCGCGGCAACGATCCGGAGCAGATGAAGCTGGTGCTGGAAGGCGCGGCGGAGAAGATCGCTGCCGAGCCGGAGATGTTCGATCGCCTGTTTTACAAGGTGGACCTGCGCACTCTGCAGAATCGCGCCTTGCTGTACCTGTCGAGCGAGCAGATCAGCCGGATTCAAAATGACCTGCAATCAATGCAACGCCTCCTGGGGCCGGGGCAGTACGGCTGGCAGTTGTGCACGCTGGGGTCCATGGCCAATGAAGCGCGGCTGCGCCTGGCGAAGCTGCCCAAGGCCGAATGTCACCTATCCGCGGAGGACAGCGAGTTCTTCCGGCAGTTCGTTGAGATATGTGCTGCCGCCCAGGCAAAACTCGATGATCCCAAGTGCGAGCGCAGTCCATGGCTGAGCATGACAGGGGGGCAATCGGACCAGCAGAACCAGTTGGCCGAGCCCCAGTACTTCTTCAACGGCGATCAGTCCCTGGCGTTTCTTCTAGTGCGGCCGGTCAAGGCCGCGGAGTCGTTCACGCCGGCTGAGGCCAGCGTATCTCGTCTGCGCGAGATCGTTGGCGAAATCGCGCAGGAGCACAGCGGCGTGGAAGCCGGCGTCACGGGGCTCCCCGTCCTCGAAACGGACGAGATGATGGCGTCGCAGAACGATACGAAGACGGCCGGATGGCTCGCGCTAGCCGGCGTCCTGGTGTTGGGCTTCGTTTTCTTTCGCGGCATCCGCTACCCGCTGCTCGCGATGATCACACTGGTGATCGGCACGGTGTGGGCGGCGGGCTGGCTTACGGTGACCGTTGGCCATGTCAACATCCTGTCGGCGACGTTTGCCATGATGCTGATCGGCCTGGGCGATTATGGCGCCGTCTGGATCGCGAATTATGAGCAGGCCAGGCGCGGCGGGGCCGACGTGCCGGTGGCGCTCCGTTTCACGGCGCGGACGATCGGGCCGAGCATCTTCATGGCGGGCCTGACATCTTCGCTGGCGTTTTTCGCGGCGATGCTCGCGGACTTCCATGCGGTCACGGAGCTGGGCTGGATCGCCGGTTGCGGCGTGCAGCTCTGCGTGCTGTCCACGTACACGACCCTGCCCGCGATGCTGGCACTGTGCGATCGTCGGGGAGTGCTGCTGGCGCCGGCCATCGCCCCATTGCGCGTGTTTGATCCAAGCACAGTGCGTGGCGGAAATGCCGATGCGCCGGGAGTTCCGCCACTATGGTTGCCCGGCCTCGCGCGGCGGCCCGGCCTGGTCGCCGGTGTCTGCGTGGCGCTTACCGTGGTGCTGGGAGTCTTCGCGCTCGGCATCCGCTATGACCACAATCTGCTGCATCTGCAGGCCCGCAACCTGGACTCGGTGCAGTGGGAGACGGCGTTGATCGATGGCACCGCGGGAGCAAGCTGGCATGCGGTCAGTTACACGGACACTCCCGAAGAGGCTTTGGCCCGCAAGGCGGAGTTCGAGAAGCTCGACAGCGTCAGTCGTGTCGTCGAGCTGGCGTCGCTGGTGCCGTCGGATCAGGAGCCGAAGTTCGCGCAGCTCCGCGACATCCAGCAGCGACTGAAGGACCTGCCGCCGCGCGGCGCCGAGTTCTCGCACTTGTTCCCGACCGCACCGCAACCGCTTGAGGCGGAAATCGACCGCGTGCTCAGCACGCTTGCCGACCATCCCAACTTGCGGCTTGTTGAGGTTCGTGCCAGCTTGACCTCCCTGCGCGACGCGGTCGGGGCGTTGCCCAGGACCGTCGCCGCCAGGCATCTGCGCGAATTCGACCGCCATCTCGTCATGAGCCTGATCGAGAACCTCTACCGCTTGCGCGACGTGGCCACACCGGCGCCGATTGTCCTGTCGGACATCCCGCCAGCGTTCCGCGAGCGCTATCTCGGCACGAATGGCAAATGGCTATTACGGGTCTTCGCCAAGGAATCGCTGTGGGACTACGAGCCGCTGGAGCGATTTGTCGGCGACGTCCGCACCGTCGATGCCGACGCGTCCGGCAAGCCGTTCGGTACGCTCGAAGGCTTGCGCGGCATGAAGGACAGCTTCCTGTGGGCGGCGGTGTATGCGGTCGGCGTGATTGTCATGGTATTGATCCTCGGGTTCCGTTCCTGGCGCACTCTGGTGCTGCTGCTGGTGCCGCTCGTGATGGGCGCGCTCATCACGCTCGGGACGATGCGGCTTCTGGGCCTGGCGCTAAATCCTGCGAATGTGATCGCACTCCCGATCATCGTGGGAGTCGGCGTGGTGAACGCTGTCCACGTGATGCATGACTATTTGCTGCGTCGGGCTCGCGCCGGCTATTCCCTCAACCGTGCTATCGGTAAGGGGCTGCTTGTTTCCGCGCTGAACACGGTCCTCGGCTTTGGCACGCTGATGATTTCGAGCCATCGCGGCCTGGTGAGCCTGGGATTCATGCTGGCGCTGGGCGTCTTCTGTTGCATGGCGATGGGGCAAGTGTTCCTGCCGGCGCTCTTGAATCTCGTGAGCCGAAAGCGCGGCACGGTTGACACCGACGCCGCCGTGACACTTCCGCTGCGGCGCGCGGCGTAAAAAACATTGCTCACAGCGTCGTAGACCGATAGACAGATCAGCATGTCGTTATCGCTAGCATGTCGCTGCGGCACGCGCTTCGAGGTGGAGGAGACGTATGCCGGGCAGGAAGTAACCTGTCCCCAGTGTCAGAGCCCTGTCAAGGCACCCGCTGCAGCGCCGGGTTCCATCCGCACGTGTGATTTTGCCATCGTCAGCCTGGTGCTGGCGCTCGTGGGCGCGTTCACCGTGGTGGGGACACTTGCCGCCATTCTCCTTGGCATCGTGTCGATCATTCGCATCCAACGCAACCGACAGCGGCTCGCCGGACTGGGCTACGCAGTTTCCGGCATCGTGTTCGGCATCCTGTTCACGGGTCTGACCGTTCTCGCAATCACGACGGGTGAGGTCTTCGGCATCGGCGAGCGGGTGCGGCAGCGGCAACTCGCCGGCAAGGTCGAGGACGATGAGGACCTGGCGGTTGTCAAGAACGGCGTCAGCGGCTTCCGCATCACGCGGCCATCGCACGACTGGGTGGTGGCCAAGAAGCAGCTCAAGGACGAGCTGGAATGGGAGGACAGCGCCCTCGTGCTGGTGCACAGGCGACGGGACGTGACCGTGGAGATCTACGTGGTTGGGTACTTGCGAAAGGGCGCGGAGGAGTACGCCGACGATTTGCTTGAACGGTACCAGGTGGAAGGGCACAAGAATGCCGAGAGTCACTTCGAGAAGGTAAGCGATGTCAAGCTGCGTCAGAAAACGATACTGACGAAAAAGGACGGTGCCCAGCGCGTGGAGATGGTCTTGGACATGCGGCTGCTTGGCCAACCTTTCAGGTCGATGGTGCGCGTTGTGAAGTCGAAGGAAGGGCAGATCTTCCTTATCAGCGGCCGGGCTCACGCGCGGGTATTCAAGCAAGTCGAAGACGAGCTGCGGCAGCTCATGGACAGCTTCGAGCCCCTTGATCAGGAGTGATGGCGAGCGAATTCGACATGACGCTGCTTTTCACCGATCCGATTTTCCTCAAGCACGACACGGGCCGGCATCATCCCGAGTCTGTCGAGCGGCTCCGCGCCATCACATCGCAACTGCAGCAATCCGGCCTGGCGCAAAAGTGCACGCGCGGAGAGATTCGACCGATGTCCGAGGAAGAGATCGTGCAGACTCACTCCCGTGCGATGATCGAGATGGTGAAGACGGTGAGTGAACGAGGCGGGGGTCACCTGGATGCCGACACGATTGTGAGCGCCGAATCGTTTGCAGTGGCGCAGGCCGCGGCGGGTGCGTGTGCCGCCGCCGTCGACGCGGTGCTCCTGGGCCCCCAGCGCAACGCGCTATGCCTGGTGCGGCCGCCGGGACACCATGCGACACCCACGCACAGCATGGGCTTCTGTTTGTTCAACAATGTTGCGCTCGCGGCACAACACGCACGGAACGCTCATCAGCTTTCCCGCATCCTCATCGTCGACTGGGACGTGCATCATGGCAACGGCACGCAGGACATCTTCTGGCAAGACGGCGAAGTGGCGTTCTTCAGCATCCACCGCTACGGTCACGGCTTCTATCCGGGCACCGGGGCTGTGGACGAGACGGGCGGTGGGCGCGGTTTGGGGCGCATCTTCAACGCCGCGATTCGCTACGGCACGCCGCGGAAGGAGTACCTGTCGCATTTCACGAATGTGCTCCACAAGGCGGCAGCCCTGGTGAAGCCCGAGCTGATCATTCAAAGTGCCGGCTTCGATGCACATGCACTGGATCCAATCGGCTCGCTGGGCCTCGAGGTGGAGGATTTCGTAACGCTGACGCGGCTGGTCAAGGAGGTGGCGGAGACCCATGCGGGCGGAAAGTTGGTAAGCTGTCTGGAGGGAGGGTATAACTTGGATGTGCTGCGCGAGGCGATACCAGCACATCTGGAGGAACTGATGGAGGACCGATCTTGACGATTTTGGAATGCGGATTGCGGATTGCGGATTGTGGGTTTCAAATCCGCAATCCGCAATCCGCAATCAAAAATCATTGGCGGATCCGCAATCCACAATCATCCTCAGTGTTCGCCATCCTTGTAACCCCGGCGCAGGGGCGAAGGATCAATCACGTCCGGGAAGCCGTCCTCGTCGGTGTCTTTCAGATACTCCAAATCCAGACCGTAGGCACCGCGCACGTTGGTCAGGGCGTTCGAGATGATCTTCTCGCCACGGCAATTTTTGATCGGCCCTTCGATCTTGCCGGGTACCTGGAAGAGCCATTCCGGATTGAAACGCTCATAGCCGGTGTCCATGCCGGCGACCATGAAGTGCTCGCTGATCTTGCCGTCGCCGTCGATGTCGCAGGGAATCCTCTCGGTCTGGTAGAGGATGAGGCTGTCGAGGAAGTCGATGAGGTCGCGGCGGTCGTTTCGCGAGAGGGCGGTGTAGGCCTGGCGTGACTTGAGGCCCTCGCCGCCGTGCCGGCGAATGACGTCGTCAAGCGTGAGGCTGGCACCGTCATGGCCGTATGGGGCGGTGCTGCCGGCGCCCCAGAGCGGCAGGGTGCGCCACTTGCGGATCACCGAGCCGTCGAACTGCATCTGGTGGAAGGCCTCGCCCATGTCGTGGTACTTGAAATCGCTGTAGATGCCGCGGATCGTGTAGGCATCGCGGCGCGGAACCCAGTGGCCGTCGGTCTTCTTGTCGGCGAGCATCACGAGCTTGCCCTCCAGGCGCTCGTTCTTTTCGTTGTAGCCGACCTGCAGCTCGAAGAAGCGGCGGTCGCCGTCGAAGCGCTGCGTGTAGTCGCGGGCGGTCAAGTTTCCCTTGAAGAGGTGCCAGTCCGGGACGTGGCACTCGGCGCAGCCGACTTTCTGGAAGACCTCCTCGCCGTGCTTGACTTCGTCGGTGATCTGCCCGCGCGCCGGAGCCGGATGATTGAGCAGGTACCACTCGGTGACGTCGAGCTCGCCCTCGCTGATCTTCTCACAGAAGCCGTCGCCTGTAGGGTTGTCGCGGCTGATGCCCGTCGGCCCGCGCATGAGGCCCTTATCTTTGCCGGCGGCGGTGACACACTGCAGACAACCAGCGTTGGAGACCTGTGCCCAGCCGGTGCCGTCCTGCTCATTGAGCGTCGTCGGGTCAAAGACCTGCAGGCTCATATGGATGTCGAAGGGCGTCGCCGTGAAAGCGCGCAGCGTGGTGCTGACCGGCGGGCGGCCGGGCATGTACAGGTGCCCGGGCGCGAAGCACTGCACCTCGAACTTGTAGCCGGCCACGCCCGGGTAATTCAGGCTGTCGGCGTCGGCGATGCGCTTGCCGTTCTTGTCGACATAGATCGGGTTGAGGATGGGGTTGAGGCCTGGCCGGCCAGTGCCGTCATCGTCGAAGCTGCCGAGATCGATCTCGACGCTGCCGGACGTCCCCTCGGGCAAGTTGCGGATGATGCAACGTTTCCCCTTGGCTTCCTCACGGCTGATCCAGCCGTCGCGATTGGTGTCGGCCTGGGCCATGGCCATGAGTCGCATCTGCTGGCCGATCATCTCGACGAGCCCGCCGCCGAACATGTGCGGCGTGTTGCGGCCCTCGCCGCCGTTCTTGGAGATGGTAGCGCCGGCACCGCCGTCGCGGTAGGGCGAGTTATGGCACATGCCGCATGAGCTGACGTGCCCGCGCGACATCATCTTCGAGACGCCGTCGGGCAGGGTCAAGCCGTCGAGCTTGCCGGCACCCGTGAAGACGCCGTCGCGCTCGCGGAACTCGCGCTGGGTAAGGCTCCAACCCCACTTGTAGCCGAGGAACGGGTCCACCTGCTGCAGGTACATGGAGCCGCCCTTGAGCCGCGGGTCGGTCGTGTGGACCACGCGCGTTCGCGGGTTCTTGATCGACATGCCGCTCAGGTCGCGCGGGTAATCGACCGGGTTGTCCTTGGAGTTTCCGGGGCGTTCGCCGAGCTGGGCCGGGAGTCGATAGCCATCACCGACCCAGATCAACAACAGCACGGCGCCGATGATCGGCAAAGCGAATGGGAAAAGCTGACGTCTCATGGTGCATACCTCCACAGAGTTCCATCCGTGTATCCGTTTTGGTGGTTACTCGTTCCTGAGCAACGACGTGAACTGCTTGCGGAATTTCGCTACCTTCGGGGCGATCATGACCTGACAATAGGGCTGCTCCGGATCTCCACGGTAGTAGCCCTGGTGATAACCTTCGGCCGGGTAGAAGGCCTTCAGTGGTCCGACTTCCGTGACGATGGGTTCATCCCAGATGTGCTCGGCATTGAGCTGCGCGATGGTTTCGCGGGCGCTACGCTCTTGTTCCGGCGAATTGTAGTAGATCACCGAGCGATACTGCGTGCCGTGGTCCGGGCCCTGGCTATTGAGCGTCGTCGGATCGTGGCTGGAGAAAAAGACGTTGAGGATGTCGCGGTAAGATACGATTGAGGGATCGAACGTGACCTGGATGACCTCGGCGTGGCCGGTGCTACCGGTGCAGACCTGGCGATAGGTGGGGCTCGATGCCGAGCCGCCGGCATACCCGGATACCACCTTGTCAACGCCGCGAACCAGCTCGAACACGGCCTCAAGGCACCAGAAGCAACCACCGCCGAGGGTGGCGGTATCGCGCGACGGCGCGGACTGACTCATGGATCTGGCCTCCTCTCCCCTCATAGGCGATTCTATACGGGAGTTGGAGTCCGGGCGAGACATTTCGCCTATGTGCTTTGCCAGCATCAGCTTGCGTCGAAGACCGCGTTCACGTCCACGGCGAAACCATGTCGGTCTGTGGGCCAGGGCAACTTCTCCAGGAAGCCGTCGGTATACTCGATCGGCCGCGTGACATGATCGGTCATTGCCAGGTATTGCTCTTCCGTCCAGTGCATGGTAGGACCACTTTCCAATCGGCGATCTTTCACCAGTATATCCCGATATGATGGCACGCCGAAAATTCCATCGAAGGGTTTTCCTCGCAGCCGGCCTCTACAACCTGGCCTGGGGCGCATTCTCCATCATCGATCCGCAGTGGATGTTCCGCTTCGCAGACATGCCGCCGCAGAACTATCCAGAGATCTTCGCCTGCCTTGGCATGGTGATCGGGCTATATGGTATCCTGTATCTGGAAGTGGCACGTGTGCCGGAGCGCGGCTGGCTGCTGGCGGCGGTCGGACTTCTGGGCAAGGTGCTCGGGCCGCTCGGCTGGGTTCAGATGGTCGCGACCGGTCACTGGCCGATGGCCACAATGATCCTGTGCCTGACGAACGACCTGATCTGGTGGGCACCGTTCGCACTTTATCTGTACGACGCCTGGCCCTGGCGCAGGAAGGAAACGACTGTTGGCTCCGTCAATTAAAGACCGTGTCGCGCAAGCGCTCGCCGAACACGTTGCACCGGCCCTGCAAATGGACGGCTCCGAAATCGAAGTGCTCGATGTCAGCGACGGCATTGCCCGATTGCGGCTGCACGGCACCTGTGTTAGCTGTCCTAGCTCGGTCATGTCCGTAGTCATGGGCATCGAACAGGAGTTGCGGCGACACGTGCCCGAGGTCGAGTTCGTCGAATTGAGTTCGTGATGCTGCTCGGCTACAACACCAACGGCTTCGCGCACCACCGCCTTGCGGATGCCATCGACATCCTCGCGGAGCTAGGCTACGGGAGCGTGGCCATCACTCTCGATTACCATTGTCTCAATCCCTTGGCTTTCGTGTCCAATCACGAAAGGAGAATTGCCGCACGACGGCGGCAGCTCGAACGTCTGGGATTGCGTTCGGTGGTCGAGACCGGCGCGCGATTCTTGCTCGATCCGATGCGCAAGCATCAGCCGACACTTCTGAGCGACTCTCAAGCCGAGCGTTTGAGTCGGTACGGCTTTCTGCGGCATGCCATTCAAGTTGCGCGCAACCTCGGTTCCGGCACTGTTAGCTTTTGGTCCGGGACCCACGTGGGCACGACAGGCGAAGAAGTGCTAATGGACCGACTAGTGGAAGGATGCCGTCGGCTAGCTGACGCCGCACAGATGCAGGGTGTGCGACTGGCCTTCGAACCCGAGCCCGGCATGTTCATCGATACCATGGCACGCTTCGCAGAGTTGCACCGCCGCGTCGATCATCCAAACTTTGGACTGACCATTGACATCGGCCACCTTCACTGCATGGGGGAAACGCCGATCGAGGACCACCTGCGGCGCTGGCGCTCGATCTTGTGGAACATCCACATCGATGACATGCGCAAGGGCGTTCACGACCACTTGATGTTTGGCGAAGGGGAGATCGACTTCGGGCCGGTCCTGCGGACGCTGAAGGAGATTGAGTATGCCGGCGACGTCCACGTCGAATTGAGCCGACATTCGCATGACGCGGTGGAGACGGCTCGGAAGGCGCTCGCTTTTCTGCGCGAGCGAGTTTGAACCAAGTCGTCCTAACGAAAATGCCCTTCCCCCGATTCGGCGCGCGGTGGCGGCGTGAAATGCGACTCGGGCAACGCGTCGTACCGCAGCGGGTCCATCGCGTAGTCGTCTGGCGATTTTCCCGCGGCGACGAGTTGAAACGCATACGCGACTTCTCGGTTGAAAAACACGATCAGACCGTAGATCATCACCCCTAGCGCGGTCGGGGCACAGTAGATGGTGATCAGAGGGATGACGTTCATGAAAAGCGCGACGATGACAAAGGTGCGGCTGCGGTGATGGATCGCTCGGACGCCTGCAATGATGTTCAGCACACCAGTCGTGAGAACCAGAGCACCCAGGATCACATAGAGCCAGGTCGCAAACGTCAGGAACTCGTCGCCGCCCAACGGCATCTTGCTGCTATTGAACGCCGGCCGCATGGCCATCAGCAGCGGACCCATCGCGAGGTAAAGCAACCCCATCAGCGACTCCAGGGAGCCCTGCACGATCATGAGGATGGATACGACCTTGACTTGGTTGATCATGACGCACCCGAAGGAAGAAAACGCGGGTTGCTTTGATGGACGTTGCTTTTGTATGGCGGTGACGGGGTTGGAACCAGCCAGTCAACACACGGTAAGCAAGTTCACGCTGAAGTAGCCGCGGTTGTCGGTCCAGGTGCGTTCGAGCTTGAAGCCGCCGAGCTGGGCGAGGTCTCGCAGGCTTTCCAGCGTGTACTTGTAGGAGTATTCAGTGCGGATCGATTCACCGCCCAGAAACAGGAACTCCTTGTCGGCGATGTGGACGCGCTGACGGCGAGTACTTTGCAGGTATATCTCGATGCGTGCGAACGAGGGACAGTAAAAGGCGCGGTGCTGGAAGTGCTCGATGGAGAAGTCGCCGTTGAGCTCGCGGTTGATGCGCGCCAGCAGGTTTCGATTGAACGCCGCCGTCACGCCTTGACGGTCGTTGTAGGCGGCTTCGAGCACGTCATGGTCTTTCTGCAGGTCGGCCCCGAGCACCAGTGCCCCGCCAGTGCCGCATAGCTCCGCGGTCCGACGCAACAGTGCCACTGCCTCGGGCGGCGTCAGGTTGCCGATGGTCGAGCCCGGGAAGTAAACGACAGGCCGCGCTGGGCGACTCGTCATTGATGGCAGATTGATCGGGCCGGTGAAGTCGGCACAGACCGGCGTCACGCGCAGTCCGGGATAGTCGCGTTCCAGGGTGCGGGCCGACCACCGCAGGAACTCGCCCGAGACATCGATTGGTACGTAGGCAGTTGGCGCGTCGAGGTGGTCGAGCAGCAACCGCGTCTTGGTGCTGCTGCCGCTGCCGTACTCGACGAGCAAGCACTCGGGACCGAGGAGCGCGGCGATCTCGGCGACATCGCGGTCCATGATCGCCTTTTCGGTGCGCGTGAGGTAATACTCGTCGAGCGTGGTGATGCGCTCAAAAAGCTCGGAGCCGGCGACGTCGTAGAAGTATTTACAGGGCAGCTCGCGCGGCGAAGCGCTCAGGCCGCGCAGGACATCGCGGCGAAACGCTGCCAGTGCGGGTTGCCGAACCTCGAGAAGAAGGAGATGCTCCAGCGACCTTGAACGCATTTTGGGGTACCCCGCCGGGCAAATGATTTCTCAATCACCCGATCCGTGGGACCCGTCCGGCCGCAATCATCCGGCCAGCACAGTGTATTCCGCCGCCGACTCGCGGACAATAGAAATGCCGTCACCAGCACGCTGTGCGTGCGAGCAAATGTCGAGCCGCTGGGAAAGTTTGACGATTAGATAAGATCAGATGGAAGTGGAAAGTTTGAACAGGAGGTAACAGAGGGAACAGAGAGATAGGACAGATTGTCCGTGCTCTCTGTTCCCTCCGGTTCAGAATTACTTCTTCACAAACAGCTCATCGATTTCCTTGTCGTCCAGCTTTTCCTTGCCGTCGGAGGTGTCGATGATGAGCGCGGTGCCGTTTGGTGCCACCCAGACGATGTGGTTGGCAAGGCGGAAGACGTCCTTCATCTTCGGCTGTTTTTCCAGGATCTTGAAGTAGGCGTCGCTTTGCGCTTTGACGGCCAGGGTCTTCATCTTGGCATCGAAGCCGTCGTCGATCCAGACGCCGCCGATCTCGAGGCAGGTGCGGCCGTTGACGTTCTTGATGGCGGTCTGCTCGAGCCGGCTCTGGGAGCGGAGGTTGCTGGTCTGGATGGACAGATCGACGCCGAGCTTGCCCGACTGGGAGTCCCGGAAACCGCCGCCTCCGCCTCCAAACGCGCCGCGTGCCTTGTCGTACGCTTCCTTCTTGTCCTTGGCTTCCGAATAGACGCGGCCCGACCCGCTTCCGCTGCCGCTTCCCTTGGCGAGATCCTCGTCTTCGTAACGATCGCGATTACGTTCCAGATCGCCTGGCTTTTCCTGCATGCGTCTGGCAAAGTCCGCGACGTTCGAGGGTTTCCCGCCAGGTCCCGGCGGCGCTAGAGCCGGCGGGACTTCAGCGCCGTCGCCCTTGCCTGGTAACTTGCCGCTGCCCGGCCCACCGGCCACCGGCATCGCGCCGTCCGGCACGATCAAGAAGCTCGTGTACGGCGTCGTGATGCCATACTTCTTGGCGAGCTTGACGATCTCGTCGACGAGCTCCTTGTGCTCGCCGTTGACGCGGATCTGATCGAGCATGAAGCCTACCTTGCGCCGTGCCCACAGGTGCTCGACGAAGTCATGCTTGTCGTCGGTCTTGTCGGCGAAACTGGTGTCGAACACAAATTCCTTCTCCTCCTTGCCGACCTTGCCCGTGAGCTTGATGGTCCCCGTTCCCGTGCCCGAATAGCGGCCCAGGACGATGAGCTGTCCGCCCTGGAACAGGTCCGGCAGGTTCGGCGGGTAGACCTCTGAAGTGTCGCTGCTGACCTTCAGCTTGAGGTCGGTGAGGACGGGGTTGCTGATCTTGCTATACATGGCCGTGACCTTGGCCTCGATGTCTTCCTCGGGGCGGACGAAAGTCGTGAAGCCGCGCGTCTGCTCGGCCAGGCCGTCGAGCAGCGAGGCATTGAGCCGGTCCTTCGGCCCCGAGCCGTAGCCGACGCCGAACGTGAAGATGCGCGTGTTGGCGTTGTTCTTGGCGACGACGTTGGCGAGGATCTTCTCAGGCCGGCGCTCGCCGACGGTCGGCTCACCGTCGGTGAAGAACGCGATGTTGAAGACACGGCTGTCGTCCTTGGGTCGCAGGTCCAGTGCCTGCAGGAGCGCGTCGTTGATTGCCGTGGCGCCGCTGGCTTCAAGCTTGTCGACCCACTTGACCGCGGCGTCGATCTGCTCCTTGTTGGCCTCGATCAAGCCGTCCTTGTAGGGGTTGACCGTGGTCGCGAAGTTCATGAGGGCGAAGCGGTCCTTCTTGGAGAGGTTCGTGAGGCAGTAGATCAGTGCCTTCTTTGCCTGGGCGAGCTTGGTGCCGTGCATGCTACCCGAGGTATCGAGCACGAAGACGACGTCGCGCGGGATGATCTGATCTTCGGGGATCTCGACTTTCGGCGAGATGATGTACATGAAGTAGCCGTCTTCGGTTGAGATCGGCCGCGTCATGAGTGCGGTCAGGCCGACGTCCTTGGTTCCCAACGAGTAGAACAGCTCGAAATCCTTGTCGAGCAGCCCCTGGTTGCGGTCGAAGCTGACCGTGACTTCCTTATCGTTGGTCCGCTTGAGCGTGATGGCGTGCGTCGGGCTGTAGACGTTCTGTATGCCGTGCTGCGACTTGATGTTGGCAACGATCGAGAACTCTTCGAGCGTCGCGGTCGACTTGCCGTCGGTCTTCAGCGGATAGACGTACTCAACGAGGTCCTTTTCCTTGTCGGTCACGGAGGTGAAGCTGATCGCGACCTTCTGATCGCCCTTGGCAGGGATGGGGTAAACACGCATCCGCAAGAGGTCGTTGCCCATGTACTCGACCAGGCCCGGGTCGTGCGACTGGCGAACGATGCTCTGGTAAACGGCCTGGGCCTCCTTGGCGGGCAGCAGCTCGCCGTCGACCTTCTGCCCGTTGACCCACATCGAGAACTTGTTGACGCTCGCTCCCTTGGGGACCGGGAAGACGTAGGTCGCCTCCAGCTCACGATCGGTGTGGTTGCGGAAGGTCTGCTCGACCTTGGTGACCGCCACCTGGTCTTCGATGGTGATCTCGACCTTGTGGTTGAGCATCGCCAGGGGTGGCAAGGTCTTCTCGTCGGGAATGAGGATCCCGCGAGCCGAAACTTGCGCGACACAGCACAACAGCACGGCAAAAACAGGCAGAACGCGACGCATACGCACCTCCGTATGGAAATGGCACAAGGACGCTGCACTGATTAGACGATTGATGGTGGGGAAACGATTGGCGCACTGCTCGCCTGGCGGCGCGCTTCTGCCAACGCAAGTTCCATCTGTGCCTCGTCGGCGGGATCGCTGGACTGACACAACCGCGCAAGCTCGGCGAAATCGCGATCGATCTCGTCTGCCGGAACGTCGGTGTCGTCCAGCTTTTCGATGCGCAGCGACTGTCCCTCGTGCCAATCGGCAGGCAAGGGTTCGAGCGGGCGAATCTCACCGCGACTTACGACGGCCTTGACCATGATGGCTCCAAATATGACGGAACTTCTGGATCATCAACATTCTACCTCGCCGTGACCTGTCCTGACCAGTCTGCTCCACGTCGCGGATCCTATAATCGCCGTTATGCAATCCTTTGTTTCCCATCTGGAAAGCGCGCTCGATGGGACGCGGCTGGATGCTGGCCGCGTGCAGACCATTCATGAGGGACGACCGCTTTGGGTTCGCTATGACCTGGAGGCCGTCGGCCGAACTGTGAGTCCCAACGTGCTCGCCGGGCGCGTGTCGTCGCTTTGGCGCTACCGGGAGCTGCTGCCCTTGCCGCTTGACGAGGAACCGGTCACGCTGGGCGAAGGATTCACTCCCGTGCTGCCCTGTCGACGACTGGGCGAGTACCTGGGACTGTCGTGCCTGTCGATCAAAGACGAGTCGCAGTTGCCGACCGGCAGCTTCAAGTCGCGCGGCATGACGACGGCAGTGAGTATGGCGCGGCACTTCGGGTTGAAACGGTTGGCGATCCCAACGGCCGGGAATGCTGGCGGTGCTTTGGCCGCCTACGCCGCTCGGGCCGACATGGAGCTTTACGTCTTCATGCCCGCGGATACGCCACGCATCAACCAGATGGAAGCGCATCTCGCGGGCGCGCATGTCTTTCTGGTCAACGGCCTCATCACTGATTGCGGCCGGATCGTCCGCGAAGGCACGGAGCGCATGGGTTGGTTCGATGTCTCGACCCTCAAGGAGCCGTATCGTCTTGAAGGCAAGAAGACCATGGGGCTGGAGCTTGCCGAGCAACTCGATTGGCGGCTTCCCGACGCGATCCTCTATCCCACCGGCGGCGGCACCGGTCTCATCGGCATGTGGAAGGCGTTTCAGGAGCTGCGGGCGCTGGGCTGGCTAACGTCCGCGAAGATGCCGCGGCTGATCGCCTGCCAGAGCGACGGCTGCGAGCCGATCGTTCGCGCCTTCGAGGCCGGCCAGCGCTTCGCCGAGCCGTTTGCCAACGCCCATACCATCGCCAGCGGGCTGCGGGTGCCGGCTGCCGTTGGCGATTTCATGATGCTCGATGCCATTCGCGCCAGCGGCGGCTGCGCGGTCGCCGGACGTGAGGACCGGATCCTCGAGTGGATGCAACGCGTCACCCGGCTGGAGGGGATCGGTATCTGTCCGGAAACGGCGGTGTGTTTCGACTGCCTCGCGACGCTCAGAAGCGAAGGACGCGTCGGGGCGGATGAGACGGTCGTGGTGTTCAATACCGGCGCGGCACAGAAGTACCCGGAGATTCTGCCGTTGTCCTTGCCATGCCTCGATAAGAATAGCGCGATCGAGTATGAGCAACTGGCCGGGATGGGTGCGTGCTGAGGAGACTTGATGATAACGCTCCCTGCCGCTCCCTGCCGGGCTCTGCCTTCCAATTCCAAGATACTCACTCACAAGTGTGGCCCAGCCCCCTGCCGCCGTTGCCTCTTGCTGCAGCGCCTTGCCGCCTTTTGCAGCAGTCAGTTCCTCACCGGTGCTCGCCCGTTTGTCGCCCATTGCCCCCGGTTGCCGCAGTAAGAACTCATCCCCGAGGTCCGCCACTGCCGGGCTTTGCCTCATCTTGCCGGGCAATGCCACTTGAGAGCATCACACCCCAGGATTTGTGCGGTTCCTACCCCGAGCATTGCCTATGGTCGGTCAGCAAGAACCAGGACGACCCCGAGGCGGCCCTTGCCCCCGAGCAACGCAAGGTCCTCAAGATCCTGCGCGTCCTGAATCGTCCGGCGACGATCGCGGAGATCAACGCCAGCCTCAAGAAGGACTACGAAGCCGCCGCCCGACTGATCCAACGCATGGCCAACGATCGCCTGCTCGACAAGCCCGCCCGCGGGCTCTACTCGCTACCTACATGTCGGAACGTGTCGGAATGTCCGAATGATGAAAGTGACCTGGAAATACCGACATTTCCGTGATTCGGACAATCCGACATGATCCGACATCAACCAGCGAAAGGACTCCAATGACCAGCACCTTCCTACGACGGACGAGCAACATCTATCACGCACAGAAACGGAATGCGGGGGAGGCGGGGATCGAGCTGACCGACTCCCTGGAGCAGCTGCGTGAGCTGATCCAGCAGGCTCTCGGCGAGCCGTGTCCACACTGCGGGGAAACCCTGAAGCCGTCCAACGTCTCCGTGGATCATGGCAATCCGACTTCACGGAATGGCGCCCACGCGCTCGGCAATCTGCTGGTCATTGGAGTCCTTTCGCTGGTTGATGTCGGATCATGTCGGATTGTCCGACTAGCTATTCGCCGACAGCACGCCGCATACAATTCCCTTGTTCCACACGGTTAGCCGCGACTGCCGGCCGTTGGCGGTCGGCAAGCGCAAGGCCGCCAGGGCGCCAAACCACGGCGCGGCCGTTTCTGAATTGTCGATCTTGTCATTGGGGTGTTACCCGTGTCATACGACGGTCGGGTCTACAGAATTCTCATTGCCTCTCCTTCAGATGTCCTCGACCAACGGGACGCGGCAGTCCGAGTGATGCAGGACTGGAATAATCTACACTCGCCTAATCGGCGGGTCGTTGTCCTTCCACTTAGGTGGGAGACCCACACTACGCCCGAATACAATGTGCGACCCCAAGAA
>Ga0206956_1070_pt1 | contig 29419 bp, 16 predicted proteins | sample Alteio_BWOrgHeat_35_FD_153252 | JGI IMG/M metagenome (GOLD analysis project Ga0206956, IMG submission 153252) | Enriched cells from forest soil in Barre Woods Harvard Forest LTER site, Petersham, Massachusetts, United States -... | ecosystem: Environmental > Terrestrial > Soil > Temperate forest >...
TGAGATCGGTTTTTTTTAAATTTGAGCATATTTATACATATAAGTATTATCGAAATAAACATTTTAAAAAAATATAGTTATGGGATTTATTATTTTATTAATTGGAAAGTGGTTATGTTTTAAACGAGATTTGAAAATATTTATTCGTAATGTTATAACGTGATGATATCAATTTTTGAGTAATAATATATCAACCGTTTGATTGTACGAGTTCGTGGCGATTTGTCAATGATACGAAATTTTTTTAGAATAAGAGTATATATGCAAATCGTTATAGATATCTTATAATAATAATAGTGTTTATAATCGCTCCATATTAGTAATTTTGTGGGGATTGGTTAATATATATTATCTAATTGTTGTTTATTTTTTGTTAATATTTGATATATTATTTTTAGTTATAATCCTAATGTTAAAATTCGTGAATGTATAGTTTTATTTTTAAAATAATAAAGTTTTTTATTTTTGATATTTGGTTTATTTATATTCCTGGATTTATAGGTATTTAGTTAATCTGTTTTTTAAAATGTTAACTTTATATTTTTGAGCATGGTTATAGGTACATAATCGCTAAAATAATTTTAATTTTTATTACAACAATTTCATGATAATACGCAAAATTAGGTGGATATATATATATTGAATTAAAATATAATTATACCTAAGTTGACTAGATGATGATGTATATAAAATGAAGGGTCTTATCTATTTATTATTTTATTTATGATGCTATTCGTGTTTTTGTAGGAGATCGTTATGGGTATCTTAAATATATTTTTTTATGTTTAAAGGATCGTTTTTTAATTCTAAGTAGTTATAGAAGGTGATGAAAAGATTTATGTAAGCATTTAATAATACTTGCAAAGTTCAACTTCGAAATCGTTGGTTAAGAATAAAAACATTTTTTAAATTGCAAAGATTTATTTATTATCCAGAATATGAAGAATTTTCAATTGGGTGAGCGAAAATTTAAATATAGAGAAATCTATTTTTTAAATGTTAAATATATTGATTTAGGTTCACCCGTTTTTGTATATCTACGTTTATATGGATATTAAGTGGTTTTAGGAAAGGAAAATAATATTTTTATTATATTATATGAAAAGCGGTATTTTTTTTGTTATTTTATAAGGATTGATAAAAGTTATTTTATATTTTATAATGATTGTTATATGTATTGAATAGTGGTTTTTTTACCTCTTTTTAGTAGTTTAATTTTAGCATTTGGTGGACATTTTTTAGGTCGTGAAGCAGGAACTTTTTTAAGTGTTTTTTTTTTATTTATTACTTGGTTGTTGCATTGTTTATATTTTATGAAATATATTTTATGCAAACTATTGTTTTTATTAATTGTTATCAATTATATTGATTGATATTTATTCTATTATATTGGTTTTTTATTTGATCCGCTAAGTAGTGCATGGTTGTTGTTGTTACTACAATTTCAATGTTAGTTCATTTATATCTACAGCGTATATGGCGCATGATCCATATTTATTGCGTTTTATGTGTTATCTATCAAGTTTTACATTTTGCATGTTGGTATTAGTAACTGCCGGCAATTTTATTCATTATTTATTGGATGAGAAGGTGTTGGATTATGTTCATACTATTAATTAATTTTTGATTTACACGTATTTAGCAAATAAAGCAGCAATAAAAGCTATGGTTGTTATAGAATAGCAGATGTTATATTTATTCTTGGAATTATTTTGATATTTTTAACATTTAAACAACTGATTTTATTATTGTTTTTAATTTAATTACTCTTATTAAGATCACACATATATATTTTTTGGTATGAAATTTTTAAAAATTAATATTATTGCATTTTTTTTGTTTATTGGTGCAATTGGAAAATCTGCGCAATTGGTTTTCATACTTGATTACCAGATGCAATGGAGGGCCCAACGCCTGTATCATCATTACTACATGCAGCTACAATGTTACTGCAGGCGTATTTTTGATTTTACGTACAATATTATTTTTGAATATAGTTGTTTATTAAATTGATTAATAATAATTGGTGGTATACATCCTTATTTGCAGGGATGGTGTCAATTTTTGTGTATGACGTGAAAAAAATAATTGCATATTCTACATGTAGTCATTGGGATATATGTTTTTTATAAGTGGGTTGTCAAATTATTCCTTGGCGTTTTTTCATTTGTGGATCATGCATTTTTTAAAGCTTATTATTTTTATCGGCTGGAGCATTAATACATGCATTTTTTGATGAACAGGATATGCGACGATAAGTAAAGTGAGAGAAATTGTACCATTCGTTTATATTTGTTTGTTATTGGTTCTTTGCTATTATGGGTTTTCCGTTTTTGACTGGATATTATTCAAAGGATTTGATTCTTGATTTACTTATAGTCGATATGTAGTTGATGCTATCTTATTTATTTTTTAGGAATTTCTTCAGCATATGTACGGCTATTTATTCATTTAGGTTATCTATTTTATATTTGCTGCAAATAAACTTGATATTATTCGGCTTTGACATTTTATAAATATTTTTCTAAAAATGTAGTTGATGTCCTTGAGCTATGTTTGTTGCAATGATTTGTTTGGCATTGGCTTCTATCACTATAGGATATATTAGTAATGATTTATGGTAGGCACTGGTATAGTTATTGGCAAGATTCGTTTTATATCTTACCTGAACATTTTCAAATGATGGACACCATTTTGTTCATCCTTTAATAAAAAATATTCCTATATTTTTAGTTTATTGCTATATTTTTGATTCATTTGATATTCTTTTTTATAGAATGAGTTCGGTCTCGAAAAATGAATAATCTTCTTGATATAAAGATCTTTATTTTATCATTATTTACTTTCAAGTTGAGCTTTTCATGCTGGATTTTTTAACACTATTATAATAATCTTTTTTTATTTATTTTACGAGTTTCCTTTATTTAAATAAATATTTAGATAAAGGTTGTTTGAATTATTTGGCCCTTGAGGACTTATAAAAGTGTTTATAAATTGCATTCAAAATGAGATTTAATTCATATTCTTCTATAATATATCTTTAATGTTTATAATTTGTGGTTTATTGTTTTAATTGTATGTTCATTAAGTTGGATTTTATACTGGGACATTTATTTACAAATTTAGGTATATTGTTTTTTTAGGGTTTTTAATTAGAGATCTTAATAAGTAATTTTTTAATATTTTTAATATATGGTTTTTTGTTTTATTTTGTTATAATGTTTATATTATTAATTGATTATGAGTGCTTATATATATTTGTTTAGTTTTTTTTTAAAAAAAATGGCTTTAAGTAAAAAAAATATTAATCAAGCATCAAATTTTTGTAAATTAGTATTTTTTTTCTTTTTAAATGCTAATATGGGAAAATCAAGTTTGTTTTTAGCAATTACAACAGGAAGTAAATTATAGGAGCAGGATTAGCAACAATTGGTGTTGTTGGAGCAGGAGCAGGTATAGGTATAGTATTTGGCGCATTATTGATAGCATTAGCCGTAATCCAGGAAAAGAAGCACGTTTAGTTCATTGACTTTATTAGGTTTTGCGTTGGCAGAAGCTATGGGTTTATTAGCTATTATGATGGCTTTTTTAATTTTATATTCTTAATTCTATTTCTTATAATAACATTTATTTAAATAAAATTTTGGCTTAATTTGTTTTTGATTTTGGCAGTTTGATAGTTTGATTTTGAGAAAAAAGTTATCACAACAAATAAGAGTTTGATTCTGGCTCTGATGAATGCTTAGAGTTTGTCTAATACAGTGCAAGCTAAATAATAATATGTTGTTAGTAATGGCAATTTTTAATCATAAGCTTAAAGGTGAGTATCATATAATAACTTTTTTAATGTTTTTGAAAACTGGAATAAAAATAATAAAAAATTAGAATATTTTGGCATTATTTTGGGATTATAGAGTATTAGGTAATTGGATATGTTAAATGCAATCCAAGCCAACAATGCTTAATTGGTTTTGACGAACGACCAATCACAACGGGCTAGAATTAGAGCCTGAACTTAATTGGCAGCAGTAAAGAATCTTGGACATGTATAGATGTACGATCCAGCAAGCCTCTGTTGAGGAAGAAGGCGCGTAACAGTGTCGTAAACTTGACTTTTTTCTGAATATTATGAATGTAGGAAAAGTAGAAGTCCCGGCTAAATTCGTGCCAGCAGCCGCGGTAACACGGATGGGACGAGTGTTATTCACCTTAACTAGGCGTAAAGGGCGTTAAGGTGGTTAATCAAGTTCTTAATAAAAAAGTAGGTCTTAAGCTTTTTGATAGTATTAAAACTAATTAACTGGATATGATAGAGATATAAGACACTTTAAGTGTAAAGGTAAAATTTGTTGAGATTAAAGGATGACCAGTCAGGTGAAGACGTTATATTATGTTATATTGACACTACAGCGCTAAAGTATGAGTTTCGAACGGGATTTGAGACCCCGTAGTTCATACCCTGACCAATGTGTATCAGATAAGCGAGTAATATCTTGGATTTGCATAGCAAAGGTATCTTGCTTTTCACAGTTAACGCGTTAATACACCGCCTAGGAACTACAAACGCAAGTTTGAAACTTAAGGAATTGACGGCAAATTATCCCAGCTGTGGATCATTTGGTTTATCCGATTTAACGCGTTAAATCTTACCAGTAAAAGACGGAAACTCATCGTCTTATTTTTAATTAGATAAGATTATTATTAACTTATTGATTATAGCCATTTAAAATTATCGTTTGAAGGCTTCATTTAATAATAAATAGTGATGGTCACCAGGTGGTGCATGGCTGTCGGCAATTCGTGTTTTGATACGTTAGGTTAGGTCCGTTAACGAGTGTAACCCTTAGATTTAGTTTTTGATAATCTGAATATTTTAAAAACAGACTTCATCTAAATTACCGCATGTGAATACATGAGGAAGGAGAGGATCATGTCAAGTCGTTATGCCCTTTATGGACTGGGCTACACAAATGATACATGGTTTTTACAAAAAGAAACTTGAATTTACATTTTGGTAAAACTTAAAAATTACCTTAGTTCGAATTAAAGCCTGCAACTTGGCTCTATGAAGGTGGAATAGCTAGTATCGTTTACTACCATAAAACGGTGAATACGTACGGATTTGTGTACAGACTGCCCGTCAAACGCTTAAAGTTGATTATATGGCATTTACCGGGATTTGTTACCGACATTACGAGATCATTATTATTTTATCTCACAGTTTTAAAATTTTATTTAAAATTCTAAATTTTTCAAATAAATTGGTAAAGATATTATAGTGAGTGATGAGTGTTAAGTCGTAACAAGTAAGCTTACCGGAAGGTGTGGTTGGAACGTACCTTTGGTAGCTTAATGGTAGAGCGTCTGTTTTACACGCAGCAGGTTATAGGTTCAAGTCCTATCCAGAGTAATTGAAATAGATATGTACCCAGTGTTGAGCACGGTGCTCAGTAGGCTCATAATCTATTCCTAAGAGGTTCAATTCCTCTCTCTGGGTGTTAGCGTGTTTATTTATTTACTTTTTAAAATACAAAAAACTTTTATATTTTATTTAGTAAATTAAAAAGTATTTAGTTAGATTTTTTTAAATAAAATTACAATATAAATAAAACCTATAAAAATGTTACGTTTCGCTAGTTAATGGTAAAATAGGTGGCTGTTAACCATCCAGATAGAGGTTCGATTCCTCTGCGAGACGTACTGGGATTGTGCAGAATGGTTAATGCAGCGGATTGTAAATCCGTGCTTCGGCAATGGAGGTTCGACCCCTCTCAATCCATCCCAGGGTATAGCATAATTGGTTAATGTTTTCGATTTGGGATTGAAGATTACAGGTTCAAGTCCTGTTACCCTGAGTGGTTGAATAGCATAACGGTAGTGCAGAGGTCTGCAAAATCTTTGGTATTGGTTCGAATCCGATTTCAACCTAAAATATGGATAGGTGGCAGAGTGGTTGAATGCGGTGGTCTTGAAAATCATTATATTATATATCGTGGGTTCGAATCCCACCCTATCCACATTATAAAAGTGTAGTTTATTTATTATATACTTCCTTAGCTCAATGGTTAGAGCTATAGTTTTGTAAACTAGAGGTTATAGGTTCAAGTCCTATAGGAAGCAGCGGGTATAGTTTAATGGTAAAATCGAGATCTCCAAAATCCCTGATACAGGTTCGAGTCCTGTTATCCCCGTGGGGCCCGTAGTTTCATTTGGCAAAACATCTGCTTTGCACGTAGAAGTAGCAGGTTCAAATCCTGCCGGGTCCATTAGGGTATAGTTAATGGTAGAATTATGGTCTTCAAAATCATTGATGTAGGTCAAATCCTACTACCCTCGTACTCCGGTAGCTTAATGGTAAAGCGGCTTGCTCATAACGAGTATATTGTAGGTTCGAGTCCTGCCCGGAGGATAGGGCCCGTAGTTTCATTTGGCAAAACATCTGCTTTGCACGTAGAAGTAGCAGGTTCAAATCCTGCCGGGTCCATTACAGTTTAATAGGTGGCAGAGTGGTTGAATGCGGTGGTTTGCTAAATCATTATATTAAAAGTATCGTGGGTTCGAATCCCACCCTATCCATAAGCTATGTGGTGGAATGGTATACACGCTAGACTTAAAATCTAGTGCTTTGGCTTATGGGTTCAAGTCCCATCATAGCTAAATCCGATAGCTCAATAGGTAGAGCATTTGTCTGATAAGCAAAAGGTTATTGGTTCGATTCCAATTCGGAGTAAATACTCGGTTAGCTTAATGGTAGAGCGGCGTCCTTCTAAGTCGTAGGTTATAGGTTCAAGTCCTATACCGAGTAATATTCTGTAGTTTAATGGTAAAACGTTATATTGCGAATGTAGAAATATGGGTTCAAGTCCCATCAGAATTAAAAAGTAGTTTAATGGTAAAACGTTATATTGTGACTATAAATTATGGGTTCGAGTCCCATCTTTTACCTATTCGGTTAGCTTAATGGTAGAGCGGCGTCCTTCGAAGTCGTAGGTTATAGGTTCAAGTCCTATACCGAGTGAATAGTTGCTTAGTTTAATGGTAAAACGCCTGCCTGTCGAGCAGTGTAATATGGGTTCGAGTCCCATAGTGACCGGAGTTGACGTAGCTCAATGGTAGAGCATTTGACTGAAAATCAAGGGGTTAAGAGTTCAATTCTCTTCGTCGACATTACCTGGTTAGCTCAATTGGTAGAGCATCTGACTTTTAATCAGAGGTCATAGGTTCGATTCCTATACTAGGCATTTAGCTATGTGGTGGAATGGTATACACGTTAGACTCAAAATCTAGTGCTTTGGCTTATGGGTTCAAGTCCCATCATAGCTAGAGGTAGCCAAATTGGAAAGGCATCGAACTTTGACTTCGAGATATGTGGGTTCGAGTCCCATTCTCCGGAGATTCCGGAGTTGGTTTTAGGGAAATTCCATGCCTCGTCTAGTGGTAGGACGCTATTCTTTCACAGTAGAAACTCGGGTTCAATTCCCGAGGCATGGAATTTCCCTAGCGCAACTTTATGAATCGCGTGAAATAGAAGAATGATGAACATGGAAATATAATTTTGTTTATAGCTTATAATGGATACCTTGATATTAACGAGAAGGACATTAAATCATAAATGAAAAGTAATAGTGAGTATAAACGTCATGATGATCTATTAATTTCCTAAAAGGAAACTTATAAAAATGATATTATAATATTTATTAATATATATTATAGAAAACCTAGCGAAGTGAAACATCTTATTATCTAGAGGAAAATAAACTACTTAGCATCTGTTAGTACTGGTGAGGGAGGATGGAGAATGGAGAGGTCCTTGGTCAAAATTATATGTAGAGATATGAAAAATTGTGTGATGCGGATCCAAAGTGGGTAATAGACCTGTATTATATTCATGCATATATTAAATAAGAGTAAATCGTTTTATGTTGACGGATGATTGATATAGCAAGACCATTTGCTAAGCCTTAATATCGTTGATAATCGATAGTGAACTAGTACTGTGAAGGAAAGGTGAAAAAGAATCTAAATTTTAGCATTGAAAAGTTATTGAAATTATTTGCTAAGTAGCGATTAGAGCGTAAGTGATAATGTACCTTTTGAATAAGGGTCCAACAAGTTAATTTGTATAGCAAGCTTAAGTTAATTAATGTAGGCGTAAAGAAATTAAGTATGAAATGTGCATATAGTTATATGATTAGACCCGAAGCCAAAAGATTTAGCCGTAAGCAGGTTGTAGATATTCTTAAAAAATATTGAAAGACCGAACCCGTGTTTGTTGCATAAAATTGGGGTGATTATGGTTGGGAGTGAAAGACTAAGCGTTTTTGGTGATAGCTGGTTTTCTGCGAAAGCTATTTAGGTAGTTCATTTTTTTAAAATTAATTTAGGTAGAGCACTTATTAATTTAGGGGGATGCCTGATAAGCTCCTTTGACGTTAGTAAAACTAATAATTGGATTAAATTTTAAAAGGTAGGCAGACTTGGAGCGCGAAGGTTCTAAGTCGAGAGGGAAACAGCCCAGATCATAAGCTAAAGACCTAAAAAGAAATTGAGTGTAAAAGGATTGTTTTATATAAAAATTTGATAAGTTGGCTTAGAGGCAGCCATCTTTTAAAGAAAGCGTAACAGCTCGTCAAATATATTTATAAAATAGCCGTAAATGTAAAGGGTCTATAAATTTTTTTCTAAAGCTATGGATTTTGGTAGCAGATGTTTTGTAGGCTGGTGAAGATTTATAATGATATAAATTGGAGGTATCTAAAGTATTAATGTTGGATAAGTAACTATAATTAATGTGAATTATTTTATCTTTAAACAGATAGATAATATGAAATCATTAACGCCGTAAAACTAAGGGTTCATCATTAGGATGTGCCATGATGAGTTAGTCGGTCTCTAAGAATTAGGTGTAAACCGTAATTAATGAGAATTTAATTAAAATTTAAAACTATATAAAGTGACTTAGTTTATTAAATATGTTTTTTTATTTGACTTAAAAATATATTTGGTAAGTTGACTAGAAAAAGCTTTATAAAAAAAACCGTACTTAAAACGAATACACGTGGTTGGGTAGATATACTAAGGCGAGTGGAGTAACGAAGTTTAAGGAACTCGGCAAATTATCCTGTAACTTCTGGGAGAAAGGATGTTCTATTAAAATGTAAAAATATATTCAATTGAATATATTTGAGTTTTAATTTTAATAGAATGGCACAAGATTGAAAGCGGCGACTGTTTATTAAAAACACAGGACATGCTAAATAGTAATATGAGGTATATTGTCTGATTCCTGCCCGGTGCTCGAAAGTGAAAGTTAGAGGTTAACGCTTTTGATATAAGCTCGATGTAAACGGCAGCCGTAACTCTGACGGTTCTAAGGTAGCAAAATCCCTTGTCAATTAATTGTTGACGCGCATGATGGAGAAACGACTGTTTACTGTCTCAAGCTTCGGTTCAGTGAAAATGTAATTTCTGTGAAGATACAGAATACTATAGTGGGACGGAAAGACCCTATGCAGCTTTACTATAGTTATATATTGTTAAGTTTGTTTAAATATCGCAGAATAGGTTTATGAAATGTGTTTATGATTATTTAATTTAGGTTAATTATGAAACATTAGTGAAATAGTCCATATTAACAAACTAAACTAATTTATAAGACATTATATAATGGGTAGTTTTACTGGGGCGGTAGCCTCCTAAATAGTAACGGAGGCGTGCAAAGGTAAATTGAATTTGAATTTTCAAATCTGAAACAAATGGTTTATATTTGCTTGACTGATAGATAGACATATTATTCAGGGACGAAAGTCGGCCATATTGATCCAATAGTTCTTTATGGAGAGACTATTGCTAACGAATAAAAGTTACGCTAGGGATAACAGGCTAATATTCCCAAGAGTTCTCATTGCCGGGATTGTTTGGCACCTCGATGTCGTCTCATCTTATCCTGGATAAGTAGGAAGATCCAAGGTACGTCTGTTCGACGTTTAAAAAGGTACGTGAGATGGGTTTAGAACGTCGTGAGACAGTTTGGTCCCTATCTACTATGGGAGAAAAATTTAAAGGATTCATATGCTAGTATGAGAAGACTGCATCATCAAATTTTTTTAAAAATTGCTTGTTATATTTGTAATTTATGATAAATCATAGTTATCAGGTTATTATGTCAATAGTATTGCCTGGAAGCCACATTTATGTTGTTTATTACTGAAGTCATATAAGTGAGAAAATACACTTTATAAATTTTTTTTGGTTGAAGATATAACTTCGTTAGGATATTTGTGTAAGTATATTATATATTGAGCTAAATATTACTAAATTTAATATTATTAATTATGTTTAGCATTGGTTGCCCCCTTGACGAAATTGGTAGACGTGTCGTATTAGAATGCGAATATTGCGGGTTCACTCCCGTGGGGGGCACCAAAGAAAAAAATATTTTTTAATATCTAGAAATTTCCCTAGTGATTATTATGACTGATGAGCAAAAGACATTTGTATCATTTGGTTGTAGTTAATCCTTGGCCTTTTTTATCGGCATTTTCAGGTTTCTAGTTTTGTCAGGGTTAGCGTTTTATATGCATGGTGTACCTTCTGGTGGTTTTTATTCTTATTAGGTTTGCTTTCGTTAATTTTTGTGTTTTTTTTTGATTTAGTGATATTATTGATGAAGCGACGTGTTCAGGATATCATACAAAAGTTGTTCGTCAGGGATTACGTTGGGTTTTATTTTATTTATAATATCTGAAATTATGCTTTTTTTTGGTTTTTTTTGAGCATTTTTTCATGCGTCTTTATGTCCTGCTATTGAATTGGTTCGGTATTTCCACCGGATGGATTATATACTATACCTGCACAAGATTTCCATTATATAATACACTTGTATTAATTACTTCTGGATTTTCAGTAACGTGGGCGCATCGAGCAGTATGTTTTGGTATTTTAAAGAAGCTATAGATGCGTTAGTAATAACTGTGTTTTTGGGGTTTTATTTTGTTGTTTTACAAGCTTTTGAATATTATGAAGCTTCTTTTAATTATTCTGATGGAGTTATGGTTGTTCATTTTATATGTTACAGGTTTACATGGTTGTCATGTAATTGTTGGTGCATGTTTTTTATTGGTATGTTTATACGTCTGTTGCGAAGACATTATTTGACAACTCATTATTTGGGTTTTGTTTTTGCATTTGGTACTGACATTTTGTTGATATTGTCTGATATTTTTGTTTCTAACAGTTTATTGTTGAGGGAGTTGATAATATGTCGCAGTTGATTTAGTTACATATATACCTTTGTTACTTTGATTTTGAATTTTTGTTTCATTTTTTTATGGTGTATGGGTGGATCTTTTATATTATTTGTTTATTTAAGTTTAAATACACGAAGTTTTTATTTTTATGTTTGTATGATATTGGACGTTTAGAGCTTATATTTTTACTCGAATAAGAAGTTATTTTTTTATTTGTTTGTTAAACGCCATATTTTTTCTTTTATTAAACGGAAGCAACGGTATATTGTATTTTTAAATCAACATATAGAATTAAAATTAATTTAAATATTTATGTATTCTCCTTTAGACAATTTGATGTTGTTTATTTATGACAGGACGAATTATTTTCTTTTCCATTTTTAAATATTATGATTCCTTTTTTAGTTCTTGTTCTTGATTGAAATTTATTTTTTCTATGTTTGGTGAGGAGTTAACGGATGATGAATTTAAATTAATACCACTTCCTTTACAACGTTTTTTTGAATTGTTATTTGATTTATTTTTAATTTAATTAAACAACAATTGGTGAGGCAGGGTATGATTATTTTCCTTTAATTTTTTGTTTGTTTAATTTGATTTTATTTTTAATCTATTTAGTTTATTACCTTTTGGTATAGCTTTAACAAGTCATATCATTATGATATTTGAGTGTCTGCTAGTTTATTATTGTCAATTTTTTGTTTAGGAATTTATTTTAATGGTATTAAATTTTTGCGAATTTTTATTCCTAGATGTCCGATTTTTTTATTACCTATGTTATTTTAATTGAAATGTTTTCTTATACAATTCGTGCATTTAGTTTGGCTATTCGACTTAGCGCCATATTATGGCGGGGCATACTTTAGTTTTTATTATTAGTTCGTTTGTTTTAATATTACTAAGATAAAATTATGATTTTATTTTTTTGGTTTTATAATTTTATTTTTAATATTATTATTAGAATTGGGTGTTGCGTTTTTGCAAGCCTATGTTTTTACGACATTGATATGCATTTATATATCAGAAGCTTTAAATTTTGATCCTCATGGACATTAATAAATTTAGACAATTATTATAACGGTATTAAATATCTCTTAAACCCCAATTTATAAAAAGTCAATTGATGTAAAGTTCGTGTTATACTGATTTTATTTATTTTACCTTTACCTATATTTTTATAATGTTTCCTTAGCTAACATAATTTCTTAGAATTAAAGATGTTTGCTGTTTTATGTTCTTAGTTTGATTATAATCATGATGTAATCTATTATTCTTTTAACTGATAGTGGTAGTTTTAACTGGGTACTTATAAAAACATGTTTTTAATGTTTGTACCGTTTTTTATATTATTAACGCGCATCTATTTATATTATTTTTTGGCCTACAATTTTTAATAGTTAGAATCCTTTTGTTTGAATTTGCTCAAAGGAGATATTTAAATGGAGCTACAAAAAAATAAAATTTGACATAATTTTATATAGTTTAAGTAATAAAAAATGTATATTATCATCATCATTGTTAGGTGAGGCGAATAAAAAAATGAAAAAATATATTATCATCATCATTGTTAGGTGAGGTAAATAAAATAATGAAAAAATATATTATTGTTAGGTGAGGTGAATAAAGTAATTAATTGTTGTAATAGAAAAGAAACGGTACTATGATGTTTTAATTTATAATTAAAGGTGTAAAAAAATATGATAAGAATAATAGTAAAGTTTTTTACAAGCATCATTATTGGATAATATATTATTAAAAGATATTATCCAAAAAAAAACACTAGTTTGGAAAATATATTATAATAAGTGATAATAATCATGGAGGTGGAAGTCCAATGATATTACATTATATTAAAATTATATAGAAAATAAATTAGAAATTTAGCTGATTTATAAAATTTAAAAATAGTACGAAAAAAAAAGTAGTCGTTAGATTTTTTTTGCAGATTTGGTTTTTTTATTCTGTAAATGTTATGCGCGTTATGTTATAATTTCGCGCAATATATACCGATTTACTGCAGAAATCTTTTCCAAATGATTATAATTTTTTAAAACAGTTGGTATTGTACAAGCGTTACAGATGGTATTGTAACACTTTGGGAATGTCAAAGGTTGCATATGGAGAAACGATTGATATATAATACCAAAAAAACCACCAGTAGTTTGTTTAGTATTAAATGTTGACGTAATAAGATTGGGGCTATAGCGTTAGCTTCACATATTATTTAAGACCTGGATTGTTTGGTACATGTAGTGGACGTTTAATGAGTGTGCCAACAGGTGCTTCATTATTAGGTAGATTATTAATCCATTAGGAAATCCGATAGATAAAAAAGGTCCTTTAGTAACAAAAAAGAAAAGATGGTAGAGGTTATTGCACCATCAATTATTTCTAGAACTCCTGTAATCAACCGTTAGAAACAGGATTAAAAGTTATTGATAGTTTAATTCCATTGGTCATGGCCAACGTGATTAATTATAGGTGATACGAAAACAGGTAAAACGTCTATAGCTATAGATGCATTTTAAATCAGAAAGAAACTGATACTTTATCAATATATGTTGCATTGGCCAAAAAATATCGTCAGTTGCAAGAATAGCGAAGGTTTTGGAAAATATAACTGTTTGAAATCTACATAATTGTTGCAGCAACTGCATCAGACCCAGCACCATTGCAATTTTTAGCACCTTATAGTGGTGTAGCAATGGCAGAATATTTTATGGCACGTGGTTTACGTGTATTATTATATATGATGATTTAACAAAACATGGTGTGTCATACCGCCATTATCTTTATTATTACGACGTCCGCCAGGTCGTGAAGCGTATCCTGGTGATGTATTTTATGTTCATTCCCGTTACTTGAACGCGCAGCAAATTTATTGCGTAAAGGTTCAGTAACGGCTTTACCTGTTGTAGAAACATTCAAAGTGATTTATCTGCGTATATCCCTACAAACGTTATTTCTATTACTGATGGACAAATATTTTTAGAAACAGAATTATTTGCTTCTGGATTCGTCCTGCAGTTTCTCCAGGGTTATCAGTAAGCCGTGTAGGTTCAGCAGCTCAAAATAAAGTGTTAAAAGGTATGGCTGGATCATTAAAGCTAGATTGGCACAGTTTCGCGAAGTTGAAGGATTTACAAAATTAGGCTTTGTTTAGATGATGCAACAAAGCAATTAATAGACCGTGTGTAAGATTAACACGTTTATTAGTTCAAGTCGGTTTAAGCCAGTATCAATGGATAACAAATATTATTTTTATATGCTGCTTTAAATGGATATTTAGATTGATTCCAGTAGAGTGGGTTTCCTCTTATGAAGAAGAATTTTATGAATATTATCAGGTGATGTTATATATTTACCTGTTAAAGTATGTTGTCATTTAAAGATAATTTATTAATGAAGAATTGATATCATTATTCTTTGAAATTTTACTGCATTATTGCAGATTTTAGTTTATTTAACTCGAACGATGAAAAAATTAAAAAACTTTAAATTAGGTTTTATTTTTTTTTCATCACTGCTGGATGAGGAGCAGTGATGAAGTTTTTTTAAAATCTCACAAACTTGTTTTATAAATTTTTGTAATAAGTGATGTTTTTTACGATATTTAATTAATCTTAAATTAAGTTTTATTATTTTATTATATATTATGCTATATTATGATATTAATTTTTTTTTAGATATTTTTAATAGTTTGTATATAATTTTTTACATTTATTTGTTATTTTTGGAAAAGATGCACTATTATTATAGCAAATTTATTTATTTTTTTGAGTATTTTTGTGTGTTATTAATTAGTTTTTGGTTAAGTATTTTGACATTATTTTTTACAGTGTTTTTAAAAGGTAAAATTTGACATACGTATGTATATATAAAAAAAAGGATTTATAGTAATAATTATAATTTATGTTTGAGAAGATGTAAAATCACAAGTTTATCCTTGGGAAAACTATATTTCATTTTATTCCACTCTTTTTTTATTATATTTTTTTGGATTATATTTTTTATGTTTTTTCTATCTTTCTTCGGTTGTCTTATGGTATTACCAGAAGAGGAAGAGCCTGATGCACCTGAGAGGGATTTAGAACAATTGTTCCTGAATATATTGAGCTTGAAGAATTTGAAAGCTAAAATATCGTAAAGATGAAAGGGATGGTTTAGAAATAGTCTTAGAGATTTACTAGCTTTAATAGATGCTGAGTAATTGATGAACCGGAAGGTTATATTTCTAATGAGGAAGAGCTTGCTCATTTCAATTAGATTATAAAGCACACGTAATTAGATCTAAAAAAGCAAAGCAAATTAATAACAGATTATCAAGTTCTTTATTAAAACTTCGCCGTCATAGATTACGAAGACGTTTATCTGTATTGCATCTTTTAAAGAAAAATCGCAAGACTCAGATAAAGATGAAAAAATATTGAAACAAAAAAATGTGGCTAAGTGTTGGTTGCTGAGAGAAGTTTATATACTAAGGAAACTCTAAAAAAAACAGATAGATACGGCAAGTTAGTATGAAATGAGAAATGTATCGGTGAGCACGGCGTAGGACTATAGTTATATTTATTTATTTCAGGTAATTATTGCTTCTGGAATGTATCAATATGGTAATTATGATTATGATTGTGTTTATTAGGCGATGATGAAAAGCATATAATAATTATATGTTAATATGTATACTAATGTGAGTGGTAATTATATGTTTTATGAATTTGGTAAAACAAGGGCTTATACTGAAACAGAGTTGGTATCTATATGTAAGGCATTAAATATTAAAGTTATAAAAAAAATTACGTAAAAAGTATGAAAGTTAATAAAAAAAATGATTATATTATGATGAAAATGAATATAAAAAAAAATTGTGGAGTAGTAGATATGGAAGAATTACATGCTTTAATAAAAATGGCAACACGAAATTGTCGCAAAAGAGATAATGAAATAATTATTTTATTGATAGAGCAAAGCCTGATATAAAAAAAGTAATTAAATTATTATTGGCACCTTTTGTTGGTTGTATTAGTTATTATTTTTTATGTTATACAAAATGTCTTAATAGTCATTATTTGTTTGGTTGAAGTTTAGCGATATTGTACAATTTTTATAAAAAAAGCAAAATTGTACAATATTTAAATTCGTCTGATAGTGATATGAAGAGGAAGAGGACATTTATATTTATAAAGAGAAGGAAACATTTTGCGATGAAGGGGTATTAAATCAGTTTGTTGATACGCTTTTATTGTTAAGTTTATTTAAACAAAATCTTCAAGCAGTAATTTAAAATTATGATTATTACGAAAGTCTTCGTGTCAAAAAGTTGCTGCAAAGTTTCCCTCTAATATGGAAATAAAAAGAAGTAAATGGAGAAATGTCAAATTAGATAAAAAGCAGAATTAATTACAAAGTTGTTAACTTCCATAGAACTAGATTATATGCTTTCTTCAAAATTGTCGGCTGTAAAAAAATAATATAAAATTTTTAATATTAGCTTGCTAATGTTTTTGCCTTGTTATGAATAAAGCATTCATAATGAGGTGATTATGTTCAACTAATCATAAGATATTGGTACATTATATTTATATTTTGTTTTATTGCGGGTCTTATAGGTACGCTATTTTCTATTTGAATTCGTTTAGATTAGCGTGTCCAGGCCAGCAAACATTCGCAGGTAACCATCATTTTATAATGTTGTAATAACGGCACATGCTTTTATTATGATATTTTTTATGGTTATGCCTGCATGATTGGTGGGTTTGGGAATTGATTGTTCCCTTAATGTTAGGAGCACCTGATATGGCTTTTCCAAGATTGATAACTTAAGTTTTTGATTATTACCACCTTCATTAACTTTATTAATATGTTCTGCTTGATTGGAGCAGGTCCTGGTACTGGATGAACTGTTTATCCACCTTTAAGTGCTATAGTTTCCGATGGATCTGTTGATTTTGCATTTTTAGTTTGCATTTAGCAGGAATTTCTTCTTATTGGGTGCTATAAATTTTATAGCTACATTTTAAATATGAGAACGCCAGGATTACGAATGCAATGCTTCCATTATTTGTTTGGTCTGTTTTTATTACTGCATATTATTATTATTATCGTTACCTGTTTTAGCTGCTGGAATTACGATGTTATTAACTGATCGTATTTTAATAGCTCTTTTTTCAATCCCTCTGGTGGAGGTGATCCAATATTATATCAACATTTGTTTTGATTTTTTGGTCATCCAGAAGTTTATATATTATATTACCAGCATTCGGCGTAATTAGTCATATTGTTTCTGATATTCTAATCAACCAATTTTTGGTTATTAGGAATGGTTTATGCAATGTGCTCATTGGTTTTTTGGGTTTTATTGTATGAGCACATCATATGTATACGGTTGGTATGGATGTTGATAGTAGAGCCTATTTACTTCTGCAACTATGATTATTGCGGTACCTACAGGTATAAAAATATTTAGTTGATTACTACTATTTCAGGAGGTTTAATTGAATTTGCACCACCTATGTTATTTGCTATTGGTTTTTGTTTTTATTTACATTAGGTGGCGTAACAGGTGTTGTGTTAGCTATGCTGGATTAGATATAGCTTTACATGATACATATTATGTAGTAGGTCATTTTCATTATGTATTAAGTATGGGGTAGTTTTTGGTTTATTTGCGGCTTTTTATTATTGATTTGAATATTTACAGGTTTGAAATATGATGAGTATTATGGAAAACTTCATTTTTGATTAACGTTTGTTGGCGTTAATTTAACATTTTTTCCAATGCATTTTTTGGGTTTAGCTGGCATGCCTAGACGTATACCAGATTATCCAGATATTTATTGAGCTTGAATTTTGTAAGTAGTGTGGGATCTTTAGTTTCAGTAATAGGTATTTTTGTTTTTTTATTATTATTATGATATACGTACTTAGTACACCCAAATTTATTCAATGAAAAAATAATTATTATTTTTTATTTATATAAGATTTCATGGTTATACTGTTAAGAAGTGAACTAATTGATTTTTATGATTATGTGCACGTTCGAATAAAAATGGATTTTGACAGCGAGGATTTGATATAGTCAATCGTGTTAAGAATTTTAAAATGTTAACAAAAAATTATTGACTTTATAAAGATACTTGTCATCACATCCAACCGGAGAGTGAGTTGTATATTAAATATAATTTTTTTTATAAATATTAAGTTGATCATATTTAGATAGATTATTTTATCAATTGTTTTTGATAGAATGCATAAAGTAGAAGATTTATTACAATTAACTCCATTACAAAATTTATATTATGTTGTTCTACATCTTCAAAAATTAATTAACTGAAGTTTTTAATTCATATTTTGTATTTTACAACCAGTTATGTTTTTTTTATCTAAATGATATTTATTTTTTATGCTTTATTATATCGAAATCATTTTATAATGCTTCAATTAAAATTTCATATTATCATTTATTAATAAAGTTTTTTTAAAGAAATTCTCTAATATTTGATTAATTAATAATTATATTGGTGTATGTATAAACAATATAAGGTCTATACTAGTAAGTTTAAATAATATTATAGTTATAGTATGGATTATAAGTTTAAAAAAGTAATTAATTATTTAAGAAAAGGTTTTTTCACTTCATCAGGTCGAAATTTTTTAGGTCGTATTGTGTTCATCATAAAGGAGGTGAAAAGAAGCGTAATATTATAAAATTGATTTTTTTCGTCGAATTATCAATATGGATTTGTAGCTAAAATTATAAAAAACATCAAATTTACCGCTTATTTAGGATTAATTATTTATCAGAATGGATTAAGTAGTTATGTTATATTGGCTGATAAAATGAATATCGCTGATATTGTGTTTTCAGGAAGTTCAGTATTTGAGGAAACTGAAAAACCTTTATTTTTAGGATCTGCATTACCTTTTTTTTATATTCCTTTATTTACTATTGTTATAATATTGAATTTAGAGCATTTTCTGGAGCGAAATTGGCACGTTCTGCAGGTACGAGTGGAATTATTGCTGCCAAACGTGAAAATAGTGTTATTATTAAAGTCAAATCAGGTTGGCATTTAATTTATCCGTTTGAAATCTAAGTACAATAGGGCAAGTATCAAATCCTAAATATATGTTTCAAGATTTCAAAAAAGCGGGAAATATTAGAAATTTAGGTAAACGTCCAGTTGTACGTGGTGTTGCTATGATCCATGTGATCATCCGCATGGAGGTGGGGAAGGTAGGAAATCACCACCGGCAGCAGCACGAAGTCCTTGAGATGATTAACTAAAGGTCATTGTATATTTAGGAAAAAATCTAGCAGGGTGTTGGGATTTAAAAATAAAAAACGAATGTAATATATGTTTTTTATTTTTCATTTGGTTAGAAAAATGAAAAATATTATTTAATTTAAAATTATTTATTATTTTTGTGCATATTTTTTTTTTAAAGATTTCCTTATACAAAAATTTGCCCAAACAGATTGTTCAATTAACGATTTTAAGCGTGATTTTACTACAGATTGTCGTATATTTCTAGGATTTGAAAGCAACTTCAAGTAAGATTTCGATAACAACCCTAAATGTAACAGAAATTTCACTTCTAAATTACAATAATTTTTTCAAATATTATCACACGCATTATTTAGTAATTTTCAACAACCAACTAAATATTTCTTTTTGTCATCTGATAATGATAATAAGATACTTTTCATACGTAAAGAAACTCATTTACACTTCAAAAAATATAATTTACACTTACGTCGTAACTTATAATTGATAACCATCCGGTTTTTCATTTGAAATGTAACTTTGCTTAAACCCTTTCATAATCTTCGTATTTTTTTTATATATAACTTACGATACGCTTTAGCATTTAAAATAAAAAAATTTTTTAATCTTTTTATCTTAGAACTTAATCTATAACCCAACGTTAACATAGATCTAGATTTTTTACCTAACCTATTTAAATTCTTACCCTTTGCTTTAAGCTGCTTATACAAAATAGCTATTAAAAGCCGTTTAAAAACCTTTATTTTATCCAATTAATAAAAGATAATCCACAAGAAAATTCAAACAAAGTACGAATAAAAAAATATAAATGACAAAAAGTTAAATCATAATATGATTGAATGAAGTGAAAAAACGTAAACTTATTTGTGCAATTGAAAAATAAATATTCAAACTTTTTCCATAAATAATAAAAAATTTTTATAAATTTTTGGATGATACTATATCTCCTAAAATGATGACCAACTCTTTTAATTTGTTGAAACATCTACGACTTTTTAATCAATGCTTAGCCCCAACTCATGTATATTATATAACGCTTTAGAAATTTTTTTTCTAAATAATCGTACTTTATATGATATATTGTTCGCCAATATCATGATTAAATACAAATTTTGTCGTTCTTTTATTTTTAAAACATTTTTTAAATAAGCGCAATCTATTTATTAATTTTTTATGAGGCCCTTCTTTTAATAATAAACCTATACCACCTAAATAAATGCAACTTTATTTACACCAAATAAAAAAAACAAAAACTTATATATAAATCATACCAATTTTTAGAAAATTTTTTTTCAAACGAGATCAAAAAATATCTAAAAAAGTATTATTCAAAATTAAATTACATTTAATTCAACTATAGGATTAATAAAATATTTTTTCTTTTAAAAAAATATCAAGATTTATAATACTTAGAAAATTTTTTATTATATCTCTAAATCAAAAATATCTTGAGGGTATAAAATAACCGAAGTATCAAAAGAATTAACAAAAAATGCAGTTTCGCGAAAAACATGCAAATTAGAAATCAGCAATAAGCTCGACGATCCGTCAAATTATAAAAATCAAAATTTGCATAATACCAGATATTGAATAATCTAAATCCATCTCAAGTTTATTGGGCGATGATATTTAAATCGAACTTTACGTATAAAATAGTAAAATCAGAAAACTCAGCATACAAATTACAGTTACATAAAAATTTAAAATTTTATTTTCTACTCCATCCAAATGAGCTAAATAGGAATTCTTAATAAATATAAATAACGTCATCAAGAGGCCTTATTTAACGATGCAAAAATTGATTACGTGGTTTATTGGTTGTAAAAAACAATCCAAATGGAACTGCAATATTTTTTTTTAACCCAAGAGATAATCATAAATATAGTCAACTATATTTTTATTAAAATTGCATTATAAAATAATGCAACTTGGCGAATTATATTATATTTACCAAGGTCAAACAATATGGAAATTTCCCATAAAAAATAATTTTTGTGAAATTACTTTTTAGATATAACTTGATACGTTTTTTTGATCGTTTGTGTAATTTTATCCGTGGTTGCCATTATGGTGAAAATACTAGAAAGCATGTATTTAATTTTCTCTTTCCTAGAACGTAGTTTTCATTCACATTGTCGATTTTTTTCATAAAGAGAAAATTAAATACTAAATTCGTCTGAGATTTCTTCCCTTAACAGCCGAAAAAGAAATAGGTCTTCGTATACTAATCCGAAAAACTTTAATATTAGCCAACATTAATTCTTTTTTCAAAATATAGAAATAGGCAGACCTTTAATCTTCAAAACAATATGAATTCGGATAATTTTATACAACTTAAAATATGGAATTAATTCTTAACAATAGTTTCAATAGCATAGGAGCACGTTTCCGCCGTTTTGAACCAGTAATACCAGAATTACCACTTGTAAGACACGCTATAACTCTATTCCGCATATCCGTCAAAGTAAGAAAAACATTACTATGTGTCCGATTCAAATATAATTTAGCACAATTTCGACGCAATTTTAGAACATATCTAACTCGTCGTTTATATTTTGGTCTTGTATCTCTAAGTCTCCATCTAGGCCGAACTTTAAGGTATATTTTTTAGTAAATTTAAAATGAAGTTTACGAACTAATATTATCATATATACAAATTATATTCTTCTACGCTTCCGTTTCAAACGTTGTGTTTTCGCATTAGTTCTAGTCCGTTGACCATGAACAGGCAAACAAAGCTTATGACGTAATCCTTTCATACAATTTAATAAAATATATCTTTTTATATATAGTCTGTAAAGCGTTTAATACGAACATCACTTATCACAGAATTTTTCAATAAAAAAAAAAGCACTCCATATAAATATTTGTTTAATTATTAGTATAAAAAGGATACCCCAAACCAACTTGGCAGCAACAAAAAAAGCTTTTCGCCGTCCAACTCCATATATATTACATAAGAGGATCTAATTTCAGTATTAAAGTTAATGTAAAATCTCGAAATAAAAACATTTTTAAAAAGATTTTTTATCGCTATACCATGTCGTGTCAATAAACCATTTAATGTCAAAATGGATACCAATATAAAATAATGATTAGCTTAGGAGTCATTTTAATACTCTTATTTCTACCTTCTGTATTATAGGATCAAATCAAAGTACTTCAAAATAAACCAAAAAGTTCTTCTCCAATTTAATTAAAACATATTTTTTATCTTATCCATTAAACTTTTTTCCCTCCTTTTTTTAATGCTAAATCTGACGCAAATATCTTAACCCATGTGTCTATAGGGTCCAATTTTTCGCAATGACAAAATATGACTTAAAATTAATTTAAGCAATTCCCAATAAACCCTACCAATAACATTCGTTTTTTATAAATTTTAATTAACAATTAATAGGAGAAAAAAAATAATAAAAATAATATAATTGAAAAAAAAATAATGTGTATGCATACAAATTGAACGAATACGATAACTAAACCCCTAATCTTTATTTTAACATAATACATAGAATTGGAACCCGAAGATTTAAGACTACAATAAAACTTTTAAAGAAAAATTTAGTTAAAAATAAAAACATTATCTTTGATTTAATTTATATCAAAAATATAATGAAGGTAATGCAACATATTAAAGCCCAATATTTTTTTCAAAATTATTGGGCCGTGTTTTCAGAAAAAAAAAAATTTAAATATGAAAAATTACTAACCCCAAAATTCACGTTTATATTCAACTTTAATTAAAATCTCACCACAAACTGACCTGTAAATAAACAATAATTACTAGTTACAAAACCTTTAGAACTAGTAATTATATAAAACCCTGAAAAATTATGCACATTCATCTTTGCGCTAATTGCCCCAAAGATCAATAACAACGTTTCCCTGGACGTGAACCAGTGATAATTTTCCTAAAGGACGTCCTCTAGAAAATTTAAATACACAGAAATGTAATTTAAATGTATTTTAAAAGTACGAATACACCTTGTTTATACAAAACACTTAATAATGAATGGCTACTCTTGTTTTTACGATTTTTATAAATCTTAATTTCCGTAATATCCCAACATTCATTGAGATACAAAATCAGCAACTACAAAATAACATTTAAACGATAACGTTTCATATTAAAAAGAAGATTTCGTAACCCCACTAAATATCCCAAACAAGAAATTTGTCGCATTGCATGTCTACCTAATTTAAACTGTGCGTAACAACTTTACCATTATAAGTAAACATACAATAAGATCTATACATACTAATGCTGCCATTTTTGTATAACTATTTTTTTTTTTTTGAAAATAAATTTATTCTTACTTGGATAACTTTCTGCACTCAATAAGTATACAAAATTTTTTTATTCAATCAGCTTGAGTAAAAAAATTTCTACGTCTCTCATCTTTTAACGTTCATCCATATCGTTTCCATTTTAACATATTTTATAATAAACTATATTTAAATTACGTAAAAAAATCTTCATACTATCAACATCAATACCTTGACAAAAAATATGTATATAAAGGATTGTTTTAAAAAAAATAAACCTAATTGGTTTTTTTTTCACTAAATAAATTCAATCATTAATAATTAAATAAAAAATATGTAAATCTTTCGAAAAAATACCGCTACGAAGATACACATTCTCACAAATGGCACTATATCATTCAATATATAAAAAAAAATATTAAATAACTCTTTTTTATATATAATTAAATTCACCTTAAATGAATATTATATATACCCAAAGAAAAAAAAGATTTTAAACGTGTTAAATAACCACAACGTCCAAAAAAATGTTTAAATAAATATAAATAATATAAACTTGAACATCATCAATATCTTCATTCTTAAATATTGAAAAAAAAAATACTAATTTACTAATATAGGAATAGAATACGTATTTTTTAACAATAATTATAAATCATAATATTTCGTAGAATATTTTTATAAAAAAAATAAAAATCTATCATACTAAACTATTACCCGTGTACACACCCCAATGATGGAAAACGCATACATAATTCACGAAAAATTGGACCATACACCTATTAGATACAGGTACCTTTCTTTTATTACTAAAACAATACTATTTTCATTACTTTTTATAAAAATACCAACAATTCTAGGAAAATTAACTTGAGACTTAGAATTAATGCACGATGTAAAGTTCCTAAAGAAAATTTTTTTTTACGCAAAGTTTCACATTTTCAAACTTTTTAGGATTTATACGTCTAACCGATACTAACACATATCACCAATTTTTGCAAGTTTTTTTTTATATGAACCAAAAACTTAAGACATTTCGCCAAAACAACCCCAGTTTTATCACAGACTTTTAACACGGTTCCTGATGTACCATCTAAAACCTCAATTTAATGATTCTTGTCTTGATTGGCAACTTTGTTATTACACGTTTTAATATGTTTAAAATATTATTGCGATTAGACAATTAACCTCCACCAATATTTTGCCTTTTTTGACAATACAAATCAATAAGAAATAGCTCCCTTACCTTACCCATACGAGCCGACATAGGTTTTTCACTTACTGGAATCCGGTAAAAATACGAAATAATATCTGTGTTCTTTTTCCCAACCACGTCGTAAAGCTCGACGACATGATCAATATGTTTAAAAGTCAATTTTCCAGGCTCCATTGCTTGAATACCATATCAAAATGTAAAGGAATGCATGTTTTAAACTCTAATAAGATAAAAAATTTTTATCAGGTTTATGTAATTTTTTAAAACTCCATCTATAGTGTTTGGAAAAGCTTTCATATTACATTATTGAATATAAAACTGACGATCTTTACGTGTTACGGTTTTGTAAATCCAAACTTTAATAGTAACAGCACTATTAGTAAAGTTATAGCATATGCTGCATAATCAATAAAGGCCGACATAGTATTCAAAGGTACTCTTCCCATAGAGAATCAATAAGATTTAGCTCGTTGTTTACGTGAAAATCGACCTGAACACAAAATTTTAAATCCTAAATAAAGAATAGGAATTTTTTTATTCATTTAACTCTCTCCTTCGCCAAATTAACCGAGATATTATTAAGAAATCTTGATAACATTTTGTAGTAAATTTATATAATAAAATTGATTAAATTGAAAGATTCCTAATTTTATTATATAATAGCATAATTCTGTTTATCAATATATCCATATATAAAAGAATCTGTTTATTAATAAATAAATTTTCCATAATTGAATTAACTCATAAAAATTATTAACTAATTTTTTTATTTTTATTATGGAAAATCGATCCAAATTTTCTATGATAGTTTTTTTCTGATAAAATTATGCATAAATTTAGAATACACTTCTAAATTGATTTAGTATTCATTTTATATTTTTTATTTTCTATATTTAAAAAATTAAATAATTTATAGAGTGATTTATAAAAAAATATCAACCCATTGATCATCAAATACAATTATACTATAAAATTTAATATATGTCAAAACAAAATTAAAAAAAAACTGCTTTAAAGATATGAAAAAATTCCTAACCTTAATAGCTAATTTTTTTTTAATTTTTAATTTTCTTTTTAAAACTCTTGAGCGGCGGCGCTTTCTTGCTATATTCATAAACCCAAATGTTTAAGTTCCTTTTTTAAAGGATTAAAAGTCTCTTTAATTTATGATGATATTCTAATTTTTTAGCTATATAACGAGATAAAAAAGTGCATTTACTTCATCATTAGATATCATAAACACTTAACATTGAAAGGCTCCATCATTATATGTTTTGTTATAGTATATATCTGCATTTGAAAATAATAGCTATGGGCTTTAATAAACGAAAAAATAACGTACGATTAATAAAGAACACTCATGAATATATATATTAGCCTTTAATTTATATATTTGAAATAATATAAGAGTAAAAATTGACGATAATAAAAACGATTGAACGATGTCCGCAAAAAGATGACCTTACTTTAAACATTTGAAGAACAATACTCATTTTTGAAAAAGCCAATGCTTTTATTAAAATATCAAAAAAAAAAGGTTTTGCCTTATAAAGTTTAAACCCACAAACATAAGCATATTTAATATATATAGAAAAAATATTTAACTTTATAAGGTTTTTGACGCAAATCTCTTGTGCAAAACCTTTAAATTTTTCTATTAATTTTTACGAAATCGTTTACTTTTAAGAAAATTCTTATCAGCAATTTCTTCTTTATATTTCTTATATTTAGCATAAATATACGACGAATTTTTTTCAATTTAAACCATACCTTTGTATATTTTCGTAATTTTCGTAATTTTCGTAATTTACATAATTTTCGAATTTATTACGAATTTTACGTAAAATTTGATTATAAAAAAAAGTTATTTTTGGATCAAATTTTTTTATAACTTTTTTTAAAAAAATTGACTTATAACCCTTATACGTATAGTATATGGTCTATTTACATTTCGTTCCAATTCGTGCATCTCAACTGCATGCGCAATAAGCTCTTCACCTCAGATCTATGTAACCAGAAAGTTCGTCTTCAAATCGTCTTGGCTTATATCATCAAACACGGCAAGCAACACTTTGAATACGAAATCCATACATTAATGCATATATAATATCCGGAAACGAAAGATTTGACTTGCGCAAAGAAATTGCGCGCTATTCAACCGTAAAAATTCATAATAATTATCTAATAAGCATGTCAAAAATATTCATCATTTATTTTAAACTTAGATCTTCTTCGATTCCGTCGAAAAAAAAGAAAACGATCCATCCAATATTCCCGCTTATTCAATTCACGCAAAATTTTAAATATAGCTATTTGCCGTTTACCTAACCTTTCAATTAAATTATATGCTTGAACATGTAATGGAACTGCAACATAAGAAGCAAGACACTTTTTTCTCTTAATCATATCGATGATGGAACAGTTTTATAATTTAATTTTTTAGTAAAAAAAGAAAATATTGAAAATATAAAATAATAAATTCAATTTTTGATATAAAATCCGCTTAAATAAATATAAAGGGCTGCACAATAACATGACATACCTTTGAAACGACATAAGTTTTCTATTCCATCTTCAATACATTGACTACGACAATTTAAAAGAAAAGAAAATGCTCCGGACTAATATTTTTGGTTACAAAAATATTCATCATTTTCACAAGAGGAGTTATATATGGGTATAAAAGGTCTAAATCTTTTTATTTTAAAAAAAAAAGGTGTAGGACGTCATTTTTTATAATATTTTCTTGTATGATATAATGGAAAGCCACTATATATACTGTTCCATTGCACAATTATACTGCGCGCAATCCTGTTAGTCGCCGATATTTATTTCTCAAAAAAAAAATTCTTTTTTTTTACGATCACGTAAACGTATTTTTGTATTGAACTTATAAAATCTACTTCGAAATTTGCGGCGTCTACGGACATAAACATGACAGCGTTTTATATAACGTATACGTTGTTCACGACTCTTAAACTTTGGCCTTTTAATTCGAAAAAAACTCTTATATTAACAGGACGTGATTTAATCTTTTTAGCAAGTTTATTAAAAAAATAAACTCTCTTCTACAAAAAAATTGATTTAATTTTTTTACAATTTTTGAAGAAATTGATTTAATTTTTTTGCAATTCTACAAATTGTAATGACTTTTTTTTTCGACATTTTTTGTTTAAACTAAAAACCATTTTTTTAAAAAATGGTTTTCCTTTTGAAGAAAATAAAACTCCCTTTCGTATTCGTAATAATTTTTCCGCATTATTTTGTCTAGACTTAAAAAAATAATGCGGAGAAATAATCGACCTAAAAAAGTTTTTTCCGAAATATCAAAAGTTCGTTTATCGCTAATATTATTCAATAAATGCTTTATTCCCTAAAGTACGTTTTATAAATTAAAAAATATATAATAAAGACGTTTCATGTATTATTTGCTGATGTAAAGACGTTCAGAAGGTGCCAAATAACTTTTACGTTGTGGTGTTACAACCTACGAAATCAAGCCGCTCGAGAATTACGTCTTTGACCAGAATATAATTTACGCCATAATCTATACGTATATTCCGTATCATATATAATACGAAATATAATAAAAATATATATTAATATCAAGTTTCTAAAAAGTTTAATAATTCAAAATGACTAAATATATATGGAGTTTTGTCCATAATCGTGCATAAAAAAACATCCGCAAAATTCCTCTTTGTCGTAAACAAGTAAACAAATATTTAGAATAATTAGAAACACCATAAAACATATCTTTCCATTAACGGATCATCCCAATCTAAAACTATTTGCATTTGTTAATGACCCAAATTATTTTTTTACCTTGCGTTATCACGTCCTTTCTTTTTAGATTGGCGATCAAAACGTTTAGTAACAAAATTTCGCCAATTTTTAATCCAACCATAGTCTCTTCTAATTTACGAGTTAATAGCCAGGCTCCATTATACATGGATACCTTTTTATTTACTAAATGAAAAGGTATATTACTCGAACGATACCCTGATAGCTTAAATATTGACTTTTCAGACAAATTTTTGAACAACCGTTTTCCATAATAAGGTAACTTAAACACGGAACGTTTCATATTTAACACATACTAAAAAAAAGTATGCTTTTAAACAAACAACAAACATTTCTATATTAAACATATTTTTTATAATCTTCTATAAAATTAGATATTTTTCTTTCATAATAATATCTCCAAGCAAACTATACAAAAATGCTCAGCCTATACAAATTAAAAAGTTAATCTTATTTACAACAACCCATATTATTTTCAAAATAATGAAAACTTACTTTACAAAAAAATTCTTTTTATCTAATTTTCATATCAACTTAATAAAAAATAAATAAAAATATAAAAAAACAACATAACCATGTTAAATTTTAAATACAAT
>Ga0206956_1071_pt1 | contig 29048 bp, 23 predicted proteins | sample Alteio_BWOrgHeat_35_FD_153252 | JGI IMG/M metagenome (GOLD analysis project Ga0206956, IMG submission 153252) | Enriched cells from forest soil in Barre Woods Harvard Forest LTER site, Petersham, Massachusetts, United States -... | ecosystem: Environmental > Terrestrial > Soil > Temperate forest >...
GGATCGCCGGGCTGTAGCGCTGCGGGTCGTTGCTCGCCGTGAAGAGCATGCTGCTGGTCCAGAGCGAGCCATCAGGATTCGTCACTTGCACCGACTCGCCATTGGCCACGGGTGAGGTGAGCTGAAGGTAGAGGCTGTTTTCCACGCGGAGGTCATACTGTTGCAGCGGAGCGGAGTAGACCCGGCGCTTGAATCCCACGGCTTGGACCGACAGGGAGCGGCCGCCAGCCTTCACCACAAAGGAGGAGATTGACGGCGCGGTGATCTGGCCGTTCCCATTCACAAAATTCCAGAACTGCAAAGGACCGGTGCCAGGTTGCTGGGTATCGATCAACTTGAGCTCAAGTAACGCCGGCGAAAGAATGTGGAGTGCGCTGTCACCGACATTCGCCGACTGGAGCGTCGTGTAGTTAATATTGGAGGAGGTTCCGGCGGCCGTCACATCAGAATTGCTCCCGGTGCTGGGCGACACGACGGAAGCCGCGGTGCTGGTGGTGTCCGCAGGGGCAGTCGTCACGGCGGCAGCGGTGGCCTTGCCCGATTTATCCCAGGTGGCGCGGCCGTCGAAGAGCGAAAAGCCCATGCCCGTGACCGCCTGGCCTTCGAGTCCAACCTGGCTGGCGGGCACTTCGAGCCGAATCCATTGGCCGGTCGCGGGCAACGCGCCCATGTACTGGCGACTCGCCCCGCCCGCCGTGCCATAGCTGATGGCGTTGGAGCCCCAGTAAGCGCGATGCTCCCAGTTGTCCGCATTCCAGCTCAGCATCAACTCACTCGGCGGATTGGCCGGATCGAGATAAACGTAGGTGAAGAGAACGTCGCCGGTCGTGACGGGCAGCGATGGGCTGGCGTAGTTGAAAAAATGTTCGTGCAAACCCGCCGCCACGATGGATTGGTGCGCCGCCGCGCCTGAGAAAGGGGCCGGGTTGGACGAAACCCAGTTCCAAGTGTCGCCGCCGTCCGCCATTTGCTGAGCACCCGTGGGCGTGCTATCGTCCAACCAGATTGTTTCAGCGGCGAAACCAGAATGGCTCGCAGCAGTCAGTGCAAAAAGGAGGGCTAGGGCGGCGACCGCGGTGCGGATGGGCTTGCTCATGAGAGCGCCCATATTAGCTGACCCCAAATTGGCCGTGTAGCCGTATTCCTCTGATTAGTTAGTCAGATGTTAACTTAAATCATATAGGAGAATCGGAAATTCCCCCGTCCGTGTTTGTCCTACAGGCAATCGGACGGCGGCAGAACCCCTCTGCGGCCCCGCGGGTTGCGCGGGCCGGGGCGCGCGTCAGCGCGTGGAAACGGTGACGCCGATCCCGATCGGTGTGGAATTACCGGATACGATCCGCGCGCCGGCGTTAATGCCAACGGTTCGCGCAAAGGTATCGAGGATCAGGTTAACATAGCGATCCAACACCCGCTGGGGTTTGTACGGCACATAGACGATATCACCGGGCTCGAGTTTAACATCCGGCGCCTTCCCCGCGAGGATCTGATCCACCGCAACCACGGCGATCTTCGGGTGGGCAATTGAGCCGCGCAGGATGGCCACATCGGAAAGACAGGCTTCGCGCTCCGTGCCCGCGGCGAGGGCGATCGCTTGGATCACCGTCAATGTCCCCGCCATCCGTTCCGAATGGGGCTCCTTGACGGCACCAAGAATGTGGACTTCGGGCGTGAGCACCGACGGCAGGAAAATGAAATCATCGGGCTGCAGGTAGATATTCTGGGAGAGATCCCCGTCGCGCAGCAGCTGCTTGAAATCCACCGGGAGGACCCGGCCACCGCGAATGATGAAACTGCGGGAAAGGTCCGCCGCCTCGGAAGGCCCACCCGGCGGGATTGGCACACCCAAACTGGCGGCAAACGCCGCATAGGGCGACGCGGCGGAGAGTCCGCCGGACTGCGCCACGGCATCGAGCAGCGTGGTCGGCCCGTTCAGTGTGTAAATTCCCGGGCTCGAAACCCGCCCTAGCACCCACACGCGCTCACTGGCGGCCAAGCGCAGCGTGGCGGCCACCACTGGCTTTTGCCGGACGAATCTCTGCAGCTCGACGGCGAGACGCTCGCGCAGTTCGGGCAGGGTCATGCCCCAAACGTCGAGGCCCGGCAGCAGATAATAATAAATCTTTCCATCCGGCCCGACGGTCACCGTGGCGCGGCTGCCTGGATCACCCATGATCTCGATTTCCAGTTGGTCGCCCGGCCCCAAATGGAAAACCGTGGTGCTGGGTTTCAGTAGCGCCGGATCCAGCGGCTCGCTCGGCGCGGCCTGCGCCGTCGCAAACCCCGGGGCATAGGCCGTGGGGGAGGTCGGCGGCAGCTTCAGCATCGGGTTGTTGAAACAACCAGCCAAGGGCGCCACGGCAGCTGCGAGCGCCGCGAGCGAAAGAAAAGAGGAGAGTCTCATGGCCCGCGGGTAATCGTGGTGTCGACGGTGTCTTCCGGAATGCCGGCACCGACGTGGATGCTCGTCCAGGTGATGACGGCCGACTCGACAAAGGCCGACGCCGCGCGATCAAGCAGTTCCTCCGCGCGGGCCCACGGCCGGTTGCTGACGTAGACCACGTCACCCGGCTGCAAAGCGAAATTCGTTCCTTTGCCCTCCAGTGCGCCGTAGGCGTTCACGCGAAAGGCCTCCGGCTGGGCGCTCGAGCCTCGGACCACCAGCACGCGCTGCTTCCAAGCGAGCTCAGTGAATCCGCCGCGGCCGGCGATCGCCGCGATCACATTTGTGTCGGCATCGTAGGCGACCGGGCCAGGGGAGCGTACCTCGCCGAGTACATACACCGCGCCCGCGGCGGCCGCGGGGAAATACAGGTAATCGTCCGGCTCCAGCGCGATGTTTTGCGAGAGATCGCCGTGTTCAAAAAGTTTTTCGAAGTCCACCGGCACCTTGTGGCCGCCGCGCACCAGGAAACTGTGCGCAAAATCCGTGGACTCGACGACGTTGCCGCGCGACACACTCGTCTCGAAACCATGCGCGCGCGCCACGGCCTCAATGATGGTGATCGGCCGGTCGAGGGAGTAAACTCCGCGCTGCATCACCGCACCGAGAATGTAGTAGCGCATGCTGTGATAGGAAACGGGCGTGACATACACCTGCGGGGTGCGGCGGTATTTTCCCAGGGCGTCATTCACCCGGTCGCGCAGTTCGTCCACCGTCAGACCACTGGCGTCGACATTTTCCGCTTCGAGATAGGAAACGCGCCCATCCGGATCCACCGGCACATCCTCACGCGTCATGTTGGGATTTCCATAGAGCTGAAAGCGCAGCACGTCGCCGGGACCCAGTGTTAGCCGGCGCTGCCAGCTCGCGCGCATCGCGGGATCCACCACGGAAAAAGTGGCGGGAGTCGCCGTGGCCTCCGCTTGCATTGCCGGTTGATCCGCGGTTGCGGCGAATGTCTTCGGGGCGTGGGCACCCAGGGCGGCGACCAGCAGCGCGGCCGTCGCGGTCGTCAGCCAGCGGCTGTAGCGATCCTGCATCGGCGCAACGCGCTCGCGGTTCAGGACCGCGCCCACGAGATTGCAGCCGGCAAGGCGCAGGTTATCGAGCTCCACCCGCGTTTCCGCGGCGTCCGAGCTGTTGCCACCCACGACCCAGACGAGGTTCGGAATATTTTCCGCCAGCAGAATCGTTTCCGTGGCCGACGCCGGGGGCAGCTCGACAAAAATCACCACATGCTCGATCCCACCCCAGAGCTCGAGCGCCGACTGCCATTGGCGGCGACCCTGCACATCCCAAACCCAGCCGGACATCGGGATGTTAATGCGCGAGGGGCACTCCGTGGCGGCGAGTTGCTCCGCGATACGCGCCGGCGCCGCGAGGACACCGTCCGTCAAGGTGACTTCATCAGGAGTGCCGCTGATTTTCGCATTCGCGCGTGAAGCGAGCTCCGGTCCCTTGGCGGCCGAAGGCGAAGACTGGGCGGTGATGGCCAGAACCCGAAATCCGGACTGGCACGCGGCCTTGGCGAACAGATCGACCCAGGTGGAGCGGCCGTCGCCCGCGTGCGCGGATGTGACGCCACAGACCATGCCACGATGAGGCGAAGAGCGCAGACGACTCTGCAAGGCGGTCCACGCTCGGAACGCCTGCTGATCGCGGGCGGTTGGTGTCATCCGCCTTAAATCTCCCAGCGTCGCCAGCAGCGGCAGGCCGGTCACGCGACGAACATCCGCCCGCGTCTTGATGCGGTTATCTAAAAACTCGCTAAGTAAAATCACCGCCGCCGAGGCGAGGAAACCGAAGATCGCGCCGAGACATGCGCACAACACCAGCTCCAGCCGGTGATTATATTGGAGCGTGGGATTGGCGGTTGCCGCCGATAGAACCCGAAAATAGCCGGGCGGATTGTCGCGGAACGGCTGGATGGCGTGCTGGCGCGCGATCAAAATCGCGCGATTGCTTTCCAAGCTGCGCAGCCGTTCGCCCATGGCGATTTCCTCCGGGGTGATGCGGCCATACATCGCCTGCGAGATGGCGGGTGGCGTCGGAGTGTGGGCGGCCCCCGCCGGGTTGGCGGCATCGGCGCGGCGTTGCGCCTCTTCCAGCGTCTCGAGTTCCGCGCGCTGCTCGCGGACGAGCGGGTGGGCATCCGTATAACGCACCAACAGGTCGTCCAGCTTGTCGCGCGCCGTTTGAATCCGTTGGGCGAGATCCTTGGACGCAGCCTCGGCGTCGGCGTTGGCCAACGCGGCGACGGCTGCCGCTGCGTCCGGCGGGACCGCGGCGCGCGCGGTGGCGAGTTCGCTTTCCACCAGGGCGAGCTGATGATTCACGTTGTCGCCCGCCTCGCTGGCCTCGAGGCGCTGCATCGCCTGCGTGTAAGCGATCGCGGCCGCGCTGAAGCGATTGACGAGGTCGATGGATTTTTCCGGCGATGACGCGGTGGCAGTCACGGTGGCCACGTCGTTGTTGCGATCGAGCGTGATTTGGACCTCACGGGCCAGTTCCTTGGCAGACTCCGGCGGTTGCAGCTGGGCGCCTACGTCCGCGAACAATCCGGGGGACTGCAGCATCACCACGAGGCTGGGGGTCACCAGCGCGCGCGGGTGATAGGTGTCATCGATCGTCGACGGCTCGTAGTGAACCAACTGTGCCGTGGACGTGAAAGAACGTCCCCAGATCGTGAAGGCCAGCCCGGCGCCCGCGACCCCAAAGAGAACCGTCCACGCCAGCAACGAAAGCCAGCGGGTGGTCAGGACATCGAGGACCGCCCAGGCGTTGAAGGGCGGAGGAAGTGGCTGGTCTTTGGAGGGATTCATAATTTGTCAGGTGCGAAAATAAAAGGCGAAGGGCCGTTGGACGCGGCGCCGGGCAATTGGCTCCAACCGGGGGGGTAGGGCATCGCCCTACTTCGGGCCCGAGACTGCCCCCAGCTCGTGCAACCGGTCCGCCACGAGGTGGTTTTGAAAGGCGTAATGCACCAGCTGGGCGTTGTTGGTGAGGCCCATTTTTTCCAGCAGCCGCACACGATAGGTGCTTACGGTCTTCACGCTCAACGACAGCTCCCGGGCGATGATGCTCACCGACTTGCCGGCCGCGATTTGCCGCAAAATGAGAAATTCCCGGTCGGAAAGATTTTCGTGCGGGGCCACCTGCGGGTCGTGCACGAGGAAAGACGCCAGTTTTTCCGCCAGCGCCGGGCTGACGTAGCGGCCGCCCGCGATCGCCTTGCGGACCGCGCCCACGAGTGCTTCCGGCGCGCTTTCCTTGGTCATGTACCCCGCCGCGCCCGCCTTGAGTAGGCGCACGGCGAATTGATCCTCGGGATGCATGCTGAGCATCAGGACGGGCAGGGAGGGATGCGTCTGCTTGATTTCCTTCAACACCTCGAGCCCGCTGCGCCCGGGCATCGTCAGGTCGAGAATCACGATGTCCCAATGTTCCTTCCACACGCGCTCGAGCGTCTGCTGGGAATCGGCCGCCTCCCCGAAGGACGCGCGCTTGAACGCCTCGGCCAGGATCTGCTTGAGCCCCTGGCGCACGACGGCGTGATCATCGGCAATAAGGATTCTCATGCGTGACTCCGTTCATGGGATACGGCAGCGGGCAGTGGCACCCGCAGCGAGACCGTGGTGCCGCGACCGGGCAGGCCGAAGAAAAAGACCTCGCCGCCCACCTGGGCCGCGCGCTCCTTCATGCCAATCAGGCCGATCGACCGCGTGTGAATGATTTCCCGCTCAGAAATTCCGCGACCGTTGTCCCGCACCGTGAGGAACAGCTCCTGTTCGTCCTGCGCGAGGCGAACCTCCACCCGGCTCGCATTGGCGTGGCGGATGATGTTGGTGAGCGTTTCTTGAAAAATACGAAAACAGGCGGTGCTCACGTCCTTGTCCCAGCTCATGTCCGCCACTTCAATCCGGACGTCACAGCGGATGCCCGTGCGCTCCTGGAAATCCGCGGCCTGCCATTCGATGGCGGCAGCGAGCCCGAGGCTGTCGAGGACGCCCGGGCGAAGTTCCGTGGCGATCCGCCGGATGGCATGGATCGTTTCGTCGATGTGAGCGGACATCGTCTTGATCTTGCCCTGCACTTCGCGCGTCCCCGGAAGTTTGCCCGCCAGCCAGGCGAGATCGAGCTTGAGGCCGGTCAGGGCCTGGCCGAGCTCGTCGTGGACCTCGCGCGCGATCCGCGCCCGTTCCTCCTCGCGCACAAATTGCAGCCGGCCTGTCAGCGCGCGCAGCTGGTCATGGGACCGCTGCAGTTTTTCCTCGGCCTGCTCGCGCTCCCGCCGCTGCTGCGATTCCCGCAGTGCACGACTCACCGCCGGCGCCAGGCGCGTGAGGCGGTTTTTCAGGACGTAGTCGGTGGCGCCTTCCTTCAACATCTCAATCGCCACCTCCTCGCCGAGGACGCCGGTGACAAAGATAAAGGGGATGTGCGGCGCGATGCGCTTGGCGATTGCCAGCGCCTTGCTGCCATCAAAGGTGGGCAGCCAGTAATCCGAGAGAATCAGCTGGGGCGGACGCCGGCTGAGTTCGGCCTCGAACGCCTCGCGGGTCTCGACCACGATCACCGAGACACTTCGGCCGGCGTCGCGCAGGATGTGCCGGATCATTTCCACGTCGGGTGGACTGTCTTCGACCAGGAGGATTCGCAGCGCGTCGCCCGTGCCTGGCGCGGGACGTTCCTCGGCCAGATGGTCGGGGCCATCGACGATCACTGCGTCGAGGACGGTCCCAGCCGGCCGGGCGGTTATTTTTTCCACCGGTTTCATGCGGGACAGTCCTCTCCGTTCCGCGGGGTTGAATTCGACGCCTCGTCGTGATTGGCGCGGCGCGCGCTCAAGTCGGCCGAAGCACCACTCGCCACCCGGGCGCGACCATTGCGCCAGATGGCGGCCATTTGTTCCGCGATGCGTCGCTCCAGCAGGGCATTCACCCGGTGGATCTCCTTCCACAGGGCGTTTTGTGAGGGCACCTCATCTTCAGCGTTGGAATTCATGGGCAAGGTCGGGGGTTGCAATCGTTCGGGGCCGGATAAATCCACGGACGCGCTTGGGGCCGGCCACTTGCCCGCCATATTCGCGCGCAGCGCGCGCATACACGCCAAGGGTCGCGGTCGCCGTGTACCGCCAGTCAAAGGCGCGAGCCCGCACCAGGCCGGCGGCACGCAATTGCTCACGCCAGGACGGATCGCCGGCAAAGCGGGTGAGCTGCATTTCCATCTGCGCGACATCGTCGGGGTCGAGGCGGCCGGCGGCATCGGCAATCGTCTCACCCAGCGCACCGCGGCTCGAACTGAGCACCGGGCAGCCGCACGCCATCGCCTCGACCGGCGGCAGGCCAAAGCCCTCGTAAAGCGACGGAAAAACCAAGGCCTCGGCGGCGCGATACCAGTCCGGAAGTTCACTGGCCGCGACAAACCCGAGGCGATGAATATCGCGCGCAAACGACGAGGCCTTGATCAACGCATGAACTTTATCCGCGCCATGCCAGTCGCCGCCGGCCAGGACCAGTTGCCAGGCCGAACCGGTGGCAGCCTTGAAACGGTTGAACGCGGCGAGCAGCCGCGCGTGGTTTTTGGCCGGATGCTCCAGTCGCGCCACGTAGAGAAAAAACGGCGCCGTCACTCCGCGCCGCAGGCCAATGGCCTCGCGCGATGGCAGCTGGGACTCCGGGTGAAATAAGCGATGATCGAGTCCATTGGGAATGACGGTCACGCGTCCAGCGGGCACCCGGAAATAATGGCTGACGTGGCCGGCCGTCAGCTGGCTGACCGCAATAATCTCATCCTGCCGCTGGGCCAGATGCCGCGCGACCACCCGCCCATAAAACATCCGGGCCCAGTCGTATTTTCCGGGCAGATGAAACGGCGCGAGGTCGTGAATGGTCGAAACCAACGCACAGGGCCTGGACCAAAGCATGCGCCGGTAGCTCGGGATGTGCAGGACATCGAACCGACCGCGGCGCAAGAGGCGCGGCAGCACGGCCTGATGCCAGAGGATGTTTTTCACCGCCGGGCGCCAGCGTTCCGCGACCACTTCGATTCGCATGGTATTTTTGGCGAAATCAAACAGCGGCACATCTGCCTCTAGCACAAAAAGCGTGAACTCATTTTCGCTGGCGGCCGGCTGCAGGGCCCGCACCAGGGAAAGCACATATTGACCGACGCCGGACCGGCCGCGCTGCATGACGGAGGTGGAAAGGGCGATTTTCATCGGTCGCCTCCAGGTTGGACCTTGAGGTGTTGATCGCCGAATCCACTGAAGCGGGCGCCGAAGCTTCCGCCATAGTTGATGACGAACTGCCCCGTCAGCCGCATCTGGGCCAGAGCCGTGCGGACCGGCAGGCTGGGGCGGAAAAGGATAAGGTTGCGCCGCGCCCGCGCGAGTCGTCGCTGCCAGTGTGTGAGAAAGGCGAGGCCGGTGCTGTCGATCGATTTCACGGCGGCGAGATCCAGGACACAGTGGCCCGATTGCTCCACCGCGCGGGTCCAAAAATCCGAGGCATCCCGCAAACCTTCATGATTAAACTGGTCCGCCGCCTCGACCTTCAGTCCATAGGAGGTCATGGCGCACGCCGCAGCAGGCATCTTTGATTTCCGGGAGGCAGCCGGCGGCAGATTGAGCCGCTGGGCCACCAACGCGGGGAAAAAATAAAGCAGGTTGGTCGCATAGCGCCGCATCAAGCGACGCGGCTCCTGCAGGAGACGAAAGAGCCATTCCATCCCGGTCCGGCGCATCCAACCGGGAGCACGCCGAATTCGGCCAGCCAGAAAATCCACGGTGCCCCCAAGCCCGATCGCGACCGGCACACCCAGCGCGCGGTAGTGCTGGAAAATCCACTTCTCCTGCTTGGGGCATCCGAAGCACACGAAGACCAAGTCCGGCTTCGTCACGCGCACCCGTCGGATGATTTCCTCGTGGTTCATCTCCGCCAGCGAGCCATGCGGCGGCGAATAATAATCGATCGCAGGCAGGAAGGGATGCGTGGCCGCGATCCGACGGGCCGCATCCGCCGCCACCCCGGCGCCACCACCGAGGATAAAAATTCGCCAGCCGCGCTCCTCCGCCCGCTGCAGCAAGAGCGGCGTGAGATCAGAACCCGCCACGCGCGCCGGGAGCGTGTTGCCCAGCCATTGCGACGCCCATACCAGCGGCTTGCCGTCGCATAGCACCAAATCGGCGTTCGCCAGAACCCGGTGCAACTCCGCGTCATGTTTCGCTTGCACGAGGAAATCCACATTGGGCGTGACCACATAGCGGGGCTGGCGGCGGTCGACCATCTGTTCGATGCGGTCGACGGCGTCCGGCAACGTCAGCGGATCAAATGTCACCCCGAGAATCGTGACCGGCAAGGGATGACCCGGATTCCCGGTGACGTCATTGGGCGGGACGCGCGGATCCCGCTCGGGCGGAATCGCCGGTGCTGAAGGATAAATGGATAGGTTGGCAATTGCTGACATGGGCGGCCCGGTTTCCGACAGCCCATCGCGGAAGAAGGGGAGTGGGGTGACGGACCCAAAACGGGCTCCGCCGCCCAGCAGGGCCGGCCGATTGGGGTAGGGACCTACTTTGCGCATCAACCGCCGGCCGTTACGTTGCCACGAGGGTCAGGATGCACGCCCGGCTATTCCTGCGCTGGTCTTCCCTTTGTCCCATTCCGCTCACTTGCCTCCTTCCTCACCATGACTCTTTTGCGTTTTCTCATCCGGTATTCGCCAGCGATGGTGATCTGGACTTCGGTGGCCGCACTGGTGAGCGGCGCCTGCAATGCCGGATTGATTGCGATGATCAATTCAGCGTTGAACCACCAGGGCGATGCGGGGATGACGCTGATCCTTGCGTTCGTGGCGCTCGGCGTCGGGCGGATTTTAACCAACGCAGTGGCGCAGATCACACTCGCACATTTTTCGCATGCGACCACCGCGCGCCTGCGCCAGGACCTCGTGGGCAAAATTCTCTCCGTCCCGCTGCGCCAGCTCGAGGAACTCGGCACGCCCAAGCTGATGGTGGCATTGACCGAGGACATTCTGGAAATCACCCAGGCCACGCTGAGCATTCCGATTTTCGCCGTGAATTTTGCCGTGCTGCTGGGCGGCGCGGTTTATCTCGCCTGGTTGTCCGTCCCGGTTTTCGTCGCCATGTTCGCCTTCGGTGTCATCGGCGGCGTCAGCTACCGGCTGATGATCCGCAGCGGCTTCGGCCATTTGACTGCGGCGCGCGAAGGTCAGGACCGGCTGTTCCGTCACTTCCGCGCGCTCACCGAGGGTGTCAAGGAGCTCAAGCTGCACCGCGCGCGCCGCGACGCCTTTCTCGCCGAGGACGTGGCGTCCGCCGCGAAAGTCTGCGAAAAACACAACGTCGCCGCCGAGCTGCGCTTCATCCTCGCGCAAAACTGGAACCAGCTGCTCTTCCTCGGCCTGATCGGGCTCATTCTCTTTTTGGTCCCGCGCATGGAGCACCTGAGCCCGCATGCCCTGACCGGCTATATCATCGCCACGCTTTACCTGATGGGCCCGCTGGCGGGATTGCTGGGTAGCCTCTCGGTTTTCAGCCGGGCCAATGTCTCGCTGCGCAAGGTCGAACAGCTGGGCCTCGCATTGTCCACCAGCGCCGAGGGCCTCACGGCGGCGCCGGCCAAACCCGCCACGCCCTTCAACAAACTGGAGCTGCTCCAGGTGATGCACCACTATCACCGCGAGCGGGAGGACGATAATTTCATGCTGGGTCCGATCGACCTCACGTTTCGCCCAGGCGAACTCGTTTTTCTCATTGGCGGCAATGGCAGCGGCAAATCCACACTCGCGAAGGTCATCACCGGTTTGTATCCGCCGGCCGGCGGCGAGATTCGGCTCAATGGTCGCGTGATCGGCGACCACAACCGGGAAGAATATCGCCAGTGTTTCTCCACCGTGTTCGCCGATTATTTTCTGTTCGACCGGATGATCGGCCTGCAGCGGCCCGCCGGCGACGGTCACGCCCGGGAGTACCTCGAGCGCCTGCATCTCGACCACAAGGTGTCGATCGCGGACGGCGTGTTCTCCACGACGCAACTCTCCCAGGGCCAGCGCAAGCGGCTCGCGCTGCTCTGCGCCTATCTCGAGGATCGGCCGTTCTATCTCTTTGACGAGTGGGCCTCGGACCAGGACCCGCTGTTCAAGGACGTGTTTTACACGCAACTCCTGCCCGAGCTGAAGTCGCGCGGAAAGGCCGTGCTCGTGATCACCCATGATGACCGGTACTTCTCCTGCGCCGACCGCCTGATCAAGCTCGACTACGGCAAGATCACGACGAAGGAGACGGCGGGCGAATTGCGCCGGCCGCCCGCGGCCGCACGGACCGCGGATCTCGGATTGGGCAAGCATGTTGTGCATGGCTGGCCACGGGCCGGCAGCGCGTCCTGAACCGAGGATGGGTAGAGCTGGGAGGGGGGAGTAGGAATCGACCCCAGCAACAGCCGAGCGTGACGGGCATCCAAGCATCCCTCCCCTGGGAGCACCCATCACTATGAAAATTTATCGCGCGACGAAGAACCGACTAGTGGCATGCAAGCAGCCCCGGCGCTGGTTCAATGGAATTCTCACCGCAACGCTGCTGGGCTTCGCCGCCACCCAGGTCGCCCACGCGCAGCCGTACTATTTCGTCACGCTCGCCGGCAACGGCAGCCCGATCGATCACACCGACGGAGCGGGCTCGAATGCCCGCCTAATGAATCCAACCGGCGTGGCGGTGGATGCCGCGGGCAATATTTTTGTCGCGGACGGCGGTGACCATACCATCCGCAAGGTCACTCCCGACGGAACGGTCTCCACCTTCGCCGGTGCCTCCGGTGTCGCCGGCAGCAACGACGGCGCCTACAACGACGCGCGCTTTCTTTATCCGTTCGCCATCGCGGTGGATGCCGCGGGCAGTGTCTATGTGACCGACACCGGCAATCATAACGTGCGCAAGCTCGCCGGCGGCGTCGTGACGACCCTCGCGGGCACTCCGGGAGTAGCGGGGCGCGCGGATGGAACCGGCACGGCCGCGCTCTTCAATGCTCCCCAAGGCATCGCGGTGGCGGCGGACGGCACTATATATGTGTGCGACACCAACAACAGCACTCTGCGCAAAATCACGCCCACCGGCACAGTGACAACGCTCGCCGGGAACCCGGGCCAGACCGGCTCGGCCGATGGTAGCGGGGGCGGGGCTACCTTCAATTATCCCACGGGCGTCGCCGTGGACAGCGCAGGCAATATTTATGTCGCGGACTTCGACAACAGCGTGATCCGCAAAGTCACACCAGCCGGGGCCGTATCGACCTTCGTCGGTTCTGCCGCGCAGACCGGCAACGCTGACGGGCAGGGCGGCGCGGCGCGTTTTGATCATCCGATGGGCGTGGCCGTGGATGGGGCGGGGAATATTTATGTCATGGACACTTCCAGCCAGACCATCCGGCTGGTTTCACCCGCAGGAGTTGTTTCCACGCGAGCCGGGACCACGGGGATGGGTGGACGGGCTGACGGCGCCGGCGCGGCTGCGAGATTTTTTTATGCCACTGGCATTGCCGCCACCAGCGGGGGGACCGTGTATGTCGCCGATACGGGCAACCATACTCTCCGGGTCATGACTCCTTCAGGGTCCGTTGGAACCCTGGCTGGAAGCACGGGGCAGACCGGCAGCGCTGACGGCCCGGGAAGCTCGGCGCTTTTCGCCTATCCCGCCGGCATCGCCCTGGATGGCTCGGGCAACCTTTTTGTCGCCGATCACGATAACAACGTGATTCGCAAGATCACCCCCGGCGGCGGCGTCACGACTTTCGCCGGGACCGCCGGACTCGCCGGGAGTGCGGACGGCCCGGGGGGCGCGGCGCGGTTCAACGACCCAACCGGCGTGGCGGTGGACGGCAATGGCAATGTCTTCGTGGCCGACGCTGGGAATTCCACGATTCGCGAAATCAGCCCAGGTGGCAACGTGACCACCTTCGCCGGCCTGGCCGGAGTCGGAGGCAGCGCCGATGGGGTGGGCTCGGCCGCGCGGTTCAATGCGCCGCAAGGCATCGCCGTGGACAACGTCGGCAATGTTTATATCGCGGACACAAATAACAACACGGTGCGCAAGGTGACGAGCAACGGCACCGTCACGACGCTGGCCGGCGCCGCCGGGCAAAGCGGCAGTGGCGATGGCCCGGGTGGCAGCGCGCGCTTCAGCGCCCCGATCGCCGTCGCGGTGGACACCTCGGGCAATGTCTACGTGGCAGATTTCAACAACGCCACGATTCGGAAGATCGCGGTGAGCACCGGCGGAGTGATCACGCTCGCGGGGGACGCCGGTCTGCCCGGTGATGTCGATGGGACCGGCAGCTTCGCTCGGTTCAACCAACCCTACGCCATTGCCGCGGACAACAACGGCAACGTCTACGTGGCCGATACCTACAACCGGGTGATTCGCAAAGTGACGGCTTCCGGAGGCGTCGCCACGGTCACCGGTTCCGCCGCGCGCTTTTATTATCCGCAGGGCATCGCGGTGGACGGCGCGGGAAATATCTATGTGGCCGACGGAGACAACCAGGCCATCGCCAAGGGCGGGCTCGTCGCGCCGCCGGTCGGGGGCGGCGCAGTATCCAGCCAGACGGTCGCGGCCGGCCAGAACGCGACCTTCAGCTCAGGGGCGTCAACCGCCGGGATGAACTACCAGTGGCAGGTCTCGACCGATGGCGGAAAGACGTGGACGGCCGTCGCGAACAATACCACCTACAGTGGCGCGACGTCGGCGACGCTCACTGCCACCGCGGTCACCACGGCCATGAGCGGCAATCTTTATCGCGTCCAACTTTCCAATTCTGCCGGCTCGGCCACCAGCGGCGCGGGAACCCTGACGGTCACCAGTTCAGTGGTGGTCCTGCCGCCCCCGGGCGGCGGCGGTTCGGGCGGCCGGATTTCCAATCTCTCGGTCCGAACCAACCTGGGTAGCGGGCAAAGCCTGACGGTGGGCTTCGTGACCAACGGTGCCAAGAGCGTGCTGGTTCGAGCCACGGGTCCTTCGTTGAATACCGTCTTCGGACTGACGGGCTTTTACGCCGATCCGAAAATCACGGTGCTCGACAACACCGGCGCGACCATCGGGCAAGACGACGACTGGGATTCGAGCTTGTCCCCGCTCTTTTCCGCGCTGGGCGCTTTTCCACTCACCGCCGGCAGCAAGGACGCGGCCTTGGAACTTTCCGTTAACGGTCCCAATACCGCCCAGATCAATGGTTCCGGCTCCGGGGTCGTCTTGGTTGAAGTCTATGACGCGGATGGTTCCGGGGTTCATCTCACCAATGTATCGGCGCGCAACCAAGTGGGGACGGGAGCCAACATCCTGATCAGCGGCTTTGTGGTCAGTGGCGGCGCGGAGACCTTGCTGATCCGCGGCATTGGGCCGGCGCTGCACGATGTTTTTGGAATCACCGATGCGCTGACCGACCCGGTTTTGGAAATTCACCAGACCGTCAATGGCGTGGACACCATCGTCGCAACCAATGACAATTGGGATCCCAGCCTCACCGCGAGCTTTGACGCGGTGGGTGCCTATCATTTCACGGCGGGTAGCAAGGACGCGGCCTTGCTCATCACGCTGCAACCCGGAGTCTACACGGCCCAAATCTCCGGCGTGAGCGGCGGCACGGGCGAGGGGGTCGTCGAAGTCTACGAAATGCCCTGAGCATGGCGTAAGACCGCGCGGAGGTCTTCCCGCCGGCGCCGGGTTCGCACTTTACACCGCAGATCTCACCAAGGAGTGGTGGCGGGCATCCTCCTCTGTCCGGGCGGATGCACCGAGAAAGGGACTCAGGGATTCAAAGTCGTCGTGGACCGGCAGCGACGGCGCAAAATGGTTGAGCTTCAACCAGGAGATCAGGCAATTGGCCAGATGCAGCAGCCCATCGAAATTCCCGGGCTTGACCAGGTAGGAATCGGCGCCGAGGTCATACGCGCGCTCGATGTCCTCGGGGCGGCTCGATGCGCTCAGGATATAAACCCGCAACCGGCGGAGATAAGGTTGGTGACCGATCCAATCGAGCACCTCGAACCCGTTTTTCCCCGGCATGTTCAAATCCATCAACAGGGTGGTGGGAAGGGGGAAAAGCAGGCGGTCAGCATAGCGGCCGTCGCCGCGCAGGTACGCGATGGCTTCGTCGCCACTGCGGGCAAAATGCAGCGGATGCAAAAAACCAGCGCGTTCGAAAACGGTGCGCATCAGCAAGGAGTCATTGCTGCTGTCGTCCACCAGCAGGACTACGGGATCGTCGGTTGTCATGGTTTTTCCTCCAGTTTTTGGGACCGGTTCGGGTCCAGGGGAACCCCGGCCAATTCAATCCAGAAATTGCTCCCGGCTCCGGGCGACGACACCACGCCCGCGCGACCGCCCATTCGTTCCATCCCTTTCTGCACGATCGCCAGGCCGATGCCGGTGCCGGGGTACTCGATGGTATGGAGCCGTTGAAACACCTGGAAAATTCTCTGCTGAAACTCGAGCGGGATGCCGATGCCATTATCCTCCACCCAGACCCGCACGATGCCGTCGACGCCTTCCTCCGCACGCAGTCGCACGCGCGGCAGCGCCGCGCCGACAAACTTCACGGCGTTGCCGATGAGGTTCACAAGCACCTGCCGCAAGGTGGCGGGATGCGCCAGAACCACGGGCCAGGGGGCGACTGTTTCGACCTGCGCGCGGCTCACGGCGATTTCCGCCTCGCAGCTCGTGAGGGCGCTTTGCACCAAGGCTTCCAGTGGAAGCGGCAAGAGCTCGATCTTTTCCTGGCTGACCTGGCTGAAAACCAGCAGGTCCGCCAGCAGCCGATCCAGCGTCTGGGCCGCCGTGTTGATAAAATTCGCATAGTCCCGCGCTTGCTCGCTCAAGGCGGCCGCGTGTTCCTCCACCAGCAGCTGGGAAAAACCCTGCATGGTGCGCAGCGGCGCGCGGAGATCATGCGCGATGGTGTAGACAAAAGCCTCGAGCTGCTCGTTGGTCAGCCGCAGCTGGGTGGTGCGCCGGTCCACGATCGCCTCGAGTTCCACGGCGTGCCGGGAGAGTTTGCGGCGCGCGGCGGCCAGCGCGTCCGCGGATTTTTTCCGCTCCGTGATGTCATGGACATGGCACTGGATGACCGGCTGGCCGTCTTCGTCGTAAAGATTGCCAGTGAATTCCACGTGGACCAGGCGGCCGGCCCGGGTGCGCAACGACAATTCCTCCAGATAGACGTAGCCATGCGTGTGGAGCTCGCGAAAGGCGGATTGCGTGCCCGCTTCGTCCGGCAGCAGCCCGACTTCAAACAATTCCCGGCCGATGATTTCCGCCGGCCGGTAGCCCAGAAACTCGGCGAGAAATGGATTCACCTCAATGATCCGACGCGTGGCGGGATCAACCAGCAGGATGCCTTCGCGCGCCGCTTCGAAGAGGCGGCGGTAACGCAGCTCAGAGGTCGAAGGAACAGCGGTGGGCGCAACCGGGGACATGCAGGCAAAGTGTTACCGCGGGAGCGAAGGTTCCCGCGTCCGGCAAGATAGCGACCCTCCGATTTCGAGCCAGTGGGTAAGGACCCCAGTCGCGCGCCGCTGACGAGAACGGCCCCTGATTTGCGAGTAAGCCTAGGTCGCAGAAACGCTCAATTTATTATTTAACATAATATTTATTGTGCGTTCCTACGAGGGAGACAAGAACCAAATTTAACAGAAATGCACTTTATCGTATCTAACAGCCACGCATCGGTACTGGGTCACGTTACCTGCGCCCTCGTTTGCGCCAAACTGCACAATACTCCAACTCATTTTGCTTTCCCAATGATTCCATAATTGGAAGGCCATGGTGGCCAATCAAAGGAAGGCTAACAAATAACAGCTCACGGAAACCCTCGCTAGTCCAAGCGTGCGCGTGCTCTCGGCGAGAACGAGCGCGTTCCACATGGACGGGAAGATTTCCCTCCGGTTCTGCAAAAACATGTGGCCCTGCGCTACGAAGAAACTCCAGGTAATGCTCGTCGCTACTTTCCCTTACCCCATCAAGGAAATCGCAGTATACGTGCCAAAGCGTCGTTTCTTGGCGGCGACTATCGAAAGTATAGCGCATGTCGGGGATAGCAATGAGGGCCAGACCGCCTTGACGAAGAACACGAAATATTTCTCCGACGGCTCCCAGAGGATTGGCCAAATGCTCGATCACATGGCTGCATACTACAAAATCTTGGCTCTCATCACCAATCCCGCTCAGGCCGTCTCTGTCCAAGTCTAACCTGTACGTTGGAACGACAAACTCGCCCCCATGGAGTTCCGGAAACAAGCTGGCTGCTTCCTCGGGGCCCAATACATCTACGTACTGGACCTTGGCACAAGCCGGTAGTGGCAACGGGTGAGTGAGCGCACCGATTTCAATGCCGTCCCCTGCCAGTAGACCAGCTTGGAGTTCTCGGTACTCGCGATTCATGGCTGGCGAATTTCTTCCTCCTTATCGCAAAATCACTCCTGCTTTCAGGGCAAGCAATCCCCAAGAGAAATTACCGCGCCGGGCCCCAATGCTTGGTAAACGGGTAATAGATGAACAGCGGCTTGCCGGCGACATCCTTGGCTGGGACAAAGCCCCAATAACGTCCATCGGCGCTGTTGCCGGAGTTGTCTCCCATGGCGAAAAAGCTGCCGGCCGGAACGGTCAGCGTTTCATCCGGTGTCAGCAGGTATTGCGCGCCATTGTCGGCCGCGCCGTTGAAATATCCCCGATAAAGGCCTTCACGGCGCGCATTCAGCCCGAACGCCTCGGCGCCCGTGATGGGCTGGCCGTTGCGCCAGACCACGGGTTCCTTGATCTGGATCTTGTCGCCGGGCACGCCGATCAGACGCTTGATATAATACTGGTCGCCGTAGGCGCGGGCGATGCCGGGAATGTTGCCGGTGCGAAACACGAATCCCTGCCCCACCTCCGGCCGCACAAAATGATAACTGATGCGGTCCACGAACAGCTGGTCGCCGGTGAGGATGTCGAACGACAGCAACGGCCGTTTTTCCTCCGCTTGGCGATCGAGCGTGACCCAGCTGAAATTCCCCCCGCGCCGCGGTGATTTGGCCGCAGCCTCCGCCAGCTGCGCCGCGCTCAGGCCAAAGGCCTCCTGAAAGGCCCAGTCGAAATCAAAGTCCTGCGGCACCTGCACATGCACCGGCGTCTCGTTCACGTAGACGATGTAATCCCGGTTGGTCGTGGGAAAAACCAGCCAGGAGCGCGCCGGCTTGGTCTCGTAAAGCATCTTGCCGCCCCCGTTTGAAACCGGGCCGAGCGCCACGGGCACGGTGATCGGGCCCGTGGCCGGCGCCACGACCTGGTAATGCCACGCGCCAAAAAGCAGGAAGCGTCCCGCCTGCGCGAGCGGACCCGGCGCGTCCTCCGGCCGGTGATAAACGTGCGGCGTCATCCCGTAATAACTCGGCCACATCGAATTCGTCGGGATCTTGAACGGCTGCACGAAGTATGTGCGGATGCCGAGGATCACGATCGCCGCGACCAGGAAGAACTCCACGTTTTCGATCAGCGCGCTCTTCGGGTAAATCTTCCCGCCGGTGCGGCGCAGGACGCCCTCGAGCTCCTCGATCAGCAGTTTCAATTTCCCGGCATCCGCCCGCGCGCGGTAACTTTGCCGGAGCGCCTCGATGCGGGCCAGCAGCTCCTGCCGCTCGGCCTCGCTCAGCTGGTCGCGGCGGTATTGCCAGACCTTGTCTGCCAGCTCGAGCCAGTTCTCCGCGTTCGACCGCATCTTGGCTTCGGGACCGCCGAGGCCGATCCAGGACAGCAATTTTTTGCCCCCGCGGTTCAGTAAGCTGGCTTCCGTCTGCATCGTGGGCTCAGTTGTTTTGGAGGACCTTGATGAAGGCATCGGGCGGGATCGAGACCTTGCCGATAAGCTTCATCTTCTTTTTTCCTTCCTTCTGCTTGTCGAGGAGCTTGCGCTTGCGGCTGATGTCGCCGCCATAACATTTTGCGGTCACATCCTTGCGCATCTCGCGCACGTTGTCGCGGGCGATGACCTTGCCGCCGATGGCGGCCTGGATCGCGACCTTGAACATCTGCGGCGGGATGATTTCTGCGAGTTTCTCGCAAAGCTGGCGGCCCTTCGCCTCGGCCTTTTCCCGGTGCACGATGCAGGCAAACGCATCCACCGGGTCGCCGTTGATCATGATGTCCATCTTCACGAGGTCGGAGGTGAGATAATCGCCGAGCTCGTAATCCATCGAGCCATAACCATGCGTGATGCTCTTCAGCCGGTCGTTGAAATCGACGAGGATTTCATTCAGCGGCAGCACGCAGCGCAGCATGACGCGATTCATGTCGAGTGTGTCGGTGTGGTCCACCACGCCGCGCTTTTCCATGATGAGCGCGAGGATGTCGCCCATGGAATCGTTGGGCAAAATAATGGCCGCCTTGATCGTCGGCTCCCGGATCTCGATGATCGTGCCGGGATCCGGCATGTTGACCGGGTTGTCCACCTCAAGCTGCTCACCGCCCTGTTTGACCACCTGGTAAATGACGCTCGGGTAAGTCGAGATGATCTCCACGTCGTGCTCGCGACGGATGCGCTCCTGGATGATTTCCATGTGCAGCAACCCGAGGAATCCGCAGCGAAAACCAAAGCCCAGCGCGAGCGAACTCTCCGACGCGTAGACGAACGCCGCGTCGTTCAGCTGCAGGCGGCCGAGCGCGGCCTTCAGCTTTTCGTAGTCGTCGCTCTCGAGCGGATAAAGTCCGCAGAAAACCAGCGGCCGCACTTCCTTGTAGCCCGGCAACATCTCGGTGGCCGGACGCGCCGCGAGCGTGATCGTGTCGCCGGTCTTCACGTCCGCGGGGACCTTGATGCTGGAAACAATATAGCCGACGTCGCCGGGGCCCAGGGAAGCGATCTTGGTCATCTTCGGCATGAACACGCCGACTTCCTTCACCTCGGCCTTCTGGCCCGTGCTCATCAGCATCATCATGTCATGCGCCTTGATCGTGCCGGAAAACACGCGGACGTAGGCGATGCAGCCGCGATACGAATCATACAGTGAATCAAACACCAGGCAGCGCGTCTGCGCATAATCGGTCCAGCGCGGCGGCGGGACCCGCGCGACCACGGCCTCGAGAATATCGTCAATGCCGATGCCCGCCTTGCCACTCGCGAGAATCGCTTCCTCGGCCGGGATCGAGAGAATGTCCTCCAGCTGCCGCAGGCAGAGCTCGAGGTTGGCGCTCGGCAGGTCGATCTTGTTGATGACTGGGATCACCTTGAGTTTCTGAGCGAAGGCCAGGTGCGCATTCGCCACCGTCTGCGCCTCGACGCCCTGGGCCGCGTCGATCAACAGGACCGCGCCTTCGCACGCCGCGAGGCTGCGCGAGACCTCGTAGGAGAAATCCACGTGGCCGGGCGTGTCCATCAGGTTCAACTTGTAGGCCTGCCCGCTTTTCGCGCGGTAGGTCATCGTCACCGGATGCGACTTGATCGTGATCCCACGCTCCTTCTCGAGATCCATCGAGTCGAGATGCTGGTCGGTCATCACCCGCTGCTCGATCGTGTTCGTGTGCTCGAGCAGCCGGTCAGAGAGCGTGGTCTTGCCGTGATCGACGTGCGCGATGATGCAAAAGTTGCGGGTGAATTTGGCGGGCATCGGGCAGTTCAGGCGTTCAGGTCGGAAAATTCCGCAAAGCTTTTGACCGGCCAGCTCTTCTCGGTCCGGCGCGCCAATCCGGCCAGGACTCCACCCGGCCCGAGTTCCCAGAACTCCGTTGCGCCCGCGGCGGCCGCGCTGCGCATGCAATCTTCCCAGAGCACGGACGAAACCACCTGCTTCACCAGCGCCGCCTTGATCGCACAGGGCTCGCTGACGGCCTGGCCGGTCGTGTTGGTGAAGACTTGGAAACGCGGCGCCGCAAACGGCACGGTCGCCAGAAACGCTGCGAACGCTGCGCGCGCCGGCTCCATCAGGCGGCTATGATAGGCGCCTGCGACATTGAGCGGGATGACCTTCTTGCTGCCGCGCGCCTTGGCGGCTTCCACCGCCGCAGCCACCTTGGATTTTTCACCGGAGATAATGATCTGGCCGGGCGCATTAAAATTCGCCGCCTCGATGTCGAATTCCCGGCAGAGCTCGCTGACCTTCTCGCGCTCCTCGCCGATGACGGCCGCCATGCCGCCGGTCGTTTGCTCGCAGGCCTGCTGCATCAGTCGGCCGCGCTCAGCCACAATCCGCAGGCCGGTCGCAAAATCGAAAACTCCCGCGGCCGCGTAGGCGGTGACTTCGCCCAAGCTCAACCCCAGCGCGAACTGCGGTTCGCCCGCCGGAATTTTTCCTTGTTCCTGCAGGGCCGCGAGAAGCGCCAGGCCGTGCACGAACAATGCGGGCTGGCAGACCTTGGTCTGGGTGAGATCGGCTTCCGGGCCTTCGAAGCTAACCTTGGCGAGATCCCAGCCAAGCACATGACCCGCCTGCTCGTACAAGGCCCGCGCCGCCGCGGAGGACTCGCTCAATGACTTGCCCATGCCAACCTTTTGGGCTCCCTGTCCTGCAAATAAAAGTGCCAGTGCCATGTTTGAAACCGACTAGAAAATCGCCCGGCACGGCGAAAACCAAGCCCTAAAAACGTTTCAGCTGCGGAAAGTATTTTGCGTCGTCGGACGGCTTCAAATTATCCGGGACCAGCGGGCTGAGCCGGGACGGTTCTGGCGTCTGGGGCGACAACCACGCGGGCGTAGGCGCCGGTGCCGTCGGAATCGGCCCAAGCATCTGGCGGGAAGCAAATTCAGTCCCGGTCCCAGCCGTGGGTGCCGGCTGTCCCGTCAGCGCCTGCAAGTAGGGGTTCTCCGGTATCGCGGCCGGCCCGGACCCAAAGTTGCCCGCTCCAGCCGTAATCTCAGTCATCCCGCTTGGAGCGTTTAAGCCGGGCCCGGCGGTCGTTGGTGTCGTAAAATCAGGCAACACCTTGGCAAATGCACCACCCGCGCCCGTCGCGGGCTTTTGCAGCAGGTTGAAATCACCCGGCGTCATCCAGCTCGCCATGTAACCGGTCAGCGGATTCGGGACTTTCTCGCCGGGTTTCAATTCACGAGGGTCCTCCCGGCCGTTCACCTGGGCGTTTTCCCGGTCGCCACCGTCCACCGCCGGATTGAGTCGGTCCTTGGGATTGGTCCGGAAATTTTCCAGGTCCTTTCGGTCGCGCACGTCGTTCACGCCGGTCCGCCCATTTATTCCGGCGTCGCGCCCGGACCCGTTGCGGGCTTTTTCCATGCCGTCGATCAACCAGCCGGACGACTTGACCGGCAGCGCCGACTGATCCTTTGAATCGGGGTTGGGACCCGGCGCGGGTGCCGCGGCTCCCACCGAAAGCCCTGGCATTTCCAATCCAGCGGAAATTCCCAATTTCTCCGGTGCCGGACTCAGGGCGGATTCCGTACGCAAGGCCTCAAGCTCCTTACGATTCGCCGTGATGGAATCGTCCGCCGGTTTTTTCGGCGCATCATCCGCCCGGACGGAGAGCATCGAGGCGAGCAGTCCGCCCGCCAGCAGCATTCCATGAAAAAAAAGGACGAGGCGTGGCATGCCGGGAAAGTTCGGATCAGGTCTTCATGAAGATGCCCTTGAGGTTCATCTCCAGCGCCTGCGGATTGGGTGAAAACTTAAGCCCATCGGTCTTGCTGATCTTGCCGGCCTTGATCAGGCGGTAAATGTCCTTGTTGAAGGAAAAGCTGCTCGAGTCGCCCGAGCCCTCCATGATGCCCTGCAATTTTTCATTCTGGCCCTCGAGGATGAGGTTTTTCACGACGGTGTCGGCGTTCAGCACCTCGTTCACCGGCACGCGGGAATTGCCCTCGATCGTCGGGATGAGCTTCTGGCAGATGAAACCGCGGATCGAGCCGGCGATCTGCCGGCGGGCCTGGGCAATCTGCTCGGGCGGGAAAAACTCGAACAGGCGCGTGAGCGCCTGCGCGACCGTCGCGGCGTGCATCGTCGAGAACACCAGGTGACCCGTTTCCGCGGCGCTGATCGCGGTCTCGAACGTTTCCTTGTCGCGCATTTCACCGATGAGAATGATGTCGGGGTTCTGCCGCAGCACCGACTTGATCGCCAGTTCGAAGCTCGGCACGTCGAGGCCGATCTCGCGCTGCTGGAAGAGCGACTTGTCATCCTGAAACGTGTATTCGATCGGGTCCTCGATCGTGACGATATGCTTGTCCATCGTCGCGTTGATCCAGTTGAGCATCGCCGCCATCGTCGAGCTCTTGCCCGAGCCCGTCGCGCCGCAAACCAGCAGGATGCCGTCCTTGGCCTTGGCGAGATTGAGCAACGGGTCCGGCGTCAGGCCCAGTTCCTCGAAGGTTGGCACGCGGCTCTTGATGTGACGCATGACGATGCTGACCAGCCCGCGCTGGTGAAACGCGTTGACGCGAAAACGGCCCACCCCGTCCGCCGCATACGCAAAGTCGACCTGGCCGTCGTCATCCCATTTTTTCTTGAACACCTTCGGTACATGCTCGTCCACCCACGCCTGCGCCTCCGGGCAGCTGATCGGGTCCATGTCCACCGGCTTGAGCTTGCCCGCCAGGCGCACGTAGCCCGGCTTGTTGGACTTGACCACGATGTCGCTCGCGCCGCTATCGACGGCGAGCTTCAGGAGGTCGTTCAGCATTTCAGTGTGTGGTGTCATAGGGGAACACAGGGGAAAAAAACGTTGCGGAATCCCTAAATCGCCCTGCTCTGTTCAGCAAGGCTACATTCCCGGCCCGACCCATTTCGTCCATGAAACTCCGCCCGCTCACCGGCACCATCACGGCCCTCATCACGCCGTTCAAGAACCAGCAGGTCGCCTATGACGACCTGGCCAAGCTCGTGGCGCACCAGATCAGGGGCGGCATCAACGGCCTGGTCCCGGTCGGCACCACGGGCGAGTCCCCGACGGTGTCGACTGAGGAACACCTGGACATCATTCGCGCGACGATCGAGTTCGCGCGCGGCCGCGTCCCCGTGATTGCGGGCACGGGTTCCAACTCGACCCACGAAGCGGTTGAGCTCACCAAGCTTTCGCACCAGGCCGGCGCTGACGCCATGCTGGTGGTGGCGCCCTACTACAACAAGCCGAGTCCGGAAGGCGTGTTCCGCCACTATGCCGCGCTCGCGGAGGTCACCGATCGTCCGATCATCCTCTACTCCATTCCCGGCCGGTGCGGCATCGAGATCAGCGTGCCCGTCGTCGAACGACTGCGCGCGAAGTACCCGCACGTCCGCACGATCAAGGAGGCCGGCGGCAGCGTCGACCGCGTCGACCAACTCAAGCAGGCCATGGGATCGGACATCACGGTGCTCAGCGGCGACGACTCCCTCACCCTGCCCTTCATGGCGGCCGGCGCCGAGGGCGTCATCAGTGTCGCTTCCAATCTCTACGTGCGGGAAATCGGGAAGATGGTCCAACTGGCGCTCGGCAATGACTTCGCCAAGGCGACCAAGCTCCACCGCCGCCTCTATCCGATTTTCAAGACGCTCTTCATCGAGCCCAATCCGGTGCCCATCAAGTTCGCCCTCGCTCGCGCCGGCATTATCTCGTCGGCCGAAGTGCGTCCGCCGCTCTGCGAGATGGGCGCCGCCACGACGAAGGCCCTGCTGCAGGCGCTGGCGGATTTCGAAGCCTGATTTTTTCCGCCATGGCCCTCAGCATTCTTATCAATGGATCGCGCGGCCGGATGGGTGTCGCCCTCGCCGACGCTGCCCGCGAACTCGGCCTGACGGTGGGCGCCACGGTCGACGCCGGCGATGACCTGGCCGCGGGGATCGCCCGCAGCGACGTCATCGTCGACTTCAGCTCGCATCAGGCGACCAAGGCTGTCCTCGATCTCGCGATCGCGCGACGCAAGCCCGTCATCATCGGCACCACCGGCCATTCGGCGGAGGCAAAAAAGCAACTCCTCGCGCTCGCCGCGCAGGTGCCGTGCGTGTGGGCCGGAAATTTTTCCGTAGGCGTCAACCTGCTCTTCGCGCTCACGCAGCGCGCCGCGCACGTGCTCGACGCGAGCTACGACGCGGAGGTCATTGAGATGCACCATCGCTTCAAGAAGGACGCCCCCAGCGGCACCGCCGCGCGCTTGATCGAGATCATTCTCGAGGAGCGCAAATTGCAGCCCGACGCGCTGCGTCACGGCCGCGAAGGCATCACCGGTGAGCGCTCGTCGCGCGAAGTCGGCGTGCATTCATTGCGCGGTGGCGACGTGGTCGGAGATCACACCGTCGTCTTCGCCGCGCTCGGCGAGCGCCTGGAGCTTACACACAAGGCGAGTGATCGCGCGATCTTTGCCCGTGGGGCCCTGCGGGCCGCGCAATGGGTGGTGACGCAAAAGCCCGGCGTCTATGACATGCAGGATGTCCTGGGCCTGCGCTAAATGATCACCTCGATTCAAGGCACGCTGACGGCCGCCACGCCGCTGCACGCGACGGTCGAATTGAATGGATTCGGTTACGAAGTGAATATTCCTGTCACCACGGCCGAGCGATTGCCGGCCACCGGGACCGTCGTGAAACTCCACACCCATGTCGTGTACCGCGAGGATGCCCAGACGCTATACGGTTTCATCACGACGGAAGACCGCGATTTTTTCCGCTTGATGATCGAGCATGTCACCGGCGTGGGGCCGAAGATGGCGCTCACCATCATGAGCAAGCTTTCGCTGCCGTTGTTACAGAGCGCCATTCGCAGCGGCGATGTCGGCACGCTTGCGAAATGCCCGGGCATCGGGAAAAAAACCGCGGAGCGGCTGGTGGTGGAATTGCGCGCCAAAGTTGGCGCCACTGGCCCGACCACCGTGAACTTGGACGGCGCCGAGGGGGAAATTCCCGCGGAAAGCAGCGCCCATCGCGATGCGGTGTCAGCGCTCGTGGCCCTGGGTTATAAAACGGCCGACGCCGACCAGGCGGTGCGCCGCGCGGCCCTTGCCCTCGGCGGGAAAACCACCACCGAGGCTTTGATCAAAAAAGCGCTGAATTAGCGCTGGAACTGATACGCCGCCTGTTCCTTCGGCTCCTGCACCGGCAGCAACGTGCTGTGGAAAAGTTCCTGCTGGTCGCTGCGCAGCGGCGCCGGGGCTCCAAAGGTGAAGTCCACCGCGGGCGTGGCCTGCGGCAACGGGGCCAATTGCACCTGATTCATCCAGCCGAGCGCCGGGTGGGCGCCGGACATGGCGGCGAGGTCGACGTTCGTCGGAACGCTGTTCAAGCGGAGACTGTGGGCGACCAGCACGGGCTGGTAATCGGTACCGCGCACCGCCACGGGCGCCTGGCTGACCGGCGCGGGCGCGATTTGCACGGTCTGTTCCCCAATGGGCGCGAGCGGAGCGGGCCGGTTTTTCCACGGCTGGCTGACCACGACAAAAGCGACGCAGGCGGCCGCCGCCACGAGACCGGTGAAATAAAAACCCTTGGCGTAATTCGGGCCAGCCGTGGGAAACTCGACGACCTTCTCATCCGCGGCGGCGACGGCCGCGGTGAATTTCTCGCCAACCCCCACTTGCGGGCGCGACTGTTCCTGCAGCATCACGCAGCCACGATGCATCCGGCAATACTGCTGATAGGTGCGACGACGGGCGGGATTGCGCAGAATTTCTTCCTCGAGCAATACGGCATCCGCCGGGTCGATCTGCTGGTCGACATAAAGGTTAAGCAGTTCGATGAACTTTGAGTCTTTCATTTGAAGTCCTCCCCCAGCTTGGCGCGCAGGCTTTCCCGGGCGCGAGCGATACGGCTTTTTACGGTTCCGACGGAAATGCTCAGGATGGCGGCAATTTCCTCATATGACAGGTTCTTGATGTTACGCAGAATCAGGATCTCGCGGTGCTTGGCGCTGAGCCTTTCCATGCCCGCTGCAATATTCGAGACTAATTCCTGGGTGACGGTCGCGTCCTCCGGGGTCTCGAGTTCCGCCGGGATGATCTCCGCCAGCGTGGTGTCGTTGTCGGCACTGATCGGTGCGTCGAAGGAGACGGACTTGTCCCGCTTGCGACGCCACCAATACCAGTAGCGATTGCGCGCGAGGTTCGTGGCGATCTGGTAGAGCCAGGTGGAAAAGGCGGAATCGCCGCGAAAATTGACCAGGCCGCGGTGGGCGCGGATGAACGCGTCCTGCGTGACTTCCTCGGCGTCCTGCTGGTTGCGCAGGAGCTGGTTCACCATGGCGTAAATGCGGTCCCAGTAGCGCGTAACCATTTCATCAAACGCGGACTGGTCCCCGTTCTTGAAACGATCCACGAGCAACCGGTCGAAAGCTACTTCTTCTGCTTTGGTAGACATGCGGTCAGCTTCACTCTGACGAACGTATTTTTGAATTGTTCCCACAGTCTTTAGAGGGTGACTATTTAGCGCGGGTGGCAAAGCGGGTCAAGGCGGGTGGTTTTTTCCGGGGAGAAATTACTTGCCAAGCAGCGGACCCAAAAGCTACTTCGCACCTTCCGCAGCCTGGGGGTTGGTAGCTCAATGGTAGAGCAGTTGCCTTTTAAGCAATTGGTTCTGGGTTCGAATCCCAGCCAGCCCACCATGCTTCGGTCGTGGGGCTTCGCCTGGCAGGCCATGCTGACAAATCCGCCGGGATTTCTCCTTTTTGTCTGTGCTCGCCAATTGTAATATGCCCTTGCAAGCTGATCGTCGCACTCCGTCTAAAACCTGACTTCCCGCCCACTTACGCGAATATGAAACGCCTTGTTATTGTCGAAGACCAGACCGCCATTCGGGAAATGCTGGCGGAAATCCTTCGACTGGACACGAACTACAAGCTCGTTGGCGAAAGCGGCGACGGCCAGAGCGCCCAGACGCTGTGCTTGGAGGTGAAGCCGGATTTGCTCGTCCTCGACGCCAAGCTGCCGGGTTTGAACGGCGTCGACCTGCTTCGCCGCATCGGCAAAAAACTGCCGGACATGCGCGTTTTGGTCTTTTCAGGCCACGAAAACCCGATGCTCGTCCGCGAAATGCTCGAGGCGGGCGCCCACGGATTCGTGGAGAAGACTGCCGGCTTGGTCGAATTCAAGAAAGGCCTCGAGACGGTCGGCAACGGTGGCACCTATTTCGGCCCGGCCGTGGCGGCATTGTTGCGCAATGTCGTGGCGAATCCCACGTCCAGCAGCGCGCCGGATTTCCTGACGGATCGCGAGCGCGAGATCCTGCAGCTCGTCGCGGAGAGCAACAGCACCAAGGAGATCGCGGCCAAGCTCGGCATCAGCGTGAAGACCGTGGACAACCATCGCACCAATCTGATGCGCAAGCTCAACCTGCACGACGTCGCGAGCCTGACGCGTTACGCCTTGGAAATCGGGCTGATCGAGCCCAAGAAAACGCTGTAAAAGCCTTGCCGCGGGGAAAAATCCGCGCCCAATAGATTGCGCCACGTCCCTTTTACCAGTCATTCCATGAACAACGCCTTGAAGAAACTTTCCCTTGTCACCGCCGGTGCCGCGCTCCTTTTCGCGGGCTGCGCCCAGAAGCCGGTTCGTCCGACGCCCAACCAGACGGTGATTGGCATGCAACCCGGCGGCCAGAACATCACGCCGACAGAGGTGAACCCGGTGGCGGATCAGAATTCACAGCTCACGGCCCGCGG
>Ga0206956_1072_pt1 | contig 29031 bp, 27 predicted proteins | sample Alteio_BWOrgHeat_35_FD_153252 | JGI IMG/M metagenome (GOLD analysis project Ga0206956, IMG submission 153252) | Enriched cells from forest soil in Barre Woods Harvard Forest LTER site, Petersham, Massachusetts, United States -... | ecosystem: Environmental > Terrestrial > Soil > Temperate forest >...
ATGCCTGCAAGGAGTCTCAAAAAGCGAGGCGCCGGGCTTCTCGATGTGCGATGGGCGGCAGATCGAGGCAATAGACGGCGGCCGTGGACAATGTGGGTGCGCTTCTTCCATGGGCATTGGGCGGCAATGGAGGACGAACCGTGATCCCATCAGTGCGGCAAAGCCAGGAAGAGGACGGCAATAGGCAGCAATGGTGGCGTGGAGGCGTTGTCAGTGGCGGGCTGATCATCAAGGCAATGGGCGGCAGAGCCCGGCAACGGAGTGCCAATGGGTGACGCGGTTCTTCGCTTCTGCATGGTCGTCGTGAGCCGAGCGAATTCCTTCACCTGCCGGACAAGCCGGGCAGGGGTCGGGTGAAACACGAATCGAATTTTCTAGCTGCAGAACTGCTTCACCCGCGAGCGAGCTCGTGGGGGTCGTCTGCTCGACTTCGCTGCCAATCAGTGTGATGAGGGACTTGCCGAGACCGGGATCGCCGTCGCAAAGGGTGATCTGGCCTCGGCAGGTGAGTGGGGCGAGTGGGTGAGTAGTGATAGGTCGGAAAATGGACCTGTGTGGTTCGCGGAAAGCGCTGGAATTTTTCAACTACGCCAAAAAAGGGATCGGTTCAAGCAAAACGTGGCGTAGTTGGAATTAGCATTTTGTAAGTCCTTCATTTGCAGATAGTTGCGCTGTTTTTTCAACTACGCCACCAGGTTGGTCGAGTTGGCGTAGTTGGAATGAATTCGTCGAGTGAGGCGAGGACGGCGTCACGGTGGGGGTTGGGGGGACTGATGTCGGGCCGCAGCTTCTGGCCTGGGAGAGACCAGAAGGTGAGCGTGCGGTGACGGCCGACATGCGGGCGCCGTTCCATCCAGTAATATAGTCGTTCCCTGCAGGCGCCAGGTTCGTTGGCAACTTTCACGATGGGGCGTTTTTTGTGCGGGCCCGTTCCACATCTGATGTTGGCGGGAGCTCGCCGCCATAGTGCAAATTTGGCGGCGAGGTCTGTTGGCACAACGTTAGCGTTAGGAGCGTAAGGACTTACGTCAATTAGTTCGTCGCCAAAGGGGGTGGGAAATTTGGCGGCGAGGTCTGGGTTGGCGGCGAGGTCTTAGCGACCACCGGGGCCGGAGAGTGGGCCGGAGAGTGGGCCGGGTCCGGGGCGAGGGGTGGAACCGCCGCCGCTGGGGCCGTCGGTTGAGCGGGTGCTGATCGATTTTTCGAGACGGCTTGCAGCAGCCTTGGCCTGATCGTTGCCCAGGGCGGCGGCCTTCTTGTACCAGTCGAGCGCCACCTTCGAGTCCTGCTTGACGCCGGTGCCCTTCTCGTAGCACACCGCGAGGTTCCACTCGGCCTGGGCGAGGCCTTGCTTGGCGGCCTTCTCGAACCAGCCGGCCGCAGCCACCGGATCCGCCTTGTCGCCCTTGCCCGCTTGCAGCATCTCGCCGACGGCGTTCTCGGCCAGAGCCAGGTTCTGATCCGCCGCTTTGCGGAAGTACCGCAGCGCCGCTGCCTCGTCAACCTTGCCCCCGATCTGTCCTTCACGATAGAACAGGCCCAGACGGTACTGAGCCTGTGAGTTGCCCTTGTCCGACGCTCGGCGATACAGCGTCTCGGCTTCCTCGATGCTCTTGTCGATGCCGCGCCCCAGCTCGTACATAAAACCGAGGTTGAAGATCCCCAGGGCATTACCGTGGGCCGCGGACTTGCGATACCACGCCACTGCTTCCTTCTCGTCCTTGGTGATGCCGTGGCCCTCGGCGTACATCCAGCCGAGGTTCGACTCTGCAACCATGTTGTCCTTCTCGGCAGCCTTGCGGTACCATTCGACCGCCTTGGCCTCGTCCTTGTCGACTCCCTGGCCACGCTGGTGCAGCACGCCCAGCCAGTTCTCGGCATCGGACAGCCCCTGGTCCGCAGCCTTGCGGAACCAGGAAACCGCTTCCTTGTAGTCGGGATCACCGAAGCGACCGTTCGCATACATCAGTCCCAGGTCGTAAAGGGCCATCGTGTTGCCCTGGTCGGCCGCCTTGGTGTAGAGGCGTTTCGCCTCTTTGATGTCCTTGGTCACGCCCAGACCATACTCGTTCATCCAGCCGAGGTTGCGAAACGCTTCGGCGTCGCCGGCGTCGGCGGCCTTGTTGTACCACACCAGCGCTTCGCTCTCGTCCTTCTTCAGACCGTAGTAGCCGTTCAGGTAGCAGCGCCCAAGCTCGCGCTGTGACACCACGACGCCCTTGTCGGCTGCCTTGCGGTACCAGGAGATGGCCTCGATGTCGTTCTTGCGCGTGCCGAAGCCGATGGCGTACCAGGTGGCCAGGGCGTGCTGGGCGACGGGGTCCTTCTTGGCCTCATCGGTGATCCTGCGGAAAGCCTCTGTTGAAGCGAACGTGGTCTCGTACTTACCAGTCAGCGTAGTTTTCTTACCCTTGCGCATCACCTGGACTTCGAGATCCGAGCCGAGCGTGCACTGCCTCAAGGCCGTGGTCATGTCGAGGGACGTCGGAGTGTCGTGGCCATTGATGCGGAGCACCACGTCGTCCTTCTTGAGACCGAGAGCCTCGCCGCCGCCGCCGGGAACGACGTAGACGATCTGTGGCTGCAGGGCTTGCGGGACGTTGTTCTTGGTGGCGGTGGCGCGATCGATCGAGGCCAGGATGACGTCCAGCGACGCACGTGACTCGTTGCCGAGATTGGAGCCCGAGCCGCGGATGATGACGAGCGGCTCACCGCTCTCCTCGCCCACGCGCGTGGGCCTCTGCTCGGTCTTCTTCGCGCCTCCTACCTTGATGCGCTTCGGGGCTTCACGTGTAACCTCCTTGCGGACAAAGACCTCGAGGCTGCTCCAGGTGATGTTGCCTTCGTCGTCGCGGGCCTTGCCGCCGAGACCTTCGATCACGTAGTTGAAGAACACGCCGTGATGGAAGTCTTCGAGTTCCCACGACACCTCGCCGATCGAGCAACTGAAGAGCGCCAGCGCGTTCTTGGGCGGCGACGGAGTGGTCTTGTCGGTCAGGCCCATGCTGTCGGTGGGGTCATTGCGGCAGGCGTCGATGAGCATGATCTTGGCCGCCGGGCACTGGCCAATCTTTTTGTACAGATCCTTTACTGCGATCAGCGTATCCAGTCCCTTCTTCTCGAGGCTAGGGGCAGAGTCCTGTGCGCAGAAGTAGCTCTCCTCGTCGAAGAACATGCCGTGGCCGCTGAATCCCAATAGCAGCACGTCGCCCTCGCGGCACTTCGCCAGTTGCTGCTCGAGCAGCTTCTCGATGTTGGCCTTGGTCGGCTTGAGTTTGTCGTTTTTCGATTCCTTCGCGGATGTGTCCGTGAGCAGCACGATCTCGAAGCCGTGTTTCTTGAGCAGTTGGCCGACCTCGATGGCGTCGTTCTCGGCGTACTGGAGCTGTGGCAGGACCTTGGAGTGTTCGTACGTGTTGATGCCGACCAGAAAGGCGTACTTCTTGCCGTCGGCGAAAGCGGCCGGTGCCGCCAGGCATGTGTAAACGGTTGAGACAACGAGGAGCAGTGAAGGATAGCAACGACGTCTGCTCATGGTGGTCCTCCGTTCATGTGCGGCAGAGTGCTGGCGACCATATACAAAAGATGCGTTTTTCTTGACGAGTTGTGACAAAAAATCGGAAAAATCGGCAGGCGGGCACTTGGAGCGGGGCGTTTCGGAAACTTCGCTTACAACTTGGGTGAAGCCGCTCGGCTTCGATGAAACACTATCTCAACCAACGAACGCTGCCAGGGCAGCAGGAGACTCCTCATGGTGAAGTTCATGATCCGCTTCGTCGTGTGTTTCGTGATCCTTACCGTGGTCACAGTGGTCAAGATCGGCCTCATGGCGCTGTTGCAAGGTGGGCTGCGCTAGTATCCGAAATTTAAGCTCTCGGAGCCTCATTGCTGAGGCTTCGAGAGCTTTTTTTCGTAAGAAGCGGGGACATGACTCTTGAATCTAGCGGCACTTGCGGGCGACCACTTCCCGACGTAGGTTTGCCATAACTCAGTGCGGCCTTTCTTGCGCGCAGCGTTCCATGACAAAACAATCCGTCAGGCTCAACGGCTTTCTCGTCACCTTGGCTTTTGCGCTCGCGATTGTCGCGAAGTTTCCACTGCTTGTGCTTGGTGAGCTGGCGATCCTGGCCATCTACGTGATCGGCCGAGTTCGTGCGGCGATGCGAGGTGATCAAGAAGGCAGCCGGGCCTGGGTCGGCAACGTCTCTGTGTTGCTGGGGCTTCTGGCTCTGGCGCTATGGTGGTCCTTTAAATTGCCGGCTCCGCTGGTGGCCTTCGCGGCGCTGGTGTTTGCCATCGACGGCGCTGATGTCTACCGCCACAGGAGGATATCGGTCTTCTCTTCCGCGCTGGGATTGGTGCTTGCACTTGTTCAACTGGGCGTCTTCGTCGAGATTTTCTTCACTTCAACCGCCCCAACACCGGCGTACAACAAGGTCGCCATATCGACTTGAGGCGTCAGCCGCTGAGCCGGCAGTTCGCCGGCACGAACACAAGCGAATAGAATCATCTACGAGCCATTCCGCGTCCGACGCTGTGTCAACGCAGACGCTACTCGAGCGCGTCCCATGTCCGAGAACACCAAAGAAGACCCGCAAGCCGTGCAAGCGGCACGATTCGCGCTGCCTGTGCCGCACTTTCCGCGCTGGCTGGCCCATCGCCATCTACGACAGGACGAGCAAGTTGAATGTGTCTATGGTCCGAGCCTGAATCCCTGGTGGGAGCGCTATGTCACGCACGTGTTTTTGATTGTCGCGGCAGGGATCATTGCCGCGACCCTGTTGATCGTGGCACTGAGTCGCGCCGGAAAGCCGGCAGACCTCCAGCCGGTTCCTGCGGTGGGCTCGGCCGCCATCTTTTTTGGCAGCATCTTCGTAGTCGGTTTTTGGTGCGGCTACTTCACGCGCCTGGTCGTGACCAATCGCCGCGTGTTTATCGTACAGGGTTACGCGATTTGCCGTCAGTGGAGGATCGAAGATCTGCCGCTCTCCCTGATCCGCTATCGCCGCGGAGAGGGCCCGGATATGACCAAGACGGTGGATCTGGATGCACTCAAAACGATGCTCGGCGATGCAACAGGCCAGGTCGCCGACTCGAAGACAATCCTGGCGCTGGGTAAACAACTCGGGAACATCCGCCGCTGAGACGGCTATTTTCCGATTGTCAACCATCCTCAATCATCGTCTCGACTCGTCCGCTCCAACTGGTTGTTGAGCAGCCGCCTGGTCCGAGCGCAACAAACTGTGGACGTAGAAGTCGTGTGGTTGCCCACGACACACACGATAACTCCTCAGGCAACCCTCGCGCACAAACCCACTGCGATCGAGCAAGCGCTGCGAGCGCCTGTTGTCGACCCTGACGAAGGCATGCACCCGATCGACCTGGTCCTGTCGGAAAGTCCACTGAAGTACCGCGGCCACGGCCTGGCGCATCAGTCCCTTGCCCCAGTGAGCCTGCGCCAGGTCGAACGCCAGCTCCGCCCAGCGGTGCACCTGGGACCACTCGTTGAACCCGCAGGTGCCGACAAGCTGATCCTCGTGCTGGAGCGCGACCCCCCATCGGGACAGCTCACCCGCGGCCCAACGGCTCAGAGAACGCTCGATCATTGCTTCGACCATCGGTACCGACACAACGGGATAGCTGGTCAGCTCGGTCACGACAGGATCCCGCAGGTAGGCGTACAGCGCGCCAGCGTCGGCGACACGGAGCGGGCGCAGGCGTGCTCCGTCGAGCTCAATCGTCGGCGGATGTTGTGGCTTGTCTGCCATAGGTCTCACTGCCCCGCTCCATCGTGTCACCCTGACGGTGACCACCTTGCCATTGTGCAAGTTTGGCAAAGTGGGGCGGGCGGGGAGGCTATTGTGCGATGGTCAAAACGACGCGAAACCGCGCTTTGCCACTCATCATGCGTTCGTAGGCTTCGTTGACGCGCTCGAACGGGAAGGATTCGTTCATCGAGCGCACGCCGGTTCGGGAGCTGAAGGTGAGCGTGTCCTGGGAGTCGATCGAGGTGCCGGAATACCAACCCTTGACCGAGCGGCAGCCCATCAACAACCAGATGGGGGACACTTGCATCGATTCTGCCGCTCCTATGACGAGGAGGGTGCCGTTGGCGGCAAGGCCGCCCTGAACGGCACTCATCGCCTCGCCGCTGGTTGCAGTCGCGAGGATGGCCCTGGCGCCGCCCAGCTTCTGGAGCTCCGCGGCCGGGTCCTGGGACTTGCTGTCGATGTAGACTGCCGCGCCGAGCTGGCGCGCGAGGGGCTCCTTGTCTTTGCCGCGAGCGATGCCGACCGTGTGGAAGCCCATCTTGGCGGCGAACTGAACCCCGAGGTGACCGAGCCCGCCGAGGCCGAGCACGGCGACGACGTCGCCTGGCCGGGCGCCGCAATTGCGCAGGGCGTTGAAGGTGGTAACGCCGGCACACATGAGTGGCGCTGCGTCGGCCGGCGGTAGATCGGCAGGCATGCGCGCGATCGCGCCGGCCGGCGCGATCATGTACTCGGCGTAGCCGCCGTCGTAGCTGATGCCGGTCGTCTGGCCGCGCACGCAGGCGAAGAACTCGCCGTGGCGGCAGGGGTCGCAATAACCGCAGTAGCCGCCGTTCCAGCCGACGCCGACCCGCTGGCCCTTCTCCCATCCGGGAGCATTGGACCCGACGGCGTCGATCACGCCGGCGACTTCGTGACCCGGAACGCGCGGGTACTGGATGCCCGGGAACGCGCCCTCCTTGATCAAGGAATCGCTGTGGCAGATGCCGCAAGCGAGGACCTTGATCCGGACTGTTCCGGGACCGGGTTCGGGGATCGGTCTCTGTACGATTTCGAATGGCCCGTTCGGGCGAGACACTTGCACGACTCGCATGGTAGCCATGAGATTTCTCCTGGTGTAAGCTGGGTCACGCGTCGATCTTGTCCCACATGCCGCCGGACGACAGTGAACGAACCATGTCCTTGGTGAAGAACGAGTGCGGGAAGCCCAATTCGATTGTGCTGACCTTGTTCAAACGGTCCAGGGCCGCGGCGGGGAGCTTCACTTCGGTGCACGCGAGATTGTCCTTCACCTGCGCCAGTTTGCGAGCGCCTATGATCGGAATGACCGGATGAGGCCGGTGCCGAAGCCAGGCCAGTGCCACCTGGGCCGGCGAATGCCCGATCTCCCGGGCGACCGCAACGACCTCGCGAGCCACCGCTTCCTTGAAGGCGTTGGACTTCATGAATTGCTGCATGGACTCATTGCTTTGGCGCGATTCCTTGGCTCCGCCCGGCTGCAGTTGCTTGCCTGTCAGGATGCCACCCGCCAGCGGCGACCAGGCGGTGACGCCGAGACCGAATTCCGCGGCCATCGGCACAAGGTCCGCTTCCGGCGTTCGCTCAAGGAGGCTGTACTCGATCTGCAGGCTCACGAACGGCGACCAGCCGCGCAACTCGGCCAGCGTGTTGCCCTTTGCCACAAGCCAGGCTGGCATGTCGGAGACGCCCGCGTAGAGGATCTTCCCTTGCCGCACGAGGTCGTCGAAGCCGCGCATGACTTCCTCGATGGGCGTCTTCTGATCCCAGATGTGCAGCAAGTACAGATCGATGTAGTCCGTCTTCAGGCGCTCGAGGCTGGCCTCGACGGCCCGCATCATGCTCTTGCGGTGATTGCCCGCGGCATTCGGGTCGTTGCCGGGAGCGGCATTGGTGTACTTGGTCGCCAGGACGACGCGATCACGGTGGCCGGCCATGAACTCGCCCAGCAGACGTTCGCTGGTGCCGTTGGTGTAGACGTTGGCGGTGTCGATGAAGTTGCCGCCTGCCTCGAGAAAGGCATCATAGACCTTGCGGCTCTCGTCCTTCGGGGAGCCCCAACCCCACTCCTCGCCGAACGTCATCGTTCCCAGGCACAGCTCCGAGACGCGAAGCCCGCTCTTGCCCAGCAGTTGGTAGCGCATGTGAATTCCTCAGTATTGCTGTTATGGTGTGTTGGTCAGATCTGACCCAGGCCGCCGTCGACATTGAGTTCGACGCCGGTGATGTACGATGCCTCGTCGGACGCCAGGAACGCGACGGCCTTGGCCACCTCGTCCGCTTCACCGAGCCGCTTCATCAGGACGCCGGCCGCGAAGCCGTCCGCCATCTGTTTACCCTGGTCGGCAGGTACACCGAGCCTGCCGAAAATCGGTGTCGCGATCGGACCGGGGGCGACGGCATTGACTCGAATCTTGCGACCGACCAGCTCCGCGGCCAGCGTTCGCGTGAACGACCGCAGCGCTGCCTTGGTCGCCGAATAGACGCTGGTCGCGGGATAGCCCTTGTGACTGGCGACCGAGCTGTTGAAGATGATCGCCGCGCCGTCCTTGAGCAGCGGCAGGGCTTTCTGCACCGTGAAGTACCCGCCCTTGACGTTGCTGTTCATCATCTCGTCAAACATCGCCTCGGTGGTCTGCTCGATGGGCACGAATGAGCCACCGCCGGCGTTGACGAACAGCACATCGATCGAGCCGAAGCGTTTCATGGTGCGAGCGAAGAGGTCGTCCAGGTCGCGGAGTCGGGACACGTCGGCGCGGACCGCCAGGGTATTTCCGCCGATGGCTGCCGCCGCTTCGGCCAGAGTCTTCTCATTGCGGCCACTGATGACCACCTTGGCGCCACGACGACTGAGTTCCTTCGCCGTTGCCAGTCCGATGCCACTATTGCCGCCCGTGATGACGGCGACCTTGTTTGTGAGAGAGTCCATGGGTCAATCCTTTCGTGTTGGTTGTCTAAACGAATTTGCACGCTTCATCGAAGTCGAGTCGCGGCGAGCGCGGATAGAGTTTGCTGGCGTCGCCGTACCCCAGGTTGCACAGGAAATTCGACTTCACCGTCGTTCCCGCAAAGAACGCCGCATCCACCTTGGCGTTGTCGAAGCCCGACATCGGACCGCAGTCCAGACCGAGCGCTCGAGCGGCCAGTATGAAGCACGCGCCCTGGAGCGACGAGTTCCTCAGCGCGGTGGACTCCAGGACGTTTTCCGGCAGGTCCTTGAACCAGGCCTTGGCGTCCGCGTATGGAAACAGCTTGGGCAATTGCTCGTAGAAGCGAATTTCCATGGCGAGGATGGCGGTGACGGGCGCCGCCATCGTCTTGTCGACGTTGCCCGCGTGGAGGCACGGCTTGAGTCGCTCCTTGGCCTCGCTTGACTTGACGAAGATGATGCGCATCGGGCACATGTTCGCCGACGTCGGCCCCATCTTCGCCAGGTCGTAGACCCGCCGCAGCAATGCATCGTCGACCGGCTTGTTCAGCCAGGCACTGTGCGTCCGTGCCTTGCGGAAAATGAGATCCAGACCGTCGTCAGTCATCACACTGCTCATATCGTGGCTCCTGTTAATGCTACCTGTGCAGGCTGTTTGGCTTGTTGAATCTGCCCACTCCAGCGGCGGACGACGTAGTAGAACACGGGGGTCAGGAAGAGGCCGAACGAGGTCACGCCGATCATACCGGCGAACACCGCCATGCCCAGCGTGCGCCGCATCTCTGCTCCGGCCCCTTCGGCGATCACCAGCGGCAACACGCCGAGGATGAACGCAAACGATGTCATGATGATGGGTCGCAGCCGAACCTTGGCGGCCTCGACCGCGGCTTCGGACCGTGTGGCGCCTTCCGCCTGGCGATCGCGGGCGAACTCGACGATCAGGATGGCGTTCTTGCACGCCAGGCCGACCAGCACGACGAAGCCTACCTGCACGAAGATGTTGACGTCCATGCCGGCCAACGCAATTCCCGTGAGCGCGCTCAACAGACACATTGGCACTACGAGGATCACCGCCAGCGGCAAGGTCCAATTCTCGTAGAGTCCGGCCAGCACGAAGAAGACCAGCACCGCGCCGAGCACGAACGCGCTGAACGGGTTCTGCCGCAGGTCGCGGAACTGCTCGAACTTGCTCGCCTGCTTCTGCAACAAACTCAGCTCGGTCCATTCCGCGACCATGTTGGCTGGAAGCTCCTTCGCTGACAGACCTTCCATGGTGCCCAGGACTTCGCCCGTGCTGACACCCGGCAGCGACGCGCCGTTGATCGGTGCCGCAGGGAACATATTGTAGCGAGTGATCTGCACGGGACCCGCGGAGTCGCGCACCTGGGCCACGGCTCCGAGCGGCACCATGTCGCCGTCGGCGTTGCGCACCTTGAGCTGTTTGACCGTCTCAGCGTCAACCCGGAACGGAGCGTCGGCCTGGACGTTCACCTGCCAGGTGCGGCCGAAGCGATTGAAGTCATTGACATAATAGCTGCCCAGGTTGGCCTGGAGTGTGTCGAAGACGTCGGTGAGCGCCACGCCCATGGTCTTGGCCTTGGTGCGGTCGATGTCCACGTAGAGCTGCGGCGTGCGGGCGTGGAAGCCGTCGAACAGGCCGACCAGCCCAGGATGCTGATTGCCGCCCACCACGAGCTTGTCGGCGTGCTCCTGCAACTTATCGAAATTGACGTCGCCGGTGGCTTCGACCATGATCTTGAATCCGCCCGCGTTACCCAGGCCGCGAACCGCGGGCGGTCCAAAAACCAGCATGCGTGCATCGGGCACTTCCTTGCGCAGGCGTTCTCGGAGGTGAGCCGCGATGGCATCGCCGGTCAGCTCCGGACCGCGCTCGTGGAAAGGCTTCAAGATGACGAACATGGAACCATAGTTCGAGCTATTGGCGTTGAGCACGAACGATATGCCCGGAATGGCCACGGTGTGCGCGACACCGGGCGTATCCAGAGCCACTTTTTCAGCGGCCGCCGTCGCCTCAACCGTCCGCTCCAGTGAAGCGGCATCGGGCAATTGGATGTTCATCACCAGGTAGCCCTTGTCTTGGGGTGGCACGAAGCCGCTCGGGATGCGGCTGAAGCCGAAGCCCGTCAACCCGATAAGTCCGACGTAGACAATCACCACGATCGCACTGAGCCGCAGGCCCCAACCCACTGTCTTGCCGTAAGCCTCGGTCGTCCGCTCAAAGACCCAGTTGAAGCCACGGAAGAAGTGGCCCAGAGCCCAGTTCACGTAGCGAATCAGGAACCAGCCCAGTGCGCCGCCCACAATGGCGCCGGGGAGGAAGAGAAGGAGCCTGACTCCCCAGGTGACAAGCATGCCGCGCAATCCACTGAGGGCCGCCTCGTCGCTCGCGGGCAATCCCAACCGTGTGCCAAGTATCGGCACCAAAAGCCAGGCGCTCGCGAGGCCGCCAAACAACGCGAAGCTCCACCACGGCAGTGCATCCCTTGTCACATGAGCTTCCTCTGACCTCTGACCTCCGACCTCCGGCCTCCGATCCCGTCGAGCAAAGATCCACGCGGCCCGCGCCGGTGTCATGGTCATGGCATTGATGGCGGAGATGATCATGGCGACCGAAATGGTCAAAGCGAACTGCCTGAAGAACTGGCCAGTGATGCCGCCAAGAAACGCACTGGGCAGCAGCACCGAGCTGAGCACCAGCGTGATGGCGAAGATTGGTCCTGTGATCTCGCCCATCGCCTTGATGGTGGCCTCGCGCACCGGCAGGCCCTTCGCCAGCCAGCGCTCGATGTTCTCCAGCACCACGATGGCGTCGTCGACGACGATGCCGATGGCGAGCACCAGGCCAAAGAGCGTGAGGTTATTGAGGCTGAAACCCATCAACGCCATCACCGCGAACGTGCCGACCAGCGAAACGGCCACGTCGATGACCGGCAGCAGCAGGGCCTTCCAGTCTTGCAGGAACACGAGGATGACGATGGCGACCAGGATGATTGCGTCACGCAGCGTGTTGAACACCTCGTTGACCGATTCGCGGATGAACGGCGTGGTGTCATAGACAATGGCGTAGTGGAGGCCCTTGGGAAAGCGCTTCTCAAGGTCCAGCATCTTCGCCTTGATGCCGTCGGCGGTGTCGAGGGCATTCGAGCCTGGCAGAAGAAATACGCCCAGGCCCGAGGAGGGCCGGCCGTCTAGCCGTGATAGGTTGTCCTGGCTTCGGGCTCCCAGCTCGGTGTGGCTGACGTCGCGAAGGTAAGTGACCTCCCCATTGGAACCAGTCTTCAACACGATTTCGGCGAATTGTTCGGGCTCGATCAGCCGGCCGAGCGTGGTGAGCGTGTACTGAAAGTCCTGCCCCTTGGGCACGGGCGCCTGGCCGATCTGGCCGGCGGCGACCTGGACGTTTTGCTCGCGCAGCACGCGGATCACGTCGTCCACCGTGAGATTCCGCGACTGCAGCTTGTCCGGGTCCAGCCAGATGCGCATGCTGTAGTCCTGCTGGCCGAGGATCGTCACGTCGCCGACGCCCTCCAGCCGGGAGATTGCATCCTTGACCTGAATCGTGGCGTAATTGCTCATGTACAGTGCATCGTAGTAAGGCTCGCCTGTCGCCGGGTTGTCATCGGAGTAGAGGCTGATCCCCAACAAAATGTCGGGCGACCGCTTCTTGGTGGTCACGCCGATGGCCCGTACCACGTCCGGAAGCGACGGCTCGGCGATGGCGACGCGATTCTGCACCAGCACCTGCGCCATGTTGACATTCGTGCCCAGCTCGAAGGTCACGTCCAGCGAGTACGAGCCGTCGTTGTTGCTCTGCGACGACATGTACAGCATGTTCTCGACGCCGTTGACCTGCTGCTCGATGGGGGCCGCCACGGTGTCCGCGACCACCTGAGAGCTGGCACCCGGATAAAAGGCCGTGACGCGAACGGTCGGCGGCGTGATCTCCGGATACTCGGCGACCGGCAAGAAACCCGCCGCGATCGCACCGAGCAGAATGATCACGATCGAGATCACCCACGCCAGGACCGGTCTGTCGATGAAGAAGCGTGCGAGCATGGCGGAGTCTCCTCGTCGGGCGAAGGACGGAGGACAGAGGGCAGACGTCAGAGGTCAGAAGTCAGAAGTCAGTCTGACTTTTCACTCGTGGATTCAGGGTTCTTCGGCATATCGACCACCTTGGGCTCGACGGTCATGCCGGGGCGCATCTGTGGCAGGCCGTCGACGATGATTCGGTCGCCGTGTTTTACGCCGTCAATGATCTCGCGCCGGCCATCGTGCATCGCTCCTAGCTTCACGGGGCGGACGGTCACTTCGTTCTTGTCGTCAACGACGTAGAGGATCTTCCGTCCCTGGTCGGTATCGAGGGCGCGGTCGAAGACGAGGAAGCCGCTGTGGGGCTTCCCGATCCGCAGACGCACGCGGGCAAAGTAGCCGGGAAGCAAGACCTCCTCTTTGTTAGGAAAGCGGCCGCGGACACGGATGGTTCCGGTCTTTGGGTTGACCTGGTTATCCACGAAGTCGATGGTGCCCTCGTGTGGAAAGCCGTCCTCGTTAGCGAGGCCCAATGTCACGGGGTAGCCGCCGGCACGGACCGATTCCTGCTTGCCTTCGCGGATCAACTTTCGAGCGCGCAGTGCGGTGTGTTCGTCGACGTCGAAGTAGGCATACATCGGGTCGACCGAGACGATGGTGGTGAGAATAGTTCCGCCGCCCTGATCGCCCGACTGGATCAAGTTGCCGACGGTGACGACAAAGCGGCTGGTACGCCCGCTGACCGGCGCTCGGACTTTCGTGTAATCCAGATCCAGCTGGCGTGCCGCGACCACCGACTTGTCCGCCGCCACGTTTTGAGTATCCACGTTGCGGGCGGCGAAACTCTTGTCCAGGTCCGAGCGTGATATCGCCCCCTTGGCCGAAAGGTTTCGGAGATACTCCGCCTCATCGTAGGCGAGCTGTGCCTCGTCCTGAGCGACCTTTGCCTTGACCTGGTTCAGAGTCGCTTCGTACGGCCGCGGATCCAATTCAAACAGCACGTCTCCTTTCTCAACCATGGCCCCTTCCTTGAAGTTGACCTTGTCCAGATAGCCCCACACGTGGGCCCGCACCTCGACGGAATCGACGGCGGCAGTGCGGCCGGTGAAGTCTCCATAGTCCGAGACGTCGCGCTCCACGGGGTAGCTCACGTTGACCGTTATCGTTTCCGGCGGCGGCGCCGAGGGGGCGCGGGCACAACCCGCCAGGCCGTTGGCAAGGCCGAGAGTCGCCAGGCATACCGCATGCATGGTCTTGATGCTTCGCTTGGATCGCATGTTCAGGCCTCCGTCGGGTGAAATCACGCCAGGGCGCGCCGCGCATGGGGTTGAACTGGCCGTTGCTGCCATCTCTGGAGCGTCTTTTGCATGGCACGCCAGAGTTCAAGCTGCAGGTCGAGCCAGCGCTCGCCGGGCTTGTGTTGCAGTGCAATCGGGTACGCGGCTTCGGTGAGTTCTGCCGCAAAGTCCTGGAGATCGGCCCTGCCGTCGTCGGCAAGAGCTGTCGAATTCTGTCGATCTCGCAATGCACATGTCATGATTCTGTCCTTTACTCCAAGTAGTTCCGCTGAAGTTCAAATAGGCTCGGATGACGTCGCACCGGCCCGGGCAATCTCCGCGAGGATTGCCTTCATCTCGCAATCCCTGGCAATCAACTGAGCGTGCCGGCCGTTCATCTCCGCAAGGAGCGCCTTGCCGGGCCCATCGACGAAGGTCACAGCCCGCAGATCGATCCGAATCCCTGGGCACTCCTTGCGAGCAAGCTGCTGCTGCCAGGACTCGCGCACGATGGCAACCCATGGGCCCGCCAACTTCCCTTCAAGCTCAAGCGTTACAAGATTGCCGTCATCGTGCGTTGTGATTCGAAGCATGGCTTAACTCCTCGGCGGTGGGTTATAACGCACGGAAGATGCCGTGGAGTGCCATTGCACAACATATTGTCGCAAGTTGTTTCCATGCAAGGACTTGAGGAATGGCCGCCGGCAGGACGTGTGTGCGATGGGACCTGTGTGCCGACACCGCGCGTGCCGAAGGAGCGGCATCTGCCGAGCAGTCGGCACTAACGGGGTTTTGAAATTCTCAGTTTCTTCATCTTCGACTGCAATGTGGTTCGTTTCATGCCGAGCTTGGTTGCGGCTCCGTTCGCGCCACCCAAAACCCAGTTGGCATCGTTGAGAACGCGAAGGATGTGCTCGCGTTCGGCGTCCGCCAGCGTGCCGTCCCCAGGCGTCACTTTCTCGGACTTGACGGCATTGGACTTGAGAACACCCTCCGGGATGTGGAGTTCCGCTCTCGGCGACAGGATGACCGCGCGCTCGATCACATTCTCCAACTCGCGGACGTTGCCCGGCCAGTTGTACTGCACCAGCGCCTCCATGGTCTCGGTGGAGATGGTCTCGATCTGCCGGCCCATGCGCCGGGCGAACTTCTGCGTCAGATGGCGAACCAGCCGCGGAATGTCCTCGGAGCGCTCGCGCAGCGGGGGCAAGGTTACCGGAAACACATTGAGGCGATAGTACAGGTCGCGCCGGAACTGACCATCCTCGACCATCTGCGGCAAATCCCGGTTGGTGGCGGCGACGAGGCGAACATTTACACGGATCGTCTTGGTGCTGCCCAGCCGCTCGAACTCCTGCTCCTGCAAGACGCGCAGCAGCTTCGGTTGCAGTTCCGCGGGAATGTCGCCCACCTCATCCAGGAACAACGTGCCCTGGTGCGCCAGCTCGAAACGGCCGATCTTCTGCATGATCGCGCCCGTGAACGCCCCCTTCTCATGACCGAACAGCTCGCTTTCAAGAAGACCGGATGGAATTGCCGCGCAGTTCAGCTTGACGAACGTCCGCTCGCGGCTCGGGCTCAACTGGTGCAGGGCGCGGGCGATCAGCTCCTTGCCCGTGCCGGTCTCACCGATGATCAGCACGGTCGAATTCGTTGGCGCGACGGTCTCGACCTCTTTCAGCACTCGCCGCAGCGCTGTGCTTTCACCAATGATCTCTTCGAAGTTATTGTCGGTCCGAATCTCCTCCTCGAGGTAGACCTTCTCCTTCTCCAGCTTCTCCTTCAGTTCCTCGATGCAGTCGAAGGCCAGGGCGTTCTCGAATGCAACCGCGACCTGCTTGGCGACGCGCTGCAGGAAACCGAGGTCGGCATGGTCATACGTGTGCTCCTCTCCGGACGCCAGCACCAGCGTCCCCAACGGGTGCCGTGCCGTCGTCAACGGCAGGATGCACAGGCTCTTGACGCCAAATCCCTCGACACGCTCCCAGTACTTTGGCCAGCGTGCCAGGTCCGCGAGCGTCGACAGCACAAGCGGCTCCTGCGTCTTCAGCACGACGCCGCCAGGATCGTCTTCGACTGTGAACGCCGGCACCGGTTCAATCGGCAACGGCCCGGTGTGGTCGAACACATGCCGGTGCATCAGGTTGTTCTCGGCGTCATGCCGCACCAGGACGATGTGAGCGAATGGAACCACCTCGCGCAGCCGACCGGCGAGGTCGTGCAACAGCGCCTGCAAATCACGATGAGCCACGATCGCCTCGGCAACCGCCAGCAGCGCCTGATATTGCTGGCACGTCGCCGCCGAAATACTCTTCGCCTCGAGACATTCCATGATGATCATTCTATCCGTGATTTGCGCTGCGCCCCAGACACACACACGAGTCCGCCCGTCAAATGTGGTACGGCTTGGCCAGGCGATCCCAAAATGACATGCGCCGGCACATCCCATTTCTTGCCACCAGACTGTGTTTTCCGACGAAAAATAACATGCGCGGATGGCATGCGCGCCCCCACACACACAGCGTCCCCGCCCGCCAACCACAGGCACTGGCGACGATTGACATGAAGCACGGAATCGAGCAGGTTTTCACCGAACCAGACATGCACAACAGCGACTCTTAGAGTTCCCCGCCGCGCGGGCGCCATCCTGTCGCCGTGAGCCCCTCCCCACCGCATCGACCTCGCCGCCAACCTACACCTCGCCGCCAAATCGCACACCCCCTTTGGCGGCGAACTATTCGCCGTAACTCCTTTCCCCCCTGAGGCTAATGGCGCGCCCGGGCACCTCGCCGCCAAACTTGCATAATGGCGGCGAGGTCAGCCCACACAGTCATTGAGACCCGTCTCCCTCCGCCACCCGCGGCTCAGCCTGGCTAGGGACTTTCGTGTCAAACCGTCCACACGGAATTCTCAACGCCTTCCTATTCTTGCACAGTCCCCGAACCTGACCTCCCTTCCAGCGACTTTATCCTTGTCAACAGCGTGCCTCACCCGCTACCATTGCACTCATCATTCACGTTCCCCGCGGATCATCATTTCGCCCAACGCATTCGACAGGAGGTCTGCATGGGCCGGTCCACTTCGAATCGCACAGCAAGCTTCGGTCGATTGCTCGCTGTGAGCGCCATGTCCCTGGTCCTCATCCGGCAGGCGCACGCGGCCGCTCCTCAGCTAGAGGAACCGGTGATCCGCGACGACCGCTACCTGCCCGAGCCGCCGCGCCAGCAAGATGAGTGGAAGGCGCCGACTTCGGACTTGCCCTGGGAGTTCGCCAACGCCGTGCGCGTCCTCTGCCGCCAGGGATTTGCGGATCCGCGTGGCTGTGATTACTGCGAGATACAAGCAGCCACGAATTCAGACATTTCCGCCCACGCGCCGCACGTTCGCACGCACGGTTGGGTCCTGCTCCAGCGCGACGCACAAGGTCATTCCTATGCCGTATGCTGGAATGGCCTGGTCTATCCGCGGATCAAGGTCGGGCCGAAGGCAGACCTCGATCGCGACGTCAAGGCCTTCATCGATGCCCACGAGCTCGGCAAGCTGATCGATGAGGATGGCCCACGTGCCGACGACGAACGAAGCATGTGGCACGGCAACCTCGGGGATCCCGGCGCGGCACTGCTTCTGCGTCTCGGCAGAGGCGACCTGGCGGCCGAACTTTGGTTCACGAAACATCCCAACCGCGCGGAGTTCGAACCATCCGACACGCACAAGTTCGATCCCTACGTCGCGCTGGCCCAGGACTGGTCGTCGCTGCAATTCAAGCGCGCCACGCAGGCATGGGAGCACCGCGAGTACCCATTAGCCCTGTACGCCTTCCGCAAGCTGGGGCGCTTCGCTGAGACGGCAGAAGCGGAAGCAAAGCAGCGCGGCTTCAAGCCGTCCGACAAGGAGCCCTTGTGCTTCAAGTGTCTCGAGCAATCGCCCGAATTCCTGCGCGACCTGGAGTACCGAGCGCCGCGCTGGCCGCTCGAGCCCATTGTGTGCATTGGGCCGGGAAAGTGCTCAGACCAGAAAAAACGCATTGCTTCTCTGATTGACCGTCTGGATGAGGTCAATCCGCCGCGTATCGGTATTAGCATGCGCGGCGACATGGTCCTTCTTGACGACGACGTCGTCGTTCGAGCGCTGATCGTCGAGGGTGCACCCGCTTTGGAGCCTCTCATGGAGTGCTTCAAGCATGACGACCGCCTGACGCGTAGTCGAGAGTCGGAAACGAGGCGGGAAGCGCCCGAACACCGCATGAGCGTGCGCAAGGCCGCTTACGCCGCCATGTGCGACATCCTCGATCGCTCGGACCTCGCGGCCAACCGCAACCGAATAGTCACCAATGCGTACGACGATTCGTGCCGGGAATTGGCGGCACTGCTCGATGAGCCAATCAAGCAGGCGAAGCAGTACTCCCGCGTCGAACGACTGTACCAGCGACTCGCCGATGACAAGGCCACACCGGAGCAATGGCATGAGGCGGCGAAAATCCTGCTTTCTCCCAGGGAACGAAGGCAAGCAATGCCCTTTTACGGGATCCGCGGGTCGGAGTTCGATCAACCGGATACCGGTGACCCCGACAAACTGGTCGGCGAGTCTTTGCGCGACAAGAACAATCCTTCGGTAACCGACTTGGTCCTGAAGCGCATCAAACAAGCCGAGGATCCGGAAATCACCTTCGACCTGGTGTGTGCTCTCGCGCGCTGGGACGCAAAGACCGCCCAAGAACCCCTGGCTGAGCAGATGCAGCGCTTGCTCGAGAAAGCAGAAGGGAATGGCTCAGGACGAGAACGATCATCATTCGACGATCACGCCGGAGAGCGCTACGTCGAGTTAGTCGAGCGACGCACAAAGCTCGGCGACAAACGCGCGCTCGACGACTACGCTGCCGCAATCAGCAATGCCACACGAACGAACTTTCACCAGGCGTTTCCATTGGGCGCGAAAGGCCCGTACCGTTTCGCCCCCATGGCCGACCACGCCGACCATCCGGCAATCAAGAAGGCAGCCGAAAAGCTCTTTGCAGACCATGATTCTCCATGGGTACCGCTCGGCCTGGAAGATACGTCCAATCAAAACGTCCTCTACACCACACAGTTGGTCGACTCAAAGCTCCTTCGCCATGAAGCCTTCCGCAAGGCGGTGATGAAGGAGCTTGCTAACACTGCGGCTCTAAGCACAGTTAAGCACCTCAAGGATGGCTCCACCTATTATTCGTTGGCCGGCTGCTCGATGGGTTATGGAAGTGCCACGCCGCCGCTGGAAGATATCACGCAAGAGTTCCGCGTCTGTGATTATTGTGCGTACATGATCAGCAGGATCTCGGGCGCGCCGCGCTGTGAGCTCTTCTGGACCGAAGCCGAGCGCGACAAGGCGGTGGCGGCATGCGCGGAATTTCTGCGCAAGCAGCAGTACGAACTCTCTTGGCATCACGACACGCTCAAGCTCGACAAGCCGGCCACGCGCGATCAGGTTGCAAAGTCAGAAGCGGTGTTCTCGCTTGAGGGTGAGGAACAAGTGCGCGTCGTCAAAGGCTTGAAGCTGCCGTTGAACGCACGTTGGACCACCTTGAAAGATAATCCCACCTATCGCCACGAGACGGATCCCAAAACCGGCGCGAAGGTGCCCGTCATTGAGTACGAGCAAGGCGGTGAAATCGTCCAGGCCGAGGAGGTCTTCAACGATGGCAAGTGGCAGCGTTACTACGGCTTCATCGGCGCCCATCGGCTTGCCCGCGTCAAGGCCGAGGAGATCGATCTGTCTCCGGATCGATGGGATCAGGAAGAGTGGTTCAAGGTCGCCGATACACTACACGCCCGGCTGGAGCTATCAGCATCCACCGCGGGCGATGGTTACTATGGTCGATACTTCTCGTCGAAGGAGCCCGTAAGTGCGTCGCTCATGGTTCGCAACGCCAGCGGCCTTGATCAAAAGTCGCCATCACCTGAAAAACTCGTGCGCCTACGGCTGCTGTATTCGCCGGAGACCCTCTCACGGCAAGGCGAGCTTGTGCCGAAATCCGACAACGAAAAAGATTGGCAGGAAGTAACGAGGAAGCCGGACGCGAAGTTCAAGATCGAGAAGGCCGACGTCCTCATCCCGGCTCAGAAAGTGAAGATCGCGACAGTCGACCTGCGCGACTGGTTCGACATGACCAAACCCGGCTTCTACCGTCTCCAACTCCTCCCTACCGATAAGCAACCCAACCGCGAGGTCGACGTTCCTCCGGAAGTGCGCTTCTCGCTGGCACGGAAGTAGTTCCCCTTCAGATTGTCCACGATCCCGCCGTGCTTGTCCGGATGGTAAGCGGTTCGTAGTCAGACACCGACCCCGCAGAAACCACGCGCACATCGCGATTGCCGCGGTAATCGTCAGCGCCTTCTTGCCTGAGCAATGGCCAATCGGCTATGATTGCACCATGATAATCATCCGCTTTCCCGACGATGCAGCCAAGCGGCGGGCCCTAGGATACTTGGCGGGTCGATTCTCGTTCAAGAGTTGGTCGACAGGTGAAATGATGGTGCCTGCGGGGGCCCTCGGCGCCCTCGCCCTGGTAGGCATTCCATTCCATGTCGAAGGCCCCGCGAGTTATGAGCAGCTTGCAACGCCGCTACGAAATCCTCCTGCCTCTGCGCTTCAATGACGGGCGGGCGGTACCAGAAAACCTGATCGCCGAAACGTTGCTCGAAATCCGCATGACAACTTATCTCGTGGAAGAAATTTGACCGTCGAGCATCCCCCCATCAATCCCCGCGATCCGCGACGGCCCAACGGAGTTCGTTGACGAAGTGAATCCATAATCTGACTTCAAATGCGCACCCTCGCCATCGGAGACATTCATGGTTGCCTGCGAGCACTGGATGCCCTGCTGAACGAAGTCAATCCACGGCCCGATGACCTCGTCATCACACTCGGCGACTACGTGGATCGAGGCCCCGATTCGCTGGGCGTTCTCGATCGCATGTTGGCGCTCCGGCAAGAGTGCCGCTGTATTAACTTGAAAGGAAATCATGACCTCATGATGCTCGCGGCCCGTCACGACCAGGAGCAATTCAACGAATGGCTGAAGTGCGGTGGCAACCAGACACTGGCCTCATACCGCGCCGCCGAAGATTGGAAGTCGTTCGCCGAGGCAATTCCCGAACACCATTGGCGGTTCCTCGAACACGACTGCCTGCCCTACCACGAAACTGGCAGCCATTTCTTCGTTCACGCCAACGCCTATCCCGACCAGCCGCTTGACGAACAGCCGGACCATATGCTGTACTGGGAAACTCTGGAGCCTGCGACATGGCGACCGCACGAATCGGGCAAGACCATGATCTGCGGTCACAGTACCCAGCGATCGGGACGGCCCCTCGTCCTCGACCGTGCCATCTGCATCGACACCTGCGTCTACGGCCCCGGCTGGCTCACATGCCTCAACGTGGACTTGCAGGCATACTGGCAAGCCAACGAACGCGGCCAAACACGCATGGCCAACCTCGGCTTTCGCACGCGATGAGTACCAGCCTTATTCACACGGCTCGGCACGCATACAATGTCACCCACCATGAGCGAAATCAAACTAAACGTCCGCGATGCCACGCGCGAGCTCCACACCACCATCCACGCCAGCCGCGTCGATCCGCTGGTGGCCGCACTGAGCGCGGATCCGGAAACGATCAAGGAGCTGCAGGCGGCCTTGTCACGCTTCCTGCCGGCCGACGAGCAACGACACTTCTTCGACCATTGGCGCCCCGGACTGTGCGAGGAGCCGTGGGACGCCGGACTCGCCATCATCGACCTGGCCGGTCGAGTGGTCGCAGTCGCTTCCACGTACGATTGCGTCTCGGCGCGCGCCGGCATCGACGTCATCGACCCGCGCAATGATGAGCGCGTCGTCGTGCCTTACCACGTCGCGGACACCTGGTGGTTCACCTCCGAAGTCGAGTACTGGCGACATCGCGCGGACGAACGGCGCAACGCACGCCTGGCGCTCCCCCCGCTCGATGCCCGAGCCATTCTCTACGGCAAGGTCGCCGAGTTTGTCGCACAGAACTGCTGGGCGCTCGAGCCCGCGACTGTGACCGGCGAGCAGCAAGCCCGCGAAGTCATAATGGAAATCCATGCCCGCTGGCTGACGACCCCACGAGACGATTTCCGCGGCCGAGCGCCGCGCGACCTGATGCTCGATGGTCACGTCCACATCGGCTGGGACATGCAGGACCGCAGCGGGCACTGGTCGATCCTCGGCTCCTGCCCACCCCGCCTCGGCGCTCGCCGACGAGATCCGCCGGCTCCAATGCGTGCGCGACGAATGGCTCGACACACCGAACTTCGAGGATCTCCACGGCCGCACTCCCGGTTCCGTCATCGAGCGCGAGCGCGCACGCCTGCCCGAAGGCATGACCGGCGCCGAAGCCATGGTCGATCACGATTGCCCGCTGTGCCGGATGATGGCCGACAGCCCGGCCCCCATGTTCTGGTTTCTCGACGGCTGCAACATGGATGATGACTTCGCGTTTTCCTTCCATGCCACCCGCGAGCAATGGGAAGAGGAGCGCCGCAAGAACGAAGAGTTCAACCGCCGTTTCAACGAGGAATGGCAAGCCAGCCAGGCACAGGGAACCGAGGCCGGTAGCGGCTCGACGGATGCCGTCGAAGCCGGCAGGGTATGGATATCGAGTTTCTCCAATCCGTCGGCGTCGGAGTCGCCGTCATTGGCGCTATTCGGCATCGGCGCCCACCTGGGCGAGTTGTGCCAGGACCTGAAGGACGCCGCCGCGCCACACGATGTCATCGACCAGCTCAACCGCGACTTCGGCAACTTGCGCGAGGCAACGGCAAGTCCTTCCGCAGCGCTTATCGACCCGGTCGTCGAGCACATGCGCCAAATGCTCCACGAAGTCGCCCAGGCTCATCCCGCGCTCGAAACGAAATGTGCCGACCTCGAGCGTCAACTCGTCGAATTTGCCGGCCGCTTCGCCGAAGAGCCATTCCTCGACGAGGACTTGCCGTTTTGAGCTTCTTTCGGCCCTATCCGTGTCGCATCCGTACTACTATCATCCGAAATCTCCGCGGCCTGCGACGAAATTCAAACCACGGATCGCACAGATAGCACGGATGAAGCACTTGGGTAGTCCGTTTTCGGAGTTTATCCGTGCGGAACAGGCCCGCGTGGTCGCCGAAATTGTGCCGCACCGCCTCGAGCTTTGTGTCGGCGAGCTTTGTTGCCGCGTGTCCGACCGCATGCTCTTCACCGCACGGCTCAAGCTGCCCGCCGATGTCAACCTGAGGAAAGAGATCTGGCAGAACGGCCTCAAGGTCTACTCGGGCCACGTCCGCGCGCGCTTCCAGTTGTCGGCCGTTTGAGCCGGCGTCGATGGAACGCCTCCGCACCCGGGCCTGCTACCTACCAAGTACGTGCGACTCACTTCTTCTTGGATCGATCCGCATCGAGCTGCGGACGCGAGAGCATGCTCATGCGGCAGCACACGCCACTCACCAAGAGCATCCCTCCGCAGACGAGCACAGCTGGCTAACCGATCATTCCATCCACGTCGAGCACCCTGCGTTTGGCAGTCACGGATCCGGTTCGCATCACGAACCGGGACACAAGAACTAGCAAAAAGGTGCCCGGAACCAATGACATGCCACTGTCACTGGTTTCTTTGGTTCCTGACACCTTTAGTCTCATCCGCAAGCGCGAGCGCGCCGAAGAAGGCGAAGCGGAGCCCGTCAAGAAAAAGAACAAGAAGCCTGCCCCACGCAAGCGCAAGAAAACCAAGCCGGCTGAAGTCTGGGACGTGTAGTTTCCGAACTCATCGACCACTATCCCGACTAATACCCCAGGTCAGCACGTCCCATCGTTCATTCGCATCCGCAAGACCGTGACAGCTGATCAAGGCGTCGGCTTCGCATAGGCGACCCTCTTGAATGGGTCAGCGACCGTCTTGCCAAGGCTGACCGTCTTGCCAAATTCAGGACCCCCCTTGGCAAGACGGTCGTCGTTACAAGTACTGTTGGCATAACGACTTGCAGCCACTTCGCCTACCGCCTTGCCAAATTTGCACAATGGCAAGACCGTCCCTCCCAGGGTCTCGCTCCTGTGTTTCGGAAACATCGCGTCGTTTCTCAAGCCACAAGGTTCGGAATTCTCGTCGGATTTTCGCAACTTTGTACAAAACTGTGAATCCTGACGGCTTTGGGCGAACCTGGCGCGACCTGGCGCGACCAGACCAGCAACCCCGCTTCTGTCCTAGCTACTCCGTACTGAGTACCGGGTACTGCGTACTGGGTACTGCGTACTCCGCAGCCCCACCAGCCCCCACGAGCTCGCTCGCGGGTGAAGCAGTTCTGCGGCTAGAAAAGTCGCATTCGCATTTCTCTCGACCCCTGCCCGGCTTGCCCGGCAGGTGAAGCAGTTCGCCCGGCTGACGACTGCCTTGCACAGAACCGCGCCACCCGTTTGCACGCTATTGCCGAGCCCTGCCGCCAACTGCGCCCCCTCGTGCGCAACGACCACACAACATCACCCCTCTCCCCACCGGGGGAGAGGGGTCGGGGTGAGGGGATCAAACACGCACCGCCGCTAATTGGAATGCGCCAGCACCACCCGCGCATGCCATTCCAGCCAGAACAGCCAGCATTTCTCGAACAAAATGACATGCGCGGCAGCACCGAGGCGCGCACGCAGCTCCCTCTTGCATCAAGGCCATGAGTGCGAACCGATGCTTGAGGAGCCCCGGTTGTCGTTGTTGTTGCGTGCTTGTTTTTGATTTTCTTCTGGCTTCTGTTTTTGGAGGTGCTTCATGGTTATCCGTTCGTGGCTGCTTCGGTGGGGTTCGATCGGCTGGTGGGAAGTGCAGCTCCTGAAAGCCGGCGGTCGGCGCATCCGGTTCATCGCCTATCCCTTCTGATCGCCTCTTCGCCCATCGCCCTTTTTCCCACTTTCTTCTTTCTCTTCTCGGGAGGTGCCTATGTGGTACGAGGTGCATTGCTTTTCTCGTGGTCGCATGTGGGTGGAGCCCTTCGGTAGCTCGTCTGAAGCGTTCGAGTTCTATCTGATGCAGCTCGAAGCCGGCGTCGATGCGGAGCTGATCGAAGTGCCGTGCATCGCCAGGTCCCTCAGCAGCCCCCAACGTGCCCTTGCCTTGCGGTTCTCGGTCGCTAGACTTCCGATACTTGAAGCGCGCGCCCGGGGGTAATTGATGTCCCGGCGTAGCTCACAGCGCTGGCCTGCGTGTCTGTCCGGCGCGGCGTGAAATAGTGCCCATAGAGCACAAGGCGGGCTACTTTCCGTAGGAGGACCAACAGTGTTTTTTCCGCGTGTCTCTTTGCTCGCGCTTGTTCTGGCAGTTGTGTTGGTTAGTAGCGGCCAGGCCGACGAAGCCGGGGACATCAAGGCGATAGAGGCCCTCGGCGGCATTGTTACGCTAGATGACAAGCAACCCGCCAAGCCCGTCGTGGGCATTGATTTGTCGCGAAGTAGCACTTTGACAAGCCGCGACCTAAAGCGCGTCGCGGAGTTCAAGAACTTGCAGTCCCTGAACCTTGACCATACGTACGTTACTGACGCGGGCCTGAAAGAACTGAAATTAAAGGAACTAAAGGACTTGCAGACCTTGACCCTGCTAGGCGCGAACATTTCGGATGCGGGACTGAAGGAACTGAAAGGTCTAATCAATCTGCAATCGCTTGACTTAAGCTACACGAAGATTACCGATACAGGGCTCCGGGACCTCAAGGAACTAACGAACTTGACGGAGCTCAGACTCACGAAAACAAATGTTACGGACCGCGCCCTGAAGCAGATTAAGGAACTCAAGAGCCTGCAAAAGTTGTCGCTTGCCGACACGAGCCTGACGGATCTCGCCATTAAGGACATCATCGAACTTCAAGGACTAACAGAGCTGGACCTATCATCCACTAAGATAACCGATCGCGCTGCAAGCGGCCTTAAGCATCTTGACGGCCTACGAGGCCTCGATCTGCGGTTCACTGAGATCACGGATTCCGCCTTGAAAGAGCTAAAGGAGATTGAGAAGCTCGAGGCTCTGGCGCTCGGCTACACCAGGGTTACGGAGGGCGGCCTGAGAGAGGTCAAGACCCTGAAAGATCTAAAATCCCTGGACCTTAGCGGGAGGAATATCACTGATGAAGGCCTGAAGCAACTGCATGACCTCGCGAATCTCGAGTCCTTAAACCTCATTAGCACCAAGGTAACTGATTCCGGGTTAAGTGAACTCAGTAATCTAAAGAACTTACAGCGAGTGCTCCTTGTCTCTACGAAAGTTCAAGGTCCGGGACTGAAATACCTCAAGGACCTGAAGAGGCTAACCTCGCTGGATTTGACAGACACCGCAGTGGCGGACGATGGATTGAAGGAACTAAAGGAGCTCACGAGCTTGGAACGGCTCAGTCTAGGGCACACAAACATTACGGATTCGGCCTTGGAGGAAGTCAACCACCTGAAGCAATTGAAAGAGCTGAATCTCAACGCAACCGCCGTCACAGATCGCGGGCTCAGGCAGCTCGAGGATCTTGAAAACCTGCAGGCGCTCTCCGTGATCGGTGCGAAGGTCACGCTGGGAGGCGTCGGCCGCTTGCAGGATGCACGGCCGAAACTGCGAATAGATAGCTCATACTCATCACCGCTCAAGCGTACGTCTCCCTGATGAGCATGAACAATAATAGCAAACCATTTCTGATCTGCCTCCACGAACAAATGCAATACCTGGGTGTACTCGGGCATGCTCTTTCCGGCAGGAGCTGCGCGTGGCACGAGTTCCGAGCAAATACCCCGACCTGCCTCCAAGATTCAGCACTCGTCGAAACCTGGGATATGTCTACGGCCAGTGGACCGACCAGGTGTTGCAACGCACTTCAATTGCAGAATTACGCAGCCTTGATTGTCTTGGGCGGCGACTACTATGCGGAGGGTGGCAACGGTCGCAATGTGCCCCACGCTCGCTTCGACCTTGTCCTTGAATTCGAAAAGTGTTGGCTTGGCCAGGCGGTTGACCGACAAATGCCAGTGCTCGCGATTTGCTTGGGATCGCAAATGCTTGCCATCGCGCGGCCCGCCCACGGAGGCCACGTGTATCGTGACACAAATCTTCAGGTGCCATGGCATGGTGAGATAGGGTGGAAAGGAGTGAGCTTAGTGGACTCCGACCCGCTACTTATGCACTTGAAAGGCGACCCGATTTTCTTTCAGATTCACAGGGACACTCTTGTACCCCCGAGCGACGCGATCGAGCTCGCACAATCGACTGAGTTCGGCCACTGCGACGCTTTTCGAATTGGCAACAACGCTTACGGTTTCCAGTTTCACCCCGAAGTCGATACAGGAATTGCGCACGAGTGGCTTGCTAGAAAGCGACGGCCTGATGAGGTCGCTGCACGTAAACAGATCGCCCAATTCGCTGATAAGGCCGTGAATAACGCCCGGCCACTATTCGACGCGTGGGTCGATTTGGCTCTGCGCTCTTCGTCCGCTTAACGCACTTCGCCGCTTTCCGAATAGCGCTCGCCGCCACCGCTGTCCTTCAAGCCCACGGCATCAAAGCCCATCTGACAGCCTAACCGCCGACACCATTCACCACGTAACATTCCGCTCTATGCCCATCGTGCCCACGCATGGCACACTCCCAATCATGCAACCGTACCTAATCTCTGACCACCGACCTCTGGCCCGAAAGGATCCCCATGCTCCTCCAATTCACCCAACAATTCTCGAACTTCAACCCCGGCGACACCGTCGAGGTGGACCAGAAAATGGCCGGCGCCCTCATCGGTGCCAACTTCGACATCCCGGTCCCCCGCGGCGACACCAACGCCCTCGCCGCCGCCCTCAAAAGAGCCCTGAACCAGATCACCCTCAACGATCCATGCCACTCGCTCGGCGACTGGCTCGCCTGCGTCAAGGAACGCAACAACGCGCGCCTTGAAGCCCCGCTGGACCGAAGAGTCCAGCACCCTCAACGAAACCGAACCGAGTTTCCGCCAGCTCAAGCTCATCGCCCATGAACTGCCCGGCTACACGCTCATGTCCAACGCCCTGATGGCTGACAGCCCCGAAGGCCTCGACGCCACCATCACCCTCAGTGGGATCCGCAAACTACCTGCTGGATCCTCAGGCCCTCGGTCCTCAGCAACCTCGCCACCATCGCCGCCGCCGGGCTTGCCCCGGTGGAGCGACGACTGGCCGGCTAGAATGCGATGGCCGCAGCGCCGCGCCGCCCCCGGGCTTGCCCCGGTGGAGCGACGACTTGGCGGCTCTCGGAGCGGTTCAGTCGTCGTCCCGCCGGGGCAAGCCCGGCGGAGACAGCAGGAGGCGGGAATGGAGGCGCGCGGCTAGCCAACCAGTCATCGCTCCACCGGGACAAGCCCGGCGGAGGCGGAGCATCTCTCGGCCTTGGCCAGCGATTTGTGTCAGTTATGGCCGTGCGGAGTATCAAATCCAGTGGACCACGCCGCCGACGCAGCCCGGTAAGCTGGCCATCCTCACCCTCCTCGGTCTGCCCGTCCAGGTCTCCGAAAAGATGTCCCAGCTCGGCACCGCCCGCGACGTCGCCCTGTGTGATTTCCGCTTCTATCTGATCGGCGATCGCCGTCAGATCGATGTGACCTTCTCACCCCACGCCCGGTTCACCAACAACCAGGCCGCCTGGAAATTCGTCTCCCGCGTGGACGGCCAACCCTGGCTCTCACAGGCCGTCACCCCCCGGAACGGCCAAGTCGCCAAACAGTCACATCGAAGGCGTGGAGGAAAAAAGATCGCCTGGCGACAGTCCAGCCACCGGGCATTCAGGCATCTACTTCTGCTTTGTGAACTTGATCGGCTGTCCGGCCGGCCAGGTGAGGACGAGACTCCCCGTACCAAACTTGTACTTGACCTTGTCGGTCTTGTCTTTGCCGTCCAGTCCCTTGGACGTCAACTCGACGATGCCTTCGCCGGCGACCTTGTATGTGCCTTCTTCGGTACCATCGCCACCAGTGCCCGTTTTCC
>Ga0206956_1073_pt1 | contig 28898 bp, 27 predicted proteins | sample Alteio_BWOrgHeat_35_FD_153252 | JGI IMG/M metagenome (GOLD analysis project Ga0206956, IMG submission 153252) | Enriched cells from forest soil in Barre Woods Harvard Forest LTER site, Petersham, Massachusetts, United States -... | ecosystem: Environmental > Terrestrial > Soil > Temperate forest >...
CTCTTGGGGCGAGGGTCAGTATCCACGGGCGCATGGCGTCCACATAGCGCCCGACGACGCGATGTTCCTGACCGACGATGGCGGCCACTTCGTGCGCAAGGTTACGCTCGACGGCAAGGTGCTGTTCGAACTCGGCGTCCCGGGCAAACCGGCGCCGTATATGAGCGGTGAGCCGTTTCACCGATGCACCCATACCGCGCTGTCACCGCAGGGCGACGTCTATGTCTCCGACGGCTACGGCAACTCGCGTGTGCACAAGTATTCGCCGGCCGGTAAGCTTTTGATGTCGTGGGGCGAGCCCGGCACCGGCGAGGGCGAATTCAACATCGTCCACAATATCTGCTGCGACGCCGACGGCTGGGTCTATGTCGCCGACCGCGAGAACCACCGCGTTCAGGTGTTCGACGGCAACGGCCGGTTCGAGACGCAGTGGCAAAACCTGCACCGCCCGTGCGGTCTTTGCATGCCCTACGGCCATCAGCCGATCTTCTATGTTGGCGAGGTCGGCCCGGCAGCCTCGGTTAGCCGCGACATCCCCAATCTGGGACCACGGGTCAGCATCGTCGACCATCAGGGCAAATTGATCGGGCGCTTTGGTGAGACGCCAGCTGGGACCGAACTCGGCAAGTTCCTGGCGCCTCACGGTCTGGCCGTGGATTCACACGGCGACGTCTATGTCGGCGAGGTGTCCTGGACCGCATGGCCGCAAATCTATCCGGACACACCGCGGCCATCCAACCTGCGTTCGCTGCAAAAGTTCGAGAAAGTCGAAGCGGACGCCTAGGACAACAGGCGGCCGCCGCGATGTCGATGTCGCCGCTATAGCCTTGTGAAGGCGTGGTGCCCAGGGGCGGAGTTGAACCACCGACACACGGATTTTCAGGACGCTTGTACTGCGCAATATACTGCACATACCGCACCAAGAAGCTAATTATTTCATTGCGGTAGCCGTGCTATAATTGAACATAGCGCGCACTCTGCACATCTCTAGCCACGCCTGAGGAGGTGCAAAATCGGTGCAACATACGGACATTGCCATACGCAACCTCAAGCCACCCGAAAAAGGCCATGCCTACCACTGGGATGACACCGGGCTTGGTATCCGTGTGTCGCATACCGGCTCCAAGACCTTCTGCGTTTTGATCGCCTCCGGCAGACGGCAGACCATCGGACGCTATCCCATAGTTTCTCTAGCCGACGCACGAGCTGAAGCGAAGAAGCTCATCGCACAGAAAACGCTCGGCAAAATACGCCCGCTCCATACCGCCTTTGGGGATGCCGCCGGGGAGTTCCTACAAGACCGGCATGCAACTCTCCGGCCCCGTACGCACGCCGACTACACTCGGCTCCTTGCTAGGCACTTCCCTTACGGCAGAACAAGCCTTAGCGCCATAACGCCCAGAGACATCCTCACCCGACTTAACCGGCTTCCACAGGCCGAACGGCACCACGCCTTCGCCGTAGGCAGAGCGTTTTTCAAGTGGTGTGTCTCCCAACATTACCTCAACCGCAGCCCTATGAGCGACATGGAAACCCCGGCTGCCTCTAAAGCTAGAGAGCGCGTACTTACAACTGACGAGCTACGATGCCTCTGTAAGCTCGTGTACGCCCCGCAGAGCCACTTTCACCGCATAATCGGGCTCCTCATCGCAACAGGCCAAAGAAGGGGCGAAATAGCCCGTTTAGAGCGCTCCTGGCTCAAAGATGACGTATTGACCGTCCCGAGCCATGTTACGAAAAATGGGCGCACCCACGCCTTCCCTATTGGGTCGCAAGCTAAAGCCATTCTCGATGGCACCCCTCACCTCTCAGACACCTACTACTTTCCCGCAGCGCGGGACAGGTTCGCAGGCAAACCCGCGACTGTTTTCAATGGGTGGGGTAAACCAAAAGCAGCACTTGATAAACAGCTTCACATCCCGCCGTGGACTATTCATGACCTCCGGCGCACGGTTTCATCAGGCATGGCCGCTCTCGGCATCCAGCAGGTGGTGGTAGAGAAGCTACTCAATCACGTCTCCGGCGGAAGCCAGTCTCAAATCGCACAGGTTTATAACGTCTACAGTTACATGCCCGAGATGAAAAACGCGGTAGAGAAATGGGAGCAATATCTTGCTACGCTCCTAGCGGAAGGAGACATGTATGACCATCCTTGACGAAACCCGCGCATACCTCGCGCAGCAATCGGACAAGCTGCAAGCCGAACGTTCCCGCCTCGTTACCGAGCGCGATAATCTCTCCGGACAAATAAGCGACATCGACGCCTTACTCCGGCAACTCAACAGCCTTTCTGCAAAACCAGCATCACGAGTCACAGGCAGGCGTTCCGGCATACGCGATGACGTGCTCGACGCTATCGCCAAGGGCGCGAACAACCCAAGAGCAGTCCGTACAGCCCTAAATCTTACCGGTAAAAGTGCGAGCCAATCGGTCTCAAACGCCTTGTCTGCCTTGAAGAAAGACGGAAAGATCACCCAGAACGGCGGCGTGTACGCTATCGCCTAACCCTGCTATCGTCGGCACGCTCATGGGTAAAACCTAGGGCCATCATGGTGCGCCCGCATCGGGAGTGCCGTGATGAAGTTTCTGTCGAAGAAGCAGGTGCGTGACCTAGTGGGGCTATCGTCGACTCAATGCAGCAGGCTAGAGAACGAAGGCCGCTTCCCATTGCGGGTAAGGGTCGGGTTCAGAGTCTTTTATGTTGAGGAGGAGATACTCGAATGGATGCGCATACGCATCGCTGAACGCACGCCGCCGATAGCGGCGGCTGCGGATTAGCTACCCGCAGAAACAAGAGCCCCGGTCAGAAATGGCCGGGGCTTTTCCGTGCGACAGGCCGGAGTCACGGCCACGCATATCGGTTACACTATCGTGTTACCCGCGACTAGACGCGGTTTTGTCTACGATTCCGCACACTGTCCGCTCGGCTTTACGCCTCGACCACCATACTTCAGTCCTTCGCTATCGCTCTTGACTTCCCTCCCTGCTTGCTAGCACGGCGCGGCCGGTCGGTGAAGTCTGGTGGTCGAGGCGCTATCGCTACGACGGACAGGTGCGGTAACAATACCTATAGGACACACAGGTACTTTGTCCGACACTGAACTGCACCCTGTTTCGACCGGACACCGGCTTTAGCCGGAGGGCCTAGGCACAGACCTAGGTATACGCCTATGTCCGACACGTTCTCGAAGGTCGAAGTGATCACCGGCGTCGCCCGCCGGCGGCGTTTTTCCACCGATCTGAAGCTCGCTGTGATCGCCGAGACAATGCAGCCCGGCATGTCGATCAGCTATGTTGCTCGCCGCCACGGGCTTTCGCCGAGCCTGGTGTTCCGTTGGAGGCGGCTGATGAGCGAAGGAGGGCGCGAAGCCGTCCGCGTCGATGATGAGGTCGTGCCGGCCGCCGAGCTGCGCCGGCTGGAAGAACGGGTGCGCGATCTCGAACGACTGCTCGGCCGCAAGACGATGGAGAACGAGATCCTCAAGGAGGCGCTCGACCTTGCTCGGGCAAAAAAAGCGATCTTGCTGTCGAGCTCTGTGCCGCCCGACGGTTCCCGATGAAGACGATTACCGACACGCTGGGCCTTGCCCGTTCCAACATCGCCGAACGCGTCAAGGGCGAGCGACCGAAACGTGGACCGCAGACCCGCGATGGCGACCTGGAACTGGCCGCCGATATCCGCCACCTGGTCGACACGCGACCGACCTACGGGTACCGGCGGATCGCCGCGCTCCTCAAGCGCAAGCGGCGAGCCGACGGTATGGCCCCGGTCAACGCCAAACGCGTCTATCGGCTGATGAAGCGGCATGGTCTGCTGCTGGCAAAGCATACCGGCCGACGACGCCCGCGCGAACACGACGGCCAGGTCGCCACCTTGCGCTCCAACATCCGTTGGTGCTCGGACGGCCTCGAGTTCACCTGCTGGAACGGTGAGGTCGTCCGCGTCGCCTTCGCCCTCGATTGCCACGACCGCGAGATTATCGGCTGGATCGCGACCACCGCCGGTATCTCCGGTGAGATGATCCGCGACATGATGGTTCACTGCGTCGAACAGCGCTTCGCCGCGATCCAAGCCTCGCACCCAGTGCAATGGCTCTCCGACAACGGCTCAATCTTCGCCGCCCACAAGACCATCGAGTTCGCCGGGGCGCTCAACCTGGTGCCATGCTTCACGCCGGTCGAAAGCCCGGAAAGCAATGGCATGGCCGAAGCGTTCGTCAAAACCTTCAAGCGCGACTACGTCCGCGTCAGCCCGATCCCGGATGCAGCTGCCGCCCTGGCTCTCGTCGATACCTGGATCGAGGACTACAACACCGTGCATCCGCATTCCCGGCTGGGCTATCGCTCACCCCGGGAGTACATCCTCTCTCAACCAGCCGCGTCTCCGGTTTAACGGGGTCAACTCCAGACACCAAATAGGCATCGTGCACAACCTATCGCTATTCGCCTACCCGATTGCATCACCAACGCCGCACCGTGCTACAATGCTCCCGCGCCATATGGCGCAGACTATTTGCTGAGGGATACGCGGCAAACCGTCTTGTTCGCAATTCGCCGCTCTCGGGCGGCGTTTTGCGTTATCCACTTTGCTTGCACAAATACCTATCGGGTATATACTTTTGGTATACCAAACTAACAAGACGGTATGACAACAAGGCATAAGTTTGAAGCGCAGATGGCTCCCGAGGATGGCGTCATCTATTACGAAATGTGCTCATGCGGTGATTGCGATGCCACACTCGCGATCCTTGACGGTTTCCAAGTCGTGTTCACTCAAAACAACGGCGACATTCAGCATCACATTGGCGTGCGCGAGACTGAGAACGAAGCACTCGAATTGCTCGCACGGTTTCGCAGCAAGTTTGTATCTGCCCACTCAACAACGGAGGTATGACCAAAGTCGAGGCGATCAAGCGCGTAATGCAGGAACAGGGCGACACAGCGACCCTTCAAGACATCTACCGCAAAGCGGGCCGCTACTACAAAGGCGTAAAAGCGGCTGAGGACTGGCAGGCCGGCTTGCGCGGCGTACTCTACCGGGAGATACGCAACGGCAAAACGTTCAAGAAGATCGGAGAAGCTACTTACTCACTTATCTAGGCTTATGGCGGACAGAAAATATCATAGGGACGACTGCCCATGTCACCTGTGTAATCTATGGGCCTGCCTCGAATGCGGCGAAGAAAAAGAAGACCTTGAAGCCATGTACTGTGATAACTGTTGGGATACGGTGCCTGCTCTTCATTAATCCACCCACCAAAGGCCGCTACCACGCGGCCTTTGCCATTTAACGCGTTACAATACCAGCGGAGTACCTTCGGCCGGTGGCGGGCATTTGCTGCTCGGCGCGGCCTCTACTCGCGCCGGCCATGCTTGTATTAGGCACAAACAAAACTCCCCTCCTCGACCATTTACCCAAACGATATCTGCTCATTGACGACGGGACTTTAAGCGACACCCTCACCTTTCCCGAGAACTGGCGTGTTAATTATTTTGACCCGAGCAAACATACCCTCAACCCGCTCCATCGCCTCACCTACGAGAAGGCTGAGGCGTTTGTCTCACTCATCGACGCCGCTTTCCCCGGCGGAGAGAACACCCTCACAAAACAAAACTCCGCCATCGCGCTCCTTGAGGCGCTCCTCGAAAAGCCGCGCACCATCGACCGCCTTGTCTTCAATGAAAAAGATCCTGACCAAAAGGCTGCCGCGCAGAAAATCAAGCGCATCGTCCTCTCGCCTACCCTAAGACATGTCCTCACCAACCCCACCAATTTCACGATGACGGGGATCGTCTTAGCTAGGCTCACCGGCTCGCGCTTTGACCGCTTTATCCTCGGAAATCTCCTGGCCTCACGCTACCGAGGCACGGTTGTCATTCCCACTTTCGGCTTTTATGCGAATAAGTCGCACTCACAACTTATCGAGGAAGGGAGGCTTATCGCGGGCTTGAACACCCTTTCAGAGCTTGACCGCCTGCCCGAGCTGCGGAATCTCTTATTACTGGGCGAAAAGATAGGGAGCCATACAACCTACGACGACGCCTGTACCATCGCCGACTACACGAGTGTCCCGCGCCACACGAACGGATATACGGACTTTATTGACGGGTGCATGAGATGAGCGACGATAATTTTACGGCTTGGGTTGCACTCGGTTTCTTTATTCTTCTTTTTTTGGTTGTTGCTTGGTTTCACAACGCGTTTCAAGGGGCATTGTCTCTCGTAATGCTAGGTGGCTTAATCTGGGCGACCATCAGAACAGCTATGTACTTTGACCGTAAACATGGAGTACGCGCATCTCTTTATACAGCCGACCCGATACAAATGTCGGCTGAGGAGATAGATGCAGTATTTGATGAGGCCGTGGCTCTCGCAAAATCTAACCTACCGCACTTGAAAGGCTATCTGGCACTGCTGCGTTCAATCGTGAAAAAGTGGCCACCTACGCAAGATATGCGCGAACGGATGCGTACCTTCATATTTAGCAATACCAGCACAATCGTCCATCACTTTCCCAAACCTGACCTTTCTTCTCCGCTTCAAAGCCTTGTACGACCCGGCGACATTCTCAACGGCGAGCTTATACCCTACGAGCCGCAGCAATTCGTCAACGGCGTTTTGCAGATACCAGTTCCACCTCCGCCGGGGCAACCCACTAGTCAGTTTGTATTAGGCTTTTTGGGTAAGCACGAAGCGATTATGCTCCAAATGCGTCATGAGATAGATAAGCTATTTAACATGACCGCCCCCATTCCCTACACCGACGCGAAGCGTTTTGAGCATGCGGTTATTCTTGGCTCACCGGGCTCGGGTAAAACGACGCTCCTTTCTCACCTACTTCTCTTTGATCTGCATCGGGACGACTCTCCCGGCATAATCCTCATTGACCCAAAACGCACGGTGATACGCAAGCTCTCTCGGCTGGCGCTTTTTAATCAGAAGCTAAAAGACCGGCTCATCGTTATATCGCCTAAAGATCACCCAGCAATAAACATCTTTGACACAACCAACCGTTCCAGCAACGTGGGAGCTATCCAAAGCATTGAGTACCTATGTGGGATGCTCGGCCAAGATATGACCGGCAAGCAAGCGGGCTTTTATCGGAATATCGGCAACCTCCTCCTCCACTTTAAAGACGGTTTGGGGCACCACGCCACCCTCCTTGACCTTATAGAGCTGACGGCTCGTAAGTTTCCTACGAAGTATGAGCCGGTGGTCAAAACCCTCCCACCCATTCAACGACGGTTCTTTGAGAGTGGCGATTTTGAGAGCCCTGATTATCGGGATACAAAAGACCAGATCCGCACTCGGCTTAATGCTCTTTTAGGCTCCGAGGGAATGAGTAACCTCTTTACCGCTCAAGACAATGCCATCAATGTCTTCGAAGAGTTGAACAAAGGTTCCATCATCCTTGTGGATACAGGAGAAGGCGACCCACTCGACCGCCGAGAGAGCGCTTCCTTTGGCTGCATCTTCATGGCCGAGATTGTGCGTGCGATCTTACAACGTACCCCTCTAGAGGATAAGGGACGCCCAGCGTTTGTGTATGTTGACGAAGCGGCGACCTTCTTTGTAGGAGCCGAAGTCCTCCAAGACTTCCTCACCTCCGGGCGGCAGAACAAGATCGGGGGGATATTTGCGTTCCATGATCTCAAACAAGCCGGAGAGGGGTTACGCGCCACCATCACCACCATGACCTCAACGAAGATCCTCTCCAAATATGCCGTAGATGATATTGCAGGCTTGGGCAGGCACATGAACCTTACCGTGGAGGAGATGCAGGCTATGCCCGACTACCATTGGGCGTGCGCCATCCGAGGGGTAGCTGATAAGGCGGTGACGATCACCTGCGCGTCGGACGAACTCGATAAAGAGCCCGTGATGAGCGAGCCGGATTACCAAGCCTTTCTCCGCAAGAACCGGGAGAAAGTGGGTGGTGGCCAGCAACAGCAGGGGCAGCAGCAGACCAACCCGCATCCGCAACCGGCAGCCTCACCACCACCCAGCGAGCCCAAAGACCCACCGCCTAAATGGACAGAGCAGGATGAGCTTGCCCTAGCAGACGCTCTCCACCAGCTCGCCATCGCCATGAGACGCAAAGACGCTAAGCGTGTGAGCGAGCTTCAGCAGATCATCGCCGAGGCCATGATCCGCAAACAGGCGAGCCAAGAGCATTACAAAGAGGAAGAAGCATTCCGGCTATGATAGAATTGCAATACACCCATGTATTACACTCTAAACACTGCGAACACTGCGCATAAGCTAGCCGGTGAAAAATCCACGAGGAATATTACCCTCAATGTATGCAGCTAAGAAAACGCTACGGGGCGCCTGTACCGCGTGAACGCCTTGACCTCCAAGAGCGGGACTATCTCATCCTTGAGCTATTGAACCGGCACGGCCCACTCCCAACGAATTATCTTTTTGCGCTCACCCGGCACCTCGGCGCGCACGAAACCCACCTCCGGGATCGGCTTGCCATGTTGCGTCATGGCTTTGTGACGCCTGACGGTGAACACGTTACGTATCTCTATCTCCCCGCATGGCAGGGTAAGAACAACTATCGCAAGCTCATATACGACGTGACACCTCATGGCCTGACGGCCTTAGAGCGTAAGAATATCCGCCCTATCAAACGCCGCAGTGAACACGCCCTCCATCGTTTTATGGGCTCGACCGTATCTGCCTCCGTTGCCACGTATATCCAGCAGGCCCGGAGGCTCGACTTCTTTGACCAAAATGACATCCTTGCCCACCCGAAAATCCATGACGAGCGAAGGATCGAGGACTACCCCTTCTCAATCCCTCTAGGGAAATCCCGTATTGATCCTGACGACTTTTTTGCCATTCAAGACCCGCTAGATATGCGGAAGGATTTGACCGTCTATGCCGTGGAGTACGATCGCAACAAAGAGACATTAGCCGATGATAAAGCACGTAACTCGGTAGGCGGGAAGATGGTGAAGTACGACGAGGCCATCGCTACTGATGCTTTTGAGAAGCACCTCGGCATCCGCAACCGCACTGTCCATGTGCTATTCATCACCAACAACGAACGCCACAAACTAAATATGCAAAAGTGGTGCAAGGCGAACGTCAAACACCACAACCGTTTTAGATTTGCATCAGTCAAAGGCTTCCATACCGACTACTGGGAGATACCTGGCTTGATGCTGGTGAAAGTTGAGGACTGTGAAGGGACCACAGTGGAGCTATAAGCGAAAACGCCCGTTACCGGGCGTCGTCTTCGCGTGGTGGGAACAAGGCCAAAGAGCCGTCCCAATCATTACCAACCGGCAGCGTATTGAGGCGCACTGAGATCGCGCCATCCTTAGCGTGCCACGCTACACCGAGCTGTAGCCAGCGCTCGCCGACCTTTGCTCGGACGTTAAAATCTGGTCTCTCACCTGCCATCTTGACCTCCCAAAGGACTGCAAAGCTAATGGTATCATGGGGTTAGACCAACCAGCGGGAGCGTATCCCCATGACCGACTTCAAGCAGCTGCGTGAGCAAGTGCCTATCCTCAAAGTGGCCCGGTGGCTCGGTATCGACGTGAAAGGCAACGGGGCGACCCTGCGCGGTGCATGTCCTTTTTGCGAAGACCCGCGCACCTTCACCATCACCCCTCACAAAGGGCTCTGGGGCTGCTTTAAGTGCGGCAAGAAGGGCAGCATCCTCGATCTCGTGATGCACGTGAAAGACCTCAAGCTGGCCGAGGCCGGCAAGCTCATTGAGGACACCTTCTTGGGACCAGTACAGTCCCACAAAAAGGATCAGTACAGTCCCAGGGGAACGGATGACGAACGCCTCGCCAAAGTCCGCGAACGTCTCGACCCTGAGCACCCTGGAGTGGATGCCGTCGGGTTTGATACCGACTTTGCCCGAGAGCATGGGATTGGTTTCAGTTCGAGCGGCGCGGGCAAGGGCTACGTCCTCATCCCCTTCAGGGACAAGCGTGGCACCCTTCTCGGCTATATCGGGACGCAAGAGGAGCTATGGCTGCCGCGTGAGTTCAAACCTGTGGATACGAAAGTCGTGCCCCTCAAACGCGCGTGATAGAATAATTAAACCGAGAGCTGAGCACATTACGAGAGGCCCCAAAATGCGCGGGCCTCTCTTTATTTATCCCCCATTGCGCCGAGATCACACTTTTTGTTGTATGAGGTAATTAAGAGCGGAATCCTTTTACAGGAATACCGCCATGGCACGAGCACTCTGTCTTTGCCCTAGGGTGGGCGGGATGGAGCAGTTGTGCAAGGGAGAACGCCGATACCGAGAACGCATCCAACTCTGCGTCGTTCACGCACATATTGCACGAAGCCGGGTATTCGGTGCAACCCAGAGATGTTTAGTTGCGGAGATTTTTCAAGTTTGAGCGGACGCTACGTTACGCCCGCGTTCGGATTTGATCGCAGCGGCTTATTGAAGGTAGCAAGACGCGAATGGCCGCTTAATCGGTAAGGCGAACCGGACTTCCGGCAGCGGATCAGTTTCCGCAGTAGCGATCCACATCACCGTTACTGGGCCTCCTACTCCGAAACGGTCGAGAGCAAGGGCCAGCTTCACGCATTCGGCCCGCACGAGCGACACGGAGATCGCTTCGCGGCTATCTGGGTCGATGTTGGCATAGGCCGTCTCGACGAGTAGATCACCGAGCGCCTCCGTAAGACGGGCGGTGTGTGGGGGGCTCAGCAACTTATCTTCCGTCAGGCGGCGGGCGCATTGCTGTAAGGCGTTTACGCCTCCTACATTGTCGCCGGCACACGCATTCCGCACCCCCGGCTCTACCCGAACCTCGCCGCCGTCGGCGTCGAGTTACCTATGAAGGTCGCCGCAGCTTTCGCTGGGCAGCAAGCCACAGAAACCCTTGCGATAGCGGGATCGGTGGTATTCTCGCTTTAGGCACCTCTTGCGAGCGCCGCCATGTCGCGTCTGTTCATCAGCCATTCGAGTGCGAACAACACCGAGGCGGTAGCGATTCGCGATTGGCTGGCCCGCGAGGGTTGGGACGAGGTGTTCCTCGATCTCGACCCGGCGCGCGGTATTGCAGCCGGAGAACGTTGGGAACGGGCGCTCAACGAAGCGGCGTCGCGCTGCGAGGCCGTCGTGTTCCTGATCTCCCGTGCCTGGCTCGATTCGCGCTGGTGCCTGAAGGAATTCAACCTCGCCCACCGGCTCAACAAGCGCCTGTTCGGCGTGCTGGTCGAGACCATCCCGCTTGCTGACTTGCCGGAGGATTTGAGTGGCACCTGGCAGGTTGTTGATCTCGCCTCCGGGCATGACCATGAGATGTTCCGCGTCGCGCTGCCACGCACGCAAGAGGAGTCACATGTCACCTTCTCACGCGAGGGCCTGGCGCGGCTGCGCGGCGGCCTCGCCCGAGCGGGGCTTGAGCCTCGCTTCTTCGACTGGCCTCCAAAGGACGACCCCGAGCGGCCGCCCTATCGCGGTCTGAAGCCGCTGGAGGCCGAGGACGCCGGCATCTTCTTCGGCCGTGATGCACCGATCGTCGAGGCGCTCGACCGGATGCGCGGACTGCGCGAGGCGGCAGCGCCGCGCCTCCTGGTGATCCTTGGAGCCTCGGGGTCGGGCAAGTCATCATTTCTGCGCGCCGGGATCTTGCCGCGGCTGGCGCGCGATGACCGCAACTTCCTCCCATTGCCGGCGATTCGCCCGGAACACGCGGCCTTGACCGGCGACGCGGGGCTGGTCCCGGCGCTCGAGGCAGCGCTCGCCGCGCATGGATTGGCATTCCGGCGCGCCGATATCCGGAAGGCAGTGGCCGGCGGCGCCGAGACCACGCGCCCGCTATTACAGCAGATCGCCGACAAGGCTTTTGCTCGCACTTTGGCCGAGGAGAGGGCGGCCCCGCAACCGACGATCGTCATTGCGATCGACCAGGCCGAGGAGCTGTTTACCGCCGACGGACTCAGCGAAGGCGAGGCGCTGCTGGCGCTATTGCGCGACCTAGCCGCCGAGGACCGGCCAGGGATCATCGTGCTGTTTACGATCCGCTCGGACTCTTACGACCGACTGGAGACGGCAAAACCCTTGGAGGGACTGCGGCAGCAGACCCTGCCGCTGTTGCCGATGCCGCGCGGTGCTTATCAGACCGTCATCGAAGGTCCAGCGGCGCGGCTCGCCACCACCGATCGGCGGCTGCGCATCGAGCCGCGCCTGACCCAACGGCTGTTGGAAGACATCGAGAAGGGCGGCGGCAGTGACGCCCTACCCTTGCTCGCCTTCACCCTGGAGCAGCTCTACCGCGACTATGGCGGCCAGGGCGCCTTGACCTCCGACGACTACGAGGCGTTCGGCGGGATCGGAGGGGCGATCGAGGCGGCGGTCGAACGGGCGTTGAAGGCAGCCGATAGTGACCCGCGCATTCCGCGCGAACGCGAAGCGCGCCTCCTGCTGTTGCGACGCGGACTTATTCCGTGGTTAGCCGGCATTGACCCGGAGACCGGCAGCCCGCGCCGGCGCATCGCCCGGCTCGCGGACGTGCCGCCGGAAGCCGCGTCGCTAATTGGGCTGCTGGTCGAGCAGCGGCTGCTCTCGACCGACGCCGTGACAACACCAGACGGTGCCCGCGAGACGACGATAGAGCCAGCGCATGAGGCGTTGTTGCGGCAATGGGGCTTGCTGCGCGGCTGGCTCGAAGAGGACTTGGGCGCGTTGACCACGCTCGAAGCGGTCAAGCGCGCGGCGCGCGATTGGGCCGCCAACGCGAAGGCGGCAGACTGGCTAAATCATGCAGGCGGACGGCTTGAAGACGCTGAGCAGGTTGCCGCCCGCCTCGACTTCGCCGCTGATCTGTCGGAAGAAGCGCGAGACTACCTCGCTGCCTGTCGAGCGCGTGGGGAAGCCGAACGTCGGGACAAGGAAGAAGCGCTGGCGCGAGAAGCAGCCCGGCTATCTGAGATCGCGGCGGCGCAAGCGCGTACAGGGCGGTTTCAACGAGGGGTAAGGTGGGCGCTGGCGGTCATAGCTGCGGTGGTCGGGATTGGGATCGGGGCGGTGGGCTGGCAGCAGTATCGCCTCGCTGCCGGACAGCGTGCCCTGGATGAGAGGCAGGTCAACCTGCTCGCCGAACTTGCTTCCGGCGAACGGTTGGGTGGAAACGCAGATGCCGGCCTCAGGCTGGCTGTTCACGGCGCAATTCTCGGCCAGCGACTAGATCGAAACGGGGCTCGTCGCGCACCGCTGGCAGCCGCTGAGCTGGCCGTTGCCGTTTGGCAATCGCGCTGGCGTCTCCTTTTGAGTGGACATCAAGACCAAGTGAGCTCTGCGACGTTCAGCCCCGATGGGACCCGTATCGTCACGGCGTCATGGGACAAGACGGCGCGGATCTGGGACGCGGCGACAGGTCAGCAGCTCGCGGTGCTGCGCGGGCACGAGGGTTACCTAAGCTCCGCCGCCTTCAGCCCCGATGGGACCCGCATCGTCACGGCGTCATGGGACGAGACAGCGCGGATCTGGGACGCCGCAACAGGAAAGCAGATCGTAGTTCTGGGCGGACAAGAGGGGCTTGTATGGTCGGCAGCCTTCAGTCCCGACGGTTCGCGCATTGTCACGGCGTCAGCTGACGTGCAGCACAAGACGGCAAGTATCTGGGACGCCGCGACAGGAAAGCAGATCGCGGTGCTTCGTGGGCACGAAGACCAAGTGAACTCCGCAGCATTTAGCCCCGACGGGACACGTATCGTTACGGCTTCGAGTGACCGGACGGTGCGAATCTGGGATGCTGCGACAGGGCATCAGATCGCGGTGCTCCGCGGGCACGAGGGCGCTGTATGGCGAGCAGTCTTCAGTCCCGACGGATCGCGTATCGTCATGGCGCCAGACGATGAAACGGCGCGTATCTGGGATGTGATGACAGCAAAGGAGATCGCGGTGCTGCGCGGGAAAGAGGGCACTGTGACCTTCGCGGCGTTCAGCGCTGACGGATCTCACATCGTCACGGCGGCACGCGATAAAACGGCGCGGATTTGGGATGCCGCGACAGGAAAGCAGATCGCGGTGCTGCGCGGGCACGGGGGTGATGTGTCGTCCGCCGTCTTCAATCCGGACGGAACACGCATTGTCACATCCTCATCGGACAAGACGGTGCGGATCTGGGACGTCGAGATGGCTAAGGAAATCGCGGCGCTACGCGGTCACCAGGACGCAGTGAACTCAGCTGCGTTCAGCTCCGATGGGACCCGTATCGTCACAGCGTCTGGGGACAAGACGGCACGGATCTGGGACGCCGCGACAGGTCAGCAGATCGCGCTGCTACGTGGGCACGAGGACCGCGTTAGCTCCGCCGCCTTTAGCCCTGACGGAACCCGTGTCGTCACGGCGTCACGGGACGCGACAGCGCGGATCTGGATCACAGCGACAGGAAAGCAGATCGCAGTTCTGGGCGGACAAGATAGCCATGTGCTTTCCGCCGCCTTCAGCCCCGATGGATTGCGTATCGTCACGGGATCGGACGCTAAAACGGCGCGGATTTGGGATGCCGCGACAGCGAAGGAAATCGCAGTGCTGCGCGGGCACGAGGGCCGCGTAAGCTTCGCCGCCTTCAGTCCGGACGGAACACGCATCGTCACGGCATCAGACGATAAAACGGCGCGGATTTGGGACACCGCGACAACGAAGGAGATCGCAGTGCTGCGCGGGCACGAGGGCTCTGTATGGTGGGCGGCCTTCAGCCCCGACGGATTGCGTATCGTCACAGCGTCGGATGACAATACTGCGCGGATATGGGATGCCGCGACAGCAAAGGAGATCGTCGCGCTGCGCGGGCAAGAGAGTCTCGTTGTGATTTCGGCAGCCTTCAGCGCCGATGGATCGCGCATTGTCACGGCGTCAGACGATAAAACGGCGCGGATCTGGGATGCTACAACTGGGAGGGAGATTGCGGTACTGCGCGGGCACGAGGACGCTGTAAATCGGGCAGCCTTCAGCCCCGACGGATTGCGAATCGTCACGGCATCAGACGATAAAACGGCGCGGATCTGGGACGTACACTTCGCGACGATGGCGACGAAGGGCCTAATCACCGAAGCTTGCACGCGACGACTTCTCGGGCTGACAAAGCTGACCCGTGACGAGATGCGCCTCGCCGGCTATCCCGACACAGTGCCCCTGATCGAGGTCTGCGTCGGCGTCGAGTAGAGGATAAAGCTCAAGGGTGTTGTCGGTCGAGCTGCTGCTCGTGTTGAGCTAATCGGAACGACCTCAACTTATGGCTGCGGACGGCCGGGTTGGCTCCCTGGGGGGGTTGCCAACCGCCCCTCTTTACATCTTTGCACGCCACCGATCCACTTGTGCTTCGCTGTGCTACGGCCGTGACCTTGGCGTCGTTTGTGCTCATCGGGATCAGTCTCTTCCGTAAGAAATAAGCGCCATAACACACACTGCACACGGCCCGCTTCGGCGGGGCTTGCTTTTGTCTGGAGCCGGGAGTCCTATCAAAAAAATTGCATCTATTGAGCAGGGGGGGACAGATGCTGCGGTTTCTGCTCGCCGTGGTGATGGCGACCGTATCGGGGGCTTTTCCCGCCTTCGCCCACCAGTTCTCCTCTCCCTCCTCCCTACGCTTGCCAAGTGACCCCCCGGAGGTGCAGGGGATCATCGAGCTCTTAGAGCAGCAGTACCCGCCCTCGCAGTTCTGCCGGCGGACCAAGGATAATTTTCTGATACTCAACGTCAGCGGTGTAGGTTGGGCCAAGATACCCGTCTGGGATAGCAGAGTTTGCACTACGCCTGGTTTCGACGACGCTTCATATGTGGTCATTCTAAAAAGAATGCCCTCCTCCGGATGGAGCATCGCCTGCCGGGAGCAGATGAGCGATCTACCGGATGCGGAATACTTTCGAACGCGCTGCGCGGGCATGCCACCCGAAGCGTATCGAACGATTTTCGGCGTGCATTTGCCAACCGATGGCGATCCCTCTGCATTAAAGACCGCAACCGAGATCGAGGCCTACTGCCAAAAGAAAGGAGACAGCGAGGCCCGAGGGGAGGACAGCCTGTATCCGGGGATAGAGAACACTACTTGGCGCTGCCAGCAGCAGCATGTCCTTGTCTGCTACTTAGGCGCGTCCGGTCGCGCTTGTTTGAAGATGGATACAAGCAAAACGCCTGACGAGCGAATTCGCACGTTTTGCCGTGAACGACCAAACGCCGACGTTGTGCCAATGGCGGCAATCGGCAACTCCGCCTCGATGTGGAAGTGCATGAGGACACAACCGGTTGTCACGGAGACCGCAGCACTAGACGGACAAAACTATTCGATTGAGGCGTGGCGTAAGATATCGGTCGCGGATTCACCGGATAAACAAGTGCGCGCATTTGTGGATGATCTGTACTCCCGGCCCGGCCGGAGCTTCCTTCTTGCAGGCGCTACGGATGTTTTTTCGGCATCACTGGTCAAGCTGATTGCTGAAAACCGCAGGCTCCTCAAAGGGGAGCTGGGGGTACTCGATTTCAACCCGCTTTGCCAATGTCAAGATCCCGCGGGATTAAAGGCAACAGTTCAAAGCGTAAAACTTACTGGAGTAGACTATGCCCTCGCCGACGTGGACCTCGAACTTCCCGGCGGTAGCCCGCGAAACAGGATCCAGCTTTCGCTCGAACGGGAGCAAGACCACTGGCGGATTCGCGACATTATGTCCCAAAAGATGCCTAGCTTACGCGAAGCACTGCTGAACGAGAACAAGGGGCGCACCCCGCAGACGCCGCAGGCTAATTCACCCCCGAATACGATTAACGGCCCTCCTAAAATTCCGGCGGGCGCAAAGTCGGTCGTTCAAGGGTATTGCAATCCCGGCAGCCCCTTTGATGGCCATAGCACTACTTTTGTTATAACGGTGCCGTCTATAGCAGACTTGCAATCGGCAGACGTTATCACGCTCCTTTTAAATGACGGGATGAAGGGAGCCATCGAGTACTGCCAGCACGATCCGAATACCATCCGCGATAGGCATCCAGATCCTATGAGCCGCTTTTCCGCGCATATTAATGCAGGCAATTTTTCAGATGTTGTCTCTGCTACCAAGGAGCTCCGTAGCGGATGGCAAGTTAACAACCGCGTCGCCCAAGTGATCCAGAAACAGCAACAGGAAGCGCAAGAGAAAGCGCAACGTGAGGCCACAGAAAGAGCGCGTCAGCAAGCTGCGAACGATATTAAGCGATCCTTCAATGACCAAGCTGAGAAACGGCGAGAGGAATTCATTGCTAAACTTGGGATACCCGTTACACATATCCTCCTTGAGGACCTCGAGGCTAACCCATTCGCTTACAAAGGGAAGGTGGTGGTCTACCAAGCAGAATTCCGCCGGATGAATACCGCGACTGAAGGGGCATTCTTTTTAGTTGGGTGCGCACATTCGGGCGCCTGCCAATGGCATGATTTCGGACGCAGATTGCAGGTAGTGATTAGGAATATCCCGGAGGGTCTCATGCGAAGACCCGGCCCGGTAATAGTGGCAGGAGAAATAGCTGAGAAAGGGCCATACGGTAGCTTCACCCCTACACCCAGCGAGATGGGTGCGCCGGCCGAAGTCCCCGTCCTGCTATTCAAAGACATTATCGGTTGCGCTCAAGAATACTGCAAAGACTTCTTTGGGCAGTGACTCCCGTGTGCTGAGAGTTTATCCCCACCCGCATACGGCGCCGCCGCCGGGCACAATAGCGGGATATGGCACTCCAACGATTGATGGTCCGGGTCTCACCAGCACAGAAGAAGGCCCTGCGTAAAGCGGCGCGAGAAGCAAAGGTATCGAAGAGTCAGGTCGTCCGTAGCCTCTTTTGGGGCGGTCTCGTATTTTTTGGCTCCTTGAAAACACCTATTTTGGCTGGAATGTAATCTCTCAAAGCGAAGCCGAGCGCGTTTGCGACATCGGCTCTATGGCATCGGGCAGCACCGCGCGGCCTTCATTAATGAATGCCGGCGAAAATCGTGGGGTGCCAGATGCGAGGCAGACTTTAGCGACACGCAGATTGACCAGCTTACCAATGAGTACGTGCGGGCCAGAGAAGAGGCCGAAGCAATCGAAACCCCCCAGGGAGCATACCCGTCCGGGCGCATGCATAAGTTGAGGCTTATCGGATTAGCTCAACACGACTAATGAGTGATTTATTGCAACGTCTTCAATGTAGAACAACCGACCCTGCCTGAGGGAAGTGGGCCGGCCAATTTGGTATGTGGTTGTTTCGATCTGCCGCGGCCAGCCGAGTTTGCCTACTGCGGCGGCTTAAGGCGGTTCGCGTATGACGCGCATCCCCCCTGTTTCCGCGCCACTCATAATGAGTTATACGATTATTTCGATCAACCGCCAGTTCAATCGAACAATAGTATGTATTCGTGATCGGAACCATACTCGTTGTCGTAGTGTTTATGGGAACTGTTCCAACATAACCGCTCGTGGATCCTGAAATAACGGGAACTATGGCCGTTTCGGTATTTTTTACTCCCCAGATATATAATGTGTCTCCCAACATCTCTCTTTTTTCATTGGGATATCCGATTTTAGCAATTGCGACATGGATGTCTTGGCCGAGAAGGTAGGTAAGGCCTGAATTCATATTTTGGGCAACACAACTACATAACAATCCTAGAAGGGATAACACCAGTAACTTCTTCATTTAAATAATTCTCCGTGCCTTCCCCCTTAAGGGGCCATTTTATTCGCCCTTTAACAAGAATTTTTACTCACAGGGTATCGTCAGACCCCAGCATTCACACGAACGCTTAGCTAATGGTGAGCCGACAACCGTCAACGATTGCACTCAGAGGCACGGACCTTGCACTGACCCGTGGTGCGCTTCTGGCAGTTCTCAATCGCGGCCAATTCGGCAGCGGGGCGGTTATCTCGCGTCGCGCCACCCCACACCTTGTCGTCCGCCGTCAACGCAATCGCGCCACAGGTCTTGGTGCCGGTGCGAAAGACGACCTTGCATTTGTCGGTCTTGCAGCCTTTAAGCGCGGCCTCATCGGCACCTTGCGCCGTCTCCTGGTTCCAACTGTATCCGTACCTGTGCGCATCATCGTCGTAGGCAAAGGCTCCGTAGTTAGCGAGGGCCGGGAAGGTGCTGGCGACAAGAATGACGCCAATGAAGCTCACCAACCTGAATGGGTGATGCCAGACGACCACTCGTCTTGAGCGTTGACGCATGTCAGTACTATCTCCTACCCGACGAAGTGCTGCAAAATTGACGGTCAGTTATGTAGAATGAGAACGCATAAGTCGCGCGCAACTGAACGAAGCCCCTTCCAAAATAAAATAAAAAACTCCGAACCTTAGTTCGTCTAAAGTTTATCTGCGATCCCACCGTCCCCACCAGAGCCTTTATTGGTCACGGCGTTCTGAGGCTTGGTGGCAGCAGGGTCGGCAGTGGCGCCGCCGCGCGTGCCCTTATCGACGATATCGTTCGCAGCTTTGGCAGCTTTCGAAGGAGGGCCGTCCGCAAAGACAGGGAGTGCCGTCGATACGCAAAGGGAAAGGACCCCCACAAGTCCAACCAACCGTTTCCCCACTAAGGAGAGAGTTTGATCCATGAGGACACCTTTGAAATATGTCCGCCGATTTTGATGAACACGTACGTTGAGACGGACTGACAGATGTGTCGAGCTGACAGCCAAGAGTTGCGCCTGGCAAGCGTTTTCTTCCCCAACGAGATCCGAAATGGTCGAGAAGGTATCGCAATCCCCTATGGCAAACTGCGCCGATTGCGGCGCCGCGGCTTAGCGCCTAATCCACGGACAAGCTGGTTGATGACCACTAAGTGTTCCTTGCTCCGAATCTCACCGAGACTGTGTGCAAAAACGAGCAGCAACTGCAGGTGCGCGGGCACCCGCACCTCTTGTTCAAGGCCCTCAAAAAAGTAATTCGGCGATAGATCGAGCGCGCGTGCGAGATCATACAGCAGGCCGGCCGCCAAACGATTCCGGCCCTGTTCGTGCTTGTGGAGCTGCTGAGGATATATACCGACCGCTTCTGCGAGAGCGACCTGGCTCAAACGGAGCAGTTTGCGGCGCTCAAGGATGCGTTTTCCAACAAACCGATTGATGCGCTCCTCACTCACCCCGGTACCTAGCAGCTCGTGATCAAGGGACCGTCTCCAGCGCTTGAAGATGTCATCCTTCGGTCCCTTTCACTCCGCGAAGTGCAAGCAAGGGCAAAGTGGAGGGAACTCGAGACTCTGACGGCGTGCCCGGCATCACCGGCTGCTGCAGAGGCTGGTCATAACCTTGCAGTCCTCCTTGGGATTGTACTTTTGGCATTGCTTCAACGCGACGAGCTGCGCCTCACTAATCCTGGGCCGTACCGACCAACCGTATCCACCACAGCTCAAGATCGCGGCCACTGCGCCACATTCCCCGGGGCCCATATGAGCGACGACCTTGCACTTAGAACCATTGGTAGCGCACTCAGACAAGGCCCGCTGATCGGCGCCCGCTTGATCGGGAAAGTTCCAGCTGCGACCCCATCCGCATGATTGGTCGTCATAGGCGATAGCGCCATACTCGGCGAAGGCAGGTCTGACCACCCCGCCCAGGAAGATGACAATCAAGGCGGCAAAATACATTGGATTATTTCCCCCTCAAATCTCATGCTAGATCGTCTATAGCATGTCCATTTTGTAGTTTTCACGGGTCTTAAATGGCCGGAATCGTCGCAACCCCGGCAACTCAGCCTTTGCGGTCGTAAGCGGCTCTCCGTCATTGGAACTAGCTGGCGCAGAAGGATCAGTGAGTTCGATCCTGCTACCCCCTAAGCCTGGTTAGCTAAGCCCGTCATTTTTTTCGGCGGCTTTCTTCTGGATAGGGGGAACCCAACCATAAAAAAGGAAATGCCACCATGAAACGCCTAGTTCTAGCCGCAGCCGTCGCCACTATCAGCACTGCCGCGTTTGCAGCGCATGCATGTGACCTCCAGATGCAGTCTTGGCATCACCTTGGGAAAAATTGCCAGGCTCTTGTTGGTTACTACAATGGACAGCGAGTTGGGCAATTTCATACAACTTATGGGAACGACAAGGTCTACGCCGGCACCTGTGAAGGCTTTGTCGGTGTAGTAAAAGTTGATGGCAATGTAGTATATTTATCATCGTTTAATTCTTACCCAGCTCGTCAAATTACACTTAACAATAATTGTTTGGGAAGCCTATGACATAGTACGTGGCGAAGAAGCTCGCCGTCTTCTCCGGATTGTACCCGCGCCGATCATAGAGCTTGGTGGTGGTCGGGTCACGATGGCCGGCAAGTATGCTCCTTGGGTGCTGCACTGTGGGGCATAAACTGCCCTAGTCGTCGAATGATGCGAGCGTCAGTTGTGGGTCCGACAGCAGTCCATAAAAGTAGGTAGCATGCATCTGCCCTGAGACTTAAAAAGCGCACCCTAAGGGCTTCCCGACGCGAATGGGCGGAGGCGCGGCTATGTCACGCGTGTTGATAACAGGATCGTCGGATGGCATTGGTCTTCTCGCCGCCAAGCTGCTGATCGAACAAGGCCATCAGGTCGTCGTGCACGGACGAAACCACGATCGGAGCCGCGAAACTCTCGAAGCGGCGGCCGGCGCCGAGGGAGCCGTCACCGGGGACCTCTCCACCGTTGCGGGGGCAAAAACCGTTGCCGACGAGGCCAACAAACTCGGTCAATTCGATGCCATTATCCACAATGCGGGCATCGGATATAGGGAGCCGCGTCGATCAGAGAGCGAGCCCGGAGTTCCGAACATATTCGCGGTCAACGTACTCGCGCCCTACATTCTGACGGCACTGATCGTCAGACCAAAGCGCCTGATTTATGTCGCCTCAGGGATGCATCAGGGCATTAGACCTCGCATGGATGATCTGCTCTGGACCAAGCGAACCTGGAGCGGCGGCTCGGCATATGCCGAGAGTAAGCTGTGCGATGTCTTGCTCGCTTTTGCCGTGGCTCGGCGGTGGAAGACCGTCCTATCGAATGCGCTAGAACCAGGCTGGGTGCCGACGAAGATGGGCGGCCCTTCGGCCCCGGACGATCTTACGGAAGGGTCTATTACGCAGGCGTGGCTCGCCACGAGCGACGATGCCCCGGCGCAATCGACGGGCGGGTATTTTTATCACCAGCGCCCTCGTTCGCCGAACCCGATCACGAACGATATCGCCACTCAGGAGCAGCTACTCACTGAATGCCGCCGCGTCTCTGGCATCCCTTTTGATTGACGATTAATTGCAATAAGGGCCTGGCAAACCGTGCGCGAGCGAATCGTCACTAAAGCGGTCTTAGAGTATTGATTAATATAAGTTTTTATAACCGCGATCGAATGACTGCAGCAATTCCGGACAATTATGCTCACGCGAGAACCAGATTCTCAGCAGTAACAGCTCGCTACCCGAAGACCAACGGCGTAGCCGGCAATGCTCGATCCAGAATTGGCATTGCGTATCGACGAGTTTACCCGAACTCGCGGCAGGAAATATCAGCGCAAAGTCGAGGAGCGTCACGAGCGCGACCGCCAGCGCAGGCGGGATGCACGCAAGCGGCAGACGCCAGAGCAGCTGGCGAAAGAAGCCGTCCGCAAACAGGAAGGACGCAAGCGGCGAACGCCCGAGCAGCGCGAGCACGAGAAAAAGCGCGAGCAAGCGCGCCCAAGGAGGATCCGGGCGTTTATGGCGATAGACGGAGAAGGCGGCGGGACCGATGCTCTAGGCCGTCAGCACTACCTGCTGATGGTTGCGCAATGCCCGGTCACAGGGGAAAAGCATATCCGACATCGTGGCGGAAATCCCTTATCCACGATCGACTGCCTCGATTTTATCCTGTCGCTTCCCGCCAACTGCATTCTTGTCGCATACGGCCTTGGGTATGACGTCACCCAGGCAATACGAGGGCTACATGAGCAGGCGTTGCGCCGATTGCTTAAAGCGCCGCAGGGAAAATACGGGCCGCTATCTACGTACTGGGGCAACTACGCGATTACGTACCAGCAAGGGCAATATTTTCGCGTCGCGCGGCTAGACCCCAATACCAGGAAGCCGATTAGGGGCTCGTCCCGAACTGTGTACGAGACGCTGGGCTTTTTCCAATGCCCGTTCGTCAAGGCGATTAACAACTGGTCCATCGGCAGCGCCGAAGAGCGCGCCGTCATCGTAAAGAATAAAGCGCGCCGCGATGAGTTTTCCGAGCTGACCGAGGAGATCATTGGCTACTGCGAGCTGGAGTGCCGTCATCTTGCAACTCTGATGACGGAGTTTCGGGAAGTTTGTACGTCTCTCGGCATTTCGCCCGGACAATGGAGTGGCGCCGGCTGGCTGGCGGCGGCGCTCTTCAAGAAACACGGCATTCCGAAACGGCCGCTCAGGGCGAGCGAGATAGCTGCACTCGCAGAGGGGAAACCGACAAAGAATCCTCGCCCAAAAGCATCGCGCCGGCCCGAGCGCGATCCGGCATTCGAGTTAGCTGCAACTAACGCCTATTACGGCGGTCGTTTTGAAGTGTCTCGGATCGGATTAATCGCACACGCGGTGTACGAATACGACCTCAAGAGCGCCTATCCGGCGGCGATGCTCCATTTGCCGTGCCCTCATCATACCCGATGGGAACACCGGCCGCGTGCAAGGCACCTGCCTAAGGACGGGCTTTATCTGGCTAAGGTCAGCTTTTCTCATCCAGACGGCCCGTGGTGCGGCTTCCCCTTTCGGCATAACGGTGGCCTGTTTTGGCCGTTCCAGGGGACAGGGTGGTACTGGTCGCCCGAGATTGAGGCGGCAATAAAGCATCTTAATGCCAATGTCGTCGTGCACGACCTATGGATCGCGCGATGCGACTGCAATTGCCGACCTTTCGATTGGGTTCGCGATCTCTACGAGGAGCGGCGCCGGCTCGGCTCTAACACCCGTGGATCTGTTATAAAGCTCGCGCTCAATTCCTTGTACGGCAAGCTGGCGCAACGTAGCGGGCGCGGACCCTATCATGACGCGGTCGCGGCGGGGCTCATCACCGCTATCACCAGGGCGCGGCTCATAGAAGCAATCGGCCAAGATCCCGAGGCCATCGTGATGGTGGCGACCGATGCGGTGTACAGCATGCGACCGCTGAAGCTCGATATCGGCGAGGACTTAGGCCAATGGGAAGAGAACGTTTGGCCCGATCTCTTCATCGCGCAGCCGGGCGTCTATTGGTCGCCGACCAAACTTCAAGACTCTGTTAAATCGCGGGGGGCGCCGCGCTCGGTAGTTGGCCCAGCCGCGCCAAGGTTCCAAGATGCTTTTAATGACCTGCTTGACGTGATGCGGCGGCCTGGCGCTATGCCGCTTGTGCTCAAGGAGCGGCTTTTTCCGACGGTTCCCGTCACGGTACGCGTCTTTTACGCGCATCGCCTCGCGCTCGCTCGTCGCAAACCCTGGCTGGCAGGTAAATGGGAAGACGTTTCGCGCAATGAGAGCTTCGAATGGAGCTCAAAGCGCGACGCCATGCGCATCGCTCTCGGCGACGGCTTTATCGCGACCTACCCCATCGCGCTCACTTCCCCATTGGTGGAAAGCGAAGGCTACAAGCCGGCTAACTTCGATAGGCTCGTCGAGGTCGCAGCAACAGGAGACGGCAGCGTTGAACAAATCGACGAAAATGCGCTGCTAGAGGGGATGCCGGACCACATTCAATTTCTGCCGCAAGATGAATGAGCGGTCTGAGCACTGCGGGCTTGGAGGCCCTCGGCGTACCGCCTAGAGCAGAAGCGGCCACCTGCGTCTGGTGCGGGCGGCCGTTTACGCCACGACGTACCGGCGGGTCAGCACAAAGGTTCTGCTCGACCGGGCACCGCCAGGCGTTCTGGATCGCGGCGCGCCGCTGGACGATGCGTGCAATCGAGACGGGGCTCCTATCGGTGGATTGCCTAAAAGCGGCGTCAGGCCAGCGTGCACGCTGAGAGAGAGGTATCGCGCAAGCGGCCGCCATGGTGCACGGATAGCTGCCGCCGCTCTCCATGGCCCTGCCGCGGCAATAGCCGTTTGATAGTTTAGACATTTGTGCTTAACTACCATTGGTTGCTCATGCGCAATCATCGATTTGTATCGTCAGCGATTTATTCACTAAAATTTTTGCAGGGAACATTCGTCCAGATGCGGAGTCTAACTATCCGCAAGCTGATTGCGCAAAAGGGCTTTCTGGAACGGTTGCGCGCGATGGATTCGAGGGCCTGGAACCTAGTGACCAGGGAGTACCGCAACGGCATTCTCTATGCCTGCGTGCGGCGGGTGCGTAGCCAGGCCGATGCCGAGGACATCTGCTCTCAGGTCTTTATCCGGGCCATCCGGCAGATCGGCAGCTTCCGCGGCGACGCGTCGCTGAAGGCGTGGCTGCATACGATCGCCTACAACTTGTGCATGACGCACTTGTCCTCGGCCCGGCGCTTCCGGATGGCGACATTCGAACGGGTCGCAGCGGCGAATAGCACCAGGGAGTCACCGGCCGCCGAAGAGCCTTCGGCAGACCGCCTCATTGAGAGCGCGGAGCTGAAATCGGCGTTCGGCCGGGCCATGGCGGCGCTCGACCCGGATCTCGGTACCGCCTTTCATCTGCGCGAGATCGAGGAGCTGTCCTACGACGAGATCGCGCGGGTCACCGGGGCGCCGATCAACACGGTAAAAACCCGGATTTTTCGGGCGCGGATGCAATTGCGCCAATTGCTAGCGGAGCATCGCCCATGAGTTGTGAGGAATGGCGAGAGGACGTGTCAGCCTGGGTCGATGGCGAGCTTCAGCCGAAGCAGTGGATCGCGGTCGATGCGCACATCAAGTCATGCCGCGCCTGTTCGCGGCTAGTCCGTGAGTTCCGCACCTTGACCGTGGTGGCCCGCCGAGCGCCGACACCACGCGCGAGCTCACGCCTGACCGCCGCAGCAATGGCGCTCGTTCACGAACGCGGGCGGCGCGGGCGCAGTGGCTGGGGCTGGAATTGGAACTGGTGGCCGATGCGGCGGATGTTTTGGCCACAAGTCAGCCTGGCGGTATCGGGATTGGCGGTCGCTGCCTTATTTGGCCTGATCGTGGTTCGGGGCGGGATGGTGCCGTTTCCCTCAGATACCCATGCGGGGAGCTCCCAGAAGATGGCAATCGCTGCGGTGCCCAGTCCATCGGAATCGCAGGTGTCGCCGCCGAGTGCGCCGGTCGCCGCCGCGGTGCCTTCACCCTTACCCGACGCGCCATCTATCGCCGGCAGGCTGATCGTCGAGAATCCCGCGGTCGGAGTCGAGCGTCTGGCGACGCTGGCGCGCTCGCTCGGTGGCAGCGCCAACCCTGCCGGGGCGCCGTACCAATCGACCGTCTACGTGTCGATCCCGCGCAGCGCTCGCGACAAGTTTCAGGCCCGCTTGTCCGAGATCGGCAACTGGCAGACCTCGAGCGCGAAGATTGGCGATGGCTCGGTGATGGGTATCCAGATCGTCCAGAAACAATAACGGCCGGTCGAAAGCCATCGGCCTCAATATTTTTTGCCGTCGCCGGGAACAATCGTGAACCGGCCCTAGTCCGTAGTTGCAGAGGGGTGTTTTTCGCCGTAGAGGCGAACGGCGCTCAGCGCGTCACCAATGGTCCTCAATCTCAAAGTGTGACACGCCACCTCTATCTACGGTAGCATACCTCCGCGTGCAACCGGACGAATAGGTTTTAAGCGGATTTACCGATTTCGGGCGCTAGACTGCGTGCCGTTCGAACCAGGGGAGCAACCTAAGATGGCTACGACAGCGCGTATCATCATTCGCCATGTGAGCGGCTCGAAAGCAAACCGCATCGAACAATTCCCGATAGACGGGTATCCAGAGCTGTCCATCGGTCGAAACCCGTCATCGACGATTAGGTTCGACGCGGTCAACGATGACGAAGTCAGCCGACGGCACGCAGTCATCACGATCACGCCGGGCGAGCCTCCAGTGTTCAAGCTAACCGACGAGAAGAGCGCCAACGGGACCCTGCGCAACGGCAAAGCGATCAGTGGCGAATCCGAATTGATGCCCGGCGATGAGATCGAGCTCGGCGCCGGCGGCCCGAAATTCGTCTTTGATATGGACCCGCGCCCGCCTGGCTTTGTCGGCAGCACGCGCCTTTTGTCGGCGGGCGAGCAGCGGCGGACTCGCGTCCTTGGCGCCGCCGATGCGACTGAGGCGCAAAGGCTCGGTTCGGCTGGGGCCGGCGGCGCTGCTTTCGGCACGTCGGCGACGATGTTCGGTGGGCCAAGTCAGCGGCCGAGTATCGGTCGCACGACCGTGATGCGCCTGCTATCCGCCGAGCGCCAGTCGGTCGCAAGAAAGGCGATCTACGGGGTCGCGGGGCTGCTCTTCGTCATCGTAGCTGTAGGTGGCGCGCTTTACTACATCCACCAGAGATCGGACTCCATCCACCAGGCCGCGCTGGCACAGCAGAAAATCGATGAGGCCAACCGCTTGAAACAGCTCCAGGCCGATACCGAAAACAAAAACGCTGCCATCGCGCAGCAACTTCTAGCGCAACAGGCGGACATTGGCATGACGCCGGAGAAGGTTGCAGCGAGCTTCAGCGATGCGACTGTCAAGATCCTCTTCAAATGGCGGCTGTTCGACAAGGAAACCGGTCGACCGATCTTCCACAAGGCGCTCATGACGCCTGACGGTCATTGGCTGCCGGCTTACATCCTGACACCTGACGATAAGCTCGTGCGCTGGTTGACGCTGGAGGACGATCAGGGCCGCAACAAGCCGATCGGGTCCGAAGGCTGGGGCACTGGCTTCGTCGTCAAGTCCGACGGCTTTATCCTGACCAACAAGCACGTCGCCGCCCCATGGTCATCAAAATACGAGTTCGGCGATTACGAGCTGGGCAAGGCGATCGTGGTCACCCAGACCGTGGTTCGACCGCAGACACAGTCTCAGTGGAAAAAGGCGAGCGATGAATTCAGGACCCACTATATGAAATTCGACCAGACGCATGCGGGCCAATACTCGCAACAGTTGAACGACTGGATTCCAGAGGACTCGGCGCTCGTGTTCGACGACAGCCTTCCGATCCCGTTGGCGGCGGAAGGACGCCGATCCCTCGTTGGCCACAGCGAACGACTCGTTGTCCAGTTCCCCGGCGACAACTTGAGCCACTTCCGGGCCGACTTGGTGAATTCATCGGCGACGGTGGACACGGCGCTGGTCAAGATCGCTGCGCCGGCACCCCTGCACACGGTCAATCTCGCGGGCGCCGACGACAAAGTCTCGCCGGGCGAACACATCGTTGTTCTCGGTTACCCCGGTATCTCGCAGCGCGAGTATCGCGTCACCAACACGATCGCCGACGGGGCGGTTAGCGAGGAGAAGGAAGAAATCGCCAATACGACGGTAACCGACGGCGTGATCGCCAACGTTGGCAGCCCGCTCCGCCGAGACGGCGGCACAATCACCGGCGGTGAGATGGGCTACGTCTATCAGCTCAGCGATATCGCGACCGGCCCCGGGAATAGCGGCGGCCCTGTGTTCAACTCAAAGGGGAAGGTAATCGGCATCTTCTCCTTCGAGGTGCGCAGTGGTGCGCAGCGTGCGACCTTTGCCTGGCCGATTTCTTACGCATCCACGCTCTTGCAAATTCAGCATTGACCGCCCCGAGGATACGTAAGGAGTCGTTCGGTTCCAATGCTGTCATTGATGCGAAAAAGCGCGGAGGTGAAGTGGTTGGGGGTGCTGGGCGCTATGCTCAGCCACCCCGGCTGCGTCCGCGACCGCAATGAGGATCACGTCGTCTGGATGCTCTCCGACGACGGAGGCGGAACGCAGTTTCGGATGATGGCGTTGGTCGCTGACGGCATGGGCGGCCATGCCGCCGGCGACATCGCCAGCGCGATTGCCGCCGAGACAGTGTTGCGGTTCTACAACACGCTGCGGGGGTCACCGCCAGAGATCTTGCGC
>Ga0206956_1074_pt1 | contig 28771 bp, 28 predicted proteins | sample Alteio_BWOrgHeat_35_FD_153252 | JGI IMG/M metagenome (GOLD analysis project Ga0206956, IMG submission 153252) | Enriched cells from forest soil in Barre Woods Harvard Forest LTER site, Petersham, Massachusetts, United States -... | ecosystem: Environmental > Terrestrial > Soil > Temperate forest >...
GCCTCGTGGACGAGAACAAGTCACTGACAACGACACGCGAGCAGCTCCGCAGCAAGTTGGCCGAGACGGAAGACGAGAAACTGAAGATTCAGCACGATTTCGAGGAGCTGCGGACGACTACCGTGCGAGAGCGGGACGATCTCAAGTCGCAACTTGCCGCCCGAACGACCGAGCGCGATAGCTTGCAGGTTGAGTTCGAATCGATGCGCAAATCGCTGCACAACATCCTCAACCAGGCGGATGCGGTCAGCGCCGCGTTCTCACAACGTTCGGTGACGAATCTGGACCGCAATGCGCAGTAGTCACCGCGTGTTGACTGACCCGTGCGCGTGACATACTTCAGGCCCCGCAGGAGTCAATCGATTCGGTGGGGCTTTTTTTGCGCCCGTGATGATGGCTTGATGAGAAGCAAAATGATCATACTCATGGTAGGCGGTGCCCTCGGGACGTATTTGCGCTACGTGATCGGGCGCTGGTTCAACACGCAACCGTGGGGGCAGGTGTTTCCATTCGGCACGTTGTTCATCAACGTCTCGGGGTCGTTTGTGCTGGCGGCGGCGGCTATGATTATCTACGAGCGCTTGCCACCCGAGCATCAGGATTGGTACTTGCTGATCGGCACCGGCTTCTGCGGGGGCTACACGACATTTTCGACATTCGAATGGGAGACGTTTCAGCTTATCCGCAACGGTAGCTGGTGGTACGCGCTTGCGAACGTGGTGGGCAGCGTGCTGGCTGGATTTGTTGGCGTGATTCTGGGCGTCATGGCGGTGGGGCTGACATTCCCGAGAGAATAGGGAGCAGTGCCATGAAAATCGAAGAGGACGCCAAGCTCGTCACGATCTTCATTAACAGCACGGACCAATGGCACGGCCGGCCGCTTTACACGGCGATCGTGCAGGTGTGCGAGCAGCAGGGCATCGCGGGCGCCACGGTGACACGCTGCGTCGAAGGCTACGGCGCCCATAAGCGACTGCACACCGCACGGTTGCTCGAGCTTGCGGAGAACTTGCCGGTCCGCATCGAGATCATCGACTCCGCGGCTCGCATTCAAACGTTGCTGGCGGCACTGGGAGAAATGATCGGCGAGGGCCTGGTGACGGTGAGCGACGTCCACATCCTGCGCTTTTCACACTAGGTCCTAAAAAAACGGGGACAGGACCTTTGAATGAAAAAAATTAGAGGTCCTGTCCCCGTTTTTTTTGGGACTGACTATTCGCCAGTTGACCAAAGCTTGATCGATCGGTCGGCGCTGCCCGTAATCAAGGTCTTGCCATCAGGTGTGAGTCGGACCGCGGTGACGGCAGCCGTGTGGCGATCGAACGAGGCGCGCTCCTTGCCGGTGGCGGTGTCCCAAAGCTTGGCGGTCTTGTCGGCGCTGCCGGTGGCGAGCGTCTTGCCATCTTTGGAGAAGGCCACCGACAGAACGGCGTCGCTGTGGCCCTGGATCGAGCGGACCTCCTCGTGAGACGCCACGTTCCAGAGCTTGACCACGCGATCGGCACCGGCGCTGGCGAGCGTCTTGCCGTCGGAGGAGAAGGCTAGAGCGTTGATGTTGTCGGTGTGGCCTTTGAGCGTGGCGATTTCTTTGCCGTCGGCCACGTTCCAGAGAATGGTGGTGTGATCGTTTCCGGCGGAGGCGAGCGTTTTGCCGTCGGGCGCGAAGGCGAGTGCGTTCACCGGGTTGACGCCGTCTTGAAGGCTGCGCAGCTCGTCACCAGTTTTCGGATCCCAGAGCTTGATGATGCCGTTGGCGGCGGTGGTCGCAAGGTACTTGCCGTCCGAGCTGTAGGCAACGGCAAGGAGGCCAGCGGCTTGCCCCTTGATCGTCACAATTTGTTTGCCGTCGGCAACGTTCCAGATCGTTGCCGTCTTGTCCGCACTAACGGACGCCAGGGTCGCTCCATCGGGCGCGAAGGCTATCGCCGTCACGGGGTTGACGTTCGCCTGCAGGGTGCGAGTCGACTTCTTTGTGCCCAAGTCCCAGAGCAGGATGGTGTTGTCGGCGCTCGACGAGGCGAGCGTCTTGCCGTCGGCCGAGAGCGCGAGCGAGGTGATCTTGTCGCGATGGCCTTCGAGCGTGTCACTTTCTTTCTTGTCGTCGGCGCGGGCGACCGATGAGAACGCAATCGACATGGAAAGAGTAAGCGCAGCCAATTTCAGTTTGTTCACGGGCATGCCTCGTTGTCTCAGTGGTTCATTGTTCTTGCAACTCTTACAGTATGCATGATGACGTCACTGCCTAGCGAACTTGGCTATCGCATGCCGGCGGAGTGGGAGGCGCACGAGGCGACGTGGATTGCCTGGCCGCACCAGCACCGCGACTGGCCGGGGAAATTCAGCGCGATCCCGTGGGTATATGCGGAGATTGTGCGGCACCTGCTAGCCGGCGAACGGGTGCGGATCCTGGTCAACACGGAAGACGACAAGCGCAAGGCCATGCGTATCCTGAGCAAGGCTGGGACGCTGAGTGACTCGGTGGAATTTTATCCAGTTGCGACGGATCGCTGCTGGACACGGGACTTCGGGCCGATCTTCGTGTGCCGTGACCGCGACGTGGCGTTGACGCGATGGCAGTTCAATGCCTGGAGCAAGTACCCGAACTGGCACAGCGATCGCCGCGCGCCCGAGCACATCGGTAACGCGCTTGGACTGCCAATGTTCGAAGCTCACCGGGCGGACGGCAAGACGCCGGTGGTTCTGGAAGGCGGCAGCATCGACGTCAACGGGCAGGGCTCCTTGTTGACCACCGAGGAATGTCTGCTCAGCGAGGTGCAAGAGCGCAATCCGGGGATGAGCCGTGCGGACTATGAGCACATTTTCGCGCGCTATCTCGGCGTGCGAAAGGTCATCTGGCTCGGGCGTGGAATTGCGGGAGACGACACCCACGGTCACGTTGATGACCTGGCTCGCTTTGTGGGTCCACGGACGGTGGTCACGGTGATTGAAGATGATCCCGCCGATGAGAATCACCGGCCCCTGCAGGAGAACTTCGAACGGCTCCAGGGAGCGACTAACGAAGCGGGTGAGCGGCTAGACGTGGTAAAGCTACCGATGCCGCACCGGCTGGTGTTCGCCGGTCAGCGTCTTCCGGCCAGCTATGCGAACTTCTACATCGCCAATGACACGGTCCTCGTGCCGACGTTCAACGATCCGCGCGACCGCACGACTCTTGGCATCCTGGCTGAACTGTTCCCCGGACGGGAGGTCGTCGGCATCCACGCCGTGGATCTCGTGTGGGGTTTCGGCACGCTGCACTGCCTGACTCAGCAGCAACCGAGAAGTGGCTAGGAGGTCCTAAAAAACGGGGACAGGACTTTTGAATTTAGAAGTCCTGTCCCCGTTTTTTAGGACCTCTAAGCCGCAAGCGGCACGGGGATGGCAGCGCTGAGGGGCTTGAACGCCTTGACGATCAGCATGCGGCCGAGGAGGCGTTGCAGGAAGTTGAGGGGCAGGATGCGCCAGGCGATCGGGATCTCGCGGCGGCGGAGTTGTCGCTTGTAGACGCGGTGCTCGACGAATGGGGCAAACAACTTTCGCAGCCGCCGTGCGGATATCGGCGGCGCGGGGAAGTTGTAATGTTGCTGGCCTCGCCACCAGCGGCCCCAGGGCGCCAATACGCGCAGCCAGTAGCGCACGTCGTATTTCGCCGGGCACATCGCCAGCACCTTGCCGCCCGGCTTGAGGATGCGGTAAAGCTCCGCGACGGCTTTCACCGGGTTGACGACCGGCTCCAGCCAGCTACTCACGCACACAACGTCGATGCACGCATTGTCGACCGGTAGCTGTTCCACGGTGCCGTTCATGAAGCGAGCGCCGAGCCCGCGCAGCTCGAAGTTGCGGCGAACCAGCGCCAATCTGTTCGAGGATGGTGAGCAGGCCAGCACGTTGGCACCATGCCGGGCGTACTGGATCCAATCGGTGCCGAGCCCATTGCCGATGCCGAGCACCGTTTCGCTGGTGTGTTTCTTGAATTCGAGCAGGCGCGAGAGCCAGGCGCCGTGTCGAGTCAGCCGGCGGTGCTCGATATCGAGAAACCACTGGAGCGAAAAGGCTTCCGGGCCGTCACCGGAGCGTGGGCTGCGGGCATAGAAGTTGAGGCTTTCAGAAGCGAACAACTCATCCGCCAGGTCATCAGAAGTGGCTTGAGCCTGCAGGGCGTGCTCCAACGACGCTGGCGGAGCCATCGCTTCACTCCATCCTTCCCAGACGCTCAACTTTCCGGGATAGGACTGATCCATACCAGCTTACCTGCGTTCCGTCGCTTCGCGCGCTCCGTCCGTGAAGCATCGCCCTTAACCTTTGGTGTAATGTATTTCGGAAAGGCGGGTCAAGGGCATTTGGTCGGTAGTGAGTGGTGAGTAGTGAGTCGTGAGTGGTTGGGAGCCATCAGTGCCTGGTGGCAGATGAGTTGGACCCACCGCATAGCACACCCACTCTACCACTCACCACTCACCATTCACCACTCACCGCTCACCACTCCACCACCTAGAATTAGGTAGTGCAAGGGAGATCGCTCGATGGGTGCGATGCTGGACCGGCTGAAACTGATGTTTTCGTCGCGGCGCCGCCAGGCCGAGCTGCAGGCACACCTCGACCGCCTGCGGCACCGGTTGCCCGTGCCCATTTTCTGGCTCTTCGGCAAAACGCAGACCGGCAAGACCTCCGTGGTGAAGTTTCTTACAGGTGCCGAGGAAGCCGAGATCGGGCATGGCTTTCAACCGTGTACTCGCTTTTCGCGCCGATACCTTTTCCCCACGCCCGAAGCGCCGCTGTTGACATTCCTTGATACCCGCGGCCTCGACGAGCCGGACTACGACCCCTCCGAGGACATCGATCAATTCAACGAGGTAGCCCACGTAGTCGTCGTCACCGTCCGCGTGCTCGATCATGCGCAGGAAAACGTGCTGCGGCTTCTTCGCGAGATACGCCGCGCGCAGCCACGCCGGCCCATCGTGCTGTTGCTGACCTGCTTGCACGAAGCGTATCCCCAGCAGCAGCATCCCATGCCGTATCCATTCCCCAAGGACCTGGCGACGGCTCCGCTGCCCGAGGAGACTTCGAATCTATCGCCGCTGGAACGCAGCATGGTGGAGCAGCGGCGGCGTTTTGCTCCATTGGTCGACCGCATCATCCCCATCGACCTGACGCGACCCGAGGAGGGTTTCGCCGAACCCAACTACGGCGGCGAGGAGTTGAAAGCGGCTCTGCTGGAGTTGTTGCCCGAGGCCTTCGGGCAGACGCTCAAGACGCTCGGCGACGCCACGCGCGAGCTGCGCGACATCTACGCCCGCCATGCTTTGCCGCATATCCTGGCCTACAGCTCGCTGGCGGCGGCGACGGGGGCGATCCCGATTCCCTGGGTCGATCTGCTGATCCTGCCCGGCATCCAGACGCGCATGGTGCATCACCTGGCGCGCTACTACGGCCAACCACTAACCGCCGAGCGCTTCATCGAGATCGCCAGCACGCTTGGGCTGGGGATGCTGGTCCGCCAGGCGAGCCGCGAGGTCATGAAGTTCATTCCCTATGTCGGGTCGGTGGCGGGAGGAGTGCTCGCGGGTGCCTCGACCTTTGCCCTGGGAAAGGCGTTCTGTTTTTACTACAGTGCGGTCCACGAGGGCCATGTGCCGCGGCCGGAGGAGCTGAAGCGCTACTATCAGGAAGAGTTGCTCGCGGCGGAGCGGAAGTGGGTGGGTCAGTAATGAGTCGCTGGCGAATCTTCGTGGTGCTGGCGCTGGTCGTGTCGCCGGTGTTGGTGCTGGCGGTCGTAGGCTCCTACTTTCTGTGGGAGCGGGGTCTCAGCTTCTGGCTGTGGTGGCCGATGGCTGTGTGCCTGGGCCTGGGCTACGTGCTGGCCTGGCACTGGCACCGCAAGGAGCGACTCCTCAAACCCATCGACTTCCAACCGCCCTTGCACTGGACCGGGCGCGACAAGGAGGCCTGGAAGCTGGTCGAAGCACGCGCCAGGGCCGGCGCGCAGCTCAGTGCCGAGCAGATGACTTCCTTCGATCTCTACATCGACACGGCCAAGGAGATGAGCCTCGAGCTGGCGCGTTTCTATCATCCCAGCGCCCGCGACCCCGTGGCTCACTTGACGATTCCCGAGATGCTCGCCGTCATCGAGCTGGCGTCGCACGACATGGCGGAGCTGGTCGACGCCTACTTGCCCGGCGGCCACCTGCTCACCATCCGCGACTTCCGCCGGGCACGCGTGGCCACGGAGTGGTACCTCACCGCCAACAAGGTCTACTGGGCCGTGTCCGCTCTGCTGGCCCCCATCAACACCGGCATTCGCTACGTGGCGTCGCAGGCGGGCCTGTCGCGGCCATTGCAGGTGCTGCAGCAAAACTTGCTCGTGTGGTTCTACGTTGCGTACCTGCAGCGCATGGGCACGTACTTGATCGACCTCAACAGCGGACGGCTACGCGTCGGTGCTGACCGGTACCGCGAGATCTTGAAGAAGACCGGCAACCGCGCTGGCATGCCGGCGACCGAGGCACCAGTGGCACCCGAGGACAACGGCGAAGCCGAGCCGCCGGTGCCCCAGGTGCCCGTCGTTCAGGTCACGGTGCTGGGCCAGGTGAAGACCGGCAAGTCCAGCCTCATCAACGCCATGCTCGGCGAGCAGCTCGCGCGGACCGATGTGGTCCCGACGACCTCCGAGATCACGCGCTACGAGTTGAAGCATCCCGATCTTACAACGAAGCTACTGCTGCTCGACACGGTAGGCTATGCCAACACCGGCCCGCGTGAGGATCAGGTAAAGGCGACGCAACGGGCCGCACAGGACTCAGACTTGCTCCTGCTCGTGCTCCACGCACGCAACCCTGCCCGGCAGGCAGACGTCGACATGCTGCGCGCCCTCCAAAGCTGGTTTGACAGCCGTCCGGACCTGAAGCAGGTCCCCATCCTCGCCGTGGTGACGCACATCGATCTGCTATCTCCCGCCATGGAATGGAGCCCGCCCTACAACTGGCAGGAGCCGACAAGGCCCAAGGAGCAGCACATCCACGACGCCTTGGTCGCTGCCGTGGAGCAGCTCGGCGACCAGGTCGTCGGCATCATCCCCATATGTGCCGCGCCGGGAAAAGTGTACGGCGTGGAAGACTGGCTCCTGCCCGCCATCGCCAATCAGCTCGACGAAGCCCACGCCGTCAGTATGTTGCGCTGCCTGCGGGCAGAGATCGACGCCCGCAAAATTCGCCGTGTCTTCGAGCAAATGCTGTCAGCAGGCAAGGGCCTGGCGCGCGCAATCTGGGACTTGCGGCCGCGGTGATGCACGATTCGCGCACGAGCACTCCCTCACACCTCCCGGCCACGAGCGGCCAAGTGCCGAGTCTCAGAGGCCTTGCCTCGAAGGGGTTCTTATCGGAGCCGAGGGAAGAAATCGAGTTTTGGACAGCCTTAAGCCGAAGACCGGCCATGACACCGTGCCAGCACTTCACCTGGATGGCCCGTAAGGCGCCCCCAGACGTGTGAATATCCTCGACAAACCTCGGCGACACGTTGATCCCGCAGGGTTTGCCCCTGCGCTTGGAGCCCAGTCCGATGCCGCAAACCTGGCCCAGAGTGCGTGCAGGCCATTTCTCATCCTTTCTCAATCCTGACGCGCCAAGATCGCCAGCCCTGACCTCCCAGACACCCATTAGCGCAATCGCCCGCCTGCGTCACTTTCCTGCAATTTCCAGGAATCGCTATGACCCCGACGACACGGTCTTCGCAATTTGGCTGGACGGCGAAAACGTGTATGCGGAGGCATACAACGTAAGTAGAACGCCGTGAAGAATTGCGCGTGCGTCATTGAGGTCATGCTCTTCGCGGCCGTCACGGTTCGCGCCGACGAAGCCGCCAGCGTTCGTTTCGTCAAACAACTTGGCGGCACCACCGAGGACATGAAGCGAGTCGCACGAGGCACAGCTTCGGGCTCGATGGGAACATCTTGAGGGGACACCATCATGGCGGGGCAATCGAGTCGGGTACTGATCGTGGGCGCGGGGCCGGCCGGCATGGCGCTGGCCTACTTGCTGGCGCGGCGCGGCGTGGGCGTGACGGTGCTGGAGATGCACCAGGAGTTCGGCCGCGTCTTCCGCGGTGAGGGCCTGCAGCGCAGCGGCATCGACGCCTTCCGCCAGATGGGGCTGGGCGAACAGTTCGACCGCCTGCCACACAGTGAGCTGGCAACCATCGAGATGTACTCCGGTGGGCACTTGATCATCCGCACCGACGCCGCCCCGTTTCGGCCGGCGGCAGACGCGCGTGGTGCCGCAGCCTGCCGTGCTGCAAATGCTGGCCGACGAGGCCGGCAAGCACCCTTGCTTCCGCCTCGAGGTCGGCGTCACCGTGCGCGACTTCCTCCGCGAGAACGGCCGGGTGATCGGCGTCCGCGCCAGCGCCGCCGACGGACCACGCGAGTATCGGGCCGATCTGGTCGTGGGCGCCGACGGTCGCCACGCGGCCACCCGCAAGCATGGTGGGTTCTCCGAACTGTCCGGCTCACAAGAGGCCTACGACATCCTCTGGCTCAAGGTGTCCTGCCCCGACGCCTATCCCGACCGGACGACCTTTCTGATGGCGCGTGCGGCGAACCGCGCCGGCCTGGCCTTCCCCACGGCCGACGGTCAGCTCCAGGTCGGCCTGGTGATCCCCAAAGGCGGCTTCGCCGCCCTCCGCGCCCGCAGCGCCGAGGAATGGACCGAGGAGCTGATCGGCGCCTTTCCGGCCTACCTGGCCGACCACCTCCGCGCCCACCGCGATGTCGTGGCGGGCGCCACGCTGCTCAACGTGGTGTGCGGCCGGCTCACGGAGTGGACCGCCCCCGGACTGCTGTTGATCGGTGACGCCGCTCACCCCATGTCGCCGGTGGGCGGGCAAGGCGTCAACATCGCCCTGCGCGACGCCCTGGTGGCGGCCAACTACCTCTGCCCGGTACTGACCGCAGGCGCCGACCCGACCGCCATCGATGCCGCCACGCGACGGGTCCAGGACGAGCGCTGGCCGGAAATCGTCGCCGTGCAGCAGATGCAGCAGCACCAGGCGCGCATCCTGATCGCCCCCGACCGCTGGAGCAGCCGCTTGCTGAACCGGCTGCTGCCCTGGCTGGTGCGAACCGGCCTGCTGCAGTGGCTGCAGCGCAAGGAGTATCAGGTGCTCTCCGACGGCGCCGTACCGGTCCGGCTCGTGGTTTGATGCATCACGCCCCAATCATGCGCTCGCGCCGGATCTCCTCCTCAACCGCGCGCGTGCCTTCAGTGGGCGCAGCAAGTTCTGCATCGTGGGCGTAACAGGGGCCGGCGCGTGGAACAGACAAAAAACCAGCGTTCGGCAAGGAAAATCGGTGTCAGAGTGCGCCGTGCCAAGGTGCCGATCTTCAGTGGGTGCAACTCCCACCCGGCAACTGTCGTTCCAGCCGGTAGTCCCGGCGCGCCGGGAGAGCGGCGATGGAGGTAAGGATATCGCCGAAGCCTTCGATGCAAAGGGTCCCGGCGCGCCGGGATTCCACCGGGGTAATGGCGACGACATGTTTGTACAGGGAGATCGACGCAACACGGGAAACCCCAGCGGTGGCTTTACGGCCAACTGGACGCCCGCGAGGGACCGACCGGGCCGTGTGGGGTGGCGGACAGGCTCGTAGTACCGAAGGAGCCGGGTAATGCCGGTGGAGGAAAGGGGCCTGACTTCGGGTAAGCAATGGAAGTGACCAAGAGCCGGGGATTGACCGCAAGGTCTACCGACCCCACTAATGGTTCAGCGGTCGCGGAAGGAGCTGTATGGGCGGTGAAGGGCACGTCGTCGGGCGTGTCCGTGGGCCGACCTGTGAAACCCGTCGGAGAGCCGGATGCGGTAAATCCGCCTGTCCGGTTCGACGAGCGGGGAGTGGAAACGGAGCAGGGCAAGGATAATGAGGCACCGGCAACCGAAAGGGCCGGCACCCGCTAGGCCATGCCTAACCCACCGCGCCACTCCTCGACTCTACTCAATTTTCCAATGTCGTCGAAAAATGATCTGACACCGACTTGCTTTCACAGCTTCTGGGTCTGCCGCTCTTCGATACCGTGGGCGCTCTCGCGATCGCGCCGCAGGCGGTTGAGTTCGAAACCCTTGAGCCAGACCGCCAGGTGTACGTGTTGTCGGTCTTTGGCACGCCCTAGCGTGCAAAAGGAGCGCTGGATGGTTCGAGCCTAGCCCTTTACCACCAAGCAGTACTTTTCGTTTTTCTGTTCCTGACACTTTTGTTCTCCCTGAAGTACATCCACTGGAGGTAGCCGATCCAGATGACGATCTGTGCGAGCTGGTGGGCGTAGGGGTTGATTTCGAGGCCGCGGAGCTGAGTGGGCCGCACCATGGGGAAGCGGGCGAAACCGTGGTCGGCGGCGTAGGTCAGAACTTCCTTTTCCAGGCCGAGCAACAGGGTGATCGCGACGTACAGGAAGTTTCCGGAGCCGCACGCCGGGTCGAGGACGGTGACGTGGGCGAGGCGGTCGAGGGACTCTTCGAGGCAGCGCTCGAAGTCCTTGCGGGCCTTGGTGTCGCCGCGGCGCTTGCCTGCTTTCTTCGTCTCGGACTGCACCTTTTCCCAGAGGACATCCGCTTTCGTCCGGGTAGCCGCCCACTCGCGGCGGAGCGGTTCGAGCAGGACGGGGCGAAGCACGGTTTCGATGTCTTCGCGGCTGGTGAAGTGGGCGCCGATCTGGGCGCGCTTGCTGGGGTCCAGGGTGCGCTCGAACAGCGTGCCGAAGATGGTGGGCTCGACGCTGGACCAGTCGCAGAGGGCGGCGTCTTTCAGCTCGTTGATTTCGTCGCGGGTCAGGTCGACGGTGTCGCTGTCGGCGAAGAGTCCGCCGTTGAAATGCAGGATGTCTTCGGGGCCGTAGGGCTCGCCGCGGGCCATGGAGTCGAAGAGGCTCTTGAGGAGGCGGGACAGGCGGGCCGGCCGCCCTTGGCGTTGGCGACGGTGCTGGTAGGCGGCCTTCAGGTCCTTGTGCTTGCCCATGTACTCCCAGCCGAACTTGCCCTGCTGCCAGACGTCGGCGAAGCCCTTGCCTCCCTCGGTGGTCTCCACGCCTTTCTCGAACGTGTACCACTGGCCCTTGGGGTCGACCTCGGCCGGCTTGGGTAGGTTGAGCAGCTCGCAGAGATCGAGGAGGTGCTGCTGGCAGGCGCTCCGTTCGGAGAGGAGGGTGAGATAGCGCGACGGCGTGCGCCAGCGGACCTGCGTTGAGGCGGGGGGTGGTGCGAACGAACCTGGGCTCCACTCCGGCAAGCGGAGTGGGGGCCGCAAAGCGGCGCGTCTGGAGGGATCGCAGGGTGATCGGCGGGGTCGGAAAAAAGGGACGGGTTTCGATCATAATGGCTCGTTTGTCAACACAGGGGACTCCATCATGGACGCCGATAGCGCGACCGTCAGTGGTGCGGCGGACCTCCAGCCAGGCCAAGGCGGCGTTGAGTGAGCCGGTCGTGGCAAACCGCGCTTGTCATTGTGAGGAGGTGTGAATGGCGGGCGGACTGGCTGTGTGTGTGGGGCGCATGTAATGCGCGCATGTCATTTTGCTGATGAGGACAGTGGTATAAGTCGGGATACTGGTCCCTTGGTTCGGTTAAAAGTTGATGAGAGTTTTGGCTGGAAAAGCAGGTCCGACGGGAGTGTGAACGCGGGCGTCCGCTGATTGACTTTTGCCGAGAAATCATGGGTTTTGAGCGCTCTGAGCTCGCAAGAGGCCGCGCTGTACCCTTGGTGAACGCAGGGCGTGGTTCGGTGTAAGTTGTGGTGGCCACGCGACTCGCGACGGCAACGACCGTGAAAAGCGGCCCTGGTGACGGGGTGATTGGTGGGTTGTTGAAAGCAGCGTCGTAACATCAAGGGGTGCAATGGTTTGCAACGAGGAGGTGCGTTTTTGCGAATTTGTTTACCGCGCCAATGTGAACGCGGGTGGCGGTTGCAGCAGCGGTGAACCTTGCCTCCAACCCGGCAAGCGGGTTGGGGGGCGACCTCCTGAAGCGCATGCGATCTAGCCGACGAACTCGCTCACCCATCCGGCGAGCGGATGGGGGTCGTCTGTCTGTGATATAGTCGTTGCCGATGTGCCCCGAGCAACGAATGCAAAGACCGAGTGGCCCGGCTGCGCCGACCTAAACCCCCGAGTGATCCCCGTGACGTGGGCATAGCCGGGTGGGGAGTCGTGATTGTGGTCGATGGGTTCGGAAAATCGGCGCGAGTTTTCCAATGGCGCCAAAATTGGGTTGACCACACACAAGCCTTGGCGCCATTGGGAAGGCCATGTCGCAAGTCTTTGCAGCACAAGAGGTTCGGGCAGATTTCAATGGCGCCAAGCAGTTGGTCCATTTGGCGCCATTGGACCGGAGAACGGACGGGGGAGTTTCTGAAACGGGCCACCGTTGCCGGGCTTTGCCGGGTGGGGCGACCACGTCGCCATTGTGCAATTCTGGCAAAGCGGTCGGTCGCTGCAGCGCAACATCTTGTCGTCAAGGCAGTTAGGTCGTTTGACCACTTTGCCAAGGGGGGTGTGACAGTTGGCAAAGTGGTAGGGGTTGGCAAAGTGGTCGCAGGGTGTCCGATTGGCGGGCGGAGAGAGAGGGGCGCAATGCAAACCATTTCGGCAAGTTACAAACTTGCCGCCACATGTCATTTTTCCTGGGTGGCCGACAATAGGAGACTGGGTCCGCCAACGACGCGCTCCAGGGTGGCGCGGCGGCGCCCGTAGTCGGCGTTGGCTTCGTAGGAGCGCTCGAGGAGCATCACCTGGTTGCGCTGGGCTTCGATGAGACTCACGAAGGGAATCAGGCCCTTCTCGTAGGCGGAGCGGGCGGCGTCGATGTTGTCGCGGGCGGCGGGGAGGATGGTCTTTTCATAAAGCCGGACGATCTGCTCGCTCTCGGTGACCTGTTCGTAGGCTTCTTGCACCTCGAGGTTGACCTGGTCGATACGAGCCTCCAGCTCGGCGCGGCGTTTGGCGAGCTGTGATTGGGCCTCGGCAATGGCTCCTTCGCGACGTGCCTCGCGAACCGGCAAGTTGAGACGGACGCCGACCTGTGGCGCCAGGTCACGCATCGGGCCGTTGCCCATGATCGTGTCGTAAGCGGCCATCACTTCGAGGTCCGGCCGGCGCTCTTGACACGCCAAACGCAGCGCGGCTTGATCCGCGGCCAGGCGGTTGGACAGGGCTTGCAGGTCCGGGCGCTGGCTCAGGGCAAGCTCGCGCAATTGCGACGCGCCTGGCAACGGTGGACCAAGTGCCAGCCGCTCTGGGGGCGGCGGCAGAACATTATCGGGCGGAAGGTGCATGAGCGTGTTGAGGCGGGCGACGGCGACGTTCTTCATGCGTTCGAGCGTCAGTTCGTGCTCTTGCTGGCGACCGACCTCGACGTCGGCCTGCAGCATGTCCTGCTGCGGTACAAGCTTCCTTTCATATCTAGTCTTGGCTTGCTCGCGCAATTCCTTGAGCAGCTTCAAATTCTCCCGGTTCACGTTGATGGCTCGGTCGGCCAGGTAGTAGTCGTGGAAGGCAATCATGGCGCTCTCGACGAGTTGCAAGCGCATATCGTCGACGTCGTTGCCGGCGGCGGATGCGAGTGCCAACGCGGAGCGGCCACGAGTTTCGCGCTTGCCCGGCCACGGTAGCTTTTGCGAGACCTCCAGGCGATAGCCAAAGTCCACGTTGCTGGAGCCGATCGATGCCGGAGCGATCATGGCTCCAAACATGGGTTCGTCCAGGGACGTGACTTGCGGATAGCGTGCCTGTGCCGCTTCCCACGCCGCCGTCATCTCGGCGAGCGAAGGATTGCGGGCCAGGACCTGAGCGACGACAATGTCGAGCGCGAGTTCGCTCATCGCCGGCAAGGGAGTACAATCACGGTGCCACGACCCGTCCGGCTGGTAGCTGAGGGTAACGAGATTGGGCGGGATCTGAGCGCTTGCTGGTTTTTGAAGGCAGTGAGAACAAGCGGAAGTCGGTGGAAGGGAAACACACGCCAGGGTCGGAGCGCGGGGCGACTCAGGCAAGTTGCATCCCGCGAAAGGAATCGCAAGGACCAGGGTGGCCCAGGGTACCAGGCTTCGTTTTTGCCGATTCATGGTTATCGAGCTGACAAAGAAGGCGACCGCGTTGAGGTCGCTGTTCGCTCCTCAACGCGGTCGGGTGGGCTTCGCTGATCCTTGCTCGTGCCGAGCTTAGAAGCGGAACTCCAGGCCGACATCCAGGCCGTGGGCGAAGAAGTCGGTGGTCTGGCGATCGAAGTGCGGATTTGCCGCACCGACCAGGGCGCCGCCGGCGAGCTGCGAGATATTGACGTGGCGGTCGATCTGGTCGCCTGGGCGGACGACTTCGCTCATGTAGAGGAACGAGTAGCCGATGTTGGCGTGGATGCGGCAGGTGATGGCCCAGTCGAGGCCGACGCGGCACTCGGGCACGACGCAGAAGTCAGTGTGGTGATAACTGCCGATGTTGGTCGGTTGAGCGAAGAACCCGCCCGGGGTGACGGTGTTGTTGCCCGTGCAAGTACAGGTGTTGGTTCCCTGGATGCGAATGTACTCATCCACGGCACCAATGGCGACCTTGGCGCCCGCGTTCAGGGAGATGCAACGGCAGATGTTCCAATCGCAACGCGTGCCGATCTGCGGCCCGAAGAAGTGGTTGCGGGTGGCGAAGTCATCGGCCAGGGCGATGTCGGTGCCGACGGGCATGCCGCAGCCAACGGCCCAAACATGGGCCTTGTTGAGGATATCAAGGCTCTCGTCAAGTTGCAGGTAGCGGAAACCGAGCAGCCAGTTGCAACCCCAGCATTTGCAATCGCAGCCGGAGTGGAAGACATTGGCCTCGACGCCCCAGAGGCGGGTTGTCGACTCGGAACGGAAGCTGCCTTGCTGTTGAGGGCACATTATGATGGCATTGTTCTCCTGGCCCTTGTTATCGATGAACGGGATGCCGAGGAGGAAACCGCCGTTGGAAGTGAACGAGTTCTGGATGGTCTTGGAGGCGAGGACCATGTAGCTGGTCTCGACGCCCCAGCAGTCGCAAAGCCACATGCCGGCGGTGAAGCGTGCGCCGTCGAACCAGCCCATGTTGCGGGTACCGCCGCCGTCGATGGTGACCGCGTCGACATTGCCGCAGGAGCAAGGCGCCTGGGCAATGAGGTTCAACAATGGTGGTTGTTGCGAGCCCTTGACGCGCCAGTGGAGCCACTGGCCGTCGATCCAGGCAAACTGGCCGCAACCGCAGCCACCCTCGCAACATTCATCACCCTGGATGACCTTTTCATGGTCGTGGTCGTGTCCACCGAGGCAGCCCATGCAGCCGCCCATGATCCCGCCGGCGGTTCCTTCACCGGAGCCTTGCGGGATGGGTTGCGGCTTGCTTGGGATGACCTCATCGTCGCTCAGGCGGCGGATGGCGCGTCCGGCAGTGGGCGACTCGACCGTCGTCGCGTGCGCGCGCGGCCCGTAGGGCAAGGTGGAAATTGTGATCGGCGCCGGCGGCTGCTCGGCCGGGTAGGGCAGGCCGACATCCACCATCGGCACGTGCGCTGGGACCGACGATCGCTCGTCGTCCTGCAGCCGCGGCGCTGGGGTTCCGTCGGAGCGAGAAGGCTGGCCATAGGCCAGCGCTCCCACTACCAGCATTGTCATCGTCGAGGAGAAAATTGCTTTCTTCATTGGGACGCCCACCCATAGCCAAAGAATAAGCCGGGGCGGCAAGGCAGCCCCGCGCAACCGTTACATCCGTCAGCTTCACGTCATTTATCGGCATCCGCTGGCTGCTTCCGCAGACTTTTCCGCATTTGCGGCAAGTGCCCGATGTGCCGTCAAATTCACCAGTAGCGACTGGGCAAGCTGGGGGAAACTTGGTGCCCAGCGAGGGAAAACTTGGCACGCCTGTTGCACTTCCTCTTGCAAGGGAATCGCTCGCATTAGCGCATTAGGGAGAAACACAAATGGCGAACATCTCGAATCAAGCTCAGAACATGGGCGAACGCATGGGCGAGAAGATTGGGCAGAAGGCCGGCGAACTCGGCGAGAAGGCCAAGGAAATCGGCAGCAACGTGCTCGAGAAAGGCAAGGACATGGCGGCCTCGGCCGCAAACCGAGTCGGCGAAACGGCTCGCAACGTCGGCGAGAAGGCCGAGCAGGCCACCAACCGTATCGGTGGACGCATCAAGGACGTCGGCCAGAACCTGCGTGAAAAAGCTCCCCAGAGCGGTCTCCTGCATACCGCATCCGAGTCGCTGGCAAACGGGCTCGAAAGCAGCGGAGAATACCTGCAGGAGAAGGGCATCTCGGGCATGGCCGGCGACGTGACGGACCTCATTCGCCGTCACCCGGTTCCGGCGTTGCTGCTGGCTGTGGGCATTGGTTTCCTGATCGCCCGCTCCCTGCGGAGCTAAGCCATGTTTCGCGATTCAATGACGACCACAGACACGAATCGTCTCGGCTCGGAACCGAGCGTGACCCAGTTGGTTTCGGGAATCGTCGATGACGCACAGGAGTTGCTGCGCCAGCAGATCATCCTGTTGAAGCACGAGGTGCGCAGGGACCTGAAAGACGCGACGCAGATGAGCATCTCGTTCGTGGCGTGCTGCCTGCTGGGCGGTATCGCCGCGTTGCTTGTGTCGTTCATGATCGTGCAACTGGTGAGCCTGGTCATTCCTTTGTGGATTAGCTTCGCCGTCGTCGGCTGCGCTTACGGCTTCATAGCGGTAGTCATGTTCTTCTTCGCCAGGCAGAAGTTCGAAGACATTGCTCCGCCAATATCAGACGAAGCCCGTGAAGCCCTGAAGGAGAATCTGCAATGGACCAGGAAGCCGAAATGATCCGCGAGCAGATGCAAGAAACCCGCGAGGCCCTCACGGAGAAGCTCGAGACGCTCGAGCACCAGGTGACCGACACGGTGCAGACCGCGGCCACTTCGGTCGCCGAAACGGTCGAGACCGTCACCGACACCGTCAAGAGCACTGTCGAGACCGTCAAGGAATCGGTCGAGGGCGCGGTGGCATCGGTGGGGGAGACGCTGAACCTGCGACTGCAGGTGCAGCGTCATCCATGGGGCATGTTCGTCGGCGCTATCGCGGTCGGTTTCATCAGCACCCGACTCCTGGAGCGTGCCTCTGGCGGGGGCAGCGGACGAATCATGCCCGAGGTGCCCAGGGCCGCTCGGGACGCGGGCTCATCCGTGTTTGGATGGCTCGCATCCGTTTGCCGCGAGGAACTCAAGAGCCTCAAGGCGCTCGGCATTGGCACGGCGGCAGGAATCGTGCGCGACATGATCGCTCAGTCGTTGCCCCCGGACCTGGGCGCGCACATCTCCGAGCTGGCCGACAGTGTTACGGCGAAGGCAGGTGGCCGACCGATCCACGGGCCCATTCTTGCCAATCTGACAGGCGACGGCAACGGCCACGACAGCATGGATCGCGGACGCTTCTAAGGTTGCCTTTCGCTCCGCAAATGGACATCCGTTCGCAGAGCGAAAGACAACTGTGTGTTACAAGGATGCGCACTCTGGCAACAACATAGCGGAGCCAGACTGCGCATCCTTTTTTGTTGCGGCTCTCTTTTGAGGCCCCAAAGGAGTGCGAACCGATTAGCGCCTGGGCCCGAATCCTGAAGCGGGCGGCACTAGGCTGGGCCGCCGACAGCATCCCGACATTCGGTGCCGCACTCGCCTACTACGGGCTCTTTTCGCTCGTCCCGCTTCTCGTCATTGCACTGGCAGTTGTCGGCTTCGTCTATCGCGGCCCCGAGTCACGAGAGCACGTCGTCACTCAGCTCGAGAACCTGGTTGGCAAGCCGGCTGGTGATGCCATGGAGCATCTCCTGGAAAATGCCGAACGGGCGAGCAGCTCGGGTCTCACCATTCTGGCCATCGGCGTGCTGCTCGTCAGCGCCTCTGGGGCATTCGTGGCGCTTCAAGACGGCATCAATGCTGTGTGGAAGAAAGAGTCCCGTAGTTACTCTGGGATATTGCACTTCCTGCGCGTGCGCCTGCTTTCGATCCTGGCCGTTATCGGAACCGCGGCCGTGTTGCTAGCGTCTCTGATCCTGAACGCCGTGCTCTACATGCTAGCGCGGCTGGTCCCGCCGTCATCGTTGCCGCAAGTGATATGGATATGGCAGACGATCAATCTGCTGACGTCGATCGCACTGGTGAGCGGCGTCTGCGCGGCGATCTACAAGTTCATGCCCGAAGCCCGAGTCGCCTGGCGCGATGTCTGGGCCGGCTCCGTCTTGACGGGTGTGCTGTTCGCGGCCGGCAAGCACCTCTTCGGCTTCTACCTGAGCCACGCCGGCGTCACGACCGTCTTCGGCGCCGCCGGCTCCTTGGTCGTGATCCTCCTCTGGGTCTACTACTCGTCCGTGATCTTCTTCTTCGGCGCCGAAGTGACGCACGCCTACGCCCATGAGGTCGGCTCGCTGCGCTGGAGCAAGAAGTCCTAAAAAATCGGGGACAGGACTTTTGAATTTAGAGTCCTGTCCCCGTTTTTTAGAGGGCATAGTGCCTGTTCATTTCTTGCGGATACTCGGCGCCCGCTGGACGCGCCAGATCTGACCCTGGTTTTGTGTCAATTCCGTCTGAATAACTTTGGAGTTCTCGTCCGTGGCGGAAAAGCTCACACCGGCGACGAAGCCGTTCACGCGTGACTTGATCGCATAATGATCGCCGACCTTGATGAAGGTCCACAATTGGTCCGACTCGTCCGCGTCTTCCGACACGATGAGTTGGAGGCGTTGTTGCTCGGCATTTCCGGGAAGGTCCAGCACCTTGCCACTTTCCTGATTCACAAGCTTGAAGTAGTCGCCGACCTGAACGACCTTCCAATATTCCGAGGTCTCGGCCGCGTCGGCAAATGGCCCCTGGACGACGCGGCCGTCTTTTACGCTGAGGCAGCGCCGGCTGTTGGGGTTCACGAACAGGAAGACCTCGCCATCGCGGGGCGTCGTGCCGCGGTCGAGGATGCCTTGAACGAGTCGCTCGGCACGCTGGCGCACTTCGGGTTCACCACTGGCGGCGGCTTCTTGAAGAGCACTTAGCGCGGGCTCGCCGATCTCCGCGAGTGCCTTGCCGGCCGCCTCGCGCTTGGCGAAGTCGTCGTCACCGAGTTGTTTAATCAGCACATCGACCCGGTCGCCCTTCTTCTGGTCTTGCGAATCCCCCAAGGAAACGCCGACGGCGAACGCAAATGTCAGGGCGAGGAGTGTACGCGTCCAGGGTCCCATCGTTCCCTCCATGGAAGAGACCAGCATCAGCCATCCATAGCGCGGGGGGGAGTATACCTGGAAAGCGGGAAACGCCACAAGGTCAGGGCAGTGCGCTGTTTTTTTCTTCCGCCCCCTTGCAACCCCCACCCTCACTTGGAATAATAACTCCCGCACCATACCCCGGGCTCTGCCGGGGTGTTTTCCTTTAGAGAAAGTATCGCGATGGCTGAGACGACGGTTTTGACGGCACAATCACGCGAGGGGAATGGCTCGCAGTCGGCGAGAAAGCTTCGCCGCACGCGGCTTGTTCCCGCCGTGCTTTATGGTCACAAGGAAGAGACATTATCGCTGAGCGTCGCGGTCGACGAGCTGCGGTCCGCCATTCGACGTGGGGCGCGCGTGGTCGATCTGCAGACGCCGCTCAAGCTCGAGAAGGCGCTCATCAAGGAACTGCAGTGGGACCATCTCGGCAAGGAGCTGCTCCATGCGGACTTCTATCGCGTGTCGGCGGATGAGCGGATCGCCATCAACGTGCGCCTCGAACTGCGTGGCACGGCGCCGGGCGTGACCGCGGGCGGCTCGCTCAATCAGCCGCTGCATACCTTGAACGTGGAATGTCTGGCGATCGCGGTGCCGGAGTCGATCCGCGTGCCGATCGGCGAGCTGCAGATCGGCTCGGCCGTGTATGTCCGCGACTTGCACTTGCCGGAAGGCGTCAAGGTGTTGGACGATCCGGACGCGATCGTGGTACAGGTATCGGCGCCGGTGGAGGAAGCGGAGGTCGCTCCAGCCGCCGCGCCGGTCGCGGAAACGGCAGAGCCCGAAGTGATTGGCCGCCAGAAGGCTCCGGAGGAGGAAGAGGAAGCGCCGAAGTGAGTTTGCCGATGAAGCTGCTCGTCGGGCTGGGAAATCCCGGAAACAAGTACGCTCGCACGCGGCACAACGTCGGCTTCGAGGTCATCGACTACCTGGCCGAGGGGCCGAACGCGGGCTCCTTCCAGCTTCGCTTCGGCTCGCTGCTCGCCGAGATGGTTGAAGGCGCGCTCAAGCTGCTGCTGGTCAAGCCGCAGTGCTTCATGAATTTGAGCGGTCGGCCCGTGCGCGAAATCGTGGACTTCTTTCAGCTTCCCCTGGAGGAATTGCTGGTCGTCTGCGACGATATCAATCTCCCGCTTGGCAAGCTGCGAATGCGGGCGCGGGGGACGCATGGCGGCCACAACGGCCTGCGCGACATTCAGCAGCACCTGGGCACGACCGAGTATTCGCGGCTGCGCATCGGCGTCGGCTCGCCCGAGGAAGACGCCATCGACCATGTGCTGGGGGCGTTCCGGCCATCGGAAAAGCCCGTAATCAAAGACACCATCGCCCTGGCCGCGGAGGTGGCGATGCACTGGGCCGCCAATGGTGTCCAGGCGTCCATGAATCGGTATAATAGCCCCGCTGGGGACGGCGGAAACACTTAACTGCACAGGGCGCAAAGAAGCGCGGAGAGAAAGAATCTATGCCAGCGAGCGTTTACGAGTGTCTTTTTTTGCTCGATCCAACCAAGGTGGGCGGAGACGTTCATGCCGCCGCCAAGCAGCTTCACGCCATCCTGGAGAAGCACAACGCCGAGGTCCTCGCCAGCCGACCCTGGAGCGAGCACAAGCTGGCCTACGCTATCAAGCACCACAAGAAGGGTGTCTTCTATCTCATCTACTTCCGCAGCGAGGGCAAAAACCTGATTCCCCTGGAGCAGGACCTTGCACTCAATGAGATGATCCTGCGGCAACTAACCCTGCGAATCCATCCGAAGCTCGTGGACGTGATGCTCGCAGTGGCACGCGATGAGCACGCCCTTGCGCTGCACACCGCCAGCGACACCGAGCCGGAAACACCCGGCATTGAGGTGCCCGCCGAAATTGACGACTCCGCCAAGCCGCGGCGTCCCTCGCGTCCTCGCAAGCCAGTTGAAATTGCAGACAAAGCGTAGCCGCGCTCATTCGAGCGCGTGCTCACCTGATGAACCATCACCCGGAGTACCCACGCCATGGCCAATCTGAACAAAGTGATGCTGATCGGGCGCCTCACCCGCGATCCCGAGGAGCGAACGTTCTCCAACGGCGGCAAGGTCGCCAACATCGGCTTCGCCGTCAACAACAACCGCAAGAATCCGCAAACGGGCGAATGGGAGAGCGTGCCCGTCTGGATCGAAGTCAAGGCGTTCAACCGCGAGCCCGGTCGCAAGCTCGCCGACTTGGTCATGAACTACCTTCGCAAGGGCCACCTTGCGTATATCGAAGGCCACTTGATATTGGATGAGTGGGAGAAGGACGGCCAGAAGCAGAGCAGGCTGAAGGTTCACGCGGACATTATCGAGTTCCTGCAGCCCAAAGGCGACGCAGGCGGCGGCGACGGCGGCAGTCGTCCCGCAGCGCGTTCCTCAACTCCGCGACCCACCGCCACCGTTCCCGCCTCGGGCTACGGCGAGCAAGACATCCCACCCACCATCGAAGGCGGCCCGACCGGAGAGGATATTCCGTTCTGAGAAGCCTCCGGTCATGGCTCGGAAGCGCGAAACCCAGGAGATCGATAGGATCTGCGGTGAGGAAGGACTCAGCCGCGGACAGCGTGAATTGCTGCACCGAGAAATCACACGGCAACATTACACGCTGGACGAAATCCGCGCTATCGCCAGGGAAATCAAACAGCTTTACCCAGGAAAATGACACTGATGGACCGCCACCGCAGACCCGATGATGTCGCCAATCTGGCGGAGTCTCTCGTCGGACTGAAATGTTCCCACGTTTCATGCGGCGGCGCTGCCGGTTCCACCATTCAACTCCACCTCGGTGAAGTCGTCGGCCGTCTCATTCCGGCCAAGGAGCCTCGTATTACAGGCGACATTCTCCGCTACGAAGGCGGCGTCGTCGTCTGGTGCGCTTGGCGGCTTGATTCATCGAGCGAACCGCTCACAAGCTGGGATGACTCCGATGAATCCATAGAGGGCAAGCTCACAAAACTGATCGGAACGGTCATTGAGTCAGTCGAGCTTGTCCCTCCGGCGTGGGATGCTAATATTCGTTTCTCGGGTGACCGAGTCCTGCGAATCTTTTCCGACCACGTCCCTGGCGATCCGAGCTTCAGTGGAAACTGGGATTTGAGGGTCGGTGACTTCATCTGTGCTTTCGGACCCGGCGCTCGATACTCCATCGAGGAGACAAGGATGGAAATCGCCCCGGTCGGCGAAAGCTCAACTGTCTAGCGAAAGGGATTGCATTCGATCATGGCGACCAAAACGAACCCGAAAAAGAAACCCAAGCGCCGCAACCAGGTCCGCCGCGGCCCCCATGGCGGCATGCAGTTGGTGCTCACCGAGGACGTGCAGCACCTCGGCAAGCAAGGTGACGTCGTTGAGGTCAAGCTCGGCTACGGCCGCAACTATCTTTTGCCGCGCGGCCTGGCCACAGTGCCAACCGACCACAATCTCAAGCTGCTCGACCGCTACAAGGTCAAGGTCAAGCAGGCACGCGAGGCCAAGATCGCCGACCTCAAGGCGCTCGCCGGCCAGATCCAGCGCGACAGCATCACCATCGAGGCCAACGCCAACGAGGAAGGCCACCTCTACGGCTCGGTCGGCCCCGCGGAAATCGCACACGCCCTCCGCACCAAGAACCTCATGGTCGATCACACCATGCTCCGCATGGAAGGCCCCATCAAGGAAATCGCCATATACGACGTCAAGATCGTCCTGGGCCAGGACCTCGAAGACAAGGAAATCGAAACCAAAATTAAGGTCGTCGTCATTCCGCCGGTCGATAAGAAGTAGGGCAGGAAATTCCAAATAACAAATAACAAATTCCAAACAAATTCAAAGCACCAAATTCCAAGTAGGGAAACATGGAGGTTTTGAATTTGTTCCTTTGAATTTTGGAATTTGTTTGGAATTTGTTATTTCGAATTTGAGATTTCACGAACAGGGAGGTTGCAGTGCCAGAGCGCGAGGCGGATCGCCTGCTGCCGCAGAACCGCGACGCCGAGCGCAGCGTTCTTGGCAGCATCCTGCGCGACCCACCGCTTCTGGGCGACGTCGTCCAGATCGTGCGGCCCGAGCACTTCTACACCGATGCCCATCAGAAGATCCTCACTGCCATGATCGCGCTGCAGGACCTGCAGAAGCCCATCGACATGGTCATCCTCGCCGAGCACCTCAAGGAACAAAAGCAGATCGAGGACATCGGCGGCTACGCTTACCTCGCCGAACTTTGGGATGCAGCCCCGACCGCCGCCAATGCCGTCTATTACTCCCGCCTGGTTCGCGACAAGGCCATCGTCCGCCATCTGATCCATTCCAGCACCGAGATCCTGCGCGACGCCTACGATCAATCGCAGCCGGCCGACGATATGCTGGAGCAGGCCGAGAAACGCATCCTCGACATCGCACAGATGGGCATCACCGGTCAGACCTATCCCATCGACAAGGTGCTCGACGCCGCCTTCGACCGCATCGACCAGCGCCACAGCCACGAGAATTTGACGATCAGCGGCGTCGCGACCGGCTTCAACGATCTCGATGAGATCACCGCCGGCCTGCAGAACTCCGAGCTGGTAATCGTCGCCGCCAGGCCATCGGTGGGCAAGACCGCGTTCAGCCTCAACCTGGCCAGGCACATGGTTGTCAACGAAAAAGTGCCCGTGTTCTTCGTCAGCCTGGAGCAATCGCGGCTCGAGCTGGCCGAGCGCCTCCTCTGCTGCCAGGCCCAGGTCGATAGCCACAAGCTCCGCAAGGGCTACCTCGGCTCCGACGACATGCAAAAGCTGATCACGGCCGGGAGCATCCTCCGCCGTGCCAAGTTCTTCATCGACGATTCGCCGGGCCAGGGCATGCTCCGTATCGCCGCCAACGCCCGCCGCCTCAAGCTGCAGCATCAGATCAAGGTCGTGATGATCGACTATCTCCAGCTCATCGAGCCCGACGACCGCCGCGCCCCGCGCCAGGAACAGGTCGCCAGCCTTTCACGCCGTCTGAAGTTTCTTGCTCGCGAGCTGGAGCTCCCCGTCATCGCCATGGCCCAGGTCAACCGTTCCTCCGAGGATCGCACCGATCACCGTCCGCGCCTCTCCGATCTTCGCGAATCCGGCTCCATCGAGCAGGACGCCGACACCGTCATGATGCTCCACCGCCCCGGCCTCTACGAGCCGGACAAGGACCAGGGCCTCCTCGAGGTCATCATCGCCAAGCAACGCAACGGCCCAACGGGCGAGATCAAGCTCACCTATCTCAAGCAATTCATGCGCTTCGAAAATCGCGCCGAAGGCGTACCCGAGTTCGGCGTCTAGGGCGAATTGACATGCGAGGATGGTCGTCTTCCGTTGCTTGGCGATCCTCACTTGTTCGTGCTTGACGTTGGCTCGAGGAAATCGACGGTCGAGCGACCGCCGGCCTGGACATCGAGCTGACGGCTTACATCCATCGCCTGGTCTTTCTCAGCCCAGCGAGCGCGGATCTTGTAATGGGAGACCCCGGGGCCCAGCGGGGGCGTCTCGAATGTTCGCCATTCACCCGTCGAGCTGGTCAGGGCATCGTCAAACCAGACCTGGGCACCGGCCGGCACGTGAATCGCGATGCTGGCCGTGGTCGCGGCTGGGATCACTGGTTCGATGGTGCCATAAGGCGCCTTGTAGGGCGCCGAGTGTTCCGGGTAATAGTCGTTGTAGGGAGGGCCCCAGCGCAACTGGAAGCGCAGCTCGGCACCGGGATCGCTGATGTTATCGTAGTAGGACGGGTAGCCGTAGCCGAAGTAGCCGTAGTTCGGGAAGTAGCCATAACCTGCATAGAGACCTGGATAAAAGCCGCCATAGCCGTGGTGGTGGCCATCGTGATCGTGGTTTCCCCCGTGACTGCCGCCGTGGCCATCGCCGAAAGCCTGCCCGACGGATCCTATCAAGAGTGCAATCACCAGGGCAATCGTGCGGAACATCCAAGCGCAGGAATGAAACATGAAGCTCACCTCAAGATGATCGCCCCTCGAGGGGCGGCGACCGCGGGGTTCAGTCAATATGTCTAGAATTGCCGGGTGTTGGGTGAATTGCAAACCACGTTGTCGATTTGTGCTGCCAGGGACACGTCGCCGCAACATACTCGCGGAACAGTCGTAAGAAGTGGCATGGTCGGAGGCCCGCGTCGTCGGACTAATCGGTACTCGCCCGCCGCGTTTTCATTTTGCCCGATAACCTGTCCTGATGGATATGTCGTGGCTCAGCGGGGAACTTCCCCAGGTGCCTGGGTGGGCCTTCATCCCATCGCTACCTTCATTTCACGAACGGCGCGTTCCATTCCGACGAGGACGGCGCGCGACACAATGCTGTGGCCGATGTTCAGCTCTTCGACGTGGGGTATCGTCGCGATGGCGCGGACGTTGACGTAATTCAGTCCGTGGCCCATGTGCACGTGCAAACCGTGTTCATGTGCGAGCGCGGCAGCAGTGGCCAGGTTGGCCAGTTCGCGCTCGACGTCCGCGCCGGCCGTGGCTTCCGAATATCGTCCGGTGTGGATCTCGACGGCGCCAGCCCCCAGCCTGGCGGCCGTGGCGATTTGCCGTGGATCGGGGTCGATGAAGAGCGAGACCTCGATGCCGGCCTGCAAGAGGCGCTCGACCGCCGCGCGGACGTTGTGCTCGTTGGCCACCAGGTCCAGCCCCCCCTCGGTGGTCACTTCCTCGCGGCGCTCGGGAACGAGCGTGGCCTCGTCCGGTTTGACGGTGCAGGCGATGGCAACGATTTCGTCGACAGCCGCCAGCTCGAGATTGAGGCGGCGATCGATCACCTGCCGCAGGAGGGGCAGATCGCGGTCCTGGATGTGCCGGCGATCCTCGCGCAGGTGCACCGTGATGCCGTCGGCACCCCCAAGGCTGGCCAGCACGGCCGCCGCCACCGGCTCCGGTTCGCGCCCACGCCGCGCCTGACGAACGGTCGCCACATGGTCGATGTTCACGCCGAGTCGAATCATTGGTTAGTGAGCTCCAACAATGCGGTTCATCTTATCAAAGCGGCCAGGTCCTTTGCCCGGCTTTGCCTCGCACTGCCCAGGCGACCGGCCCGCCACTGACAACGCCCCCACGCCCGCATCGCCTCCCACTGCCGTCCTCTTCCTGGCCTTGCCGCCAACTGCCGCCCCTTACACATTGACCGGCCGGAATCCATCGCCGGTGCGGCCCCTTACATGCTCATTTCCCCTTTCCGTTTCGTACTACTGTTCCTCCGAATTCTTCGCTAGCTGCGATGATTTTCCGCGGGACGTGGAAGAGATAACCACGAAACACACGAATCACACGAAAATCTGGCCGGATGGTCTTCGCTCTTTTTCGTGTGTTTCGTGTGTTTCGTGGTTCTTGGTCTTGTCGTCTTCACGTCATCGGCGGCTCGGCCGCGCTAAGTTTTCGTTCTTTCGTACTACTCTTCGATTGATTTCTTCGCTTCCTGCGAAGATTTTTATGCCGCGCTAGCGGTTAGTTTTTCCGGGTTTGCCTGTGCTGCTGCGAGGATTCCTAGGATCACGGTGCGTGAGTCAGCGCTGACTTGGTAGCGGTTGTGGCCCTTGACCTTGTGGAGTAGGCCGTGGCCACGCAGCAGTCGAAGCAGACGCGTGACTTGCGCGGAACGACGACGACGCTCGGCAGGGTCGTCGGTCGGCTTGGGGTACAGCACCGCCACCAGATCGGCATTGCGCAGTCCGTTGACCATCCACTTCGGATCGCTGATGGCACGCAGCAAGGTGCTGTCGCCTACGGAGAGCGGATTCAAAGCGCGAACTTTGCGCGGTGTTTTGCCCGGCTTGGCAGGTTCCGTCACGCGACGGCACAACGGCGCGACCAAGTCCTTCACCGTCTTGGTCTCGGTCACGCTGGCCAAGGCCTCGAGGTAACGCTCGTTGGCGGCTTGGCTCACCACGGCGCGCCGGTGCAGGTCGGCCACGCCCTGCCGCAACACCCGCCAAGTCATCGGCCCTTCCGGATCGTTCTCGGCCGTGCGAAAGACGCGGAAGCCCGTCGGATCGTTGATGGTCGTCTCCGGCCGCAGCACATTGAGATGGTCGTACAACTTCAGCGAGTTGTGATCCACCCAATGCTTCACCCGCGCCCCCTCGAAGAAGGCCGCGACATTCGACTTCACTTGGGGGCCATTTTTGTCGATGCGCCCCGCACGTCCTAGGAAACGGAGCACCTTGGCGCTGTCGAAAGTCAGAAACGCATGTCGCAGCCAGGGTGTGAACAGCCGCTCCAGATCGGCACGGTCCCGAAATGCCACGTCGGTCGCCCACTCGCTCTCGAAGACCGTCCAGTTGTAGGGTGCCGGCACGCGCCCCAGATGCCCGGGATGCAAGGGATGCACCTGACTCTGCAGTTCGTCGAGTACCGTGGGCCACGACGTCTGCAACTGCTGGTCGAACAAGTCCTGTGCGTGTTGCCAGTCTTTGATCCAGAGAAACTTGTTGCCGCTGCGGCGATAGCTCATTCTTGCCTGCCGCAGTTGCTGCGCCAGCCACTCCCGGCCATTGACATAAACCTGCATGGCGAAGGGAAACCAGGTCTGGAGCCGGACGTACATCCAGCCAAACTGCGGATGCTGATAGTAGTGGTACAGGTTCGAACATTTGCCCCATTCACCCTGCACGGTCAGCAGACCGTTCTTGCTCTTGAGATCAAAGGTCCAGCACGGTTCGACACATTGCAGCACGCAGACCAAGCCTTCTTTCACCCGATGCTTGTCGGCATAGCCCCGCGCAACTTCATCCTTGTCGATGCTGCTGGACCTGAGATACTCAAAGCGTTCCCGCTTCTTGGCATAGTCGAGCAACGACGCTTGCAAGACTTGCTGCGTCACGCGCTTGGCATGTTCCTTGAACTCCTTGTACAGAACGCCGTTGGCGTTGCAGTAACGGTTCATGCCGTCGGGAGTGTACAGTTGCCGCAGCTTGCCATTAAACACCAGTCGATCGAACCCACTCAAAACGCCCAAGACAAGCATGCCGAATCGCTGTAGAAAAGTCTTCATGGGTGTTCCTTTTGCTGGACAGGAGTTGTCAATGATCCTCCTATTCCAGCAAGGAACATCCCTATTTCAAGCACTCTTTCGGCGGCTCGGCCGCGCCAGGCTTTCGTGATTCGTTTTCCTCACCCCTCACCCCTGGCCCCTCACCATGCGAACCTTCCTCATCATCATCCGTTGTTCCAGCCACGATGCCCCGGTCGGCTTCATCAGCAACATGTTCACGGCCAAGTCCATCGCCAAGAAACTCGCCGACAAGATCAGCAAGGACCCGAGCGTCGCCCACGAATACGCAGAGAAGATCAACGGCGACGCCTCCGATCCAATCTGCGTCGCAAGCTACGAGTTCATCGACGGCCAGCTCAGCGGCATCAATGCCACCTATCACATCACCCCGAAGCTGACGCCGTTCGAAGCAACGGTCCACAGCGAGTCACATTGACTCGATTCGACTCCCGACCCGTTAACCCTTCCCATTGCCCGGTATTTCCGGAACAAATATCTCCCAGGTATCGCTGTCGTTCCCCTCGCGTCTCC
>Ga0206956_1075_pt1 | contig 28747 bp, 17 predicted proteins | sample Alteio_BWOrgHeat_35_FD_153252 | JGI IMG/M metagenome (GOLD analysis project Ga0206956, IMG submission 153252) | Enriched cells from forest soil in Barre Woods Harvard Forest LTER site, Petersham, Massachusetts, United States -... | ecosystem: Environmental > Terrestrial > Soil > Temperate forest >...
CCATTTACGATTTCATAATTAGAAAGGGCAGCCCTGGTCACTAACCTTGAGTGGATTTTTGGGAAAACTCGAGTTTTTCAACCACCGTGGGATTTCTCGCCAACCACGGCTTGAAACACCGCCCGCTCGTCCGCCTTCATTGACTTGGCCTTGCTGCAGTCCTAAGATTTCAGCCCAATGATCGGCCAGACCATCTCGCACTATCGTATCCTCGAGAAACTTGGCGGGGGCGGGATGGGTGTGGTCTATAAGGCTGAGGACGTGAAGCTCGGCCGTTTCGTCGCTCTCAAGTTCCTGCCTGCCAGGTTAGCCAAAGACCTGCAGGCACTCAGCCGCTTTGAGCACGAAGCCAAGGCTGCGTCTGCACTGAACCATCCGAACATCTGCACCATCCACGAGATTGACGATCAGCACGGACAAACCTTCATCGCCATGGAGTTTTTGGATGGACTGACGCTGAAACACCGCATCGGCGGGCGTGCCATGGAAATCGAGATGATTTTGTCTCTGGCGATCGAGATTGCCGACGCGCTCGACGCAGCCCACGCCGAAGGCATAATCCACCGCGACATCAAACCTGCCAACATCTTTGTCACCAAGCGCGGACATGCCAAGATTCTGGATTTCGGATTAGCGAAGGTTAGTCTGGAAGGCAGTTCTTCCAGCAAGATCGCGTCCCTGAATACGCAGACAGTGGACGCGGATCATCTGACCAGTCCGGGCACAATGGTGGGGACGGTGGCGTATATGTCGCCGGAGCAGGTGCGGGCGAAAGAGTTGGATGCGCGGAGTGATCTGTTCTCGTTTGGGGCAGTTCTCTACGAGATGGCCACTGGTGATTTGCCGTTTCACGGAGAAAGCTCGGCGATGGTCTGTGAAGCCATCGTGAACCGCACCCCAGTGGCCGTGGTGCGGTTGAATCACGACGCGCCGCCGAAGCTGGAAGACATCATCAACAAAGCACTGGAGAAGGATCGCAACTTGCGTTATCAGCACGCATCGGAGATGCGAGCCGACTTGCAACGGCTGAAGCGAGACACAGAGACAGGACGATTTGCAGTGGCGAGTTCTGATGCGCCGGCTGGGGCGCAGGAAGGTAATTCTCCTGTCGCTCAACCGCCGTCGCCAGCATCTGTCTATTCTCCAGCAATTGCTCCATCTCCGTCATCGGGTGCCGTGAAGGTTGCCGAAACTTCTGTGGTTCGGCCGGGGAGACTCTGGAAGGTTGTAGCTCCCATCCTGGTCGGTTTGTTCATCGCCCTCGCGGCTGGAATCTGGTATTGGCGCTCAAAGACAGGCACTTCGCAGATTGATTCCATTGCTGTGTTGCCATTGGTCAATATCAGTGGCGATCCGAATGACGACTATCTCAGTGACGGCATCTCGGAAGGCGTCATGCACAGCCTGTCGCAATTGCCGCAGCTGCGCGTGATGGCTCGAACCTCAAGTTTTCACTACCGGGGCGCTGATATTGATCCACAAAAGGTAGGGCATGACTTGCACGTGCGTACAGTCCTGACCGGGACACTAGCGAAGCGCGGTGACGTTCTAAGCATTGAAGCAGAATTGGTGGACGCGACCAATGGCGCAGAACTTTGGGGTGAAAAATTCGACAGGCAAGTCTCCGACGTAAGCACGATTCAGGAGCAAATCGCGAACGACATTTCGGACGGGCTTCGGTTGCGTTTGTCCGGAGAGGAAAAAAGACGACTCACAAGAGGTTCAACGCGGAATGCGCAAGCATACCAGCTGTATCTCAATGGCAGGTTCCACTGGAACAAGAGAACTGAAGAAGAACTGAACAAGGCCATCGGGTATTTCAATCAGGCCATCGAAAAAGATCCGAATTACGCATTGGCCTATGTTGGATTGGCGGATGCTTATCTCGTGCTGCCTGAGTATGGGAGCATGGCGCCATCCGTGGCAGCACCCCGGACGAAAGAGGCACTGGCGAAGGCTTTAGAAATTGACCCAGACCTGGCGGAGGCCCATGCATCTCTGGGGCTGATGAAGCAAAATTTCGAGTGGGACTGGGCTGGGGCAGAAAAAGAGTTTCGACGGGCCACTGAACTGAATTCCAACTATCCGACGGCTCACCACTGGTACGGTCTTTTCTTGTGCCAGATGAAACGAAACGACGAGGCCATAAGAGAAGGTAGATTGGCGCAAACGCTTGATCCTCTCTCTCCAATTATTAACACTTCGCTGGGCGTAACGTTAATGAGTGCGGGCGAACATGGAAGTGGCTTCGAGCTGTTGAAGCGAACCTTTGAATTGGCGCCGACTTTCCCGGAACCCCATCTCTGGGTGTCGAAAGCATATGGGAGCCGAGGGCTTTATCCAGAAGCCATGAGTGAAGCACAGCAAGCAGCAACCTATTCTGGCCGCGCGCCGAGATATGTTGCCGGAGTAGGAGATGCTCTGGCCGCCGCAGGCAAAAGAGCGGAAGCCCACAGCATCATCGATGAGCTGGTTCGATCGTCAAAGAGCGGCCACGTTTCACCCTTTTACATCGCGGAAGTTTACAGCACGCTGGGAGAACGAGATCAAGCATTTGAAGGGCTGGAGAAGGCTTATCAATTGCGCGACGATGAACTCGTTTGGATCCTGATTGATCCATCTTTTGACAACATTCGCTCCGACCCACGCTACGCAGATCTGCTGCGTCGGATGGGCTTGCCGCAGGGAGCACCCTGATCCCCATCCTGAGAAAAGCCAAAGCCGAATATGCGAAGCCAGCTATCGGCGAGGAATCGCGTTGCTTGCCCAGATCTCGAAGTTCAGATCTCGAAAGGCGCGAGACTTGGCGCACCCATGCTCAAAAAGAAAAGACGGGCAAGTTGCCCGTCTTCCCGAAGGCTGACAGCTGAAAGCTCTAGTTGATGTCGAACTGCTCCTGGTGCAGAGCGGGATCGCTTTTCACAATTACAGTGCGCTTGGTCAGCTCTTCCATCTCGGTCAGAGCCTTGCCGTTGTTGCCTTTCAGCGCTTTTGCGACCTCGGGATTTACCCGCAGCATCACGTCGGCGTGGTCGAGGTGTTTCGCCATCTTGCGCATTTCTACGTAGATGTCGTTGCACACCGTGGTCACCGATTTCACGTAGCCCGTCGCCTCGCAGTACGGGCAGGGCGAACCGATGGTACGTTCGAGCGATTGCTTCACGCGTTTCCGCGTGATGGCGACTAATCCAAAATCGTTAAACTGCAAAACTTTGGACGGAGCGCGGTCGCTGCGCAGCGCTTCTTCGAGCGCTTGCATGACTTTCTGCCGATTGCGGCGCTCATCCATGTCGATGAAGTCGATGATGATGATGCCACCGAGATCGCGCAGCCGGATCTGGCGCACGATTTCCTTGATGGCGTCGACGTTGGTCTTCACAATGGTGTCTTCGAGGCGAGCCGTTTTGCCGACGTATTTCCCAGTGTTCACGTCGATTGCAACCAGCGCTTCGGTTTGATTGATGACGATGTATCCACCGCTCTTCAGCCAGACTTTTGACTTGAGGGCTTTGTTGATTTCGTCGTTCAATCCGAACTGCTCGAATAGCGGGACTTCCTTGCTGTACAGCTTGACCCGCCGCACCAGCGCCGGCTGAAAGCGGTTGGCGAAGCGCAGGACACGTTCATATTCCTGCTCGGTGTCGACCCAAATGGCGGTGAAGTCCGACGTGACCTGGTCGCGGAGCACGCGCTCGACAACATTCAAGTCGTGATAGATGAGCGTTGGACCTTTGCCATTGTCGGCGCGAGTCTTAATCTCAGACCACAGATTTTTCAGGAAGCGAATGTCCGCGCGCAGCTCTTCTTCAGATGCGCCTTGCGCAGCGGTGCGCACGATGAAGCCGCCGTGTCCGTTTTCGCGCTCGCTGATGATGATGCGCTTCAGACGCTGCCGCTCTTCTTCAGAAGAAATCTTGCGTGACACGCCCGTGTGATTCACCGTAGGCATGTAGACCAGGAAGCGTCCTGGTAAAGCAATGTGGCTGGTGATGCGAGCGCCCTTTTTGCCGATAGGTTCTTTTGCGATCTGAACCAGAATTTCCTGACCTTCTTTGAGCAGCTCGGTGATTAACGGAACGTTCTGCGGCTCGTGTTTACGAAAGCGTCGCCCACCCCCGCCCCGGCGTCCACGCTGGCCACGGCGAGGATCAAATGCCGGACGCGGCGCGCGCTGTGTATAAGCGGCAGTCCCCGCCGGAGCGCGGACTTCCACGCGTGCGTCCACGGTGCCGTCGCCTCGGGCCTCGGCATCGAGGAGCGCTTCAGCTTCCGCCTGGGCTTCCTCGAGTTCCGCTTCCTCGGCTTCTTTTGCTTCCTGCTCAGCGACCGCTTCGTCGACTTCGATCTGGATTTCGCCCGAAGGATTCTCGTCGATGCCGCCTTCGATGACAAACGGTTCCGCAGGGTGAGTCTCGCTGACAATTTGCGTGACCTCACCGGACGCCGCGATCTGCGGCACGGACGGCTCGCGATAATCCGCAGCTTCCCGAGTTTCTTCTTCCAGTTCCTCTTCCTCGAACGATGCGTCCAGGTTGAGTTCTTCGACGTACGAGGCGAGATCGGCTTCGTCCTCTTCGATGAGCTCTTCCTCGATCGTGCCTTCGGCGGCCTCGGAGACCCGAATTTCATCTAAATGTTTAGGAACGGGAATCGACTGATTCTGTGCGTGGCTTTCTTCGTGAACCTCGGTTGGTTCGGCGGTTCCTCCGAAGACCGCTGCAACATTCATTTCGTGCAGACGCTTTTGCTCGCGATCCCATTCGGAAGATCCAACTTGAGCATTCGCGGCCGCGCCTCTGGCTCGGTCGTACGGCTTGTCGCGGGTTTCGGAGGTCGCGGGTGGCTGGCCGATCTCCGGCTTAGCAAACAACGGCTCATCATCGGGAAATGCCGCCGTCACGGGTGTGGGCGCGGCAGGATTGGGCGATGCCGGCCTCGATTCCGCCCGAGCCTGAGTCTGTGCCGCCAGACGCTGATATTTCGAGATCGACTCCCCGGGCAACAGGATCGGTTGATAACCCGGCGGCGGACCATATTCCGAACGCTCGCTTCGTTGCGGACGCTCGGTTCTCTCGGGACGATCGCTTCTTTCTGGACGATCTCTCTCCGGGTGATCAGTTCGCGGCGACTCTGAAGCGGGGCGGGCAAACTTGGATTCCGGCATGCGCTCGCCGCGGCGTCCGCGACGGCGACGGCTCCGCCAGTCTCCGCGTCCACCACGGCTTTCTCCACCATTGGACGGTTCTCGATTCTCCGCCGACGGAGTTGTTGGCTCCGCGTGCTCCTGCGATACAGGAGTCAGTTCGCTAGTGGACACGACGGTCGCGGCTTCGTGTTCCGAAGGCTGAGCCTCGGCCCGCGCCGGTGATTGATAGGGTTGCGATGGAGCCAGGTTCGTGGGAATTTCCTCGACTTCATCTTCATCTTGCAACTCCATGAAGTCGGAAACATAGAGAAACGCATCGCGCTCCAGGCCAATATCCACAAATGCGGATTGCATGCCCGGCAGGACGCGGGTTACGCGCCCTTTGTAGATGGAACCAGCCAGGGTGTATTCGTTTTCGCGTTCGAGGTAAATTTCCGCGAGCAGATCGTCTTCCACCAGCCCCACCTTGGTTTCGTGAGGGGTGGTTGACACAAATAGTTCTTTCGTCATACGGACTCCGGTTCTGCGCCGTCAAGCGGCTGCAGGATTCACCGGAACATAGGCAGGGACAAGCCGGGAGGATGAAGCGATGCGATGTCCGTCCCGCATGGGGGACGGCTTGGGCTACGGAGATTTCTCCGAGGCCGGACTCGTGGTACAAGCTTGGAAATCTTTTGCACTTATCGCATTGCGCTTGCCCAAGGTTTGTGACCGCTCTCACAAAAACCTCTTCAGGTCTTTGGGGGGGCCGTTACCCGCCTGGCAGCGCCTTAGCTTCAATCCTGCCCGGCCGTTCACTGCTGTTTGGCCGGTGAGTGCCCTCTTTACGCGAGGGCGATCGTAATCTTATTTTGAGCCGCAAATGGCAAGCGCGGCAACTCTCCTTGCCTTCTTCCCCTGCTTCAGTTAACGAAGCGGCGCATCCGAACATTCATCACAATGCCCAGCGCCAGAAACATAAACAGGACGGAAGACCCGCCATAACTCATTAAGGGCAAGGGGATTCCGGTAACCGGCATAAAGCCGACCACCATGCCGACGTTGACCAGGATGTGAAAGCTAAGCACAGCCACCACCCCCATTACCACGAACGTCCCGGCGCGGTCGGGCGCCGTTTGTGCGTTCTGGGTCAACCGCATCAGCACAATAAAGTATAACAGCATTACAGTGAGAGCGCCCACAAATCCATGCTCCTCAGCAAACGCCGCGAAGATAAAGTCGGTCTGTGGGACAGGTAAAAACGCCTGGTGAGTCTGAGAGGCAGCGGTACTGCCCCAGAGCCCTCCAGAACCTACCGCAATCAGGGATTGAATCACTTGGTAACCCGAGCCTTGGCTATCCGCCTCGGGCTGCATAAAGCTGGTTAGCCGGTCGCGTTGATACGGCTTCAGAACGTGAAAAGCCAGCGGCATCATGAGTCCTGCCAGAACCACCACAGTCAGAGCTTGCTTCCAGTGAACTCCACCCAAAAACAGCCCCATAACCGCGATCGGAATATAGGTGAGCGCCGTTCCCAGGTCGGGCTGAGCCAACACCAGAAGCATAGGAACGCCCACAATCGCACCTGCCTTGATGAAGTCAGGCCAGGACAGCTCACGCTGGTGCAGGTCTGCAAAGTATTTTGCGACCGCCAGAATCAGGATCAGCTTCACCCACTCGGATGGTTGGAAATGTCCTCCGCCGGGCATCTTGATCCAGCGCCGCGCGCCCAGATATTTCTGCCCGAAGATAGTCACCGTCAGCAGCGAAGCGATGGAGGCGATGTACATCCAATGAACCGCATCAAGCATCTTTTGATAGTTAATGAAACTCATCAGGAACATGCCGCCGATTCCGCCCGCGATCCAATAAAGCTGCTTGATGTGCGCTCCGGCAAACTTGGTATGGGCAGTGGCGCTACGAATTTCCAGCACGCCCAGCCCGCAAATCAGCAGGACAAAGATGAACAGCAGCCAGTCAAAATCGCGGAATGAAATATAGCGTGACATCAGTTGTCGGTCGTTAGTCCTTGGTCCTTTGTCGTCGGGCTCAAAACAAAACTGTCATCTTGAGCGTAGCGAGATCGGTAGCTCGCGACCGATCTGGCGTAGTCGAAAGACCCCACGTTAGCCAGTCGTGCTTGAGTGCTACAGGGAATTCTCTCCACGCTCTCTCCATCACTGCACTCCCGGCGCCGCCACTGCCAGCGGAGCCCGCTTCTTCGATACATCAATCACAAACCGCCCGCCGTGCAACATATCCTGTTCGGAATCGTCAGGGCTGGCGGAATTCCATACCGCGCCGATTTCCACTTTCTTATCCCCTGCCGCAACCTTGGTCGGCTGACGGCGCTGCTTCTCAACATAAGCTTTGACCACTTGCGCAGCAATGCGAGCCGCAAACTGTCCGTGCTCTCCGCCCTCGAACAATACCGCGACCACGATCTCGGGATTCCTTCGCGGCGTCACTCCCACGAACCAGGCATTGTCTTTGTATTTGGATTTGCCATTAGCAGTCTTCGCCTTGAGCGCGTTGCTGACCGTCTGCGCGCTCCCCGTCTTGCCCGCAAAATCAATCCCCTGCAGATGCGCGCTGCCTGCCGTGCCCAACGGCGACGGCACATTCGACATCGCGTCGGTAATGATTTCCCAATTCGCGGGATCGATCGGAATCTTCGCCTGGTTCGGCGCGTCGGTTGCAGGAATGACATTACCCGGCAAGTCCCTCGGATTGGTCACATGCGGCCGCACCAACAGGCCGCCGCTGGCAATCCCTCCGATGGCGCGTGCCAACTGAATCGGAGTCACGGCTACCGCGCCCTGGCCGATACCAACTGAAATTGTCTCGCCCGCATACCATTTCTGTTTGAAGTTGCGAATCTTCCATTCTTCCGACGGCATGACCCCAGTCACTTCCTGCGGCAAGTCGATGCCGGTCTTTTGGCCCAAGCCGAACATGGTTGCGTATTTCGCAATGCGGTCAATGCCAAGTTTCTCCGCCAGCGTGTAAAAGAAAACGTCACAGGACTGGTAAATCGCTTTGCTGATCTCGACCACGCCGTGAGTGCGATGCTCGGCCGTCACCCAGCATTTGAAATAGCGTCCGTAGAATGTCGCGCCGCCATTGCAGATTACGTGCATATCTTGCGCGATGCCCTCCTGCAAACCCGCCGTGGCCATAATGATCTTGAACGTCGAACCGGGCGCGAGTTGAGCCTGGATAGCTTTGTTCAGTAACGGATGTTCATCGTCGTTGACCAACTTGCTCCACTGATCGCGTGAGACCCGCACCGCAAAATCATTGGGATCAAAAGTTGGCCGGCTCACCATGGCCAGAATTTCCCCGTTGCGCGGGTCCATGGCCACGATCGCGCCGTTCTTGTCACCTAAGGCCTCTTCGGCCGCGATTTGCAGATCAAGATCTACCGTCAGCTTGAGCTGTTTTCCAGGTTCCGCCGGGGTTTCATCGAGCCGTCCCACTTCCCGCCCGCGGCTATTCACCACCGCTCGTCGCGATCCATTCTTTCCCATCAGGATTTGGTTGTATTGCAGCTCCACTCCCGATTTACCGACCACGTCGCCGGGATTGTAGAACTCCCAGCGCGGCTGGTTCAGCATCTCCTCGCTGACTTCGCCGACGTAGCCGATAAGGTGCGCCATGAATCCGTTGCGCGGATAAAGCCGCCGGTGCGCGACGATAGTATCGAGCTCGGGCAATTCGTTGCGGTGCGACTCGACGAAAGCGAGTTCATCGGGCGTGATGTCGTCCTTCAGAAAAATCGGCTGGTATTGCGGCATCGAGGCAAAGTGCCGGATGAGATCTTTGACTTCTTTGGGATCGAGGTGCAGACCCTGCGAAATAAGATCGGAGTCCGCAGTGAGATCGCGCGAGGAATCGCGCAACAACAACGCCGTGAACGAAGGATAGTTGTCGACAATGATCCGCCCTTCACGATCCAGAATCTTGCCGCGAGGCGCGAGGATCGGAACGTTGCGAACGCGATTCTTTTCCGCCAGCGAGGCGTACATGTCGGTCTGCACCACCTGCAGCCGCCACAATCCGTAGGCCAGAATCATGAAAATGGCCAGGACAATGTACTGCACCGCGGTGAGCCGAACTTGCGATACTTTTTCGTCGCGGCCGAACATCAGAGTGTCAGGCTTCAGGCTTCAGGCGTCAGGCTTGGGGAGCACGCCGAGAAGTGACCACGCTGACTTAATCCTTTCGGGAAGATAAGTTTATTGTAATCCGCCAAAGCCAAGATTGCGTTGCACTTTCGTGTAACGGAAGGGCATAGACGCTGGGAGAGCCACAGGGTGGTGGCCTGAAGCCGAAAGCCTGAAGCCAGCACTCAAGTTCTCTGCTTGAACCGATCCAGTAATGCGAACAGGACGACCGCGAGCGCGGCGTTGGCTAGCGCCGAGCCTAGCTCGCGGGGCCAGCTCCATTGCAGGGTGAGTCCAACCAACCCGCGCGCAATCGTGAAGTAGACGATCTCATGCACTACATAAAAAAAGAGAACAACCAGAAACCGCGAGCCGGCGTTCTCCACGTCCAGCTTGACCCCGAGCGATGACGCGCCATATCCCACGACGGTTTTCGCGATCCCGTATAAGCCCAGGGGATGCCCGGTGAGCGAATCCTGCAACAGCCCGATGGCAGCACCGGTCAGCAATCCCGCGACTGGACTGCGTCGCGCCACGGCAAAGAAAATCACCACCAGCAGCGGTAGATCAAAGATAGAAAAGAATTGAAATCGCAGAGGCACGAATGCCTGCAGGAAAACCGCGATCAGCGGAGTCAGAATGGCGACCGGCAGACTGAACCGGTAAACCTCCACTTGCTCATTCGATGTGTAAGTGATGGGCACGCTATTGAGGGGGTCCCTGTGGCGGCTGGGCGGCAGCCGGCTCCGATGGTTGATCTGGCTTCGAGGGTGCTATCTGCGTCTTGCGGCCGGCTGGCGTGGCCGGTGCGTTGTCGGTTGTGTTGTCAGGCGCTTTCAACGCCGGAGTGACAGGCTTCTTCTGTGGCGACAGAGCGGACGCGTTGCTGGCCGGCTTGTTTGCCGGAGAAGCATTTGCGCCATTATTCGGGCTCGCGGAAGAGTCCACGTGCGCATGGCTTGCCGCACTCGCTCCACCTGGCTTGGGGATTCCTGCCGCTGCCGGCGTTCCCTGAGCGTTGGGCGCGGTGAAAATCTTCAGTCCGCTAGTCGGGGGCGGCGGCTTACTCGGATCATCCGGTGGCCGGTCGGGAACCGAAGGTAAACGCTGCGCCAGAATGTCCGCCGCTCGCATCGGCGATGCTCCGTCCGCTAACGCTGGCTCCTTCTCTTCCTGCTGCGTGATCACCAGAACTTCTTCCAGACGGCTCAAATCGACCGCCGGCCTCACCCGGATATTGAGAAAGAGTTCCGGCCCCGGCGAAACCTTGGTAACCGTACCCACGGGCAAACCCTTGGGGAAAATCTGATCGCCGCCGCTGGTCACGACTTTTTCGCCGGGCTGCACCGTTTCATCCGACATCACTTTTTCGAGCACCACCTCGCCGAGCGCCGTCCCGCGCAGAACGCCTTGCAGCCGAGATTTCTCGAGAATCGCTCCCACTCCGCTGGTCTGATCATTGACCAGCAAAACCTGCGAAGTTGTGCGGAAGACACGCAGCACCTTGCCGACAACGCCTTCAGCCGTGATGACCGCCATATCCTGCTTGACCCCGTCGCGCGAACCTTTGTCGATGTAAATCGATCGCGATTGCTCGCTGCCGCTCGATCCGATAACCTGCGCGGCCATGGTCTTTGAGATGAATTGTTCCTTGAAGCCGAGTAGGGCCTGCAGGCGGCGAGCCTGTTCCGCATCCTGGTTGAGCCGAACCTGCTCGATGCGCAGGCGCTCGATCTGTAGCTTGAGATCGCGATTCTCCTGGCGCACGCCGCGCAAATAGAAATAGTTATGCCAGAGATTGCTGACACTGCTCTGAAACCAGACGATGCTTTTTTCAAGCGGAGTGACCGTATCCACCGCCCAGACGCGTATAAGGCGGGTCGACTCGTCCTGGGTGGAGCGCCGGACCTGTACCGCCAACCCCAGCACCTGGACAAACAATACGACCACCAGGATGGTGACATTGCGGTAGCGGCTGATGAGGTTTTCCATGGCGGGCTTCCCTTAGTGTACTTCGCATCCCCCAAATGGTTTTCAGTTTTCAACCACGAAGGGATATGAAGTTGCACGAAGGCGATCGCGCTACTCGATCGAAATCTTGCGCAAGAGTTTGAAGTCGCTCAGCATCTTGCCCGTGCCCAGCACCACGCTGCACAACGGATCGTCAGCGATCGAAACCGGCAGCCCGGTTTCTTCGCGGATGCGCTTGTCCAGATTCTTGAGCAGAGCGCCTCCACCAGTGAGCACAATCCCGCGATCGCTGATGTCTGCCGAAAGCTCGGGCGGCGTGCGCTCAAGGGCGACGCGAATTGCATTCATAATCGTCGATACGCACTCGCTCAACGCTTCCCGAACTTCGCTGTCGTCCACCGTAATGGTCTTGGGAACGCCCTCGATCAGGTTGCGCCCTTTGATCTCCATGGTGAGAGGCTTGTCCAGCGGATACGCGGAACCAATCTCGATCTTGATCTGCTCACCGGTGCGCTCGCCGATCAGCAGATTATATTTCCGCTTCAGATAATTCATGATGGCTTCGTCCATCTGATTGCCGGCCATGCGCACGGAACGCGAATAGACGATGCCGCTGAGAGAAATGACCGCGATGTCAGTTGTGCCGCCGCCAATATCGACAACCATGTTGCCGCTAGGCTCGGTGATGGGAAGCCCGGCGCCAATCGCCGCCACCATCGCTTGCTCCACCAGATGCACTTCGCTCGCCTTCGCCCGATAAGCCGAGTCCATGACCGCTCGCTTTTCCACCTGCGTGATTTCCGAAGGCACGCCAATCACGATGCGGGGATGCACCAGCATCTTCCGGTTATGCGCCTTTTGAATAAAGTAGTTCAGCATCTTTTCCGTGACTTTGAAGTCAGCGATGACCCCGTCTTTCATGGGCTTGATGGCCACGATGTTCCCAGGCGTGCGGCCCAGCATCTCTTTGGCTTCTTTCCCCACTGCTTCCACTTCGCCTGTGTTCTTGTTGATGGCCACGATCGAAGGCTCGTTCACCACGATGCCCTTGCCGCGCGCGTACACCAGCGTGTTCGCCGTGCCCAGATCGATAGCGAGGTCGCTCGAAAAGACGCTGAACAGCGACCGCAGATTGTGCCAGCGTGATGCGCTCGAATGAAAGCCGTTGTTCGATGACATGCGAAACTTTCTCTCTCTATGGAGTCGGTCTTATTCCGGTTTTTGTCCGGTTATTCTGGAATCTAATCTCTATCCTTAATTCTACGAGCGATTGCCGTCACGTTCAGCAAACCAAAGTAACTGCCTGCGCTCAAGCCAAGCCTCGCTCACTGAATCACTACTTTCTTCTGCAGTGTATTGACTCCGCCCTTGGCATTCTGCGCCGTGATCGTGATCGTGCTTTCTCCGGTCGCCAAAGGCGGCGTGAAGTAGTGGAAAGCGCCATCGGTTCCGACCACCGGAACCTCGCGCCCGTTCACCATCACGCGCGCGCCTACCTCGGTCTTCCCCGTCAACTCGATCACATGACCGTGCTGAATCATGGGATCCAAATCCAAATTGATCGCCGCCGTGTCATTCCCCTTCGGAATAATCGTAAACCGGTTTTTTTCGCTCTCCACCGATTCCTTGCCCGCGGCATCCTGCGATTGCACCAGCCAGTAATAAGCCCCTTGCTCAAGACCCGAAACCAGAACGTCCGCAGTATTCACCTTGCGATCCACGATAGTAGAAGAAAAGTACGGGTTTCGCGAAATGCGCAACCGGTAGCCCTTGGCATTGGCCATCGGAGTCCACGAAAATTCAATCGGCTTGGGATCGTTCGTCACAAACATGGGCATCATGTTCGCCGGAGAAATCGGCGTCGGCGGCCCAATCTCCTTCAACTTGTCCATGCGCGGCGCAGCCGCCTGAAAGCTGACTTTCTCCCAATCCGCCAAGCGCACTGTCTCACCATTACGCGTGATGTCGCCAGTTCCCTTCTTGACCAGGATTTCATGCTGATCGTCCTTAGGATCGTTGCGCACCATGGCCGCGCTATCCGGCGCGAGGGACGCCGTTGCGCCCGCCACCACCACCTGCGACCTCGAACCCTGCACAAACGTGGCCGTCGCCAGATCCACCGTGCCTGTGCTCACCGCCACTGAAACATTGGTCTGCTGCTGATCGTTGGTCGAGTTTTCCTCGATCACAATCAGCGAATCCTGTTTGATGGTGTAGTTCGTACCGTCATTGAAAACGATCTTGGCCATGCCTTCCGAACTGGTCTGCACGACATCGCCTTTTTCCAGCGGAATGCTGTAATCGGCCGTTCCCCAACTGTTGCCATTCGCCTTCTTCACCCGCACCGTGCCGTCGAGCGCCGTGAAGTGCGCCTGCTGAGCCCCGGCGCCGCCCGACTTCGCAGGATTGCCCGCGGCTCCCGCCACCACTTCCAGCAGCTTGGTTCCCAGGCTGTCCGCCGCCTTGATGCCGCTCTCGGTGAATTGCGGAAAGGCAAAGCGCATGCCAACAAAAATAATCAGCAAGACCGCCAGCACCAGCAGCGCCACGCTGCGATACGTGACCGTCTTCCACGCGATGTGGATTCCCGGTTTGCTGTTTGAAGACACCGAAGACACAGAGAAACCCAGCCAAACTCCAGAGAATATTGGGGTACTTTCGAGAGTACCACAAGGCCTAAGAGGGCAAAACAGGGTAATCAAATTGGGACATTACGTTGGTGCCATCTTCGCTGCGCGTGTTCTTGTGTTGAAGACAGGCAACGAACTCACAACGGATTGTCATCCCGACCGGAGCTTCTCATCCCCAAAGGGGATGGGAAGCGGAGTGGAGGGACCTGCTGTTTCCCGCGAACTACAGCAATCTCAAAATAGCCGGAGCCGCGACGGCGATAGATTCCAAGCTGCCACGCGAGGGTGCCCCACTCCTTGCGTTTTGTGCCAGGGGCGGGAGTTGGCCCACTTCCGCATTCCTCGCTCATCGCAGCACTGGCAGGAGCAACCGCGATGACGAAAAAACGGTATTCAAAGAGCTGATGCCGATACTGGCGTGTCTGAATTCGAGCAAAGCTAGCCTTTCCGAGCTTTGGTCATCAGTAGTGACGTACAGGAGAAGCCTATGACCGGCCTTGAAGCGGCGCGCATTCGGTACTATCGGAATCCGGTAGCTTACTTTCTCCCCAATCGGCACAGCTTCGAACGTCCGGCACGGTAGAAACGGGGCGCCGAGTTTGCTCGTGGCCTCATCCACTCCACGCAAACTGGCCCGGAGGTAGCCTGCTGTGACATTGATACCTTTGCCGCTCTGGTCCAAATCCTGCAGGACTGCGATGAAGGCTGTGTCCGGCGCGGTGCAAGAGGCGTCCAACTGCAGTTCGATTGGACCGATGAGGTCGAGATCGTGACCCAGCGGTGCCGTAGTCCACTGCAAGAATGCCGGCGGGTCCGTCTCGCTTGCGCGTGGGCGGTTGAGACCACCTCCAAGGTTCATGTAAGTTCCGGAACCCGCTTCCCCTTCATCCTCACTGAGTCCTCCATCGGCTCGAAGCGCATAAGAAAGATGCACCGCCTCTGGGATCGGCCAACTATCGCTGGTTCGCCAGCCCTCGGCCTCAGGCACCATGTATCGAAAGCGCGGGCCATCGAGAATGCCAGTGTCCTGCCCCTTAAGCCAGCGATCGAACCACGCAATCGCCTCGATGTGAAGACTCTCCCACGGCCACGCGAGGCCATGCTCCCCCATCATTGCCACCTGCACATGCTTGCTGTTCGTCAGCCGCTCGTGGGCCGTGAAGGTGTGCGGCAGATGGAGCGGCACATTCTGCCAGTCGCATCCCATGTAGACTGGCACCTCGACGTGATCCAGTAACGGAAGTAGATTGCGGTCCTCCCACCAGGCATCTCGAAACGGGTGCTCAACTGCGATGGCGCGCCAGAGATCGTCCCAAGGATGGGGATCGTGGTGCAGCTTGAGCAAGATTTTGAGGCCAGCGATCGCGGCTTCCCCGTTCGCCATCTCGAATTTCTTGTGGATGCCGGGAGTCAGTAGAAGATCCCGCACGGCGTCCATTAATTTGCTGCGCCAGAGCTTGTTGGTATGCCCCGACGTCATCCCGATCATGAAGAGGAACGGCGTGAGAAAGCCGCTACTCACCAGTCCGTGATGGGTTGCCGACTCATAGAGGTCGAAGGTACCAGCGATGGGCATGATGGCCTTGAGATGCGGCGGTCTTTCAACCGCGGCTTCCATCTGCGTTCCGGCGAAATAACTGATGCCTATCATGCCGACATTGCCGTCCGACCAGGATTGTTGCGCCGCCCACTCCACGAGGTCGTACATGTCACGACGTTCCTGTCCATCAAAGAAACCAAAGGTGCCGCCAGACCCGCTGGTACCCCGGCAGTTCGCAATGACGTGCACGTAACCACGGGGCACAAAGAAATCACTGGCACCAGCTTCAATGAATCCGGCTGGAGCACCGAGATTCTGAATCTGCCGCGGATAGGGAGAGGCGGCAACCAGTACAGGATACCGACCCGGCTCGGCCGGACGATGCACATCCGCCAACAACATAATTCCGTCACGCATTGGCACCGCCACGTCGTCATCATGTGCCATGGCGTGGGTTGGCTGTGACAAATTGCGATATTCACGGCCAGTGGTTTGCGGGCCGTTTAGTCGACGTTGACCGGGTTCTATCCCGGACGCTTGAACCTTCGTCATTTGCTAGCTCCTGGAGCTGACCAAGATGTACGCGCTTCCGCCTGCTAGCTGCGGCCCGTGAAGCAGCCCCGACGAGATAAGACTATTCCAAAAGTCAACCTCGGATAAGCGACATTTGTTTTCGCGCCTTGGACGGGTGGCCCAGCCTATCGCGTTCTTTGCGAAGGCTGGAGCTCTTAGCCGGAGTCGCCGGGTGCCCCAGGTCTCGGTTTTGAGACCTGGGTTTCGCCACGAGGCCCAGCTCCCTCCCGAAAACGAACAAAAGACTGCAGGCTTTAGCCGCAAAGCGGCGTAAGAATGCAGCCCACGGCGCAAGCCGTGGGTAAAAGCAGGAACCGAACCAGCCCCTGCGGGGGCGAAAGATTTGCTCTCACGACGGATTGTCATCCCGACCGGAGCTTCTCATCCCCAAAGGATGGGAAGCGGAGTGGAGGGACCTGCCGGGTGCCCCAGGTCTCGGTTTTGAGACCTGGGTTTCGCCACGAGGCCCAGATCCTCCCGAAAACAAACAAAAGATTGCAGGCTTTAGCCGCAAAGCGGCGTAAGAATGCAGCCCACGGCGCAAGCCGTGGGTAAAGGAAGAAACCGAACCAGCACCTGCGGGGGCGAAAGATTTGCTCTCACGACAGATTGTCATCCCGACCGGACCTTCTCATCCCCAAAGGATGGGAAGCGGAGTGGAGCGACCTGCTGTTTCGCGCGAACTACAGCAATCCCGAAAATACCCGACAGCGCCGCGACGGCGATAGATTCCAAACCGCCACGCGCAGGGTGCTCCGCCGTGAGGGCACTATCGTTGTCCCGGCAGAATTGGAATTTGGAGTAAAATGCGAGCTAAGTAACAATCCGGGAGTGGCCCCCCTAGCCACACGTTCTTGGATTCCCGAAGAGCGCGTCCTCTCTGTTGATCGTTTGGAGATGAACGATGAAAGCGACATTTTTCCGACCCTCGTTGCTCGGCCATCTTTTCGGCGCTCTACCTATCTTATGGGTTGCGACCGTGGCTTTTGCCGCCAATCCTGTTCCCTCCATCGTCGGCCCGGTCCGTCCGCAGGCCGTAGTACCGGGCAGCGGAGACTTTACGCTGACAGTTTACGGCGCGAACTTTGTGCAGGGTGCAGTCGTGAATTGGAACCGTCAGCCTCGCCAGACTACCTTCATTTCCGCTCGAGAGCTGCATGCGCATGTTCTGGCATCGGATGTCGAGCAACCCACAGCCGGGTTTGTCACGGTCACGAATCCGGCTCCCGGGGGTGGCGTTTCCAGCTCTAGTCATGGTCTGGTGGAAGTTCATGTGCCAACCACGACCATGGTTCTGAACCGCCCCCACGTCTACATTGGCGGTTATTCGACGCTTATTGCAGACTTTAATAACGACGGTAAACCAGACCTCGCTGGTGGATATGGCGAAGAGGAGATTCCGGTTTGGCTCGGCGAAGGAGACGGCACATTCCAGCGCGGGTCAATCTCGACTGACAACTACTATCCCACGGGCGGCATCGCCTATGGCGATTTCAATGGCGACGGCAACGCAGACCTCGTATTCGAAGCGGGACCCTTCGGCCCACCATTCCAGCTTCAAGTGAACCTTGGTGACGGGAACGGCAAGTTCCGCATGGGTTCGCGGTTCGGAAATTTTCTTTCAGGTGATAACTTCGCTAAGATCTCAGTGGGCGATTTCAACCAGGATGGCAAGCTCGATATCGCTACCCCTGAGGACCCCAGCCCTTCACTCTTTCTCGGCAATGGTGACGGGACTTTCCAGCCACGCAAACGATTACCACTTCGCGGTGCCGGGGTCCCAATCACCGGGGATTTCAACGGCGACGGCAGATTAGATCTCGTCGCAACCCTTGAAGGCCGTCTTTATCTTCTTCTCGGCAATGGCGACGGAACCTTCCAGAAGCCGAGAAAAATTGGCGCAAGCTATGCAGATTGCAGTTTCGGACCGGAGCTGTTTGTCGATGACTTTAACGGGGACGGAAATCTCGACCTCGCGTTTTGTGACAAAGCGCGCATTGGAATTCTTCTCGGTCGCGGCGACGGGACTTTTGAGGAACCGGTCTTCTATGCGACTGGGAGCGTTTTTTACACAGTCGGTGTTGGCGACTTCAGCTCGGACGGCAAAACGGATTTGTTAGTCTCGCGCCAAGTCAACCAGCGAGGGCAGCTCCTCCTCTTTCTTGGGAACGGCGACGGCACCTTCCAGGGCGGCAGGCTGATAAAACTGCCAGAGAACTACTATGGCGAAACAGGGGTTCTGGCGGCTGATTTCGATTCCGACGGCCTGCTGGACTTCGCTTTGCAGCTTCCGAGCGGGGTCTCCGCTGCTGTTTACACGCAAAAGTAAGTGCGGAAACTAGGGGGCTGGCCCTACCTTCTCGCCGATCGCAGCTCTAGCCAACACTGACGGGTGGCCCATCCTTCTGCGCGTCCTTTGCGGAGAGAGTGGGCGCGATTCCCAAATTGGGAATCAGCTCCGCGGTCCACCCACTTTGTTCTTGAACTCGCCCATGATATCGGATAACCTAGGAACGCAGAGCTTATCTGCAAGATAATCACAGATCTTTGACAAACTGACAGCGGACGCGCATCCTGGACCGCCCCACCCGCTGAATCCGACCACTGCACCGGCCACACGCGGTGCCAAAACGGAACCACGCGCAGCTGCGAACTACGCTAACTCCAATGTTTCCAAGATTTTGCCTCTAACTACCTTTAGAACCATAGATCTAGGAGGCAGAAAAATTTACAGGGCATTAACGTACTTGACACACATGATACTCTGTTCTGTGACAGGGCAGCAGTGCCTACGTGTGTTTGTTGTATCCAAAGTGGCCCCATACAAGGAATTCGTTTCGAGCGGGACTCCAAAAGTAGCAGAAGCAAGTCTCGTGAATGAGGCCAATATCTTTAAGTTCGTGGATGCTCTTGGATTCTCGAATCAGATCTCTATATTGGAGTCGGCCCCAATAAACCAACCGCTTCCTACTGCTACGAATATCGTTCCATTGGGTGTCGAGAACGTACTGCTCAGCGAGGAAAGAATCCTCTCCAATATCTCGCCAGACCTCTCCAGACGGCACCATTCGAGTATGGGCCATGACATGGCCCTCCAGACCGTATTTGGGCGGAAATGGCAAATTACTCATGTCGTTTTCCCGACAATCCAAATGCTGATCGAAGCCAATTACCTCAGCCGGAGTCTTGCCGCAATTCCGAAACTTGACACTAAAAGTGAGATGTTGAAGGACTCCATTTTGGTCAAGGGCGCCACTGCTTCCAGCGGTAGAGATAGTTATAAAGAGCCATGGTCGCTCAGAATTAACAATGGCTTCGGAGCTGTTTTTGGCGGCAGTGGCGGCATCTCTGGCAGCGTTGGCAGCGTCTTGGGCCACATTAGCCTGTCGCCACAGAATATAAAGGGTGCCGAGTCCTGCGAGTCCAAGGAGAGCAGTGATAAAGACATATGCTTTTGTCCATCCGCTAGTAGGCTCGGAAATTACATTAACTCGATAAACCGCTTTCTCGGTGGGGTTTTGTTCTTGTGTTTGTCTACTATTGGTGCTTGGCTGACCTACTGGGCCGTCACTGGGAGAACTCACAGGCGACTTTTGCTGGGGCTTATTGGTGCTTACCCCGCTTTGTGTGTTTGCACTTTTATCATGTTTGTCTGGGCTGGGATTTGTTTGTGAAATGCACAATCCGCACAGGAACACTACAGACAGCGGAAACAGAAGGCGCATAATCACTCCATGAAGAAACTCGAATGTACGGAAGGCCCAAAAGCACTCAAGAACTTTGAACGCGCTATGACTGCGATCTTCCAGGTTCCAAAAAAGAGGAAGCAGCAGGATAAACCTACTGCTTCCGTGAGGAAACCAAAATCTGCCGACAGAGACTAGAAGGGGACTTGCGTTTCCCCCGTCCCTGTCGGGGTCGTGTGAAGCGTGTCGGTATCCTTGCCAGTCAGTTCGGCATAAGTGAGGCGTTTCCCGTTGATCTGGCTCATAGCTAACTCGAAACGCTGTTGGTCGTTAAGACCTTTGCGATTGTTGTACCGGAATACCTGCTCGTCAACATAACGGCGAAGATGAAACGGCTCTACAGCAACGTAGGTTCCATTGAGGCCGCGCTTCAACAGCGACCAGAAGTTTTCTATTCCGTTGGTGTGTACCTGTCCATCAACATAGGTTTCGAGATGGTTCACAACTTCATGGGCGAACTTCTTTTCCAGGCCCTGATACCCGAGCCACTGGTCGGTATAGACCTTGGAGCCACCGAACACCTCATTGAGGATATGTTTCTGCAAAGTCTCTCGCTTTGTATTCGGCACGACAGCAGCACGAACCTTGCGAAGCTTGCGGTCGAGCATTCCCATGACGATGGTCTTATTCACGTACTTGTAAGGCTCACTCGTATTGCTATTGATGGCGTTCAGCTTGACTCTACGGCTCTTGTGCATGTTCTTTGCTTTGCCGCCGATGAAAGTCTCATCAACTTCGACAGCACCGAATCCGCCGATCTGGTCATCGGGAGTTTGTGCGCCTGCATCTCTCAGGGCCTCGCGAACGCGCTGCAACATGAACCAAGCAGACTTCTGAGTGATACCCAAGCCGCGTGCCAGTTCATAAGAACTGACTCCGTTTTTGCAGTTGACCAGCAACCAGACGGCAGTCATCCACTTGTCCAAGCCAATCGGGGAATCTTCAAAGATCGTGCCGACTTTGACAGTGAACTGCTTTTTGCAGCCTTTGCAGAACCAGAGCAGGCGCGTTTTGATGAACGAATGTTTGTCATTACCGCACCGTGGGCAGGCGATCTTCTTATCGGGCCAGCGAAGATTGACCGCATAAACAAAGGCCCGTTCTGGATCGGAGAAGTAAACGATGGCTTGTTGGAGTGTCTTGGGCGCGTCCATGAATAAAACTCTACTCTCAAATGCCTTGTGTGTCAAGTATGTTAATGCCATTTACAGTCCTTTGTTTTCTATATTTTGGACGGAAACGAGAGGTTTTTTTCGTGGACCGCAGGCCCTCTGCGCCGTTCCAATCTGGGTCAGCCAAGACCCATCCTGATGAAAGCGAAGCACTTCGAGCGCGCGCCAGCTTCTACGAGCAGCCTCAAGAAACCAATCGCAGCGGCCGAGAACCGGCGTAACTCCAATGTTTTCAAGATTTTGCCTCTAACTACCTTTAGAACCATAGATCTAGCGGGATCAAAAAATTTCAGCCCTTTGCTTTCTAGATTTTAGGCAAAAACGAGAGTTTTTTTGAGGCAAATCCTGCACCAGAATATGTGCAGCCAACTCTCAGCGCGCCCTAATACGTGAACGACTGAATCTCGGTCACGCCTTGCGCCGGTCCATCGACGAATCCGCTGCGCTGGCTCGGGTGCAGCGCAATGTGCGCCGGGACGATGTTAAACGTATTGCTGAAATCGAATCCGTTGAGAGTTTCTTTGAGGTCGCCCTTGATGTCGTAAACGTAGATCGTGCTGCCGCTCGACGTCGAACTCGAAACCGGCTGAGCGATCAGGAACAGCTTGTGGATGGAATCGAATTCGACATCGGCTCCGCTGAACTGTTGTTGCTCGCCTGAATTTGGCAGCACCACGGTGAATCCGGTTTCTTTTTTAAGGTCGTAAAATTCCACGCTGGCGTCATCTTCGGTGTCGGTGCAGACAATGCCGTCCGCCGCGTCAATGGCGATGCCGTTGACGAAGCCAAATCCAATACCGGTGAACTCGCTGAACGTAGCCTTGCCGAGATCCACCACACCAATCACTGGACGGCAGCCGAAGCATCCATTGCCGCCGCCCATCACGGCCTGATTCGTCTTGCTGTCGTACGCAGTCGGTGGAGGCACGCTGCCAAAATTATTCGAGTCGGTGATCTTGACCACCGGACCGAACGTGTTGGCTCCGACGTTCGAGCTGAATACGTAGGGGATGAATTGACCGCTGTTATCGTAGGCGAATACCGCGACGTTCGGAACGCCCTGGCTGCGACTGACTCCGGTTGGCATGATAAGGTGCTGCGATCCGATGGGAGGTGTCCACAATCCGGTGAATTGATTTGAATCGAGCGGGTTCAAAGTGTGGAACGTGCGCTTGACGTGAAGAAAGCTGACCTCGTGTTCGTGCAGGATCAGCCCGACACTGGTGCCGACAATCCCCAGCGTGACGAAGTCATCTTGAGTCTCTGTTTTGGTCACGACCTTCAGAATTTTTCCGGTCTTCTGATCAAACGTTTCCACGGCGGCCAGAACGTTGCCATTCTGCAGCGTCTTGGCCTCGCTGAGCAAGCCTTCGGTGCCGTTTTGATCGATATCGAATCCGAAGATCTGCCCGCCGAACTTGCTGTGAACCAGCAGTTTGCCGGCGCCGGGAAAGGAATTTGACTGCGACTCGTTAGTTTGTCCGAATACAGCGACGGTCGAGAACAAGGCCAGAATTAAACAGAAAAAGGCGTATTTAGCGGCGATTAGCGCAGTTTTAGAGCACAATACAGACGATTTGGCGCTTGTGTTCTGCATTTCATTCTCCATGGGATAGCGTTACGAAAAAATGCGACGACCGCTCAGCCTAGGGAGGCTAACCTGCGCCACCCCTGGGTTATGTCACGCATTTGTCAGAAGATTGTAAAACTTGAGGGCAGACCAAATCGCAGAAGCGACGCTAATAAGCATGGCCCATCCTTCCAAAAACAAGGAAAGATGGGCCACCCTATTCACTCGAATTATTTTTCGCACTTCGGCGTAGCCGGAATATCAGCCGCAATCGGAAGCGGCGACAGGCCCTGCTTCTGCAGCAGAGCATTCACCGGCGCAATCTTCTGCTGATTGATGTCGCGCCACTGCGTCAAACGTTTGCCCAGGTCCTGACAGTATTGCTCGACGCTAGCTTCGAGCAGGCTGGCAGGGCGCGCGTCCCCGCTTTCGATCATGAAGGCCAGACGCGCCAGTTCGCGGTTCAACGGACCGAGTCCGAGATCTTCAGGTTTACCGTCGTCGGCGTCCGCAACCTGGTCATCCAGCGCCTTAAGTGCGTCGGCCACATCTTTCTTGGTAGCGTCGGTGCCTATAGATTTCTGCCGGTCGGCAATCGCCGCCCGCAACGCTCGCGCCTGAACGTCGCTGTCGTAAGTCGCCGTCATCTGAGCAGAGACATTCGATTCGACTTCGAACTGCCGCACCAGATCCGCCTGTGAAACCTGCACGCGCGGATCGATCGTCACGGTCAGGGACTGGCGATAAGTCTTGCCGTTCACTTCCAAGGCCAGCGAATACGTGCCCGGCACCACGAACGCTCCCGGCTGCAAGTCGCGAGGAAAGTCACCGGGAATAGCGTGATCGGAGCCGGTGTATTCGATGTAATCGAGCTGACTCCCGTAGTAGCCGTAGCGCAACATCTTCATCGAGGGATATCGAAGATCCCAGGTAAAGCGATTGAGCCCGGCCGTTTTGGTGAGCGACGACTGCGGCGCAAACCAGTACTCGGGAGCGTTGGCTGGCGTTTTGTCATAGGGCGGAGGCACGTTGCTGAACTCGTGCACCAGATTGTTGTGCGAGTCGTAGATCGAAAGCTTGATGTCGCCCGCAGGCGCGGATTTCAGGAAATAGTAAATGGTCGCGCCGTCAGGCGGATTGTCTCCAGCGGGAGTTTCCGGCGGCAGCGGAGTGTCCTGAGACATATCCCATCGCACGCGCACGACGTTGCGAGGACCAAGTAGATGCGCATCCGACCGCGGCCACTTGCCGTCGAACTGGCGCAGCGGCGTGATGTCATCGAGAATCCACAGCGAGCGCCCGAAGGTTGATGCGACGAGGTCGGTGTCGTGAACGTCCAGGTCAGTCACCATGGTCGTGGGCAGATTCAGTTGCAGAGCTTGCCAGTGATCGCCATCGTCCAGCGAAAAGTAAACGCCGTTCCACGTGCCGGCGTAGAGCAATCCCTTGCGTACTGGATCTTCGCGAACCACGCGCGCACCTCCAGTCTCAGGCAAGCCGGTATTGATCAGTTGCCAACTCTGTCCGTAATCGCGCGTGCGATAGATGAGAGGACGCAGGTCGCGGAATCCGCCGACAACAACGTACGCGGTTGCCGCATCGTGGCGAGAGGCTTCCACCGCGGTGATGCTGGCTTTCTCGTGCAGGCCGGGAATGGTCACATTCTGCCAGGTCTTGCCGTCCTTTGTGACTTGAACGAGGCCATTGCCCGTGCCCGCCCAGATCACGCCAGCCTTCACAGTCGAAAGCGCGATGGTGTCGATCACGGTTCTTCGTGGATCGGGTTTCTTCTTGTCGGGTTCGGTTTTCTGCGTGAGGTCGGGGCTGACTTCCTGCCAGGTGAGGCCACCGTCATTGCTCTTCAAGAGATATTGAGCCGCGGCGTAAAGCGTGTGCGGATCCTGCGGCGAGAATGAAAGGGGAACCATATTTGAGGTGCGATAGCGCGAGTTCCGGACCAGCAAATGCACGATCTGCCCGGTGGTCTTGTCGTAGCGCAGCACGGTACCGTACCAGCCTCCGGCGTAGACGAAGTTGGGATTCGCGGGATCGGGAGTGATGTAGCAGAACTCGAATCCTCCAGTCGGGGCCCAGTCGCGATAAGTGATCTCGCCATAGTCGCTGCGGCTGGGGACGGCAGCGGTGCCGCTATCCTGCTGCGCGCCGTAAACGTAATACGGAAAATGCTGATCGGTGCTGACATGATAAAACTGCCCGGTCGGCTGGTTGTACCAGGAACTCCAAGTGTTGCCGCCGTCCACGCTAGTGGCCGCGCCCTGGTCGACTCCGATAACCATATGCTGCGTGTTCGCAGGATTGATCCAGAGGACGTGATAGTCATCTCCACTGGGCGCGCCCGCCCAGGCTTCGAAAGTGTGTCCAGCATCCTTGGAGCGGTACATTGAAGTTTGTGCGACGTAAACGAAGTCTGGATTCTTGGGATCGACAAACACACGGCTGAAGTAGCCATTCCCGAGAATGCGAGGATCGGTTGTGCTGCGCTGCCAGCTGGCTCCGCCGTCGTCCGAGCGGAATAATCCCTGAGTCATAATCGCGTAAACTTTCATGCCGTTGGTGCCGGTCGCGACGGCCACGCCGATGCGTCCCATGGGATCGGTTGGCAGGCCTTTTCCCGCAACCGCATACCATGTGGAACCCTGGTCGACGGATTTATAAATCACACCGTCCTGCTCCTTCTTCTTTTCAGGCTCGTCGGTGCTAAACGGATCGTCGGGACGAGTCCACTGCGAAGCATAGAGAATGCTCGGATTGTCTGGATCGGCCTCGATGTCGGGAACGCCGGTTTCAGGATCTTTGTACAACACTTTCTGCCAGTTCTTCCCGCCGTCGGTAGTTTTATAGATTCCACGCTCGGCAGCCGAAAAATGATCTCCAGCAGCCGCGACCAGGACCAGGTCGGGATTTCGCGGATCAACGATGATGCCAGTGATGATGTGGGTTTCGCGGAGGCCGATATTCGTCCAGGTCAGGCCGGCGTCGGTCGACTTGTATACTCCGTCGCCCGGGGTTTGCTCGCCGGTTCCGACGTAGATGATTTTGGCATCCGAGGGCGCGACCGCGACTGCGCCGATCGACCCTACACGCACCTGATCGAAGATGGGTTTCCAGACGCGGCCGCCATTTTCGGTCTTCCAAACACCGCCGCCCGGAGTTCCGATGTAATAGACGGATGGCTGGCTGGGCACGCCAGAGACGGAGGTGACTCGGCCGCCTCGATGCGGACCGATCAGACGCCATTGCATTGCCTGCAAAATGTTGGGAGGAACATCCTGGGCCGAGGCCGCAATCGAGAGAACAAAGAGAAAAACGATGACCTGCTTGGCAGCACACTTAACATTTGTATAGTTCATTCCGCTTTGGTGGCTCCTTGGTTAAACCGCATCAACATTGGTTCCGGAGCGGAAGTATAGCACCCAGAGTCTTCCCGATATGCTCTCCGCTATATTCTAATGATGCGAGCCGCGCCCCCTGGATTGCCTGCGAATCTGGCTCTGGTGCTTTCCCCGGGAACGGACTAACATTTACCGCGACTGGTTGGATCGCGCTGCCGGTGGAAGTTTGACGGGAGTTTCTGGATTCGTATGACGACCATTTCAAACTCGGACGGGTCGTGCATGAACTCTCGCCACCCACGGTTGGCAAAGGTCTCCGCTCCGTTTGCGTGGTCCTTCTGCATGGTCTTACCCTGGCTTTTATTCTTCACCATCGCGGCCGGAGCGCAATCGCAACCCGCAACGCCAGCGCCGACACAGGCTGCTCCCACTAATCAGACTGCTCCCGCTGCCGAGTCTCATCCCGATCAGACAGCAGCGGAAATTACCGCTCACGAAGAAGCGACGACATTCAAGGTCAACGTGAAGCTGGTGACGGTGCGCGTGGTCGTGCGCGATCCTCAAGGCCACGCCGTTGGGAATCTCAATAAAGAAGATTTCGAACTCCTGGACAATCGCAAGCCGCAAATCATCTCTCATTTTTCAGTAGAACAACCAGGAACGCAGGCTGCTAAAGAACGGCTGACATCGGAAGAGAAGCCGGGAGAAAAACAGCCCTCGGTTCCGGAGCGGTATGTGGCATTCGTCTTCGACGACATCCATTTAAAGTTTGGCGATCTGGTGCAGGCGCGAATGGCCGCTGACCACCATCTTGCAACTTTACTACCCACGGACCGCGCGGCAATTTTCTCGACCTCCGGTCAAACCACTCTTGACTTCACGGATGATCGGGCGAAATTGCATGACGCTCTGCTTCGTCTTCAGCCGCGTCCCATCGCCGCCACCGGGGTTGCCGATTGTCCGGACATCAGCTACTACATGGCCGACTTAATCCAGAACAAGCACGATCTCCAAGCCCTGCAGACTGCCATACAAGACTCGCAGGCGTGTCTCCCTCTTCCAAACTCGACGACGTCACAGCAGCAGGCAGCGGCCCAGACGGCGAGTATGCAGGTGCTTGCCGAGGTGCAGCGAGCGCTCGCGATGGGAGGCCAGGAAAGCCGTGTCGCGCTGTCGGTACTCAAAGACGTGGTCCGGAGGATATCCGTGATGCCAGGGCAACGCAGCATCGTGGTTGTGTCGCCCGGATTCCTGACCCTCGACGGCGACATGCTGACCGAGTTCATGGATGTTGTCGATCGGTCACTCCACTCCGACGTCATGATCAGCTGCCTGGATGCGCGCGGCCTTTATGCAATGCTTCCCGGGGGCGATATCACCAGGGACGTACCCCTAAGCGGCTTCGCGGCAGCCATGGAACTTCAATACCGGACCGCCAGCGCGCAGGCCGAAGGCGACGTCTTGTCGGACCTGGCAAACGCCACGGGCGGGGCTTTCTTTCACAACAACAACGATCTCGATGAGGGGTTCAAACGCGTATCGGCCACTCCGGAATATTTCTACACCCTGGGCTTCGCGCCCCAGAATCTGAAATTCGACGGCAGTTATCACAGGCTGAAAGTTTCGCTGAAAAAAGCCGGCGGCATGACTCTGCAATCCCGCAGTGGCTACTATGCTCCCAAGCGTGTCGCGGACCCGGCGGAGGAAGCCAAGCAAGAGATTCAAGACGCCGTCTTTTCCCAGGAAGAGATGCATGATCTTCCGGTGGAACTGCATACCCAGTTCTTTAAATCCAGTGATGCCGAGGCCAAATTGGCGGTGCTGGCTCATGTGGACGCGAAACATCTTCACTATCGAAAGGTCGATGGTCGAAACACAGATGAACTCACTGTAGTTTCCGCAATCTTCAATCAGAACGGAGTGTTTGTCGAGGGAGCGCAGAAGACCCTCACCATGCGCTGGAAGGATGAGACGCTGGAGAGCAAACTGGGTTCGGGAATCACTTTGAAGACAAGTTTCGATGTGAAGCCGGGCAGCTATTTGGTCCGGTTGGTAGTACGAGACGGAGACGGGCAGTTGATGTCCGCCGAAAACGGTGCTATCGAAATTCCGTAAGTAATGGAGGTCGCGATATGCAAGATCGCCGGACGATTCTTATCACGGGGACAATTTGTATCTGCCAAGTGGCTCTTTTCGCGGCGATGGCGCGCGCTCAGCAACCGGCCGCGCAAGCCCCAGCCGGGGACGCAGCCACGATCCATGCCGAGACGCGATTGGTGCTTGTCGACACAGTCGTAACTGACAAGAAGGGTAATTACATTCGCGATCTCGCGGTTAAGGATTTCAGAGTTTGGGAAGACAACAAGGAACAGGCGATCAAGAGTTTCTCGTTGGAAGATGACAGCGCAGCGCCGGAGAAAGCGCAGAAGCATTACCTGGTTCTCTTCTTCGATAACTCGACCATGGATGTGGGCGATCAGATGCAAGCGCGCCAGGCGGCTGCCAAGTTCATTGACGCGAACACCGCGCCGAATCGATTGATCGCGGTGGTTGATTTTGGCGGGACTATAAAGATTTCCCAGAACTTCACTACAGACGCGGCTCGCCTTAAGCAAGTCGTCGCCGGGACGAAAACGTCGTCCGTCTCGCCGAACGCGGCGCCGGTCGAGGTAGCGTCACTCGCACCTCCAGTCGGCGGAACTTCTTTCGGCATGCCTTATCTAGGCAATGCCGAAGCCGACTTTGGCGCGCATAGCGTGATGTTGGCACTGCGCAGCATGGCAAAAAGCCTTGGCACAGTGCCCGGTCGTAAGACGCTGGTGTTCTTGACCTCGGGATTTCCGCTCACGCCGGAGCGTGAGTCGGAGCTGACCGCGGTGATTGATGTTTGTAACCGGAACA
>Ga0206956_1076_pt1 | contig 28462 bp, 27 predicted proteins | sample Alteio_BWOrgHeat_35_FD_153252 | JGI IMG/M metagenome (GOLD analysis project Ga0206956, IMG submission 153252) | Enriched cells from forest soil in Barre Woods Harvard Forest LTER site, Petersham, Massachusetts, United States -... | ecosystem: Environmental > Terrestrial > Soil > Temperate forest >...
CAAAAGCGTCATGAGCAGTATGTCCCAAAGCCGGCCTTATGCCGGCCTGGTTTTCACAGGCTCGATCGCCGTTGCGCTCGTGGCGCTCGCCATTGGGCTCGTGGGCAGTGACAATCTCATGGACCAGCTCGGGCCTTCCTACACGGCCGCCTGCTTCCTCGCCCTCGGGGCTGCGCTTTGGAATGTGGAAATCAAAATGCGCAGCCAGTTCCTTCGCCTGCGCCCACGCCGACGTACAACACGCCGCCTGACCGACACATCGTCACGCTGGCGTTTTGCCCGCCTCGCTCTCACTGGCTTGGTCACCCTTGGCCTAGTGGGCTTCGCATTGTATCTCTGGGGAGATGACGACTTACGGGCTCGCTTGGGAGAGCCTTATACGATAGCGTGTTTCCTCGTGCTCGTCGTTGCTTTTCGAATCGTGGAGCGAAAGCTGCGGAGCCAGTTCCGCGCGTGGCGGGATTAGGCTAACACGCAGAAAGCAAGGTGTAGCCGGCGGCGTCGAGGCCGGGTCGGGGTCAGCGACCCCGGCTACAATATTTCCAGAACCGCGCGACTCTTCGCCCGCTAGACCTCAAGTTCCCCGCCGAAGAGATCGTCCTCGGCGATCACTTTTTCCGGCGGCGGCAAATCGCGGCGCAATAGCTCGCCCGCATAAGGCTGGCAAAACGCCATCCATTCCTGGTCCGGCATTGGTTCGCTTCCAATCCATCGCTTCGCTCCTTCTGCATCGAAGATCAACGGTGTCCGGTCGTGACCGATGGCGGCGACGGTGGGATTCGGCTTCGTCGTCACAATCGCGAAACCGCGATCTTCGCCGACGGGGTCGTGCGACCAAATTCCACCAAAGAAAAAAGGCTTCTGGTTCGGCAGCGTAAACAGCACTTCCCACTTCGCTCCTTCGGGGCCCGTCCACTCGAAGAATCCGCCGGCGGCCGCCACGCAGCGCTTATTGCGCGCGGAGTGTTTCCAAATGTTCTTGGTCAGCAGCGCATCGTCGCGCGCATTGACCACGGGACGGCCTTTCAACGTCTTTTCATAGTATGGCCACACTCCCCACCGCATCGTCGTGAGTGTCCGTCCCGCCTCTCCCCGATAGACGACCGGCATGTGATCCTTCGACCAGCCCCAAGTTTCGACCGGAATGGCGCCGACTATCCGCTCCACCGCTTCAGCCAGCTCGCGCTCGGCTTTTTCGACCTCGGCCACGGTCAGGCGACTATAGTGATTGCACATGGCGTTTCGTGGCCGCTCGAATTTTCCCGGACTGATTAATTCTGCTCCGGATTCTCCGGCTCGTCCGCCAGCAGCTTCCAATACGCGCCGGCGCGGCCCAGCACCGTGCGCCAGAGCGAATCGTCCGCCGTCTGGGTCAGCAGGTCTTCCGGCACATCGGCCACGATCCACGTGTGATGCTTCATCTCGTTTTCCAACTGTCCCGCTGACCAGCCGGAGTAGCCGAGAAACGCGCGCACGTGCGTGCCTTCATCGGCGAGCAGTTGCACGGCTTTCTCGGGCTCGATGCCGAAGTGAAGTCGAAATCCATCCGGCCTCGCCTGCCACGCCGCGAGCACCAACTGCTGCGTTTGCACCGGTCCGCCCTGAAACAAGGCGACGCTGGAGAGCGGCCCGAGCGCAAATTCTCCGTTGAGCTCACCCAGCCGCCGCCCGATCGGACGGTTCAGCACCACGCCCATCGCGCCCTCGGCGTTATGTGCCGACATCAATACCACGCTTCGCCGAAAATTCGGATCGCGCATCGCCGGGTGCGCGAGCAGCAGCGAACCGGCGAGCGTTTCCTTCGTGGAAGTGCGGCGACCGCGCATGAGGGAGAAGCAAAATCAATTCAGCCACCGACGCAACGCATCACAGTTTTAAAACCTCCACTCCGGCTTCGGCCAGCAGCGGCGCGACCAGCGGGTCGTTTTGGTAGTCGGCGCGATAGCGCACCTCGGCGATGCCCGCCGCTGCGAGTATCTTCGCGCAGTTGATGCAGGGATAGTGCGTGACATAGGCCACGCAGCCTTCGACCGAGCTGCCCCGCCGCGCCGCATCCGCAATGGCGTTCTGCTCGGCGTGCACGGTCGCCTGTTCATGGCCATCGCGCAGGCGCGATACGTGCGGTGTGCCCGGCAGGTAGCCATTGTAGCCCGCCGCCACCAGGCGGTTTTTCCGTGCGCCTCCGGTGACAATCACGCAGCCGACGTGCAGCCGCTCGCAATTCGAACGCGACGCCATGAGCACCGCTGTGGCCATGAAATATTCATCCCAAGACGGACGGTGCGGAAATTTTTCCGCCGCTTGGGCGATCAAGTCGACGGGTGAAGAGGGGTTCGGCATGGCGAGTCGGCCGGCAAGAGTGGATGGTCGCCCACCATCCGGCAACCCCCGTTCCTAATCTTTCTCTTTCCTCTTTCTCTTAATCTTTCGTCAGGTCAACGCCACTCTAGGAGAAGGATTGAGAGAAAGAGGAAAGAGAAAGACAACTATCCAGATGATACCCGCAGTTCTCACTCCCAAACAAAATACCCGTACCGAAACACTCCCATCCGATACGCTAGCAGAATCCGCCAGATGGTGAGCGCAAAGACACGATCCCTCGCCTGGCTTTTTAGGAGAAACGACCAGTAACTCGGGCGCGTAAGAAGGCGCCCCGCAAAACGGCCGAGGATGAGGCTCCACGTGCGCCGCACTTGCGGGCTGAGATCTTCAACGAGGATTTCATTGAAGCCCGCAGCGGCAAACAGGGCGCGAATTTCACGCTCGCTCACGAGGCGGGCGGCCGAGCCTTCCCGACTCACGGCGTCGAGCAAATGCCGTCGCGACCAACGCGAAGCATTCTCGGCCGCCAGCCAAGTCGTGACCACCAACCGTCCGCCGGGACGCAACGCTGTACGGGCCATGCGCGCGAAGTCCGCCTTGTCGTGAAAATGCTCGAGACTTTCCAGGGCGAGTATCGCATCGAAGCTGCTGGGCTCGAATGCAGCGTCCTTCCAGTCGCGCACCAGCACCTCCACCGAACCGCGGGACACCGTCTGTCGATCGGCGAAGCGTTTCTGCGCCTCCGACAAAGTGAGTCCGATGACGTGAGCGCCGTAAGCGTTGGCGGCCAGCCGTGCGGTGCCGCCATAGCCGCAGCCGATATCGGCCACCCGCGTACCCGGAGTGAGCGAGAGCGCTTCGAGCATCCGCCGGCTCATCTGTTCCGTGGCCTCCGCCACCGTCTCGCGGCCCGTCACCCACAAACCGTGGTGCACATGTTCTCCCCAGATATCGCGATAAAACGGATCCAGCACATCGTAGTGTGCTGCCACTGCGGCATTCGTGGGAGGGGCGGACGGGTCGAAAGCGGGTCGGTGCGGCATCAATGAAATAGACTCGACTATAAGAAACTGAACAAAATAGCGATTATCCTGACACAGAGAGTGCAGTGTCATCTCGTCCACTTCGATGTTCCAAAAACGTTTGCTACGCGCCTTCCAAATTACTCCAGCGCTTTGGGCGATTTACGCGATCACCTATTTTTGCGTTGGCACCGTGATGAATCAGGTCGGGCAATGGCTGCAAATCGCCCGCTTCAACTATTGGTGGCAGGTTATCACCGTCTACGTGTTGTACATGGTGCCGATCTCGGTGCTCTTTCGCCGACTACCGTGGTGGCAGCAATATCTCTACGGCTTGCTTCCGATGGGCCTCCTCGAACTCGGTGGCTATGCCCTGCATTCCAGCTACGCCTATCCGAACAACATCATGGATCGTTATCTCGACCCACGAAACTTCAGCCTCGCGATGGTGCTTTTCTTCGCCGCTTACTTTCCACTGCTGAACACCTTGGTCGCACGCATCCACCGTGCCGTCTCTTCCGCGGAGGCATCATCCGGCGAAGGTTAGCGTTGTCTGCGCAACGAAGCGGTGGCGCCCGCGCGGAGGCATTTGACTTCGGGTTCACGCAGCACCAAGTGTCGGTTCGCCCGATGATTCGCACGCTTCAACCCGAGTTGCTCGACGGTCTCGCGCCCGGGCACCCGGATGCCCAGCACAGCCGTCGCGACCTGCGCATCATTAATCAAATCGTCGGCAGCCACCGTTGGATTCGCCAGTCGCTTCCTTCACTTCTTCGTGACGGCGATGTGGCCCTCGAACTCGGCGCGGGCACCGGGGAACTCGGCCGTCTGCTCGCTTCCAACGGCCTCGCCAGCGATGGACTCGATCTCTGGCCCCGCCCCCCCGATTGGCCCACGGCGCGCCAATGGCATGTCGCCGATCTGCGTTCGTTTACCGGATTTGCCGCCTATCCCGTGGTCATCGGCAATCTCATTTTTCATCAGTTTTCGGATACGGAACTTCATGCACTCGGGGAGATACTCCGGCAGAACGCGCGTGTCATCGTTGCTTGCGAGCCAGCCCGTCGCCGCTTGTCGCAGGCCCTCCTCCGTACCTTCGGCCCGCTTTTCGGTGCGAATTATGTGACTCGCCACGATGCTCACGTGAGTATCGCCGCCGGTTTCCGCAATAGCGAATTAGCCGGTCTTCTCGGACTGACAACCGATGCGTGGAAGTTTTCGTGTACGACCACGGCACTTGGCTCTTATCGCATGGTCGCACAACGCCACGCATGACAATGTCCGCCTCGCCCCTTCCGATCGAGATTGTCGGCGGAGGACTTGCCGGCCTAACGCTTGGCTGCGCTTTACGTCGGCGCGAAGTGCCCGTAACCATCTTTGACGCAGGCGACTACCCGCGCCATCGTGTCTGCGGGGAATTTATCTCAGGCTTGGAAGAAAGCACGATCGATGCGCTGGAGCTGCGTTCCCACTTGGCGGATTCACGTCCTCATCGGGTCGTCCATTATCACCTACGTGATCGGGCATTGCCCCCCTTTGCGCTGCCCGCGACGGCTTGGGGCATCAGCCGATACACCCTCGATCAGCGTCTGGCCCGGGCGTTTGTCGACGCAGGCGGCGAGTTGCGGACGAATGTGCGATTGTCCGAAGCGGAAAACCCCTCCGGCCGCGTTTTCGCCGTTGGCCGGCATCGACGCGGGCCGTTTTGGGTAGGTCTCAAAATCCATATTCGGAATATCGAATTGGCGAAGGATTTTGAGGTTCATCTCGGCGATCGCGCCTATCTCGGCCTATCGCAAGTCGAATCCGGCGCCGTCAATCTCTGTGGGATTTTTGCCAGCCGACCCGTGGAGTCGCGCGGTCTGGAGCTTCTCTTCGATTATCTTGCGGATGCCGGGCTGAAAGCGCTCGCCGAGCGTCTCCGGGCTGCCGAACTGGATCCAGACACGTTCTGCGTCACCGCCGCGCCGCTCGGTGACCGGCAGACGGCGCCACCTGATCGCGTGCGCATCGGCGATGCGTGGGCCACAATCCCTCCCTTTACCGGCCATGGTCTCGCGATGGCCTTGCAAAGCGCCGAGATCGCGGTGGAACCCATGCTGGACTATTGCCGCGGCCGAACCACTTGGGCGGACGCCGTGTCTCGCATCGGTGCTGCCCAGCGCCGGCATTTTCGTCGCCGCCTCGTCATCGCCAGTTGGATTCATCCCCTTTTCCTTCAGCCCCGTCTCCAATCCTGGCTGGCGGCATTGGTCCGCTCGCAGCTCGTTCCTTTCCGCTTCTTTTACGCCGCCCTACGTTGACGATGTTTCTCCACGCCCTCGCCACCGCGGTTCCGCCCGCCCAGTTCACTCAGGCCGAATGCTGGGACATCGTGCAGCGCTCCCCGGTGCGCGCCCGGCTTTCTAAACGCTCCCGATTGATTCTCCATAGCATCCTGACGCACGATAATGGCATCGCCACGCGCCATTTCGCCATGCCGGAGATCGAGCGCGTGTTCGATCGCACGCCTGACGAATTGAATGCGGTCTTTCGCGCCGAAGCTCCCGCGCTCGCCGCTCGCGCGCTTACCCGCGCGCTCGCCAATGCGCACCTCGATCCGCTTCAGCTCGACGCGCTTTTAATCTGCACGTGCACTGGCTATCTGTGCCCCGGACTTACCAGCTACGTCTCTGAACTGATCGGCCTGCGCCCGAATGCATTCCTGCAGGACCTGGTCGGACTCGGCTGCGGCGCCGCCATTCCGACGCTGCGCGCGGCGAGTTATGTGGTCGCGGCGCAGCCGGAAGCCACGGTCGCATGCGTCGCCGTCGAGATCTGCTCCGCCGCCTTTTACCTCGACGATGACCCGGGCGTGCTCGTTAGCGCGTGCTTGTTCAGCGATGGTGCAGCCGCGACGATCTGGCGTGCCCACCCAGGGCCGACGCGTTTGCGCGCGTTCGATTTCAACACGCTCCATCTTCCCGCCGACCGAGACAAACTCCGCTTCGAACAGCGCGACGGCAAACTCCGCAATCTGCTCGATTCTTCCGTGCCGACCCTGGCCGCCGCCGCCGTCGAAAAGCTCTGGGCCGCCCGCGGCCCGCGCCCGGTCGCCCGTGTGGTGGCGCATCCGGGCGGACGCGATGTCATTGAGGCGCTGGCGCCCGTCGTCGCACCTCACACGCTCGACGCCAGCGTGCATGTGTTGCGCTCCTATGGCAATCTCAGCAGCCCTTCGGTGTTGTTTGTGCTCGAAGAGACGATCGAGCGCGCATCCCTCCACGATCACGGCGATTTTTGGCTCGTGAGTTTCGGCGCAGGCTTTAGCGCACATAGCTGCAGGCTCGGCCTGTAGCCCCATGCCCACCCTCCACGACCTCGTTACATACTGCGATCAGCGGACACGCCGCGCCGCATTCAAGGACGCACCTGGCGCCTTCAACGGCCTCCAATTCGCCAACGATGGCCGCGTCACCAAGATCGGCGCCGCCGTCGATGCGGGAGTCGTGCCCTTCCAGCGAGCCGTCGCGGTCGGCGTGGATTTTCTCATCGTGCATCACGGCATGTATTGGGACATGCCCCGCCCCCTCGCGGGAGCTGCTTACGAACGCGTCAAGACCCTCATTCAGGGCAACTGCGCCCTCTACTCGAATCACCTTCCGCTCGACGGCCATCCCGAGCTGGGCAACAATGCCCTGCTCGCTGGCCAGCTCGGCCTGAAGCCGTCCCGTCCCTTTCTCGTCCGCGACGGCGAGGCCATCGGCTGCATCGCGTCGTCGAAACTCACGCGTGCCGCCATTCGCAAGCAGCTCGAGTCTCTGTACCCGCGCGTGACCGCGATCGAGTATGGGGCGGCCACCCCACGGGAAATCGCGTTTTGCAGTGGCAGTGGATACAGCGCGGTGCCCGAACTCGTGTCATCTGGAGTGGATACCCTCATCACCGGGGAACTGCGCGAGGACTGCTTCAATCGCGCCCAGGAGGAGAAACTCAACCTTTACCTCTGCGGCCACTACGCGACGGAGGTTCACGGGGTGAAGGCGCTCGCGGCCGAACTGGCAAAAAAGTTTAAGTTGCCGTGGGAGTTCATCGCCACCGACAATCCGTTTTGACCGATGAAAAAAATCGCCATCCTCAACGGCCCCAACCTTGACCGCCTCGGCAAGCGCGAGCCGGAGATCTACGGCCGCGCCACGCTCGCCGATTTGGAGGCGGCGCTGCGCCAGGAATTCGGCGCGATCGCGGAGCTGGAGTTTTTCCAGTCCAATCACGAGGGCGCGCTCATCGACAAGATTGCTGCGCTCGCGGATGCCAAAGCCAATGGCCTCGTGATCAACGGCGGTGCGTTTACTCATACGAGCGTGGCCCTGCGCGACGCGCTGCTCGGGGCGCATCTGCCGACGGTGGAAGTGCATATATCCAATATCTACAAGCGGGAGGAATTTCGCCACGAATCGCTGACGGCCCCCGCCTGCGTCGCGGTGATCACCGGCCTGGGCCTCGAGGGCTATCACGCCGCGGTGCGTTTCCTCCTGAAAAACTGAGCGGATGAGCGAGTATTACTGGCTGGTCTGTCACACCAAGCCGCGCTGCGAGAAGAAATTTGCGGCACTCATGGCGGCGGAAAAGTTCGAGCACTACCTCGCGCTGGTCGAAAGCGTTCGCCGCTATGCCCAGCAGACGAAGCGCTTCACGAAACCGCTTTTTCCCGGCTATGTCTTTGCCAAAGTGCCGGCGGAAAAGAAGGCGCGTATCTACCAGCAGGATCTGCTCGCCCGCGCCATCATCGTCGAGGACGAGGCGAAGTTTCTCCGCCAGCTCGCCGACGTGAAGACCATCGTCGCCTCCGGCCTCGAGCTGAGCGTCATGCCCCTGCTTACCAAGGGTCGGCGGGTGAAAATCGTGGGTGGACCGCTCCACGGCTTGGAAGGCTTCGTCGACGATCCGACCAATCCCCAGGGTATCGTCCTTTCGGTGGATGTGCTCCGACAAGGCCTGCATGTGAAAATGCCTGCGGAACATCTTCAGGTCTTACCTTGACAATGCGTAGGTGACATCCATGCGACTTTTCCGGCCAATCTTGCTCAAGGCAGGTATTGTCGCGCTCGGTACCTTGGCGGTCGCCGTCTTCGCTGCGGATGACCCGGCGGAGCCGCCGCCGGCCATGATCACAAGTTCAGCGGCCCCGACTTCGCCGTCCTCCTCCCTCTGGAATTTGCCCGAATTCATCGAACGCCTGCCCGATTTCCTTTCGGAACGCCTGCCGGACTACGAGTCAACCGGCGCACTGCGCCTCTATATCCGGCCTCACTTTGGTGACTTTGTTCATCGCGACTACGTGCGTGTGCCGGTCGGTGTGCGCGAAAAGGTCAGTGAAAACATCGAGGTCAGCACGGAACTCGAGAGCTATTTCACAAGTGGGCTCAAGGAAGCTGCCGGTTACGGGTTTGATCGCTTGCAACTCGGCGCAAAATGCGAGCACATCCTGCCCAACTTCGACAACGACGGTTTGAGCGTGGGTATCAATTATCAAACTCCACTCAGCCGGCCGCCCATGGATCTCACGGATGGGCACCGGCATTTCCGGCCCTATGTCGCCGCCACCAATCCCCTGGTGCCATCGTGGAAGATCCTTGGATACGCCACGATCACGGGAGATTTTCTGCAACGCACCGCGCTGCCCGAGAACTGGGGCCGCAATGAGCTCCACGAGGACTCTCTCACCTTCAGTGCCGGCGTGGCCAAGGAATGGCCGCGCTTCCATGGGTCGATCACCGCCAGCGTCACCACCTCCGAGCTGGTGAGCAACGAGCACCAGCAGGTCTACGCCCTACGGCCCGAGATCGTTGTCCCGTGGAAATCCCGCCCCAGCTCCAAATCGCAAATCCTGTTTACGCTCGGCGCGCGGGCGATCCACGGCCCCGACGGCAACGAATTTGGCGCGAGCGGCAGTGTGCGAATCGAGTTTAATCTCAAACGCGGTGCGCCATCGACGCCGTAGACCGTCGCAATTTTTAGCCACAAAAAGGCGCGAAAAAATCAATATCGCGCATACCCTTGAGCGGCGCCTATCGGCGCCCGGAAATTCTCCGACTGTCGGACCGATGATTTTTGTGCCTTTTCGTGGCCAATACATTCCGCCCGTCTCACCGCATCGCCCACAGCCACGCGCCTACACGTAGTGTCACACATGTCGCGAGTCCAGCCGCCAAATCGTCGACCACGACCCCCCATCCTCCCGGCAGCGACTGCAGTCGCTTAATCCCCAACGGCTTCAGGATGTCATAGAAGCGAAACACCGCGAACCCCGCGAGCAATACGCCCCAGGCAGGTATTGACCCCACCATTACCGGCCAGCCGAGAAAACAAAGTGGCATCGCCACCACCTCATCGAGGATGACCTCGCCGGGGTCGGTTTTCCCGAGGCGCAACTCTGCCTCGCCGCAAATCGCCACCGCCGCGTAGCTGCTTGCCAGCACAAGCGCGAGGGTGCAGCCGAGCCCGAGTTGGGGCCACCAAAAAGCGCCGACCACCCAAAGCAGCCCGACCGCCGATCCCCATGTGCCCGGAGCCGGCAAGTGCGCTCCGATTGGCCCTATACGCGCGAGCGCGAGCACCAACGGAGTCGGCCACCGGCGAGTCCAGATCGGTTGCGCCAGCAGCATGGCTGGTTAAGTGAAGAGCACGCTGCCGTGACGCCGGAAATAAGTGATACCCGAGGTGATCGCCAGCACCGTCGACAGCGCATAAAGCGACATTCCGATCACCCGCACCGTGGTGACATAGCCACGATCGTCGCCGCCGAATTTTTCCGGGTGATCCATCTCCAGCATCCGCGCGCCCATGAGCCAGCCGATGGCGTTGAGTTGAACGAAGGTCTTCACCTTGCCGCCCGTGTCGGCCTCCACCACCTTGCCCTTTACGGCCGCAGCCATCCGTAGGCCCGAGATCGCAAACTCGCGGGACAGGATGCACAGCAGCAGCACCATCGCAATGATGTTGTGCCCTTGGAAATTGGTCGGGTTGGTGACGAGCGCGATGAGCATCCCGATCACCAAAACCTTGTCGATCACGGAGTCCATGAAGCGGCCGAAGGACGAAACCTCCCCTCGCTCCCGCGCGATCTTCCCATCGAGCCAGTCGGTCAACGCCGCGATGATGAACAACCAGAACGCCGTCGTCGCCGCCCACGTCAAATCCACAAACATCAGCGCGACGATGATGAACATCAGCGGGACACGCGAGAGAGTGAGGATGTTCGGCAGGTTCATCGGCGTGAAAGACGCCAGCAAACACTTGGCAGTTGCGCGATGGCAAGCGCGGAGCAGATCCGCCGTACGGGCTGCCTTGTGCATGCCCGATTGCCTTAACTGTGCGAGGTGCTTTACGCCGCGACTTTCGAGCCTCGCAACCCGCCGGGACGTAAAGCCGTCCCACAGCAGCCGAAAAACACTGTCGCCACGCACCCGCCGGTGCGTTTCGTTCGTCTCCCGCCCCATGCGCCACTGCATTTATCCCGGTACGTTCGATCCGATCACGCACGGCCACCTCGACGTGCTGGCCCGCGCCACCAAGTTGTTCGACCGCGTGACCGTGGCCATCGCTCTCGACTCCACGAAAGCCCCTCTCTTCACCGCCGAAGAGCGCGCCGCGATGATCCGCCCCAACGTCGCCCGTTACGACAATGTGCGCATCGTCACTTTCCGTGGTCTGCTGATAAACTTTGCCCTCGACCAGAAGGCCGTCGCCATCATCCGTGGACTGCGCGCGCTGTCCGACTTCGAGTTCGAATTCAACATGGCGCTGATGAACCGCCATCTTGAGCCCGAGATCGAAACCATCTTCGTGATGCCGAACGAGCAATACAGCTACACGAGTTCGTCCCTCGTGAAGCAGATCGCCAAACTCGGCGGCGACGTGCGGAAATTTGTGCCCGCAAAAGTCGCCGCCGCCCTGAAGAAAAAATACTCGGCGTAATCGCCTGCTGGTACCCTATTTTCACGTGGCATGGGCTTCCCAGCCCATGCAGGAGCATCCAGAAACTACAACGGGCCTCCCAATGCTTTTACGCCCTTGGTCGCATTGACTTTCAATCCCGCGAGGATGAGAGTCCTTCGTATCAGCCATGACCGTATCCATCGACGAAATCACCGCGGCCGCATTGGCGCTCCCCGTCGAGGCCCGAGCTGAATTGGCCGATCGAATGGCAGCGAGCCTCATTTCCGACATCCCTCTGCACGTCAAAGAGCTTCAAGTGAAAGAAGTGCGAAAGCGGCGCGCGGAAGTCCTTTCAGGCAACGTTCAAGGAATTCCTTCGCAGCAGGTACGCGATGAAATCGCCTCCTTGCTGAAATGAAGGACTACACGTTTCACCCTCGGGCGCTCGAGGAATTCAAGGCGGAAGTGATGCGCTATGAAAACGCCACCCCGGGCCTTGGGGCGGATTTTGCTGAGTCGGTTTTCGCCGCCATCGACTTGGCCTGCCACTTCCCGGAAATAGGCGCTCTGTCGGGAGACGGCGTGCGTTTCTTCTTACCAAGAAATTCCCGTTTCTGATCTACTACGAGCCGCTGCGCGATTTGATTTTTGTTTGGGCCGTGATGTACGGCACCCGTGAGCCCGGCTACTGGCGAGCACGACGCGACGTTCATTAACTTTGCGACCCGGCTTAGGATCGCGGACAAGATCATCCCTGACGTCGGGCAACCCATCAGGCCGCCCTGACGCCAAGCCCACGAAAGTATACCTGAACTAGCAAGTACTGGAAGGCTTACTGTTCCGCCAGCTTGGTCTTGCAAACATCGTATGTGAATTGCGGCACTCGCGCATCTGGCTGTCACATAGGCCTGATGATTGTAAAGCTCCCGTCCTTTTTAAAAACCAAACTCGCAGGCTCCTTTGCCTTCTTTTTTCGCTTCCTTCCCTCATTCGGATCAAGCCCAAGCGACTTCGCCGTGTCTCCGCTCACTGGCCGAGTCAGACCCAGCTTCGCATTTTCCGTCAGCCGCTCGAATGGGTTCATGTTCGGTCTTCTCGCAACCACTCGCCGACCCCGTCAACACTCACCGTGCAACAATCGCGTGACAGCATCAACGCGCCGGACGGCGGAACGGGAAGCCGTTCCGCTACGGTCAACAAGGCCGCGAAGAATGCCGCCTGGAGGGCGGCGCTGGCACAAGCCCAAACGCCTCGCGGTGCGCTAGGGTGCCACCTGCAAAATTTGAACAATGCCATACACGGAGCTAAGCAGGATTTCAGACGGCCTGGTGCAACATTGCGCCATACCACTCCTACGGCACCACTCCCGCGCTTTTCAGCGTGGCCGCGTAAAACGCCGCCGCATCCGCTTTCAATTTCCTCAGCTCGCTCGGCACCATGTACATCATGTGGCCGCCCTCGTAGAACGTGAGACTGATGTTCCCCCGCACCGCCGGATCGAGCCCCATCTGGCGGACGGTGTAGTCGGTCGCGAAATACGGTGTCGCGAGATCGAAATGGCCGTTGGCGATCCAGACCTTGAGGTTCGTGTTGCGGCTCATCGCGCGGTGAAGCATCTCGGAGGTGTTGAGGTACTCGTTCTGCACGTTGTTGTAGTTCCAGGGCTGCACTTCGCCCGTGAGCGCGTTGTATGGCAGGTCGCTCTCGTATTTTAGCTCGCGGCGGACGTAATCGTTGAAGCACGCCGTGTACGCGCCATAAACGGCTTCGTAGCTCGGGTCGAATTCCTGGCGGCCGTTCGTGCCCGGCGCATAGCGGATGCCTGTGAGCCGATTGTCGTAGCGGCCGACCGAGCGATCCTGATCCGCGAGGATCTGGTTTGTGAACGTAAAGATATCGATGCGCAGGTTGTGCTGGAGCACGAAGGCTTCCGGCAGACCGATCAGCGCGGCCTCTTCCTTCGCCAGCGCCGACTTTTCGGCCGGGGTCAGCGCGTCGCCGCGCATGAGCGCCGGCGCATAGCTTTCCTGCACGAATTTTTCCGCGGCCTTGAGCACGGTCGGCAGGTCGGCATTCGCATAGGCAGCGCCGAGCCGCTTGTGATACCATGCGCCCGCCGCGTAGGTCGGCAGGAAAAGCGTATACGGCAGATCGTTGCCAGCCGTGAAGCGCGCGGTCTCGAAGTTCATGATCGAGGACACGAGCGAGATGCCATTGAGATAAAGTCCGTAGCGATCCTGCAGGTAGTCGCTGAGCGCGGAAGCGCGGGTGGTGCCGTAGCTTTCGCCGATGAGAAACTTCGGCGAGGGCCAGCGCGAATACCGCGTCGTGTAGAGGCGGATGAAATCGCCGACCGACGCGATATCCTCATTGAAGCCGTGGAACTGATGCGGGTCCTCACCCGTCGCCGCGCGACTGAAGCCGGTCGACACCGGGTCGACGAAGACGAGGTCGGTCTGGTCGAGCCAGCAGACATCGTTGTCGATCATCTTGTAGGGCGGTGGGAGCGATTCGCCTTTCTCAGTCATGGCCACCCGCTTCGGTCCGAGCGCGCCCATGTGCAGCCAAATCGAAGCCGAGCCGGGGCCGCCGTTGAACGAATACGTAATCGGGCGCTTCGCGAGGTCGACCTTGTCGTCGTCGGTGCCAATCTTCGTGTACGCGACGAAGAAGAGATTGGCTTTCGTCTTCTCGTTCTTGGCATCCTTCATCGCCATGTAGCCGGTGGTCGCCTTGTACTTGATGACTTTGCCGCCGAGAGTGATTTCGTGCTCGGTGACCGAGAGGACCGGCTCTTTCTCCTCCTTTTTGGCATCATCTTTTTTTGCATCGTCTTTCTTGCCGTCGGCCGCGGCCGCCGTGGCTGCTTCTGCGACCGCCCCGCCGCCGCGAGCGCCCCGCCCCCGGCCTTCCTGGGCGAGCGCAAACGAAACGGGCAGAACGAGCGTGACGAGGAGCAGTCGAATCGGGAATCGGGTGGGAGTCATGACTTGGTGGCTTTGAGTTGTTCGTATCGCTTTTGGTATTTTTCGTAGAGTCGGGTGTGACGGTTCGACAGGTCGATGCGCGCTCCATCGATGTAGGCTTGCTCGACCTTTGTCGGAATTTCGATCGGGTCGCCGTCAGTGACAATAAGGGTCGCGCGTTTGCCCACTTCGATGGAACCGAGTTCGCCCGCGACCCCGAGCAGTTGCGCGGGATAAAGCGTGATCGACTTCAACGCCTCGGCTGGCGGCAGTCCGTAGGCGGCGGCCTTGCCAGCTTGATAGGGCAGATTGCGATCGGACATCGCCCCCATGCCGCCGCTGCCGCCATCGTTGGCGATGCAGAATCGCACGCCCGCGGCAAAAAGCTTTCCGGGGTTGGCATACGTCGCGTCAAACGGATCCTCGCGGTGCAGCGGCAGCGTGAGCACCGGCCCGACGATAACGGGAATGTCGTTCGCCTTAAGCAGATCGGCGACTTTCCAAGCTTCGATACCGCCGACGATGGTGATCTTCAGGTTCTCCTGTTTCGCCCAAGCGACGGCCGCCTCGATTTGGCTGCGCTCGTCGGCGTGGACAAATACCGGCAATTCGCCGCGCAGCACCGGAATCATCGCTTCCCAGCGCGAATCGAAATCGACCGGCTTACCGGCGGCACCCTGCTTGGCCTTGAGGTAGGCGCGAGCTGTGGCGAAAGCGTCGCGGAGCTTCCTGATGTTGTCGGCGATCGTGCGCTCTTGCTCGGCCACCGGACGGACTGCATTGGGATCCCGGTTCACGGTCATGTTTGGCCAAAATACATGCAGCGCCACCGCCGCCCGGATCGTGAGGTCTTCATACGTCCATCCGTCCATGCGGATGAGCGTGGAGGTGCCGGCGATAAGTCCGCTGGACAGCGGCACGCTTAGTGCTGTGAGAATGCCGTTCGAGCGCGAAACAGGGATCAGCTCGCTATCGGGATTCAGCGCGGACTGGGCGCGAGCGTTGGGGTTGAGCGTGCCGGTCTCCGCCAGATCGATGGTGCCGCGGACCGATTCCATTTCGACCAACCCCATTCCCGTATAAGCGGAAATGAGACCGGGGTAGATGTGTTTGCCGGAGACATCGACCACGGCGGCGTCCTTCGGCACCGCGAGCTTGACGCCAATGGCTGCGATCTTTCCACCGCGCAGCAGAACGTCCGTCGCCAACAAATCGGCCCCGCTCACCGTGTGGACGGTCGCGCCTCGGAGCAGGACCGCACCGGCCGGACGAGCCGCCGGGATCGAATCGGAGGCTCGAACCGCCACGGCAACGAGCGCCAGGAAGAGGTATAAATGACTATAGCGCATGGGTGGAGCAGTTGGTGGTGTCGGCGCCATCGTGATAGAGGTCCCGGTATTCGCGGGCGTGATTCTCCTCGATGGTTTCGAGTGCGCGCAGCACCGTGGGCGGCTCGCCACTCGGTGGGGCGGCGCCGGTGCCGCCGCGTCCACCGCCGGCGCCACCCGCCGCACCACCGCCCCCCGCGAGTACCCGCATGCGCTCAGTGAGCGCTTTCTGCGCAAGCGCCTCGCGTTCCGTGGTTGCCGCCATGCGCATGGCCGCATCGTCCTCGAGCGAGAAGTAGCGACGGCCATCGATCCATGTTTGCTCGGCCCGCGCGTACGTGGAAAGCGGGCTCGCGCTCCAGATCACAAAATCGGCGTCCTTGCCCGGTTCGAGCGAGCCGACCCAACGATCGATGAGGAGCTGTTTGGCGGGGTTGAGCGTGACAAATTTCAACGCCTCGTCTTCGGGTACACCGCCATATTTGACGGCTTTCGCGGCTTCGGAATTCAAGCGACGTGCGAGTTCGTTGTCGTCGGAGTTGAACGAGACCACCACGCCCGCGGCGCGCATCATCGCGCCGTCGTAGGGAATCGCGTCGACCACTTCATATTTATACGCCCACCAGTCGGAGAAGCACGAACCGCCCGCGCCGATCTTGGCGATTTCGTCGGCAACTTTGTAACCCTCCAAGATATGCTGGAAGGTCGCGACCGTGATTTTTTCCTGCTGTGCGAGGCGGATGAAGGTCAGCACCTCGTCCTGCCGATAGGAGTGAATGTGCACGACCCGCTCGCCCTTGAGAATTTCGAGCGCAGCCTCGAGCCGAAGATCGCGCCGGGGCGGCAGCGGTGACTTGCCGGCCTTCCAATCGGTCCATTCGCGGTCGTAGTCGCGGGCCCGCGCAAACGTATCCGCCATGATCTGCTCCACGCCCATGCGCGTCTGCGGGTAGCGCAGGGTGATGCCGGGTGTAATCGTGCGGTTCGACTGCTTCACATTTTCGCCGAGGGCAAATTTCACGCCGGGTTTGGCGCCCGCGAATTTCAGCTCCTCGGGCGGCGCACCCCAACGCAGTTTGATCACTTGGTTCTGCCCGCCCATCGGGTTGGCCGATCCGTGGAGCACATTCGCCACGGTGAGGCCGCCGGCAAGTTCGCGGTAGAGGCCGACGTCGGTCGCATCGAGCACATCGCCGATGCGCACTTCCACGGTCACGGCGCTCGTCGCTTCATTGATGCCGCGCGAAATTGCCGTATGCGAGTGACAGTCGATCAGGCCGGACGTCACCTGTTTCCCGGTCGCATCGATGATGGTCGCTCCAGCGGGTGCGGTGAGGTTTTTGCCGACTTGCTCGATCTTGCCGGCGTGCACGAGCAAATCGCCTCCGGCAATCCGCCCGGCGGCCGCACTCGTCCAGAGCGTGGCATTCTTCACCAACAGCCATTCGGGCTGCGCGGGGATGCCTTTGCGCCCATAGGTGCCCGCGGGCCAGTTATCCGCATTAGCGAAGAACTTTTCTTCGCGCGGCGCGGGCGCTGCCGTCTTCTCGGCGTTCGCGGTGCGCTGCGCGCTCCAGCGAAATTCCGCGCCGTCAGGCAGCAGCCCAGACCCTTCGGCGGAACTCTTGGTCACGGTGCCAGCGAGCCGCACGGTGCCTTTCGCATCCTTGCCGAGAAACAGTTCGGCGGGCGCGAGCAGCGTGATTTGGTCGCGCGTCTGCACGAGCGTGAGATCCTTGTCGCCGAGACGCGCCCGCGGACGCCCGCCGCCTGCACCAGCGGCGGCACCGCCACCTCCAGGCGGCCCGGCGCGGTTTTCGATTTTCAACTCATCCGGTGCGGTCGCACCGATCCAGGCCATTTTCCACGTGCCGCGCGCATCCACTTTTTGTCCGGCTTCCGTGTCGAAGTGATCGCCGTCGACCCATACCTCAGTGATTTCGGCCGTGCTGTCCGCGGCGAAAAGATCGCCGGTCGCTATTACCACGTTTCCGGGTCGCCCTTTCGCGATCGTTCCGGCAATGTCGTCGACGCCGAGCATCTTGGCGGGCGCGGTCGTGATGGCAGCCAGCGCAGCTTCAGGCGCGAGGCCGCGTTTTACGGCGAGCCGCACATTGGTCCAAAACTGCGTGGCGGGCGTAGTGAGGCCACTCGTCGTGAAGGCCACCGACACGCCGTGCGCCGTGAGCCGCGCAGCATTCGAGGGCGCGAGTTCCCAATGCTGGAGCGTGGCGAGCGAGACATCGGCGGCCTTGTCCGGCGTCTCGACTTCGGGCACCGCAGGAAAATTCAATGGCACGATCACGGGAGTCTTCACCGCCGCCAGCGCACTCGCCACGCGGTAATCGGTGCCCCGGGTGCGGAGCACGAGCTTGAGTTTGAATTCGTCGGCGATCCGCTGCGCGCGCAACACGTCCAGTTCGTCCTGCGCCTCCATCACAACCGGCTTCGTCGCCGACACCGTGTCGAACAGCGCACGGAGCGAAGCGTTTTCCTCCGGGCGCTCCGCGGTGGGATTTTTTTGGTAGGCCTCGAGTGCGGACTGCAGCCAGCGGGAATCGAGCAACGTCTGGCGAATGAGGGCGATGCAGCCCATCAGCGAGCCGGGATAAGCGTTTTCGCGAAACCCGCTCAACTCGAAGGCCACCTGCTGCGCGAGGTGCGCTCGCACAAGCGTGGCATTGGGGGAGCGACCACTCAGATTCACCAGCGCGCTTTCACCGCGGAAAATTCCGCGTCCCGGTGTGACCGCTGCGGTCGTGAAGCCGAGTTCGCGCAAGGCAGTCGCGCCGCGTTCGTCAGCCACGAGCGCGTTTGCGACGTCACGCTCGGGCGTAACGCGCGGGTTCCACGAGCGCGCCGCCGCGGCGGGAGTAGCGGTTTCGGCTGGCGCAGCGACGGGTGCGCCGCCTCGTCCTCGGCCTCCGCCGGCACCCGGCGCCTCAGCCTTTAGTGCTGACGGCAAATGTACCTCAGCCAGCGGCTCGACGAAGCCGGCGTAAATGGTCTTGCCGTCGGCCGGCCACACGCGTGCATCAGCGGGAATCGTCACCTCCGCTTCCGCGCCCACGGCGGCGATCACGCCGTCGCGCAGGATGAGGGTGCCGCGGTCGATCACCGCGCCGGGCGCGGTGACAATGCGCGCGCCTGTGATGGCGTGGATGCGCGGACTCGCGTCGCGCAGCCCTTCGATGGGAGTGGAAGAAACTTGTGCCGCGAGTGGCAAACTCACCGCCACGCCGAGCACCGATCCGAGGACGAAACGAGCCAGCAAACCGCCGGCGCGGGTTGAAGCTGCCCGGGCAAAAAGAGGAAGCATGGGGAAGGTCGCACACGCGCGCGACGTGCGGAGGCAACGGCGCGGTCATACCGCTGGCAATCCCGTTTTTGCCGCCAGGCTCGGCTTACACCTGTGGCTTGATTTGCAACCTATTATAGGAAATTCTCCCTATGCCATGCTTCCAATCGCCTTACCCCATTGCCGTGCCGGCGCCCGGCGTGCATTTTGCTAACGCCCACCGCGTCCCTCCCTTTTCCTTTTCATCATCTGCATGAGAGTTCGCCTGATCTTCGTCCTTCTTACGGTGTGTGCCGCTGCACGTGGCAGTACGTCGCTCGATGACGCGATCGCGTTGTTTCAATCGAAACAGTATCCGGCCGCCCGCGCCGCATTTGAAGCGATCGCGAAGGCCGAACCTCGCAACGCCTCCGCCTGCTATTATCTCGGCCTCACGCTCCAGCGTCGCGGCGACGAACACGCGATCGACGAGGCGGCCCCGTGGCTTGAAAAAGCTGTTCAGCTTGAGCCGAACAATCCCGTCTATCTCGCCGAGTTCGGCGGCCTCTCCATGGTGCTGGCGCAGAAAAACACCTCGTACACCGCCGCCAGCAAGGGCCGCGAAGCGATGGAAAAAGCGGTGCAGTTGAACCCCGAAAACCTCGACGCGCGGCAGGGGCTCTTCGAGTTTTATGAACAGGCGCCGTGGCCGCTCGGCAGCAGCGCAAAGGCCTCCGTCCAGCTCGGCGAAATTCAAAAGCGCGATCCCGTGCGAGCGCTCGCTCTCAGCGTCCGCCTGAAGACCGACGTCAAGGATTACGCCGGAGCGTTCAAAATCTGCGACGATGTGCTGGCCACCAATCCCAATGACTACATGGCGCTCTATCACTACGGTCGCACGGCTGCACTCAGCGGCGAGCACCTCGTGCGCGGCCTCGAGAGCATGAAGAAATGCCTCACCCTCTCGCCGCCCAGCCCCGCTTCGCCCAAGCCCACGAATGTCTGGAATCGCATCGGCTTGATTTATGAGAAACTCGGCCACATGACCGAAGCGCGCGCCGCGTACGCGACCGCAGTGCAGCTCGATGCGACGAACCGGCAGGCAGGGGATGCCTTGGCGAAGTTGAAGTGAGAAACGCTGGCCTCCCGAAACGCTTCGACACGCCGCCCGGACTTCTTCGCCTCGTCGACTGCCCGCCGACACGTGAGCCGTTGAACTGACATGGATCCGATCCTGGAATCAGACAGCGAAGCGATCTACGATCTCCGAACTGTGGCACCCGGCCCTGTGGGCCGACTCCCGCTCGCACCCGACCAACTCCGGCGGATGAGCAGCGGCGAACTCTTCGGCTGGACGCAAAATGCGGGCATGGGCTGGTCACCTGAAAAATTGCTCGGCAAGCAGTTCCTGATTCTCAGCACCCAGGGTGGAATCCGGGCGCCTGACGGTACGCCGATCGCGCTCGGCTACCACACGGGGCACTGGGAAGTTGGGCTCCTGATGGAGGAAGCCGCCCGGACGTTTTCCGCCGTCGGCGCGATTCCGTTCGCCGCCTTCGTGAGTGACCCGTGCGATGGCCGGACCAACGGCACCGCGGGCATGCTCGACAGCCTCGCCTATCGCAACGATGCCGCGATCGTGCTGAGACGTCTGATCCGGTCCCTACCCACCCGCCGCGGCGTGCTCGGCGTCGCCACCTGCGACAAGGGTCTGCCAGCGATGCTGATGGCGCTCGCCGGCACGGCGGATCTGCCGACGGTGCTGGTGCCGGGCGGCGTCACGCTTCTCGCCGAAGGCGCCGAGGACGCAGGCAAAGTGCAAACGCTCGCCACCCGGTTCGCCCGCGATGAAATCACGCTCGATTACGCCGCCGAGATGGGTTGCCGCGCCTGCGGTTCTCCGGGCGGCGGCTGCCAGTTCATGGGCACGGCGGCCACGAGCCAGGTCGTGGCCGAGGCGCTCGGCCTCGCGCTGCCGCACGGCGCTTTGAGTCCTTCCGGGGCCGAGATCTGGCGCGATCTCGCTCGCCGCTCAGCCCGTGCCTTGCTCGCACTTGAAGAGCAGAAGGTCGTCACGCGCGACATCCTGACGGAAGACTCGGTGCACAACGCGATGGTCGCGCACGCGGCGTTCGGCGGCTCGACCAATCTTGTCCTGCACGTTCCCGCTATCGCCCACGCTGCGGGCCTGCAGCGTCCGACCGTCGACGACTGGCTGCGGATCAACCGGGAAGTGCCACGGCTGGTCGACGTGCTGCCTAACGGCCCGAAGCACTACGCCACCGTCCAGGTGTTCCTGGCCGGCGGAGTGCCGGAAGTGATGCTACACCTGCGCGACGCCGGCCTGCTGCGGCTCGACGCGCGCACGATCACCGGCCGCACGCTCGGCGAAAACCTCGCGTGGTGGGAGAAAAGCGAACGCCGGCGGCGGGTCCGGGATAAACTGCGAGCCTTGGACGGCATCGATCCCGATGACGTCATTATGTCGCCCGCACGGGCGCGCGAGCGCGGTCTGACCAGCACGATCTCGTTCCTGCGCGGCAACCTCGCGCCGCAGGGCGCCTTGGTGAAGAGCACGGCGATTGCGCCGGATCTCGTTGGGCCCGACGGACTATTTCGCCACGAGGGCCCGGCCCGGGTTTTCACCAGCGAGGCGCAGGCGATCGCCGCGGTCAAGTCGGGCTCGGTCCAGCCTGGCGATGTGATGGTGCTGATGGGCATCGGAGCCGGTATCGGAATGCCCGAAACCTATCAGATCACCTCGGCGCTGAAATACATGAAGCACGGTCAGCGGATTGCGCTCGTAACCGACGGCCGGTTTTCCGGCGTATCGACCGGCGCTTGCATTGGGCACGTCAGCCCGGAGGCTTGGGCGGACGGCCCCATCGGCCGAGTGCGCGATGGGGACGTCGTGCGGCTGGTGGTGGACACTCGCAAGCTCTCCGGCAGCGTGGACGTGGTCTCGATCACGGCTGCAGAACTTGCGGCGCGGTCACGCCATCCGAAGCTCGTCCCGGATACCCGCGTGCCAGCCGACACGCGATTGTGGGCCGCACTGCAAAATGCGAGCGGCGGCCCCTGGGGCGGATGCGTTTTCGATGCCGATCGCATCGCTCGGTTGCTCGAGGCCGGCGCCCAGGCGGATCGCGCTTCCGGCCCGGCCGCAGCGGACGCGGGCGTTTCCGCAAGCTGAGTCGCGCGAGTGATTGGCGTTCCGACCACCTTGGTCGATCGGCACGTCATTCTTTATCGCGTCCGGCCCGACCGATCTCACCTCTTGTCACCCGCCTTGGCTCACTCCACGTTGGCCGCGCATGTCCGTGCCGCCTTTCGTCGAATTTCGTGAAGCGACCAAACGCTTCGGCAATGGCCCGTTGGTGCTTGATCGCATAAATTTGGCCGCGCAGCGCGGCGAATTCGTCAGCCTCATTGGCCCAAGCGGCTGCGGCAAATCCACCCTGCTACGTCTCATCGCGGGTCTCACCCCCGTCAGCACGGGCGCGCTTACGATCGATGGGCTCACGCCCGATGACGCCGCGGCCGATCTCGCTTTCGTGTTTCAAGAGCCGACCTTGCTGCCCTGGCTCACCGTCGCAAAAAACGTCGAACTCGCCCCTCGCCTGCGCGGCGTCTCCGCCTCCGCCCGCTCCGACAGTTGTCGGCGCGTCCTCGATCTCGTCCGGCTCGCCAATCGCGCCGATGCCTATCCGCGGCAACTTTCAGGCGGCCAGAAGATGCGGGTCTCCCTCGCCCGCGCGCTCGCTCTCGAACCCAAGATCCTGCTGCTCGACGAGCCGTTCGGCGCTCTGGACGAGATGACGCGCGAGCATCTCAACGAAGAGCTGCTTGTCATCCATGCGCAGGCGGGGTGGACGGCGTTTTTCGTCACCCATTCGGTTTCCGAAGCGGTGTTTCTCTCGAACCGCATCGTCGTCATGTCGGCCAACCCCGGCCGCATCCACACCGAGATTCGCGTCGAACTCCCCTATCCGCGCACCGCCGAGACGCGCCTCTCTCATGCGTACCACGAGCGTGTAGCCGACGTCTCGCGGTTATTGCGCTCAGTCGAAACGGTCGCCGCCTGAGCCCAATGTCGCCGCGCCTGCTTCGTATCCTGCTGCCCGCCGCCACTGGCGCGCTCGTGATCGCCTGCTGGTACGGCCTGCACTTCTGGCTCGATGAGGAGATGCGCTTCCTGCTCCCCACGCCGACCCAGATGCTCCAGGCTTTTCACGACAATGGTGACGCCCTCGCGCGAGCCACACTCAACACCACCGAGGGTGCCCTGCTCGGTTTCGGATGTGCCGTGCTCATCGGTTTTCTACTCGCCGTGTGCCTCTCGCTTTCGTCGCTCGTGCGCGCGAGCCTTTATCCTTATCTGATGATTTTGCAGATGATGCCCGTCATCGTCATCGCGCCCATGCTCGTGATCTGGGTCGGTGCGGGACTCAAAAGCGTCACCGTCATCACGTTTCTCATCTGCTTCTTTCCTTTGGCGGTAAACACCACGCAGGGCCTGGTCTCGACCGATCGCAACCTGGTCGAACTCTTTGCCATGTGGCGCGCGAGCCGCTGGCAGCAGCTCATCCACTTGCGCATCCCGGCGGCGCTGCCGTATTTTTTCACCGGACTGCGTATTGCGGCCACTCTCGCTCCCATCGGCGCGCTGGTCGGCGACTACACGGCCGGCAGCTCGGATGGCCACGGCGGCGGGCTCGGCTTTCAGGCGATCATCTATTCCAGCCAGGCCAAATACCCCGCGCTGTTTGCCACTGCCGCCGTTACGTGTGTGCTCGGATTTCTTTTCACCGCCGCCGTGCTCGCGTTGAGCTGGCTTGCGCTTCATCACTGGCACGATTCCTACGAACGCGCTGATCGTTGATTCTCTCCATGAAATTCCTCCGGCTCCCCGCGCTTTTTCTTCTGTCGCTCGCCCTGCTCCATGCCGCCGATAAACCGCTGGCCAAGATCACCGTCCAGCTCGATTGGGTCGCCGAGCCTGAACACGGCGGGTTGTATCAGGCCCTGGCCTGCGGATATTTCACTGAAGCCGGTCTCGATGTCACGCTGCTCCCGGGCGGCCCCGGCGCACAGGTGATGCCCAGCGTCGCCACCGGCAAGGTCGACATTGCCCAGTCTGCCAGCACGGACTCCATCCTGATGCAGGCCGAGGGCCTGCCAATCGTCCAGTTCGCCGCTGTCTTTCAGGACGATCCCGCGGGTATCCTCGTCAACGCCGACAGCCCGGTGCGCACCTTCCAGGATCTCCAAGGCAAAACCATCATCGCGCGCCCTCAGTGGGCATTTCTCGAGTTCCTCAAGAAAAAATACCATCTCACGGTCAACACGATCCCGCAGAACTTTTCCGTCACCGCCTTTCTGGGCAACAAGGAGGCGCTGCAGCAGGGCTACTTCATCGCCGAGCCCTATCACATCACGAAGGCGGGCGGAAAGATGCCACGCTTTCTTGCGACATGGGACGCTGGTTTTCGCTCCTACGCCGTGCTCGTCACCAACAAAAAATTCGCGCGCGAGCATCCCGCCGAGTTGCGCGCATTTGTGCGCGCCTGTGCCAAGGGGTGGCGCGACTACATCGAAGGCGATCCCACGCCAGCCCACGCGGTCCTAAAAAGAGTCAACGAGAACAACACCGACGATTTCATGATGTTCTCCCGCAAACAAATCATCGACGCGAAGCTGGTGACCGGCCGCGATGCCACGGGCGGCGATGCCAACATCTGCCGCCTCGATCCCGCCCGCTATGCGACGCAAATCTCCCAACTCGAGGATCTGGGCATCCTCGCCAAGGGCAAAGTCACCGCGGCGACGGTGATGACGACGGAGTTTCTGCCGAAATAATGTAGCGACGAGCGCCAGCGAGTCGTGGTCCGATTGACTTGCTGGCGCTCACCGTTGCTTCTACGCATCAATGAACCCCGAAGGCCAAAATCGTTTCGGCTTCGCCGCCTGGCTTTTCCTCCGTCTGCTCGCGCTGGTCTACCTCGTCGCGTTCGTCTCGGCCTGGTCGCAGCTCAGCGGTCTCGTCGGCCCGCACGGTCTGCTGCCCGCTCAGGAATTTTTCGACGAAGTCTATCGCTCGTATGGCTCGCACGCTTACGCTGTCCTGCCGTCGCTGTGCTGGATGTTTGGCGCGGGCAAATTCCTCGGGGTCCTTTGCGGCACGTGTGTGGTCGCGTCGCTGCTGCTATTCATCGGAGTCGCGCCGGCGCCGTGTCTTGTCCTGCTGTGGGCTGGCTATCTGTCCCTGTGCGCCGCTGGTCAGGTGTTTTTCAATTTTCAGTGGGATGCGCTGCTGCTCGAAACCACCCTGCCCGCGATCTTTCTGGCACCCTGGTCGTTAAAGCCCGGCTGGTGCCGCGCCGAGCCACCTCGGGTCGCCCGTCTGTTGCTCTGGTGGCTCTTGTTTCGCCTCATGCTGCTGTCGGGCGCGGTGAAGCTCACCAGCGGCGATGAATCGTGGCGGCAGCTCACGGCGCTCACGTTTCATTATGAAACCCAGCCGTTGCCAACCCCTTTGGCGTGGTATGTCCATCAGTTGCCCGCGTGGTTTCACCGGGCCGTGTGCGCCGGCATGTTCGTCATCGAACTCGTGGCGCCGTTCTGCCTTTTCGCTCCCCGCGCCTTCCGCCACCGCGCGGCTCTCTGGATCGCCGCCCTGATGGTCGCCATTGCCCTGACCGGCAATTACACCTTCTTCAACTTCCTCACGATCGCCTTGTGCGCTCTGTGTCTCGACGACGCGTGGTGGAGTGCCGTCCTGCCCCGGCGTACCGCGGTGACGGCCTGGCGGGACGCGTCGTTGCATGCGTGGATCGTTCGCTGCCAACATTGGCTCCTTCACGGCTTCGCCCTTTTTACTTTTGTCATCACCGGCCTGATTTCCGTGCCCGCGCTCACCCGGAACCTCGTCTTTGGCGATGGGCTGGCCCCGATCGAAGAGTTGCTCAGCCCGTTTCGCAGTTTCAATACCTACGGCCTTTTCGCGATCATGACTCATCCGCGTCCCGAACTGATCATTGAGGGGAGCGACGACCGGCTCGACTGGCGCGCCTACGAGTTTCCAGACAAGCCCAGCGACCTCGCACGCGCGCCGACTTGGGTCGCGCCGTTCCAGCCGCGGCTCGACTGGCAGTTGTGGTTCGCCGCGCTCGAATCCCCCGCGCATAACTCCTGGGTGCTGGCCCTGTGTCAGCACCTGCTCCAGGGCACGCCGGAGGTGCTCGCGCTCATTGCGAAGAATCCCTTTCCCCAGCATCCGCCGCACTACATCCGCGTCGTGCGCTACGAGTACCATTTCACCGATGCCGCCACGCGCGCCCGCACCGGTCAGTGGTGGAGCCGTACGCCGCTCGACTATTATATCGAGCCCGTCTCGCTTCGCTGATCATGCCCGCTCCCGCCCGCGACCGCTTCCTCGATCTGCTCCGCACCGCCGTGCGGGAGGAAGCGCTGACCAAGCTCACGCTCGGCAAACCGCGCGGCTCCGACCCCACGCTGAAAAATCTGTTTGTCCGCCCTGTCGTGCTCAAGGCCGGCCCCCATCTCACCTTCGTCTGGCGCCACGCCATGCGCGATGTGACCAAGAATTTCCCTCCCGACACCGCCCTCGCGCAACTCGAGTCGTTGATCGGCGCGGACTTTCTCGATGCCCACCTTTTCACCGCCGCGCAAACCGCGCAGCTCGAATGCCAGCCCGACAGCACCGCACGGCTGAAGGTTTCCAAAGTCTCCGCCGCTTCACTGCCGCCGGCCCAATCCCACGACCACGCTAAAACCCATCTCATCCCCGCCACCGCTCCCTGGCTCCACGCCCTCGGCGTCACCAACGACCGTGGCCGTCCGCGCGAGGGCATGGCCGGCAAATTCAGCCAAATTCAGAAATTCGCCGAGCTGCTCTCGCATCTCCTCGACGAAGCGTTTCCGAGGCGGAGCGCGTTGCCCCCCACGCGCTTCTTTCCCGTAGCGGAACGGCTTCCCGTTCCGCCATCGGAAGGCACAGAGCAGCCCGTCGAGGGCAACGCGCTCGGGCCGCTCCAAATCGTGGATATGGGCGCCGGCAAAGGCTACCTCACTTTCGCCATCGCCGCCCTGCTCGGCGAACGCGCCACCATCCATGGTGTGGAAGCGCGTCCCGAATTAGTGGCCCTCTGCAACCAAATCGCTCGCGCCAACCACCTCTCAAACCTCACCTTCAGCGCCGGCCAAATCGATTCGTTCGAAATCGTAAATCGTAAATCCCAAATCGTAAATCCCCTTGATGTTCTCATCGCGCTCCACGCCTGCGATACCGCCACCGACGATGCTCTCGCGAAAGGCATCGCCGCCGGCGCCCGGCTGCTCGTCGTCGCTCCCTGTTGTCAGAAAGAGCTGCGCCATCAGCTCACGGCCCCACCTGTGCTCGCCGACGCGTTGCGCCATGGCATCTTTCAGGAGCGCGCCGCCGAATTCGCCACCGATGCGCTCCGGGCGATGCTGCTCGAATGGGCCGGCTACCAGACCAAGGTCTTCGAGTTCATTTCCACCGAGCACACAGCAAAAAATCTGATGATCGCTGCCATCAAATCGCCCGAGGCGCACGACGAGGCCGCCGCAGCGCGTATCCGAGAGTTTGCGACATTCTACGGCATCCGCCGCCAGCGGCTGGTCCAGCACCTGGGTTTCACTCTCGGCGCATGACCTGGGACGAACTCGACTGGCCTGCCCTCGATCGTTTGCGCGTTGGCTTTCTGTCCGGCGGCGCGGCCAGTGGTCCCTATTGGACCTCGCCCTCCGATCTCGCGTCCTACGATTTCACCTACGGCGAGCGCATCGGATGGAAATGGGATCAAGTTATCCGCGAATTGAAACTGCGCGGTTGGCGGCCGACCGCACGGGCGGTCTTCGATTGGGGCTGCGGCAGTGGCATTGCAGCGCGGCGGGTGATGGCGGCTTTCGGGGCAGAGAATTTCGATTCGCTCACCGTATGGGATCACTCGCCGCCTGCGTGCGATTTTGCCGTCGAGTCGGCCCAGCATGCATTTCCCGCGCTGAGGGTCGCCCAAGCGACGCCTGGTTTTCTCGCTGACGATTCGCCGATCGGCCTGCTGGTCATAAGCCACGTGCTGAACGAACTGCCGCCGGCGGCACTCGAGAGCCTCCGCGCCATTGCCGCTCGTGCGGAAGAGATCCTTTGGGTCGAGGTGGGGACGCACGCCGTCAGCCGCCAACTCGGCACGCTCCGTGAGGAATTTCGCGCACGCTTTCGCCTCGTCGCACCCTGCACTCACCAGAACATCTGCCCTATCCTGGCTCCTGGCAATGATCGCCACTGGTGCCATCATTTCGCGCCTCCACCCTCGGAAATCTTCGCCGATTCGCGCTGGGTAAAATTCGGTCAGCGCGCCGGCATCGATCTGCGCAGCCTGCCGTATTCGTTTCTCGCGATGGATCGTCAGCCCGTCGCCACCACAGCCGCCGACCTCTCGCGAGTCATCGGACGCCCCGAGCATTTCAAGCCCTACGCCCGCCTGCTCAATTGCGATGCCAGCGGCCTCGCCGAACTCGAACTCCCGAAGCGGGCCGATCCCGCGCTCTTTAAGGAACTCGAGCGCACCAAGGCCCCGCTCG
>Ga0206956_1077_pt1 | contig 28421 bp, 22 predicted proteins | sample Alteio_BWOrgHeat_35_FD_153252 | JGI IMG/M metagenome (GOLD analysis project Ga0206956, IMG submission 153252) | Enriched cells from forest soil in Barre Woods Harvard Forest LTER site, Petersham, Massachusetts, United States -... | ecosystem: Environmental > Terrestrial > Soil > Temperate forest >...
GTTCTTGATGAGGACTCCGGCGCGGGCGCCGCGTCCAGTGCCGACCATGATCGCCATCGGTGTGGCCAGTCCGAGCGCACAGGGACACGCGATGATGAGCACGGCAACAGCATTCACCAACGCGTAGGCCAGGCGCGGTTCAGGGCCAAAGAAACTCCAGACGACAAACGTGAGCACGGCGATAGCAATGACCGCAGGGACAAACCACGCAGCCACACGGTCGGCCAAGCGCTGAATAGGGGCGCGGCTACGCTGGGCCTGACTCACCATTTGGACAATCCGTGCCAGCAGGGTTTCCTTGCCGACACGCTCGGCTCGCATGATGAATGAGCCCGTGGTGTTCACGGTTGCACCGATTACTCGATTGCCTGCCTCCTTCAAAACAGGGATGGATTCGCCGGTGATCATGGATTCATCAACCGAACTGATCCCGTCGAGAACCACACCATCGACCGGGATCTTTTCACCCGGCCGTACCCTCAATCGATCGCCAGGCTTTACTTGATCCAGAGGGATGTCGCGTTCCGTGCCATCGCGAAGAATGCGCGCGGTGTTGGGACTGAGATTGAGCAGCGCCCGAATTGCGGCGCCAGTACGGCTGCGGGCGCGGAGTTCGAGTACCTGGCCCAAGAGCACGAGGGTCACGATGGCGGCAGAGGCTTCGAAGTAGACCGGCGGCATGCCGTTCATGTCGCGGAACGACAAAGGGAATAATCCGGGGAAGACCGTGGCAATCAGGCTGAAAAGGTAAGCCACCCCGGTGCCCATGGCGATGAGCGTAAACATATTTGTCGAGCGATTGACGATGGAAGTCCAGCCACGCTGAAAGAAAGGCGAGCCGCCCCAAAGAACGACAGGCGTGGCGAGAAGCAATTCTAGCCATGGCAGCCAGCCTCTGGGCAGAGCATGCTCGACGGGCATACCGGGCAACATGTCAGCCATCGCAACCGCCAGCAACGGCACAGTGAGCGCAAGGCTTACCCAGAAGCGGCGCGTCATGGCGCGCAATTCTGGATTTTCTTCCTCAATTGCGGTGACCGTGCGAGGCTCAAGTGCCATGCCGCAGATGGGACACGAGCCCGGGCCGGGTCGGACGATTTCCGGATGCATGGGGCACGTATATTCGGTGCGCGTAGCTACGGACGGAGTCTCGGGCTCGAGCGCCATTCCGCAACTGGGACACGGTCCGGGCTTGCTGGCGCGGACATGCGGACACATCGGGCAAACGTAGCTTGGCTGGTCTGCGGGTGCTTGATTTGATAACTGATCTACGGAGTGATTTACCGAGGAAGAAGTCGGTTGGGCTGCAGTGGACCGAACGGCGGGCGCGCCCAGCGTAATCAGACTGGAAGAATTCGCACGCGGAGGTTTGGAAAGGTATTTCTCCGGATCAGCTTTGAACTTCTCAGCACACCCGGCGCAACAGAAGTAGTGCGACGCTCCGCCATGTTCGAGGCGGTGCTTCGCCGTTGCCGGATTTACGCTCATGCCGCACACCGGATCTTTCACGGCAGCTGCGGAATTAGACGTTTCTTGTTTCATGCGAGTGCCCGACCCGAGTGCCCGACCTGGATGAACTGCTGCCTAGGCGAGGTGTCCAAGCCCACGTGTCTCGCGCTGCGATCTCCATTCGAACTTTTCAGCGAACACTAAATAGATTCTGGTACGCAACGCTTCGATTCTTGCCGCTCCAATCCTCCTGCCACCGGTTGTTGTATCTTAAAGGAGGGAGTGAACGTCAGCATGACACAATTGGAAGTCGCCTACCGTTACGGTTCTGTACCTGGAGAAGCGGAGATGCGTGCGCTGGACAGCGTGCGCGAAGTGTATGGCATTCGCCGCATGCGATTTGATCCTAAGGAGCGAGTTGTCCACGTGGAGTTTGACGCTTCACGCCTCAAAGAGCCGGTGATTGCAGGGTTGCTGCGGCAGGCGGGATTGGACGTGCAGGAAAGGCTCGTCTTGGCATGAGCTCCACCGTCGACCAGCAGTCTGGGGAGGGCTGCCGTCGGCCAGGTGAAACTCGATTGAAGGGAAAATGCAAGGGGCGTCCAAGAAAACCTCTGGCCGAAGTTTATCTTCAAGGGCGCCCCGTTGCGCGCCACTTCGTCTGCCGATAATTGTAGCATCCGATTTGCCAATTCCAAGCGACTGAAATACAAGGCGCGCGGGCGGGAGTCACAGAGTAGGAATTGCCGCTGGCGAGAAAGATTTACGTTCATCGTGATGCAAGCATGGATCGTGCCACGGAGCTGTTGAAATCGTGAAAGATAAAATATCTAGGCCGTCTAAGGTGTTTGCTGTACAGCAGAACCTCGGTGGAATACTACGCCTTCATGAGCGAAGAAGTTTCCGCTATAATCGAATCTCCGCTGGCTGTACCGTTCCTGGTTGCACCGTGTCGCGCCCGTAGCTCAGCTGGATAGAGCATTTGGCTACGAACCAAAGGGTCGGGAGTTCGAATCTCTCCGGGCGCACCATCTTTTCAATCACTTGCGAATCTGTCGGCAAACAACTCTACACCGCGCAATGCGCGGCGGTGATTGAACGCTTTTCATGTCCGACTGGAAACCTGTTGGACGCAGTAAGCGAGCATTTCAGCGACAAAAGAATCACCCGTGTCTGTATTAAACATTGCGTAACACAGGTGGGGCTCCGGCCAGTTCAGCTTAAGGTATCTCTTGACGAAGGCAGCGCGATCTCTGTCAATCGTGTCAACGTCCGTTATTGCGTCTTCTTGTGGTATTCCAGCAGTGATCAGTCTGTGGATTTTAAAGTTGCCGGGCGCGTAGAGGAACACACGGAAAACATCTTTGCGTTCACGAAGAAAATACTGCGAGCCCCGGCCGACGATGACGCATGGGCCGCCAGCCAGTGCGTGATCGACCGCCTGTTCGGAAACGGCGGCGATTCGGCGCGCATCAAGCAGTTCCAGCCGATTGGTTGGCGGCAGAGAACCCTCGAATGCTCCTCTGAGAAAAGACTTGAAGACGCGATAAACCGCGGGATCATTTTTCCATTCCCGCTGCTCGACTGCTTGTGGCGTGCTGTTGGTTAACCGAGCGATTTCTTGAATTAGTTCGCGGTCCCACAGCTTCCAACCGAGAAGTTGGGCCAGCTTTGCAGCGATCTCTGAACCGCCACAGCCAAATTCTCGTTCGATAGCGACGGCTCGCTCCTGGATCGTTCTTCTTCAAGAAAAACGCAAGAACGGACATGATGGAGCAGAGTGCGCCCAATACCCAAAAGGTGTCCATATAAGCCAGTGCGCCGCCTGGTTCGGAAGCTTGAAGGGCGGAATGGCTCCGAGTTCGGCCCACCGGCAATCACAGGACCAGACAAACATTGCCTAAAGAACCATTCGAACATCAGCGTTACGAGTGAAGTGCTCCTCGTGGCTGTGTTATTTTTTCGGCGCAATCGATGGCTCTTTCAGATTGGCCCGCTTATTCCACCCGTGGAAAGGCGAGAAGTCACCTGCATTCCATGCCTCGCGGAGTCCAGGTTTGCTCAGATCCCAGTCGGGGCGGATTTCACTCGTCACGGTGCGCAGATCGTGCCAAAGATCGATGACCGATGGACGGCCCCAGAACCAGTAGCCGTTATAGATGCTGTAGATTACGAGGCCCGGCTTGAGCACGAGCGTATGCGGGATCATGGGATTGTTCTCGGGGTCGGTGTACTCCTGGATGTCGAGATCCTTCTGAATGGTTCGGTCGGGGTCCGAAAGGAATGTCCATACAGCTCCGACTGAGGCTCGAAACTCCTGGAGCGTGTGATGGTCGTCGGTAGAAATCGTGGCGATCTGCGTGTACGCCACCGCAATCTTGGGGTAGAACGCGGCGAGTTCCAAATGCTGCTGGTGCTCCTTTGGACAATAGTGGCCGCGCGCGAGCGTGAGGATCAGCGGATCTTCGCCCTGTAGGTCGCTGAGCTTACGCAGTGTGCCCGTGTGATCGGGCAGTTCGTAGTTGGGGAAAATGCCTCCGGGCACAGTATCAGAACGCATGATTCAACTCCTCCCGTTTCGCGGTAGTGGTACAGTTTGGATTGTCATCCTGAACCAGCGTCCTTTGCGCAAGTGAAGGATCTGGGCGAGACGCGCGGAGCGTCGCGTTCTTTGTGACGCGACGATCCGCGTTCGGCTCGCCTCGTTCTCGAAGTCCACCACTATCCTCAAAGATCCAGAGTGACACCCGCGCTTGGCTGGGAACAGCATACGAGCACATTCCCGGGAGCGGGTCTCTCCAACGGCTCAGGGTTATAAATAATCGATCCATCAATAAGACCAGTCATGCAGGTGTGACAAACTCCAATCCGGCACGACCATCTAACCGGAACATCGCACGCTTCCGCCAGTTCAAGCAAACTTCTGAATTTCGGATCCCAAGCGGCGGTAATCCCGCTACGCGCGAATGAGACTGGGGGGCCAGATCCGGGCGGCCCTTGTGGCAGGTGAGGCGTATGAACGACCTGCGCCATACCAGGAGTAATAGCCTCGAGAGAACCGAAGACTTCCGTGTGCACGTTCTCGGCAAGCACACCCCAGGTTTGCAGCCCGTCGCGCATGCTCTGCAAGAATGAAGGTGGGCCGCACAGATAGAAGTCGCTACCCGGTGGCACGCCAATTCTCTCCAGCAAAGCTGTGTCGATGTGTCCGGGAGCATCGAAGTCTTTCCCGACTCGGTCGACTGGGGCGGGCCTGCTGTACACGATGTATCCTCGTCCGCGAGAAAGCTCTTTCAGTAATGAACGCGATTCTTCGGCAAACGGATGGTCGACGCTATTACGCGCTCCATAAATCCACCAGATCTCTCGTTGCGATTTTTCAGCAGCGAGCGCGTGCAGCATCGAGATGACGGGCGTTGCGCCCACTCCAGCGCTCAGCAGAACCACAGTACTCTGGCCGGGACGCAGAGTAAAGCTTCCGCGCGGGGCACTCACATCCAGTACATCGCCTTCTCGCGCACGGTTGCACAGAAACGAACTTCCTATCCCGTTCAATTCGCTCTTGACGCTGATGCGCAAATGATCGGCTGCCGGTAGATCAGACAGCGAATAGCTGCGAAGAGCGGGCGGTTTACCCGGATCGACGAGCAGCCGCAAAACAATAAATTGACCTGCTCCAAAGACAGGAAGAGGCTGCCCATCGACTGGCGACAGAACAAAGGAAGTGACGCTATCGCTTTCCTTGTGGATACCCGCGACTCGCATCTGTCGAAACCCGGGCCACGCCGGTGCTTGTTCCTCATTCGCGAGCCCCGGATTCCCCGGCGCAGTGTTGGAACTCGAATCTTGTTGGAGCATTGCCTGGAATGAACTCTGCCAACCCTTGCTAAGCGCAGGAATCCGCAACGCTCGTTCCAGTTGTTCACGAGAAGCTCCCGGTAAATACAAGAGAGCATCGGTGTCGGCCACCGTGATTTTTTCTGGACCATCGGCGATCTTCACGATGTCGTCGCCCGCTCCAACTTCTCCTTCCTGCAACGCGCGAAAGTAGAATCCTGGTCTATGATGTGCTACGAGAAGCGCCGGCATACGAGGCTCATTCATGCGGATGCCGACGCGGTAGCAGGTCACGCGTGGCTGCGTTACTTCAAATACGGCACTACCAATGCGGAATCGATCGCCGATACACACCTCGTTATCAGAAAGTCCGTCGACGGTGAAGTTTTCTCCGAATTGGCCGAAAGTAAAATCGTTGCGGCCCAAAAAGCGCTCCCAGTAATGGTAAGAATCCATCTGGTAGACGAATACGGCGCGATGCTCCCCGCCGTGACCGGCGAGATCGGCTTGCGCATCCCCATCGATATCGAGCTTGCGCACCATTCGCCGTCCATCAACTGGAGGTTTCCATACTGACGTTCGGACCGTTTTGCCGTTCCATGTCACGTCACGCGGAAGGCCGACATTTACTGAAAGCAATCGGGGCATTCGTACCTCGTCGAAGTCCAGCGTGTGGCTACGGTCCTTTAAGTTCTGCGCAGCGAGCTTCTACGTATCGATCCTGGCCGCAAAGAGCGACCGATCCATGAGCAGCGCGGCCCCAGCGGCAGCACCAGCCAATGATCAAGAAACATCTAACTTGCCGGCGAGCCAGTAATCGACACTGAACTTTCCCGGACCAGAGCAGATCAGCCAAATAAAGAAGAGCACGTATAAGACTTCCGGAAGGTAAAGAAAATCGTCGAGCCAGTTAACAGGCGAAAGTCCTTTAGGCATCGTAGAAAGCGCGTTGGTCAGGGTGGCGACAGTCATGTCGATCAACAAAGCCACGCCGGCCAGGCTCGAAAGAAAACCCACCGTCAGCAAGGATCCACAAACGAATTCGACACCCGACACGAAATAAGCCGTCTGGTGGGGAAACGGGACTTTCGCCTTAACGAGCGTTTCGTAAATAGCTTTCATCCCGCCGGCGACAAATAATTTGTTTGCCCCGGAGATGGCGAAGAACAGCCCGAGCGAAACGCGTACCAGCAGGATGGCATATTGTTCCAAATCACTGCTACCTTGCAGCGCAAACTGGACCAACCGTTTCCAATCCATCTCTTATCCCTCCAAATCGCGGTGTCGCTAGCCAATTCTCGCGCTCTCAGATTATTTGTCGATCCGTTCGACCCATTGAGCTCGGAACGCGGGAGCCACGAATGGATCCGCAAAGTACTGCGTTTCCCGCGCAACCTTTTCGCCTGTGAATTCCATGATGCTGACGGTATAGGACGGCTTGCCGTCATATGTCAGAACGAATTCGGTGACCCAAAGATCACCGTCGCCGAGGATTCGTTGGACAGTAAACCGCTTTTGGCTCGGCTGACTCGCGCGTTGGTTCTGTATGTTGCATCGACCACGGAAACGCTCGCCTGACTGCGGGTATTCCAGCACCGCCTCCTCGTGATAGATGCGATGCTCGGTTTCAAAATCGCTGGCATCGGACGCCGCCCAATGCTGATCCAGTGCCGCACGGATCTCTTGATCCCGCGCTCCCGAATTCTGCTGCTTCTTCTGCTGATCGTTCACCTTGAGCCTTCAATTTGACACGAGGCTAAATGCCTTAGCGGGGTGGGAGAGTCGGTTATTACCCTGCTCATAGATGCCTCCGAATCGGCCGCAGGCCAATTAAGCCAGAACTAGAAGCACGAAGCTATTAGACGAAGGTATCGATCGACAGACGGGCGGGCAAAAGCAATACCAAAGTACAATGGACGTCTTCCATAGAATGCCTCATTGTTTGGTTATGAAGTCCCTTAAGGATAAAAGCGAGAACCAACGTCCGCTTCTATCCGTGGTTGATGATGATGAGTCCATGCGCGAGTCGCTGCCTGACCTGATTCGGGAGTTCGGTTTTGCAGCTCGAGCTTTTTCGTCAGCGGAAGAGTTTCTTTCATCCGGTTCTGCCCATGAGACTAGCAGTTTGATCCTCGACATCGCCATGCCGGGCATGAGTGGGCCGGAACTTCACCAGGTGCTAAAGCGTCGCGGAGAAGAGATCCCGACCATATTCATCACCGGTCAAAAAGATGAAACGATTCGCGCTCGAGTGCTCGGGCAGGGCGCAGCGGGGTTTCTAGTCAAGCCATTCAGTGACGCAGCTTTGCTTGCAGCCATCAAGATCGCACTGCAAGCCATCTAAGGGTCCACCGTTGAATCTTTAGGGGGATACGATGAATGTAGCGCGAACGCTTAGTCGTGAAGTAAGGGCATTACCAGCCTCGAGTGCCGTCCCCGTGGTGTTCATTGTTGACGATGACGTCTCCGTCCGCGAATCGCTGGAACTGTTGGTCCGGGATGAGAAGTGGAAGCCAGAGACCTTCGCGTCCGCACAAGAATTCCTCGACCACCCGAGAAAACACGTCCCCAGCTGTCTTGTCCTTGACGTTTCGCTTCCGGGCCTGGACGGTCTTGAACTGCAGAAACAGCTTTCAGTTGAACACATCGACATGCCAATCATCTTCATCACCGGTTATGGCGATGTGCCGAAGTCAGTGCAGGCCATGAAAGCCGGCGCTCTCGAATTCTTAACCAAGCCCCTCAATTTCGACGCCTTGGTGAGCGCCATCCGAAACGCCCTCCAACGGAGCAGTTTCGCCCTCGCTCTAAACGCGGAGATGCAGGAACTTCGGGACCGTTACGCCTTACTTACTTCGCGAGAACGGCAGGTGATGGCGTTAGTCGTCTCTGGGCTGCTGAATAAACAAGTTGGCGGCGAGCTCGGTATCAGCGAAATTACCGTAAAGGCACACCGCGGACAGGTCATGCAAAAAATGAAAGCGAATTCTCTCGCCGACTTAGTGAGGATGGCGGCTAAACTCCGGCCTGCGAGTCTGGCAATTCACCTGGCTTGACGCAGCTCAGTCCGGCTGACTCCGCGATAGACCAACCAGACTGGCAAGACTTGCATTGACCCGATCTGGAAATTGACCCGCTCCGGAAAATGATCCGCCCCGAAAGTGATCCGCCTGCTCTTCCGCTGCCAAACCCGGCAGTCACTTCTACTGTCCGCCGCAAAACTCCAACTGATCCGTAGTCAGCCACGTCAAAGAGTATACGAGGCTCCGTTCAACAATCACGCGGTTTGTCTTCTCACGGAACGCAATCATCGACCCGGACTGATGCCAAGGTATCGATCGATACCATCGTCCAATGGATTGTCCTCCAAGCTTCTGGCTTAATCGGGTTGTCGATTAGATTCGACAGGAAGCGGCTGATATATCAGAGAAGGAGACAAGAACCGTGACGGAAGAATTACAAGGCGGGCGCTACACAGTCGGGCTCACCGACACTCGACGTATAGCATGTGCAACTCTACAGAATGCCGTCGTAGCTGGCGTTCTGGCGTTCTATTCCAGAAGCGTCCTCGGAGCTGTGATTCGGGCATTTGTCGGCGCTTAGTTGGTCTTCGATTGGGATTGTTTCATTGCTCTGTCGAAAAAGTAAGCCTGGATCGAGTCTGGATTCTGAACAGACTCGAGAAAGTCCGTTTCATCTCGTGATGCGATCCCGCACTTAACGCTTTTCTCCACGATCTTGACCTGCGGTCCGGTTTCTAAGACTGGCAAAGCGAATGCCGCGCCATCACGAGTCGAATATTTGCGAATTGCGACGCGGCTTTTCAGGCTCGGATTATCCAACTCAGCATTGACTGACCGTAGCGCGTTCGCTGGTAATTTCTGCTACCATTCGTCCGTGCAAACGAGAAGAATCGATTGATGTGCGAGGGGTGCACGCTATCGCTTATTCCTAGCGTTGCAAAGGCGGTGAAAACTGCTTCCGTTATCTATCCGAATCAAGGCAATGTGTCGTGCAATGCGCCGCGCCAAACTGCGTCGGTGTGCATCTCATCGCTTCCGGCATTTGGGCATGGCGGGAATTCTGCTGTCGATGTTTCTTTTTTTCGGTTGCGGTAAGCCCGCACAACCCGTGACCATCACATTTTTCGATTCTGATGCCCGAGGAGTTCCCGGCGACCATCGGATGATTCCCGACACATACTTGCAGGAATTCACGCAGGAAACAGGCATTCGCGTCAACGACCTTCCGACACCAGAGGACACCGCCTCAAAACTAGATCTCGCCGTGGGTTTGCTTCGCAGCGGTGCCCCGTCTCCTGACCTTTATGGTGTTGACACGATCTGGGTCGGAACAATGGGTGAATATCTTATCGACCTGCAACCTTACTTTGCCTCGGAGATTTCCTCGGAGGATCGCAACATCATCGAAATCTACAGGGTTAACGGGAAGATTGTCGCAATGCCCAATCAGCCGCTTGGTGTACAGGTTTTGGTTTATCGCACGGACCTTCTCGCCAGGTACGGCTACAAAACGCCACCCACAACCTGGGATGAGCTTGAGAAAATGGCCGTCCGGATTCAAGCTGGAGAGCGCGCAAAAGGGAAGAAAGATTTTTGGGGGTTCGTCTTCGCCGGAGCGATCGCAACCGACAGCGAACAACTCACGATGGAAGGGTTGGAGTGGCAAGCAGCAGAAGGAGGCGGCCACATCATCGAGTCCGATGGAAAAATCAGCGTAAATAACGCAAACGTTATCCGGGCCTGGGAACGTGCGGCACATTGGGTAGGTTGGATTTCTCCTCCAAGCGTGGTTTCTTACACCGCTACGGACGCCGAAAATAAGTTTTGGGTTTCCGGCGAGGCTGCGTTTCTGCTCAGCCACGCTATCGTGTATGAGATTTTTGCCCAAGATAAGCCGTTCCGCGACCAAGCAGGAGTGACCAGCGTCCCTGCTGGCACGAGCGCGCGCGTCGCTACCATAGGAGGCTACGCTCTGGGGATATCCCGCTTTTCCGCTCACCGCGCCGAAGCCGTCAAGTTCATCCAGTTCCTGCTGCGCAAGCACGCAGAATTCACGGTGACTCATTCTGAAAATCTGGGCCGAAAGGTGGAGTACTTTGAAGTTCCACCCATAATGAGAGAAATCTATCCTTGGTGGTACAAACCGGGGGAATCGGGAGGGAGTGAGATAGTTTCGCGCCCGTCGGCGGTGGCGGGATCGAACTATGAAGCGGTCTCCAAGGCCTATACCCGCGCACTGCATTCCGTGCTGACCCGAGAGTCCACGGCTCCAGTAGCGGCGGCGGCGCTCGAGAATGAGCTCGTTCGGATTATGGGTAATGACAAAGCCCAACCGGGAACAGGTTCCCACTGAGATGAATCGACTGCAACTCAACATTGGCCCACGCCTGGTTCTTTGCTTCGCGCTCATCATCGTTTTGATGTTAGCCGGGGACGCGATCGTTCTATGGCAATTCCACATCGTCCAGGCGCAAGCAGAGCGACTCAATGAATATGACCAGGAGTTAGTAACTGTCTTACGTGTTCACTCCGACATGTTGAAGTTTCGTGACACCCTTGAGTCGCTTGCGAACGCAAGAAACTTTGAACGTCTGAAGGCTGAGACTCAATCGATGAATGAGGCCTTCGCGGAGGACATGCGACGTGCCAAAAGCGCCCTCTTGGCCGTGCATTCCGATAACGCTTCTGACCCGACGATTCTCCCCACCCTCGCGGTCGTCCAGTCGAACCTCCAATCGGAGACCGCCTCGGTGATCGAGCTAGCTGAAGCGAATGATTGGAACGCCCTGCAAGTGCGGCTTGCCAATCAGCTACGCCCGCTCGAGTTTTCTACCTCTGCCCTGGTGGAAAGAGTCGATCGCGAGGTAAAGACGGAACATACCCAAGCCGCAGCTAATATCCACCAGGTGCAGCACTGGATTTTTATTGCTGTGCCGATCACGGTCGTTCTCACCTTATTGATTGCCGGAACCTTGGGACTCGTCATTACGCGCAGCATCACGCGGCCACTTGAACAACTAGTCGAAGGTTCAAAGATGTTGGCACGAGGGGAGTTCAAACATCGGGTTCCCGTCCAGGGAGAAGATGAGCTTGCCCAACTGGGACGCGTATTTAATGATACCGCGCAGCGATTGCAGGATCTCTATGAGAGCTTGCAAAGCAGTGAGGACCGTCTCCGCCGGGTAATCAACACGATTCCCGCGCATGTCTGGAGCACTCTGCCGGATGGTTCAGTAGACTTCATCAACCAGCGTTTGCTCGAATCCACTGGGCTATCGATGGACGCATTGCTTGGATCCGGCTGGCAATCGATCATTCATCCCGATGATCGCACCAGATACATCGCGAAGTGGACATCGGCATTGGCCGCAGGAGAGCCCGTCGAGATTGAAGCACGCATCTGGACTGCACAACGCGACTATCGGTGGTTGCTTGTGCGCAACGTACCTTTGCGTGATGCTCTTGGCGGGATAGTCAAGTGGTACGGCACCGGCATCGATATAGAGGACCGGAAACGCGCCGAAGAGTCATTACGCAAAGCGCAAGCAGATCTCGCACACGCGAATCGCGTAACCACGATGGGCGAGCTCAGCGCCTCGCTTGCGCACGAGATTAATCAACCCATCAGTGGCGCCATCACAAACGCATCAACCTGCCTGCGCCGGCTCGACCGCGAAAAGCCTGATCTCGAAGGCGCTCGGGCTGCGGCTTCGTTGATAATCCGTGATGCAAACCGAGCAGCGGAAATCATCAACCGAATCAGGCTGTTTTTCAGAAAGGGGGTTGCGACAAAGGAGCGCCTCGATGTCAACGAAGTGATTCGAGAGATGGAGATTCTTCTGCACAACGAGGCGACCCAGCACTCGGTTTCTGTACAGACAAAGCTCGCAGCCGATCAACCGCTCATTGTGGCAGACCGCATCCAGCTGCAGCAGGTATTAATGAACCTGATGATCAACGGCATCGACGCAATGAAGGCCGTCGATGGCCCGCGTCAACTCACGCTCGGCACCCAGAATCACAGCAAGGAACAGCTTCTGGTATCGGTCGAAGACACTGGAATCGGACTTCCCCCCAACCAGGCGGGCCAGATATTCAACGCTTTCTTTACGACCAAGGAACACGGCACCGGTATGGGGCTTCGTATCAGCCGAACGATTATTGAGGCCCACGGCGGCCGGCTCTGGGCTACGGACAACTATCCTCGCGGAGCAAGTTTTCATTTCACGCTGGCTGTCTCTTCCGACGCCGGACGCTTAGACGCGGGGAGCAACTGAGGACCTGCTCACAAGCGAGAACACTGCGGCCGCCTTCATGGGTTGTTGAGCGTCCGATATTCATTGGTTTCGTCGACATAAATAACGATCTACACGGCTTGGTACGGATCGCGGTGCGAAGTGAGCGCGGATAGGGCACCGATACAATAAGTTCACCGATACCATCGTCCAATTGCTCCTTCCGCGCCCTTCTGCTCTGATAGCCAGGTGACACGGATTCAAATCTGCATTTCGGAAAGTTCCGAATCCTACAGGGGGAAATTATGTCAAGCAAGATAGCAGAAACCGCCATCGAAGCACCGCCCACGTCGAATCCTCTGGATGTCATCCCGGACGAAATACCATTCGATGTGCCCTATGGGCTCCCCATATCGTTGTACCGGGCCCAGGCGGTTATTCATGCCGCGGTGGCAGAGGCCAGGAAGCGGAATTGGAAGATGAACATAGCCGTAGCCGATTCCGGTGGCAACCTGGTTGCCTTCCAACGAATGGACGGCGCGATGCTCGCTTCCATTCAGATTGCGCAACACAAGGCGCGAGCAGCCGTGACCTTCCGGCGCCCAACGAAGGTCTTCGAGGATGGTGTCCAGCTAATGCATCTCAACTATCTGCTCGCGTTCGATGGAATCATTGCGTCTCGAGGGGGTATTCCACTGATCGACCAGGGCGATATTATCGGCGCAATCGGCTGTTCGGGAGGCACGGACTCCCAGGACGAAGTCGTGAGCAAGGCAGGTGCGGCGGTAATTAATGAACTCCCGGCAGGGAACAGTTGATCCTGTTTTCCGGGGGCGACTCAGAACCTGCGGAGCCTGTGGTTGCAGGCTCCGCAAGATGTGCCTAGCGTCCGATTTGCCCCAGGTAGTATCCGAGCCGATTCTCGACGTCCCCCGGCTGGTGGAAGCCGCGAGCCATTAGCGCCTTGATCCCCTCCTGCGCGGCAGGCCGCCCGAGCGAAGCGATGCACGCGTCCCACCCGGCGCCGAGCTCGACGTCCGGCGGCAGGCTGGTGTTGACGAGGCGCTTGGTCTGAGCGATCGCCCATTTGTCGAACTTGGCGATGCGAGTCGCGAGCGTCTCTACAAACGCATCCAGATCGGCGTCGGGCAACGCCCGATTAATGTAGCCGTAGGCCTCGGCCTGCTCCGCTCGGATGTCTTCCGAACTCAAGAGCACCTCGAGCGCGCGGTTTCGGCCAATGAGTCGAGGTAGCCGAGCCATGGGGCCGCCTCCGGCGACCATCCCCACGCCCACCTCCCATTGCGAGATGATGGTCTTCTCGCGGCTGGCAAAACTCATGTCGCAGGCCAGCGTGATCTCGCTGCCGTTGCCCGTCGCACGGCCGCGGATGAGAGCGATGGAGGCAACTGGCAAGCGGGTCAGACGCACGAGAAAATCTGGCCAAGGCGGCAAGCCTGTGGGACCCTCCGACAGTGAGGTCAAGTCCTCGATCTTAGCCGTGAAATCCGAGTGATTCAGGAAGTAATCGTCGACCGCGCTGTCGAAAACCACCACCCTGACCTGGTCGTCGGCTTCGAGAGCATTGATGACTTCCTGGAATTTCTTGACCATTTCCGGACCCATGACGTTGATCGGCGGATTGTCGATCGTGACGCGCCAATAGGCGGGCGATCGCCGGGTTACGCGAATCTGTGCCGGTTTCATAGGTGAGTTCATCCGCGTGAGTTTGGTCGGTGCGTTCATAGTTGCCATGGGAATTTCTCCGTATTTGTTAGTCGTGGAAACCGGTTGATTAAAGCCGATAATGGCCGTCGGCGATGTCTAGCAGCCGCCATTAGGCCAGAACAAAATGGGCCACGCAATTGGACGATGGTATCGCCAATACTTTCGTATGAACTGTAGTGGCGGAATCAACCTGAAAGGAAGAAACCGATATGGAGGTACCTGCGATCTGGATCCGGGCCGAGCGTCCCAAAACATTCAGCCCTCAAAACAAAACGTCCCAGACTTTACAGTCATGGGACGAATCGCTCGAACAGGTTCCTCCCCCGAGAAACTGTTCACCATCAAGATAGCCCGGCCGCACCGGGATTGGAATGGCACGAACGGGCTATGTAACATTCCCCATACTTGCCCCGGCTATCTTGAAATTCGATAAAGGCGCGGGCTTTGCTTCGCGTCTCCCCTCCCATTTCAGTCTGGCCTGGCCCACTCGTGGCTGAACTATCCGGTACAATTCAACTATGCCGAGATTAAAAGGATTGGGAAATATCGTTGCGGAATTGAGAGCGGAAAGGGCGCACCTGGTAAACAACCTCCGCCATGTGGATGCGGCTCTCGCCGTGCTGGGCAAATTAGAGGGAGGAAAGTTTGCTACTGTGTCGCGTCGAACCCTGTCGGCGGCGGCTCGTCGAAAAATTGCCGCGGCTCAGAAGGCGCGTTGGGCGAAGGTCAAATCAAAGCAAGAGAAGTCGAAATAAGGGATTGGCGCCGCGCTGTTTCCAATCGATACCGTTCTAAAACGTTAAACGCCCGCAATCCTTTCGAATCGCGGGCGCTCTTACTTGCCACTTAGACAGCTTGAACGTTCTCAGCCTGCCAGCCCTTGGGGCCTTTGGTGACGTCGAACTGCACGGCTTGGCCTTCTTGGAGGCTGCGGAAGCCGCCCGCCTGAATCGCGGAGAAGTGCACGAAGACGTCTTCGCCATTTTGACGGCTGATGAAACCATAGCCCTTGGCGTCGTTAAACCACTTTACTGTTCCTGTTTCTGCCATTGTTGGTATTTCCTTTTCTATCTTTAGATTGTGCTGAGAAGATTCGCTGCTAGTGAGAGGGGGTGACGCTGGTTGGCGGTACCGACTTTCAATTGCGTAAGAGTCAAACTTAGCTGGAAGTCATTATACACGGTAAGACCTGAATGTTGCAAACTATTGCAATGCTTCTGGTTTGAGGCCGCTAAACCCTGGCTTTCGACTCCGGCATGCCCACAACCACTGTGCGTCTGCGCGGGATTTCGTCGTCGGGAATTTCCGCGATGAACTGCACGTCCAGGCCGAGGCGCCGGCTTTCCTGATATGCCACCTCATTGAAAAAGTAAACGATGTCTCCACCAAATCGATCTTTGACTCGGCGGCGCTCCTCGAGGTCGAATGGACTGGCGGAATACACTTTCAGTTCTGGTGCATCACTCAAGACCGAGCCCAGTTCGCGCTGGAAATCAAGCGCGCCCTGCCGCACTTGCGCCATTGTCAAAGCCACGACGTGGTAGGACATAAGTCGAGACCGAGCATGGCAGGAAGATGCCCGGTCTGTCCAGTGTGGGTTGCGGCCATCCTCTCGCGTGAAGGAAAATTCACCGAAGTTTTGACGTGGAATTCCGGGCGCGACATTTGTGGCTCCGACCTGATACGCTTATTTTCTAAGCCAGCGCGGACCCGTAGCTCAACTGGATAGAGCACTGCGCTTCGAACGCAGGGGTTGGGAGTTCGAGTCTCTCCGGGTCCACCATTCTCAAACGGACAGCGTCTTCTGTAGCGAAGTAGCTCCGCTGCGTCTCACCTCAAATTTCCTTCCATCGGGCGAACGGTAGCCGCTCTCTCTTACAATGCTAGGGTGAAAACCTGGGATGTCATTGTTGTGGGCGGCGGCATCATTGGCCTCTCGCTCTCCATCGCTTTGCACAAACGGGGCCTGCGCGTTCTGGTGGTCGAGCGCGGAGAACCCGGTCGTGAAGCCTCGCACGCCGCAGCCGGAATGCTTGCCGACTGCCCGCTCGAGACACCAGCCGCACTGCAAGGGCTGGCTATAGCGAGTGCGCGAATGTATCCCGAGTTTGTTCTTGAGCTGCAGGACGAATCGGGAATCAAAGTCGATCTGCGGGATCAAGGCACGCTCTTGTTGGCTCCGGAGCACTCTGAGTTCTTAGCGCAAAATCCGCTTCCCACCTCTCTCGCCGAACTCGAGCCAGCACTGGGCGAAGTGAGAGGCCCCGTTGCGTACTTGAAAGAACGAAGCGTCGATCCGCGCGCGCTCGTCGCGGCCGCGTTAAAGGCAGCAAAACATCGAGGAGTGGACATTTCTTCCGGCACTACCGCGACCGATCTACTTCTCTCCGATGGCCGAATCACTGGCATCCAGACCGATCGAACCCACTACAATGCGCCCTGTGTCGTGAACTGCGCGGGCGCATGGGCGGGCAGTTTCTCTACGCATCACTTCCCTACCCGTCCGGTCAAGGGACAGATGCTGGCCGTGGCCTTCGTCCAGCATGATGTCGTTCGTCACGTGATTCGCGCGCCCGATGTTTACCTGGTGCCACGAAGCGATGGGAGAATCCTGATTGGCTCGACTCTCGAAGAAGCCGGATTCGATAAACGCACCGACGCGGACACCATTCAACGCCTGCATCGGGCAGCGATTCGGCTAATTCCAGCCCTAAAAGAGGCGCGAATTCTGGAGGACTGGGCCGGCCTCAGGCCAGGAACACCAGATGATTTACCGATCCTCGGCGCAACCAACACGCGCGGATATTTTGTCGCCACGGGGCACTTCCGTGACGGCATCTTGCTCACGCCCGTGACGGCGCACGTCATGGCCCAAGTAATTACCGGCGAGAAACCGGACTACGAGATTTTAGCCTTCTCGCCACTACGATTTCAGGAGGGCCGCGCTTCTTTGTAGCGGCCCCGGCGGCTGCATCGTTTATTTGCTTTGCGCGCTAAGCTCGTCCAGCGCTTTCCGCGCGTCTTCAAGCTTCGGATCAAGCTTCAATGCCTGTTTATAAATCGTCTGAGCTTCCGCGGCGCGGCCATCCTGCTGCAGGGCCTGACCCAGCCGAAAATAAGTTTCGCCGGAGGGTGATTCCGCGACATTTCGCATGGCATCGGACAGCTCCACCTTTGCTAACCCCTGCTTCGCATCCGAACGCTGCGGATCGATCTGTAACGCTGCCTGATAATTGGCGCGCGCCTTGGCATAGTTTCCCACCTGACTGTAAAGCCGGCCGAGCGTGGCGTAGGCACCGACCCGCATGTTGGGATCGGAAACCAGAGGAATTGCGATCTCGTATTCCGGAATCGCGTCTTGCGTGCGGTCGATGAGGGTGAGATCTCCGGCAAGATTCAGATGAGCTCCCGGATCGTGCGGCCTGAGTTGAACCGCCTTCTGGAAATGCGGCAACGCCTCCGGGTAACGGTCGGTCGCCAGCAGCGCCGCACCCAGATTTTGCTCGCCGAGGAAATTGTCTTTCGTGACCTCGACGGTGTGCGCCCACAAATCCACCGCGCTCCGCCAATATCGAAGCTGGTCGGAGGTAAAGAGCACGAAAACAACCAGGACCACCGCGGCTATCTTGGCCCGAGTGCGGAACGTGAGTTGCCGCCTGTCGGCCAAATCAGTTGCGCCCCACACCGCCATCACAAAAATTCCAATGAGAGGGACGTACGCGTAGCGGTCCGCGATGGCCTGCTCACCCACTTGAATAATTCCAATGACGGGGACGAGCGTGCCCAGAAACCACAACCATCCCGTGATGAGGTACGGCCGTCGGGCACGCTGCCACCACACCAGCGCGCTGACGCCGAGCACAAACAACGCCGCCAGTCCTAATTGCCAAGCGGCAAGCGTCGCGCCCGGATGCGGATAGAACACTGCCAGCCAAGCCGGCCAGAACGCTTTCCACACATACAGAGCGTAAGCGTAGATCGCGTTTTCCAGGCGCACGCTGAGAGGAAGCACCAGACGCATAGCCCCGCCAGAGCGTTGCGCGAACACGGTGACCGCGCTCGTGGCAACAGACAGTACGAGGAGCGGCAGCTTTTCCAGGATGAGCCGCAACAACGGAGCCTGCTGCACAGGCAATGCAGTTTCAGGGCTCGACGGCTCCCATCCGCGAATTCGCCGCAACGGCCAGAAATCCAGTAGCAAGAGCACGAAAGGCAACGTCACGACCATGGGCTTCGAAGCCAGCCCGAGGACGAACAGCGCAGTCACGACGAGGTAGCGTTTGACATCCGGCTTGAGCGCGTACCAGCCATAGGCGCCAAGCGTGAGCAAGAAGAAAAACGTGCTCAACACATTCTTGCGCTCAGCAATCCAAGCCACCGACTCTACATTCATGGGATGAATCGCGAACAGCGCCGCCACCAGGAAGCTGCATCCCGGAGCGCGGGTCGAGTACACAAGGAGCAGGAACAGCAGCACAACATTCAGCACATGCAACAGCACATTGGTGACGTGATGCCCGCTAGGATTCAAACCGTAAAGTTCACAGTCCAGCGCATGGGAAAACCAAGTCACCGGATGCCAGTTGGTATCAGTCGACTTCAAAGCCCAGGCAATTGTTCGCCAAGTCAGGCCAGCTTGAACGTGCTGATTGTCGGTGACGTAGTTGTCGTCGTCATAATTAAAAATGAATGGATGCCAAATGGCGGGACTGTAAACCGCAAACGTTACCACCGCCAGCAAAAGACAAATCGCCAGGTCACGCTTCCGAGGTGACGCCAGCACAAAACTCTCGACCCCTTGTGGAATCCCGGCTTTTCCCGGAGCGATATGCCCTGTCTCCGGCCGTTCGTAGCGCGATTTCGTCTTAGAAGGCATTTTGAAGGTAGAAGTAGCTTCGCCAATCACCGGCGAGCAGAAGGCATTGTATCCTGCGTGGATTCATTCGTGCGCTCGTAACCAGTGCACCGAAGAACCGGTAGTCTCGGATACTTGGCGAAGCTAGGATCGCCGTCCGAAAGTTTGCAGCGATAGAACGTCGATCCTCGCGCGGACTGGATGCGCTGCGAGTGCGCGCAGTCGAAACACAATCCAACGCGCTCCCGCTCCTGTTTTCCGGCGCCTTCTGTCACATCCCGCAGGATACCGCATCACGAAACTCCGACCATCGCTTCAGGTATACTTATCGGTTTCATCGGTATTCCCAAAGATCAATCGAAAGAAAGGGACACGTCTATGGCTTCCCCGGCAGTGGATTACGCTCGTTCGAATCAGCAGCGATTCTTAAACGAACTCAAAGATTTGCTTCGTATTCCCAGCATCAGCACCGCGCCCGAGCATAAATCCGACGTGCAGAAGGCCGCCGACGTAGTGGCCAACGAACTCCGGCGAATTGGCATGGAGAACGTGGAACTGATCCCCACCAAAGGACATCCGCTGATTTACGCCGACTGGCTGCACGCTCCGGGTAAGCCGACCGTGCTCTGCTACGCGCACTACGACGTGCAACCGCCCGATCCGCTCGACGAGTGGATCAGCCCGCCCTTTGAGCCGACGGAACGCAATAACAATATTTATGCCCGAGGCGCGGTGGACGATAAAGGCCAACTTTGGATGGAGATCAAAGCCATCGAAGCCTTGATGAGAGGTCACGCCGGCAAGCTGCCCCTGAATGTGAAGTTCATCATCGAGGGCGAAGAAGAAGTCGGTGGCGAGTCCATTGCCGAATATGTGCGCAAGCAGAAAAGCAAGCTGAAGGCCGATTTCGCACTGGTCTGCGATACCGAACTGTTCGCACCCGATCTTCCGACTCTGTGCGTCGGTCTGCGCGGCCTTGTCTATACAGAGATCGAAGCCTTTGGAGCGAAGACCGATCTACACTCCGGCATGTACGGCGGCGCAGCCCCCAATCCTTTTTTCGCGTTGATTGAGATCATCAGCAAGCTCAAAGACGCGAAAGGCAAAGTCCTGATTCCCGGGTTCTACAAGAATGTCAAAGCTCCGACGGGGGCTGAGTTGAAAGCCTGGAAGCGCCTGCCCTTCAATGAAGAGCATTATCGCAAAACCGAAGTCGGCTCCAAAGTCTTAACTGGCGAACCGGGCTACTCGGTGCTCTATCGTACCTGGGCGCGTCCCACGCTCGAGGTGCACGGCATGCCCGGCGGATTCACCGCTCCCGGCGCGAAGACTGTGATCCCCGCGAAAGCTGCAGCGAAAGTTTCCATGCGCATGGTTCCAAACCAGAATCCCGACGACATTCTCAAGCGCTACACCGCTTACGTTAAGAAGCTCACGCCCAGGGGCATTGAAACGAAAATTAAAGTTTGGAGCAAAGGCCCGGCCTGCGTAGTGGGCACGGACAACAAATTCGTAAAGGCCTCCACCGAAGCCATGCACGAGGTCTTCAAGAAAGACACGGTCTTCATTCGCTCCGGCGGCTCGATTCCAATCGTGACCGATTTTCAGGATGTGCTGAAGATTCCCAGCGTGATGATGGGCTTCGGCTTGCCTGACGATAATCTGCACGCCCCCAACGAGAAGTTCCACATTCCGAACTTCCATCGCGGGATCGAATCGATTTGTTTGTTCTTCGAGAAGCTAGGCGAGTAGCTCGGCAAAAGGTGTGTGCGGCCGGGTCTTCGACCCGGCCCAGCCTCATCGAAAACTCACGGCTATCCGGGCGACGAATCTCACCACCAAGCGGAAGGCAATTGGATCACGGATACACTATTACTTCCACGGTTCGCGACGTACGCTCGTTTGGTCGTCGCATTGACCGCGACTCCGGTGGGAGACTTCCCGACTGCCACTCTCTTCTCGATGGCGATAGTTGCGGCATTGATGAACACTGCCCGGTTGCTGCCAGTATCGGGTGCCACGGCAAGAGTCGTGCCCTGTATGGCCGCAATTTCATTGGGATAGTCTAGATCGCTAACCTCCCCCAACAGCGTTCCGCTGGGGGTGTCGATGACGTAGAAACCTTTCTTCTCATCAGTAGCGTATGCCCGCGCGTGTTTCGGATCCAAAGCAACTCCCTCGACCAAAGACGCGCCCGGTAGATGAATGGTGTCCATCACCGCGTTGGTAGCGCCGTCAACTATGGAAATCTGTCCGCATCCACACAGAAAGTCAGCTACGTAAACCTCATTCGAATCCATGCCCACCGCGACGCTAAGAGGATAGGGAGGAACTGGGATGGAAGCTTCAACTTTTCGCTCTTTGCCATCGATGACATCTAGAAATCCATCCTGGTCCTCAAGCGTGACATATACGCGATTCGTCGACGAGTTGACCGCCACTTTGGCTGGCGAAGGGCCTAACCAAATTTTAGTGGCCGTTAGCTTCGTCCCGTCGATAATGGACAGCGTTCCGCCGGTTAGATTGGCTACGTAAATCGTATTGGTCGTAGAGTTGACCGCAACTCCGTTCGGGTAGTGGCCCACCCTTACCGTCCCCATGACTTTGTTTGTCGCGCCATCGATCACCGAAACGGTATCGTCCGTCTGGTTGCTCACGTAAATCCGATTTGTTGTTTCGTCGACCGCAAGATATGTCGGATGATTCCCAACCGCGATCGTGGCAATCACGCGCTGGCAGAAAGCCGGCGTCGAACAAGAGACGGAGACGACGAGAACAGCAACCAGACCGGCAAACGAACGTTGCATAAGGAGCCTCGATATTGAACCGGTTAGCGAACGCCGGAAAAAAATACAATGTCGGACTACTCTGATCCCCACCAGTACAGCGCGGTTGCCTGATTTTACAGCATTTCTATTGAAACCGGGTTATGTGGTTTTTGCCTGGCGTAAGCGTACCCCGGGGCTGCACGCGGATTTGCAAGCCACGGATCTCAACGGCTACCGATTGGTAGGTCAGGGAACAGGATCTGCAATTAGACCGTTGCTTCAATTCGAGCCTTGCGATAGCCTTATCTTGCTCTCGCGATTCTTCCCTTCCTTCTTCGAACCACACCCATTTCACACGCTAATGCTGCATTGTGTGTGCAAAATGACGTGGTTGTGCAAAAGCGTACCCTATATATGGTGTTTTCTTGCTTGACCCCGGTGCGATTTCGCCGTTACAGTAGCTCCAATCGGTGCCCGCCCTGTCCAGCCACAGGAAGGTTTTGTCGGAGCGAGCTGTGGAGGAATCCAATTGGTTAACCCGTTCCCCAAGGAGTAGAAGTTGCTCAAACTGAAAAAGCTTCAGATTCTCGGTTTCAAATCCTTCTGCGATCGCACCGAGCTCAAGTTCCACGGTGAGGGTATCGCGGCCATCATCGGTCCGAACGGATGCGGCAAGTCGAACATCGCAGATGCGATCTCGTGGGTTCTAGGCGAGCAGTCCGCCAAGACTCTCCGCGGTTCGCGCATGGAGGACGTCATCTTCGCCGGCACACGCGACCGCAAGCCCACCGGCATGGCCGAAGTTGCACTTACGTTGATTGATCCCGAAGTCTACGACGGGCCGGGCGCGCATGATCCCACCGAGATCGACGTTCAGAATGAGCTGCCCGAAAGCGGCGATGACTGGGATGAAGCTGAAGTGCGCGCCAAAGCGGCCGATGAAGTTGAGCGCCTGACTGAAGAAGCACAACCGGGGAAAACCGAGGAAGCCGAGCAGTCCATATCGACAGAGGCAGTCGCCGCTGTCTACCCGGAAGATGAGCCCGCCTTTGCAGTTTTCTCCAACCCGTCGCTACCTTCTTCCAGCAAAGTAAGTGCGCCGGTGAATCCCGGCCTCACCCTGGCTTCGACCGACAAGAGCTCGCAGGTGGTGCTCAAAATCCGCCGCCGAAAGTTTCAACAACAGTTTCGCGCAGGAGAGATTGCCGTCACTCGCCGTCTATTTCGCTCGGGAGACAGCGAGTACCTGCTGAACGGCAAGCTCTGTCGCTTACGTGACATTCAGGAATTGTTTATGGGCACCGGGCTCGGGCCAGAGTCCTACGCCCTCATCGAGCAAGGACGCATTGGACAAATCCTCAGCAGCCGACCGACCGATCGCCGCGCCATCATCGAAGAAGCCGCTGGCATCACGAAGTTCAAAACCAAGAAGCGTCTCGCCGAAGCCCGCCTGGAAGATGCCAAGCAGAACCTGTCACGCGTGAACGATATTTTCGACGAAGTCACGCGCCAGATGAATTCCCTGAAACGTCAGGCCTCGAAGGCCGAGCGTTATGCCAAGCTGCGAGACGAGATGCGGGCCAAGTTGCGTCTAGTGCTGGCCAGCAAGTTTGCCCAACTCGATCGCGAAAGCATTGAGATCGACGAGCGAATCAATTCGCTCTCCGAGGAAATGCGTCACCGCACAGAAACCGTCCAGCAACTCGAAGCCGAGCACGCCGACCGCACCCAGCGCGGCTACGCCATCGAAACCGAAATTCGCGAGAACCGCGAACGTCTCAACCAGATCAAGCTCGACAGCGAACGAACGCAAGCGCAGCGTCGTCATAACGAAGAACGGTGCGCCGAGCTGGTGATGCGTTCGGCTGCTTCCGAAGCGGAATTGGCCCAGGCGCAACATCGACTCACCGCGCTGCAGGCGGAGCGCGACTCCAATCACCAGGTATTACAGTCAGCGGCCGCAGATGTAGCTGCGGCGCACTTAGAACTAGCCCAGTGCCAGCGAGAAGCCGCCGAAGCCGCAAATGCGCTGGCGGATTTGGAACATCAGCAGGAGGCTTCCCGAGTCGCCATTATGGAAGTGGTCGCGTCCGCGTCCAACCTGCGAAATTCGCTAACTCAAGCCGAAGAGCGTCTGGCTGCGGTAGGCCGCGAGGCCCAGCGTTTGCACGCTGAAATGGCGACAGCGAACTCTCAGGTCGAAACCTTCGGCGGGCAGCGAGGACAGTTTGCCCTGGAATTCGAGACGGTCTCCCAACGCGTCGCAGGATTGACAGAAGAGATTTCTCACGCGCGTCATTTGATCGAATCGAAGCGCCGCGAAGAAGCCGAAGCCAAGAATCGACTGGACGGTCTCCGCGCTGAATATGCCTCCGCGATTGGAAAGAAGGGATCGCTCGAAGCCGTCATCGCTGAACATGGCTACTCCACCGAGTCGGTGCGCCGGCTCTTTCAATCGGGAGTAATGAATGGAGGATTAGCTCCAGCCGGCGTGTTGGCCGATTTCCTCGAGGTTGAGCCCCGCTACGAAGGCGTGGTCGAAGACTTTCTTCGCGACGAACTGAACTACGTCGTAGTGAAATCCTGGGACGCGGCCGACGAAGGTTTGCGCCTGCTGCGAACCGACGTAGACGGACGCGCAACATTTTTAGTGCACCCCGAAGATTCGCAAGCTAAATTCTCTTTCGCGGTGGATGAAGTCGCTCGCGCCGCCACAGCCAGCCAGTCCATCGTCCCGCTCAAGCATGCCATCCGCGTGCTCAACGGCTTCGGGCGATCCCTCGAAGTCATCCTGCCCAAGCTGCGCGACGGATACATCGTTCCCGAACCCGCGTCCGCGCGTGAGCTCGCACTGTCGAACCCGGACGCGTTTTTCCTTTCGCAGTCCGGAGAGTGCTTCCACAACGTCACCGTCACTGGCGGCAAGCAGCGTGCCGAGGGCCCGCTCTCGATGAAGCGCGAGCTGCGTGATGTAATGCGTCTGTTGAATGAGTTGGAGTCAGCCCTGCGCAATGACGAAGTTCGCGTATTGACCTTGGGGCGCGAGATCAAGGAACTGACTTCACGACTCGACCGGCTGGAATCAGAAAAGCGAGAAGCCGAAACTCAGGCGATGACTTCAGGTCACATGCTGCAACAGCTCGATTCCGAAATGGCTCGAGTCAGCGAGCGCCTGAACATCTGCCGTCACGAACTCCAGCGCATGGATTCCGAGCGTACCGAACAGGAAACGCTGATCGGTGCAACCCAAACAGAATTGGCTGCCAAACAACAACGACGCGAAGAATTGGAAGCGCTGGCGGCTAACGCAAACGAGGCACTGGTGGGCCTGCGCGAGCGGCGTGAGTCGTCTGCCCAGAATGCTTCGCATCATCTGGCCCGGGTCGCGACCTTGGAGGAGCGGCACCGATCCGCAACCGCGGTACTCGAGAAAATCGACGCCTTGGTCGCGGACATGGGTGCACGAGCCAGTTCCCTGCAATCGCAGATCGAGTCTTCCGCGGTTGAAAAGCTGCAACGCGAAACCGAAAATCAGCAGATGATCGCTCAACTGGAAGAATTGGAAGCTGAGCGCAATGCCACTGAGGCTCGTGATGGGCTATTACAATTTGAATCCGACCAGGTGCGCGCCCGGCTCGCGGAGATCGAAGACACGCTGCGCGATGCGCGCCAGTTGCTCGATCAAGCTCGTGATCGGCGCGGCGAGCTCTCGGCAGCCGCGGCCAAACTGCAGTCAGACGCGCAATACATGGCCGAAACCTGCCTGAACGAACTGGGCATACAGCGTCACGAATTGACTGCCGACACCACAATTGCGATTGCCGCCGGCGACGAATTAGCAAACCAAGACCAGGCCTACCGTGAGATGCGCACCCGGCTCGACGCCATGGGTCCAGTCAATATGATGGCACTCGAGGAATACAAAGAAACTGCCGAGCGCCACACCTTCCTCGACACGCAAAGAAAAGACCTGCTCGACTCGATTGCGAATACCCAGGCCACGATTAAAGAGATCGACACGTTTTCACGGCAGAAGTTCGAAGAGGCTTTCTACAAAATCAACGAGAACTTCCAGACCACGTTTCGCAAATTGTTTGGCGGCGGCCATGCTCTCATGCGCTTGACCGATGAAGAAAACAGCGCAGAGAGCGGCATCGACGTCGTCGCTTCGCCTCCGGGCAAAAAACTGCAGAACGTACTGCTGCTCTCCGGTGGAGAAAAAGCGATGACTGCCTTGGCCTTGCTGGTCGGAATTTTCCAGTATCAGCCCAGCCCGTTCTGCATTCTCGACGAAGTCGACGCGCCGCTCGATGAAGCCAACATCGGCCGCTTCACCGAGCTCGTGAAAGAGATGAGCCTTCAAACTCAGTTCGTTCTGATCACCCACAGCAAAAAAACCATGAGCATCGCCCCGGTGCTCTACGGCGTGACCATGCAAGAGCCAGGAGTTTCCAAACTGGTTTCAGTGCGCTTCGGAGCAACGGCGTGATGAACCGACGCCTCGCGAAATAGCTGTGTCATTCCGACCGTAGCGAAGCGGAGTGGAGGGACCTTGCGTTTTAAGCGTCGGGTCGCTTGAATAGATTTCAGGGGCACTCCTTAGCCGACTGCCGCTCAACAGATTTTTTTCTCCTCTCCCGGTTATCCTCTGCCATCCTCAGCTTTTCCACAAATGAAACCCAGCCAAAATCCGCGCCAACCGCCCGATTTCAGCCGTGCACCAACAGTCAACGCTTTTTCTTTCAAGCGAATGCGCCGTATCGATTCAGGACTGTGACTTAAATCGTTGACAAATATTTCTGGCAGGTTAGAATACGCGACGTTTTCTAACTGTAAAATTTAATTATGAGCCCCCAGCTTCTCGACTCCGTTCTGCTTCGTACTGATTTCCCTGAACTCAAACTCCACGCCAGCGGCAAGGTGCGGGACGTCTACAATCTCGACGCCGAGCATCTGCTTTTTGTAGCCACCGATCGCATCTCGGCCTTCGACTATGTGCTGGCCACGGGCATTCCCCACAAAGGCCGTGTGCTCACCCAGATTTCCCTCTTCTGGTTCGACTTCCTTCGCGACGTCGTCGCCAACCATGTGGTCACGGCCGATGTAGAAAAGTATCCCGCGACCGCGCAGAAGTACGCCGACCAACTGCTAGGCCGCTCGATGATGGTCATGCGTGCCGAAATGATCCCGGTTGAGTGCGTAGTGCGAGGCTATATTTCCGGATCGGCATGGAAGGAATATAAAACCAGCGGCCGCGTTTGCGGAATCGAACTGCCCGCGGGACTCAAAGAGTCCAGCAAGTTGCCGCAGCCCATCTTTACTCCCGCAACCAAAGCGACCACCGGTCACGACGAAAATATTCCTTTCGATGAGATGACGCGAATCGTCGGCGTCGAGTTAAGCCGTCAACTCCGCGACCTGAGCTTAAAGGTTTACAGCAAAGCGGCGGACTACGCCCTGCAGAAGGGCATCATCATTGCCGACACCAAATTTGAGTTCGGAATGACCTCCAAGGGCATCACGCTTGCTGACGAGGTGCTCACTCCCGACTCTTCCCGCTTCTGGCCGGCAGACAAATACCAGCCAGGCCGAGCTCAGGATTCATACGACAAGCAGTACGTTCGCGATTACCTCGAGCAAATTCGCTGGAACAAGCAGCCACCCGCGCCCGCTCTTCCCGCGGAAGTGGCGCGCCAGACCAGCGACAAATACCTGGAGGCATTTCACCAGCTCACCGGACACGAGCTGGATGTTTAATGCAGTAATCATTTGGAGAACACGATGACGGGAGCGGACTGGGTCATCGTGGCTGTCATTGTTGTATCGGTAATTCAGGCTGCGATCTCGGGCTTCTTTCACGAAGCCTTTGGGATAGCGGGCTTGATCTTTGGCTACCTGCTGGCCGCCTGGAATTACGAACGGCTCGCAGCGCGATATGCGCCCTATCTGAAGTCGATGTGGTTGGGTGAAATCGTGGCTTTTCTGATTATCTTTTTGGCGGTGCTTGTCCTGGCCGGAATCGCCGGGCGGATTACTCGCCACATCGTAAAAGAAGCTGGCTTAAGTTTTGTCGATCGGATTTTAGGCGGAGCGCTGGGATTGCTGCGTGGAAGTTTGATGGTCGCAGTGATCCTCATGAGCATGGCTGCGTTCACGCCTACGTCAGCGTGGTTGCAAGGTTCGGAACTGGCGCCGTATTTCCTGGTCGTGGGACGTGCCGCGATTTGGGTGGCGCCGTCGGGATTGCGCGCCCGCTTTTATCAAGGACTTGACCTGCTGCGTCGCGAACAGCAACATACGTAACGCGATTGCAGCGTCGTAACGGAATCAGGCAAACAGAGAAGCGCGGATGGCAGCTTTTCGGGAGCAGCCGTTCCTTGCCGCTTTTCAAAAAGAAAGAGGGATGCCGTGAGAGATCAGCTCGAAGCACTCATCCTGCAGATGTACAAAAGCAATATTCTGTACTCCGAGGCGGTACGCGAATTCAAAAAGCGGTTCATCCTCACCGTACTGCAGGAAAACAATG